>Ga0194131_10008882_pt1 | contig 12900 bp, 26 predicted proteins | sample TA2KigO120mmetaG_FD_148631 | JGI IMG/M metagenome (GOLD analysis project Ga0194131, IMG submission 148631) | Freshwater microbial communities from Lake Tanganyika, Tanzania - TA2015053 Kigoma Offshore 120m | ecosystem: Environmental > Aquatic > Freshwater > Lake | place: Tanzania: Lake... | reverse complement strand
AATTTCTTTCAAAATTTTTGTTACATCTTCCTCTTTCAAATAACCCATCACATCATTAGTAATAGGAGTATCGTATGTGATATTCCCATCCTTACCAATAACTGCTAACTCATACAATCCATCTTTACCACCATAAGTAAAATCTGTACGAACTATCGATGCACCAAACCCATTATCAAACTTAATACGAGATTGAACACCACTATTCAAACACGGACTAAATACTAAATCATTAAAACTTTTCATATCTTTAATTTTATTAATTTGTTTAAACACGTCAAACACACCATAAATTGCAATTAACCCCATTAATACAATTAATACTAAAATAAATTCACCCATTGTTTTTTGTTTTTAATTAACCAAATAGTATGTATTATCAATACGCATGTGTTTATAAAGATAGTCGGCATTATTTCGGTTTGTATTCCGTAAACTACCCATGCGATACTTCCAATTGCATTTACTATTCTCAATTTAAACATATTACTCAATGTAAACGAAAATAGGACTAATGCAGTTCCAATCCAACCAAAAATATCCGTAATCATTTTCTACTCTTTAACTTTTGTATTCGTCTTTCTATTTTAGCGTACCTGCTATGTAGTATTTCTAATCTCACACTCCTTGCCCACTTACCCATGTTGTTGACAGGTTCGTATTTTTCCCAATAAAGTATTTGTTCTCTTACTTCTTTCAAATCCTTATAGAGTGCCATCTTATTTCCGTTGTACATCTGTGAACTCAATATCCTTGCTGAATTGTAAAATAGTAATTCCATTTTAACCAACTAATGCCTATACCGATTGCCGGTGTGAATACACCTGATTCAAAAAAGTAATTCTTGCTGTACCATATTTTAATGAATGGTATAATGTTAATAATTTCTTTGTTCTTTTGTAGTTTATTATTTTCTACAAACCATTTTTTCTTTTTCATAATTTTCAATTTGTTTTCTAATTAATTCGGTATGCTCATCTAATTCTTTTATTTTTTGTAGCATTTTATTCCGAACTTGTTTTCCTAATTCCCTATCACTTTTTATATTTAATATCCAATCCGCTTCTAATTTTATATATGTTTTACTTTCTTCATTAAATCCTATAATCTGTTTTCCATAATAGTATTTATCCATTTCCTATCTCGTTTAATGGTAAAGGTTTAACATTATTATCACCCAATATACGAAAAGTTTTTACAATCGCCAAATCTGTTATTGTAATTGATTCAACTTCTATTCCCCATTTTTTTACATACTCTTTCACTTCTGTTGTTATTGTTTCATTTACATTTACCAAATCTTCCCAATTAGTTATTTCAACAATATCCCTAATCATACCCTGCGTTGTATCAATCAATACGTCATTTGCGTGCATTACACTTAAAAGGTATTTTTTAACATTTGTAATTTGATAACGAATGATTGCTTTCAATACAATACCTTGCTCATCCAATGTAGTAAGTGTTTGTGCAGGCAAGTTTACGGATTGTGTAATTACTGCGGTTTCAATAATACTATCCATAAATGGTAATTTGAAATGTATACCCGGCTTTCTTACCGCTATATATTTTCCAAATCGTAAATGTACTGCTTGATTCCATTGTTCAATGATAACAAATGGAAGCATATCTTTACCAAATTGAATTAAAAAATCTATTAACTTATCAAACATATACTATCGTTTTAATCTACCTGCGCCTCTTAATGCTTTTTTGTAATTAGGTTCGTTTAATGAACTAATTTTTACACCTTCATATAGGTTTGCTGCATGTACAAACATTGTTTCACCAATGTATGTACCACAATGCCAACCTGACGGTGATACTCTACTTCTAAAAAATAATAAATCACCAACTTGCAAACTATCTATTTTTACCCTTTCGGTTTGTTCCCACTGCTTACGGCAAACATTTTCTAATTGTAATTTATAAACATCTGCGTATAATCTTTTATTAAATTGCGAACAATCAATACCTCGTTCCGTTTTACCCCCCATTTTATATGGTTTACCTATCCAATGATAAATAAAGTTATTTAAAGTTGTATCGGATGTTAAAACAGGAACTGAATCCAATACATACAATTGCTTTTTAGTTTGGGCAGTGCATGAATAACATAACAACCAAAATAATAGTGTAGTTACTATATAAAATATTTGTGTTTTATATTTTTTCATAACTTATCATTTAATTGTTTTTGAAATAGGCATATTAAAATTTACATTTCCTGTTACAGGTTTTAATTTTTTTTGTTCGTATTCCGCTTTTTGTAATTCACCAATAGATACGCATAGTGATTTATATATTGAATTTTTTAACATTTCATTTTGGATTGCAATAATAAATGTTGCAGGTGATTTTAAATCATTTGTTCTTATTAATCTTTTTATCTTTGTTGAGGGCATAGATGGATAATTCAATTCGTTATACTCTATTTCCAAATCGTACATACCAGGAAGTTTTTTTAACCTTAGTAAAAATGCTGCGTTTCTATACAAATTGTTTCCGATTTCAGCTTTATATTCGTTAGTATTTTCTTCACAATTCATAAAATACAAATCTGCACCAGCAATTGATAACTTTTCACCTGTTAATTTTTTCCAATTTACTATTTGCATTTTTTCAGCTTTTTTTTCTGCTGTTAAAACACAACTCAAATGGTTGTGTCCAACTAAGTAATCCCAATCAACGTTAAAAGTGTTTTGCCCACAATAACTACATATCTGGTTCATATCTAAATATACGAAAAAAATCCGAAATTACCAAATTTAATTTTCCCGTTTTAGTAGGGTATGGCATGCAAGATTTTTAGGTATTTCTTCTGTGTAATCCTTTTTTTATGTTTATTTTTCGGCTTTTCTTTTGCATTTTTTTACGATTTTTGGCCGCTCTTTCTTTTCTAGTCATTTTTTATTTCTTCTGCTTCTGGAATTAAATTTACAAATAGATATTCATTTGTTTGTGGATTGCGTAAAATTTTTTCTACACCAAACCATTTGCAAAGGTCATCAACTTTACCACCTGTTATTTCAACACTAAATCTGTTTATCGGACATTTGTAAACTATTTCATAAAGTCCCTCACCTACTTTTACTAATTGTGGTAATCTCATTTCCAAAATATTTGAATCAATAAAATACTTCCGGCTAATAACAAACATGTAAGTGTTTTAAGATTAACAGGTTCTTTAAACAATATCCAACTCATTAATACGAATACAATAATACCAATACCAAATCCAATAAGACGAGATGGCCATAATTGCCCTTCACCCCAATCCACTAAATTATCAACTGATTTAATATAAAACCATGCGGCTGGTATTGAACTTAGTAAAATTATTATTGGGTATTTCACATACCAATTGTATTTTATACTCCCCTGTAATTGTAAAAAGGACATAACCTGTCCTAATATGCCAAAAATAATTCCTACGAATAACTTATTCATATTGTTTAATTATAAATTTAATTACTTCGGTTTTAGGTGAATAAATGTAATCTAATATTTTTTTTCTATTTTCTTTTTGTTTTCCTTTCATTTTTAAAAATAAATTTTTTCTATCTTCCAATTTACCATTTGTAAATAATTCACAAAACATATCAAATTTTTCTTCAATATTATTACCTACAAATTCATCATTTAGTAATTCGATTCCTAGTTCTTTGTAAGCTTTTAAAATGGTTGGATTTGCAAGTAAAAAAAATGGATTTGCAAATAATACGGCAAATATACTTTTTTCTGAAATCCAAGTTCCCCTGTCATCACCACGATCAACCTTTTGTGATTCGAATATCATATTAAACATACAACTATTATAATCAAAAAAATTACCCAAATGATATAATCCAACACTAACATTACTTAATTCAAAATCTCTAAGTAGTGGATTAAATGTTTCTAAATAATTTTCTGAAACTTTTTCTTTAAGTTTTTTTATAAAATATGCTCTATCTTTTTGTTTTGGTTTCCCATCTTCAAATCTTCTTAAATAGAAAAAAAGTTTATCTTTAAAATGTTTATCACTAAATTCATCTAATAGTTCAAAATTAACAAGAGATATTTGATGTCTATAAAAAAAATAAGGAATACATAATTTTATATCATAAATAAAATTGTGTAATATAGTTCCATTTGGTTTAACACTTGTAATCATATTAACCTTTTCATCAAAAGGAAAACTACAAGGGTCACCTTGAATTGAAATTCTAAATATAGTTTCATTATAAAATCTATCCATAACATTTTTTAGAAAATTATGTTCGGGTATTAATATAATTTTTTTACAAGAATTTAAATAAGGAAAGTTTTTTAAAATATTTTCCTCATCACCAATTTCAAGTTCTCTATTATTTTTTTTTATTGGAAAATAGAAAGTATTATTTTCAAATTGAGTTTGATAAATATTGTAATCCGTATTTGTATCTACTAATTTAATATTGTATTTACCAAAAATAATTGCAGCTTCTATCAAATCACCATGAGCAAAACTTAATATAACAAATTTCATAATTAATAATCATCTTCTTCAAAACTAAACCCTTCAGATTCGTTATCTGTATACAATTCATCTTCAATTAATGATAATTGTTCATAAATATCATCGTGTAATGTATGATAAACTCCCTCATCATCTATTTGTTTTAGATTGTCTTTTATTTGGTGCAGTATTCTTAATATTTTTTGATTCATAATCTTTATTTTTTTGAATAAGTATATTCAAATCACGTATTTCAGCACATTTTTCATATTCTTCTTTATCAGTAAAAAATTCCATCGCTTTACTTAATGTATTTTGAATATTGTTTTTATTTAATATAAAGACTATATTATCATTATCATTAGATACCATTATTGCTTGTAATGAATCTAATTTTTGTTCAATTAATTTTTTTGAAAATCTAATTAATTCCGAAAAAATTACATATTTGTTATTTTTTAACCAATTTGCTATTGGATATGTTCCCAATTCAATATGTAAAATTACTGGTTCCATCTATTAATAATTATCAAAAAAATCTTCATTATATTCCATATCAAATAATTTAATAGCTGTAGTTTCATAAAATTTAAACTCTATTTCTTTTAAAAGACAATATGAAACTAATTTTACTATTTCATTATCTGAGAAAATAGATAATGAACTAAATCTACTTTTTATATAAGATTTTGATAATCTATCATATCTGTGCCACCCAAAGGCATCTCCATATTGTGAAATTTTACTTAAATCCCAACTACAAAATTTATTTACAATATCTTCTTGTGCCCATTTTATTTTAAATGGTGTATTTTTATTTTTAGTCCATTTGTTATCTAAAAAACAAGAATAAAATCCATCTTCGGCTCCAAGTCCAAAAGTATCATCTACTTCTGAAATTATACGCATTGTATTTGTGTTTCTTAAACTAAATCCTCCATTGAATACAGAATGCCCACCACCAAGAAAATGATATTCAAAAAATTTATCAGACCATTGTTCTGTGTTGGTAGGAAATCCATCCCATTGAATAATTAAATACCATTCTGTTTTTATTAAATGTGGTAATTTTTTAATCAGATAATTATTTAGCCATGCTATATTTTTTGGATTATTATTTAAACAAAAATCTTTCCAATGTGGAACAAAATCTTCGTTTAATAATTCTTTATTTTTCCCAAATGGGTTAATCATTAAAATATCGCCAAATTTTATTTCCTTTAATAACTTAGGTACTATTCTACTAATAGCAGCCAATCTTATATTTGATTTTGAATAATGGTCAGCTACAGAATCTATACTAACTAATGTAACATTTGATAAATCCAACATTAATTTTTATTTAATTGTTTGTAAAAGTAAATATACAATCCAAAGAAAGAAACCGCAATACAATACATAACGAAGTTCGCTTTCCATAAACTTCCCGTCAGTAATATTAGGGAGTATTGAACGACATCGAATCCAAAGGGATTGAAAAAAAGAGCTAGGAATAAACTCAAGTCTTTGTATATCATCGTCCTTTTGTTTTTTTGTGATATTGTTTCTTTTAATTTGTTTATCACCGTCGTCCATGTTGATTAATTTTATTAACAATCGGTAACCTTTACAAATAAATATGTTAAAAAAGATATTCCAATCCTTTTGTATTCGCTCTTCTTAATTGAATATCTTGAATTGATTGTGGGTTTTTCACTTTTGAATTTTTACGATACCATTCGTATAAATCCTCTAGCGTTCCCTTACCTCTTTGCCTTTGCATTGCTTTATCCCACAAATCCTTTCCAAATTCTTTTTTCAACTCCTGCCTTAAATCCCATAATATTTTTTCCTCATCTGAAGCCGCCTCTAATTCTAACTTTAATGCTTTTACTCTTTTCATTCTACTTGCTTCTAAAGCGGCATCTACCCGGTTATTTTCCTCCGTACCTCCGTAATTGTCATATGTTTGTTGATATGCTTTTAGAGCCGCATTTCTAGTCTCTGTTGCTTCTGCGAACATATAAGAGTAGTTGTAATCACCATTACGAATTTTCAATAAGAGTGGTGCACTAGCTGGTAGTGGTTTTGTTGTTCTCCCCCTTGTCCACCAGCGATATTTGTTGTAACTCATATTCTTTCTTTTTTTCATCTAAAAATTTAAAACTTTCATTTGGACCGATTATAGCATCGTATTTTCTATATCTTTTTACGAATGTTTCTAACCCCCACGTTTCTAATTCTAATTGTAAGTTTTCAACTGATGATATGTAGCAATGATTAAATCCCATTATTCACTGCCTCCTAATTCAAATTCATCTTCATCATCTATTCCGTAATGTAATCCATCGTTTCCGATTTGACCTATAATATCCATTCTCTTTTCGGCTTCATCGGTACTATGTCTTAAATTTTCATATCTTTGCACATCTTGCTCCATTGATGCTTTTACATCATTCCATTTTTCATCTTCTTCCTCCTGATATTCTGCTGCCGTTTTCATTATCCACTCTTTCCAAGAATCTAAACTATAACCCATACCTACAATAAGTGTTTGAAACGCATCCATAACTTCATCCACATTCAAATCACTATGGTCTATTTCTACTGTTGTTTTTGTACCATAAGTCTGTGCACTAAATATTGCCGACTTTTTCATATCACTAAAATTGTAATTTGTCATGACTCTTTATTTTTATCGTTTATAAATTTTTCGTAACCTTTCATTTCATTTTCCTTTGCTATCTTTTTTACCTTATTGTAATCAAAAGGTTGATTTGAAATTGCACTTGATATAGCAGCAAATCGTTTTGTTTTATAGGCTGATAAAGGAGATGTATGTTTTGAAAGATATTTTGCTTTTGCATCTAAATACTCAAACAATTCCTCTTCAGTCATTTGTTCAAGTTCTTTATCGGTTTTATTAAAGTTCATTATAAAATAGTTTTATTACTTAATTTTAAAATTACATTCAAACAATCATCTTTATATTTTTGTTTTGAGTATTCTAAAAATAAATTTTGATTATGCTTAACAATATCTTTAATCGATTTTAGAAAATCATCTTTTTGTTCTTTTGTTTTGTTAGAAAACTTTTCAATTTCAATTAATATTAATTTCAATCTTTTAAAATCATCCATTTCATTATCATAACTTTCATCTATAAACGGATGAAATGTTTTATAACCCAAACTTTGAATATACTCTAAAGATTTACCCGGTCCTGCTAATATAAATGGTTGACAATGTCCGATTGGTTTCCAAATCTTTTCACTTAAATAACCAGTAGGAAACTCTACAAAGATATCTTCATCTTCTTTTTGCTGAAAAAATATTGATTCTGCTACAATACTCAAATATGAATTTAAATATAAACCTTTATTCTCAAATCCATATCCCGCTATTTTAGTTAAATCATCACAATCTAAATACTTTGATGTATTCTTAATAATGTTACCTAATTCCTTATTGTTATCGTGCTTTTCAAACTCATCAACTACGTTAGGATGATAAAATTTTTTATCCCAACTAATGTTATCTGTAAATAATTTTCCTATTTTGTGCAATTTAGATAATACTAACAATCTATGTAATTTCCAATGCCTACATAAAAATAAAAAATCAGATTTATAGTTACCAATTGATAATTCAAATTCATCAAAAGATGCTATTGAACTACCTTCTGATTTAATTTTACCTGATTGTGGTTCGTGTGCGGACTCACCCCAATATCTAAAATTGGGATTGTTAATTGTATTATTAAACTCTTGTGATTTTGATAATAATGCTAAGTTAAAATTAATAACATTATAATTAACCCCCAATTTTTTAAGATTTTTTTCTAATTTAAAATCCTGAAAAATTAAATAGACTTTTTCATCGGGTATTTCAGCTTCTCTTGTAAACGAAATTAGTTTTTTAAAGTTTGGTTTTGTAATTCCCAATCCACCATCTATTATGTAATTAATAAGTAAATTACCATTACCATTTTTTATTTCATTTAATGCTACCGATGAAATTTGTTTTAAACCAAATTCAGGAAACACATCATTATTTCCAAAAAAACTTTCAATACTTCCAAATGGTTCAATTGGGTAAAACCATTTTGAATTTTTATAATTTTTTATTATATCGAACACAGATTTTTTATCCACATATTCATTCCAAAAATTGGAATTATATAATGCCCAACCAATATTCCATCTTTGTTGAAAGAACTCACCTGACATTGAGTAATTAAAATCAGAAGCTTGATAAATTGTATGTAAAAATTTAGGATGTAAACAATTTGGCATTTCTCCATTATAAGTAACTACATCATATCCAAAAATAATTTTCATATTAGAATTTATCAAAGTCAAAATCTTTATTTGTTGAATATAAAATATCACCTTCTTCGCATACACTCATATTGATAGCACCTTTATCTACCAAATCCTCAAGCGTTTTAGAAACGGTATCATTCACTACTTCTTCCATAGTTCCCTCAACCTCTTCCCAACTCAAATAATAATCACCAAACTCTTCCCAACGTCTCTGCATCAGGTTCTGTAATTTTCTTTTAAGTGGTAAACGTTCTATAAACGGATTGTTTTCAAAAAATTCATTTTCATCCAAAGTATCAATCATCTCGTTTGTTACTTCGATTATTTCAGGTAGTATGTCCATTTTGTTTCAATGTTTGTTTAAAGTTTTCATCTTCCTCATCCTTTGTAGGTAAGTAAGATGATTTGTAATACTCATCATCATATTCCAAATTATCAGGAAATATAGATTTGTTGTCTTGCTGTTGAAGATACTGCTCATATTGATAATCTTCATCACCGCTTTCAACCGGTTTAACTTCTAAAAGTGTTTTGATTTTTCCCATAGTAAAGTATTTGTCTTAAATATACGAAAAATATTCTTTATCTCAAAATATTTTATCGGTATAGTGTAACAAATTCCCCAAAATGTTTATCGAATACTTTGAGTAGATTTTCATAATCTCCGCTCATCATTTCAGTTCGGATTTTCTTTTTATCCAATCCTAATTGTTGAGCCAATCTTCCGGCGGTAGCAATAAGACTGAATGCGTTACCATCGGGTCCTGTCAAATCTATTTCAACGGGACCTGTTTTCATTTTTTTATACTTTATCATAAATTTGTTGTTTTTGATTTAATTTCTCTAATATGTTTACATTCTTTTCCGCCTGTATATGTGAAAGAAGGGCAATCACATTCCCAATTTCCGTTATCTTCCCTTACATCATAAATTATGTTTGTATTTTTTGATGAAACAACCTTATGGATTTTAGGTTTCTTCAAACCCCTTTCTTTTAACTTTCTTTCAACCAGTTCTTCAACTGCATTATCAGCAGGAGCCCATGGCCTTATATTCTTTCTAAAATTTTCAAAAAACATTCCATCATCACAAAGTGCATCCAATACTTTTATTGAAATATCCTCACCTTCTGCCTGACAAACTTCGTATAAATTTTGGTTAGTTGTTTTTACAAACCTACCTTTATCAGCGTAATCACCGGTGATAACAATATTATCACCCGCCCAACTACCAATGATTGGGTTTTCACTATGTAGGTCTCCACCACCTCTACCATTTCCATCTGCAAGTAGTATTGCTAATCCAGCCAATACACCATTTGCCGACATACCGAACTCCATCAACTTTGAACCATCACCAAATGTATAAGGGGTGATGTACTGCTTTTTCTTCACATTAACGATTTTGTAATACTGTCCCATAATTTTATCCAATTAAATCTGTTACTTTAATTTCACCATCAACTAATCTGCTGATTGCGGCGTATTCTATAACACCATTTTCGTTTCTTTCCATTTCAATTATAAATTCATCAGCATCTTCTTCTGTAGCAAGTGTGCCACATGTACTAAATTTTTCACCTGTTAGTTTATATCGGAACGCACCATATGGATTTTTTATTTCTACAAATTCCCAATCTTCATTGGTTAATTCAGTAAAATTTTTATCCCTATTTTTAATAGTTGCGCTACGCAAATAACCACAATTGTTACAACTTATAATTTCCTCTCCTGTTTTGTAATAGAAATCAGAAAAGGCTTCAGTGCCACAATTCGGACAGCTGATATAATCAATTACACTTCCCATAGTTTTTTATTTTTTCTTTACATTAACGATTTTGTAATACTGTCCCATTTTGTTTTAAATTTATAATATAATAAAATTCCTGTAATAACCAAATTAAAAGTATAGTTAAAGATTAGTGGATAATCCCACAATGCTACTGCGTATATTTCCATAAATATTTCACCCAAAAACCACAAAAGTAAAAAGGGCCACCCTAAGTGGCACCTTTTATCTTTGTATGTTCGTATGACTTCAGGTATTCCGCAGATTGCTAATAGTAATCCACCTAAATAACCTATTGTTTCCATATTAAACCATTTCTACTTTTTTACTTAATTGTTCCTTCCCAAAAATTCATTATACTAATATTTCTTTTTGCTTTAGTTCGTTATACTTTTTAATACGAGCCTCTCTAACCATTTTTTCACTATCAATAATTGGTAAATACTCACTTAATCGCAAAACACCCATTCTTAAATTATGATAATGACTCATAGCTCTACAATTTTTATCAAAACTAAATTTATCAGCAATGCCTTCTAATTTAAATGCCGAATCTCTTTCAATTTTAGTCATTCGTATAAGTTCCATATCTGAAATAATATGTCCACCAACCGGCTTTGTTGTTAATATATTATTATCAACATCCTTTTTTTGATTTTCAATAAAAGAATCATAAATAACAGATTCAGAAAATAAACGAGGTACTGAATTTGATTTATATGTTATCCCAATTTGTTCATCTTTTGATAAAAAATCTTTCAATATAATTTTCCAAGCGTTCTGGTGTTCTTCTGGTGTTGATTTTCTCCAATGACCGGCGAATATAGTCATTTTTTCTTCATCATCTTTTTGATTTTTCTTGAACCATTCATTCCACGAATTAATAAATAATGTTTTATCTGCAATTACTTTACCACATTCATCTAAATGGTATCTTATTTTTAAGAAATGCTGAGCTAATGCTTTGGTAATATCAACCGGAATATCCGATTTGGATATTACCGAATACAGCCAATCCAAATCATTAATAATTTTATCTTTATGCTCGTCTGTTACATTATTTTTATTCTTATGAAATAATCCAACAAGTGCTTTATCTGAATGTGGGATAAATTTATAAGAATTTAAATTCATTTGTAAGATATTGTGTGCAACCATCAAAGATTCCAATTTTATTAGTTGGGTATCACTCATAGTCTCAAAAATAGGATGTAATGATTTTTGAGCGGGTGTAAATTTTGAAACTTTTACGGATGAAAACTCTTTTATCCAATATTGAAGCGCATGCGGTTCTGCATGGAACGATTGAGCTTCAGATTTACTTGAAGAACTGTTAATTTCTTGGAAATATTTTTCGGTTTCCGATTGTGAATAAAATGGTAAAAATTGAAATTTAAATTGATTCTGATAAAATCTTTTAAGAATTGCATCTTCGGTAAGATTTACACCATTTTGTTCACATTTTTCAACAATTTCAGATAGATATAAGCCGTTTACTTTAATACCATTTACCATTTTGTTTAATGATGAATCATATTGTTCTGGTAAATCTTCATGATAATACCATAATTCATTTTTACTTTCTAATTTTACCAAATTTAAAGCAAACCCAATTAATCCCCATAATCTATGTTCCACATTTATTGGCGTAATACATAATTTTCCATCCAATATAATGAGATTAAATGTACCAAAATTAATCCACTCGGCTGGTGAATTTTTTGGAGAACCATCGCTGTTTAATTCTTTTAAAGAACCCCAATGTCTACCGGCGTGAATACTAGCCGTTTTTATGTTTTCATTTGTTAAAGTCTTTGGGTCTTGACCTGATGTTGGGTCTGATATTATTTCTGATTTTAAATACTTATCTATCAAAAACTTTGGACCTATTGATATATTCCAAGCTTTCCAAGCTTTATCAGTATACCCATCTTCATATGAAATTCCGTATTCACCAAACAATTCATTAATGTGGCGAACAAAATTAAATTTTTGTTTTAAAGTATCTCTATTATCTAAAAAGAATTTATACTTTTCAGGTGTTAGCCATACCGGTGGAGTCATCTCCATTAAACGAGTCAATTGCTCATTTTTTTGTTGTTTTGTCATAAGAATTTTTATTTATTTTTTTTTAAATGAACTTAATAATGGTGTCATTTACAAACCATTTGTATCAAATATACGAAAAAATTTTGATATTGCAAAATTAAACTTTTATTAGACCCATTTGTATAGCTAATACTAACTCATAACGTGAGTAAAATTTAACTTTACTTTTCACTTCGTCCAAATCAATTTTACAACTTTTACTTTCACCATTACTATTAC
>Ga0194131_10008875_pt1 | contig 12905 bp, 10 predicted proteins | sample TA2KigO120mmetaG_FD_148631 | JGI IMG/M metagenome (GOLD analysis project Ga0194131, IMG submission 148631) | Freshwater microbial communities from Lake Tanganyika, Tanzania - TA2015053 Kigoma Offshore 120m | ecosystem: Environmental > Aquatic > Freshwater > Lake | place: Tanzania: Lake... | reverse complement strand
AAGGTGACACCGCCGGCGAGGCGAACGACAGCGCGAGCCCCGATACCGGCGCCCCCGGCGGCGGCGAGTCCAGCAACCCGCCCGGCGACAGCGACGCCGGCGGCTGCGGCTGCGCCACCCCCGCCACTCCCGCGTCCACCGGCGCCGCGCTCCTCCCCGCCGCCCTCGCCCTGCTCGCCGCCCGCCGAAGGGGACGCCAGGGGTGACAGGCCCACCACCCCTGCCGCAGGCCGGTCTGGAGAGCTCGGCCGGTACAAACACCTGAGTAGCCGGGCCCCCGCGCGGTAGCGGGGGGGCGTCTCGGCCGTCCCCAGCTACACGCTCGCGACCGCCCCCTCGTAGAAGCTGTCCAACAGCGCCTTGTGCTTGGCCTCCACCGCCTTGCGCTTCACCTTCAACGACGGGGTCATGTCACCCGCCTCCTGCGACAGGTCCTGGTCGAGGATCGCGAAGCGCTTGACCGTGGAGTAGCTCGGCAGGTCCTTGTTCAGCGCGTCGACAGCGGTCTGGATCTCGGCGCGGATCTTGTCGTCCCTGACGAGGTCGTCGTACTTGTCGGAGGCGAGGCCGTTCTTGCGCGCCCAGGCCGGGGTCGAGTCCGGGTTCAGCGTGACGAGCGCCACGCAGAAGTTGCGGTTGTTCCCGTGGACGATCACCTGCGAGATGAGCGTGCTCTTGAGCTTGAGACGCCCCTCCAGCTCTTGCGGCGCCACGTACTTGCCGCCCGAGGTCTTGATCAGGTCCTTGATGCGGTCGGTGATGCGCAGGAAGCCGCCCTCCGCGAGGTGTCCCACGTCGCCGGTGTGGAGGTAGCCGCGGCTGTCGAGAGCTTCTGCCGTTTGCTCGGCCTTGTTGTAGTAGCCCTTCATCACGCCGGGGCTCTTGATGAGGATCTCGCCGTCCTCGCCGGCGGCGACCTCCCGGCCGTCTTTCTCGATGCGCACTTCGACGCCGGGCACGGGCAGCCCGACGGTGCCGAATCGGTAGCCCTCGGGCCGGTTGACGAAGCTCGCGGCGCTCGACTCGGTGAGGCCGTAGCCCTCGGCGATGAACACGCCGGCGCCGTGAAAGAACTCCGCGATCTCGCGGGAGAGGGGCGCCGCGCCGCTGATGAACAGGCGGATTCGGCCGCCGAACACGGCCCGGATCTTGGAGAACACGAGCTTGTCGGCGACGGAGTACTTGAACATGAGGAAGCCGCCCGGCTCCTCTCCCTTCTGCCGGGCCTGCGACACTTCCTTGCCCACGCCCACCGCCCAGGTGAAGATCTTGAGGCTCACGCCGCCCTTCTCGCGCGCGCCCGAGACGATCTTGTTGTAGACCTTCTCGAAGATGCGGGGCACGGCGCCCATGAAGGTGGGCTTCTGCACCGCGAGGTTGGCCACGAGGCTGTCGATGTCGCCGTCGACCGCGGTGGAGAAACCGATGCGCAGCTGCGCGCACTCGAGCACCTTGCCGAAGCTGTGGGCCAGCGGCAGGAAGAGGTACTGCTTGTCGGCCGGGGTCATGATGTTGAGCGAGTCGATGGCCTCGCCCTCGAACACCCAGCAGGAGTGGTTGAGGATGACGCCCTTCGGATTGCCCGTGGTGCCGGAGGTGTAGATGAGCGTGGCGAGGTTGTCGGGGCCCACGGCGTCGGTGAAGCGGTCGTACTCGCCGGCGTTGGCGCCGTCCCAGCCGGCGCCGCGCGTCTCGAGCTCGTCGAGGCTCAGCACCCAGCCGTCGGCGCTGGCAGCGCCGTCGAACACGATGACATTGACGAGGTTGGGCATCTCCGCCCGCTTGGACTGGAGCTTCGCCACCTGCTTGTCGTTCTCGGCGAACACCATGCGCGCGCCCGAGTCGTTGACGATGTAGGCGATCTCCTCGGGCGTGGACGAGGGGTAGATGGTGGTGCAGGCGGCGCCCGAGCAGAGGATGCCCATGTCGGCGAGGATCCACTCCACGCGCGTGCCGGACTGGATGCACACGCGGTCCTCGTCCTCGATGCCGAGAGACCGCAGGCCGCAGGCGATGGCCCGGGCACGGTGGCCCACGTCCTTCCAGAGCATCGTCTGCCACTCGCTGCCCTTGCGGAAGAAGTAGGCCTCGGCGTCGGGCGTGCTGCGCACTCGGTGGTGGAACATCTCGACGACGGACTTGAAGCTGGCAGCGGGCATTTTCTCCTCGGGGATTTCGGGGGCGCGCTCATAATGGGCACGCCTCGGAAATTCCACCCGCCGCTAGGACCTCGCCAGGGACCAGTTCCAGGCGAAGCTGATCCACGGCACCGGCACCACCGGCACGTCGGGCTCGCCGGTGATGATGGGCACCAGCCCGAGGTCGACAGCGAACTTGGGGCCGAACAGGCGTGCCCCGCCGGCCGGGACGATGAACAGGTTGGAGTCGGGCCAGATGCCCCCTCTCGGCAAGTAGGTCCACCACACCTCGCCGATGACCGCGGTCCTCTCGCCGAGGCGCCAGTTGAAGGACGTGGTGACGATGTCGGCGCCGATCTCGCCCGTGTCGAAGCTGGCGAGCACCCCGGCGGCCACCGTGGCGTGGCGGTCCTCGTTGCCGTAGGTGCCATTGGCGAACACGAAGCCGAGCGAACCGTCCCTGGTGAGGAAGACTTGCGTCCCCACGCCCGCGCGAGCACGCTCGCCAGCCCTGGCCGAGAGCTTGGTGCTCACCACGGCGACGGGTGCCTCGGTGAGCAAGAGTGGCAGGATGGCGCCGGCCTCCAGGTCCCAGAAGTCGGTGACGCCGACCCCGACCGAGGTGATCGCCAGCGCGCGCTGCGCCAGGTAGCCCCGCCCGGCCCCGAGCGAGTAGGCGGATGGGCCGTAGAAGTACCGGCTCCGGTTGGGGTCGTCCCCCCAGGCTCCCGTCGCCGGCGCCGCGTTGGGCGCGCTCCCGAGGGTGTCGACCGCGCTCGCGGGCAACTCGATGCGCTGGCCGTCGCGCAGCTCGATGATGATCGTCCGTTCGTTGCGCGCGAGCACGCGCGCCTCGATCTGCTGTCCATCGCTCAGGGTGAGGGTGACCAGGGGACCGTCGCCCTCGGCGGCGAGGGCCAGCGCCAGCCACAGCAAGGACATCAGGTGCCCTCGGCGGGGGAGAGCGCCACGCGCGCGAGGGCCACGGCGAGCGCCTCGCGCGTGGTGACGGCCTCGGCGGGCGTGCACCAACGCTTCACGACGAGGCGCGCGCCGACGATCGTGTCGATCTCGGTGATGGTGACGAGTCCGCCGGGACCGGCCGCCTCGCGCAGGAGAGCGAGTCGGGCCTCGTCGAGTTGGGCCACGGGAAGGCGCACTGGCATTTCCACGCGCATCCGCTCGTCGAGGCCGTGTCGCTCGATGTTGCTGGAGAAGACGCGGTCGTTGGTGAGGGTGACGAGGCGGGCGTCGTCGGTTTCAAGCTCGGTGGTGAGGAAGCCGACGCGCTTGACCGTCCCGTGTACGCCGCCAAGCGTCACCACGTCGCCCACGCGGAAGGGCGTCGTGGTCAGCAAGATCGCGCCGCTCGCCGCGTTGCTCAGGCTGTCGCGCAGCGACAGCGCGATGGCCAACCCCGCCGCGCTGACCCCGGCGATGTAGCTGGTGGAGGGGATGCCGATGCCCTCGAGCACCGTCTGCATCACGAGGACCAGCGGGAGGAAGCGCACGAACTGCGAGAGGATCCCCCGCCAGGTGGGATCCACGCGCCACTCCAGCCAGGCGTGGGCCAGCCCGCGCAGGTAGCCGCCCACCCAGAGCGCGGCGACGATGAACGCGACGCCGCGGACGACGCCGAGGATCAGGTGCCAGAGGTCGGCCATCACTCCGGCAGTGTAGCTCGCTTGACCGAACCGGGGGGCACGGTCCACTCCTCCAGCCGGCGGTAGGGCGACACGACGTCGATCGTCGTGTTTTCGAATCGCTTGGAGACGGCGACGAGCTCGTCGATCCAGTACAGGAAGGTCCAGGGCTGGCCGGCGTAAACGACCGACTGGAACTCTCGCCACGTGCCCTGCGCCCTCTGCGGGTCGGGCTCGGCCAGCCCACGCGACAACAACTGCAGGGCGCGGGGTTCCTGGTAACTCGCGTAGTTATAGTCGCTGTCGCGACCCCACTCCGACGTGGGGTCCACGTACAGCGCCGCCGACCAGCCCCAGAGCGCCGCGTCGAACTGGCGGTTGCGGAGGCGCTCGCCGAGGGCGCCGGACTCCATCGTCTCTACCTGCGCGTCGACGCCCACCTTGGCGAGCTGCGCCTTGATGCGCTCGGCGATGAGGCGGCGCGTGTCGGAACCCGCCGAGGTGGAGAGCGTGAAACGGAAGGGACGGCCGTCCTTGTCCACCACCCCGTCGCCGTTGGTGTCGCTCCATCCGGCCTTCGCCAGCCCGGCGCGCGCGCCGTCGGTGTCGTGGGCGATGGGGACCAGCGCGTCGTTGTGGTAGCCGCACAACGCCGGGGAGATTGTGCCGACGCTCGGCCGCCCGTACACCTCGCCCGTGCGCATTGACGTGGCGACGTCGCGCAGGATCGTGTCCACGTCGATGGCGCGGGTGAGCGCGCGTCTCACGGCGGGCTGGCCGAACAGGGGATGAGGCGGCAGCCGGTCGAGGTCGGGGGGCTTGCCCTTGGCAGCCGCGGCCTCGATGCGAGCGGCGTGCTCGGCGGGGTCGATGCCGTTCCACATGATGTCGTGCTGCCCGCGCACGCCCCGCCGGACCAGCCGCACGTCCGGCGCCTTCTCCAAGAGCCGGTCGGCGTCGGTGACGGTGATGTTCTCCACGAGGTCGACGCCGCCGCGCTCGAGTTCGAGGACGCGCGTGGCGTAGTCAGGGATCACTCGGAAGATCACTCGATCGAGTCCCGGCCGGGCCCCGGGCCAGCCTGGGTTCGGCTCGAGTACGAGTCGGTCGCCTCGGGTCCACTCCCTCACTTGCCAGGGCCCCGACGCGAGCGGCGCCTGCACGTTGAGCGGGCTCGACTTGATGGCGGCCGGGTCGATACCGGCGAGCCGGTGGGCGGGAACCGGCGGGAGCGACGCGACGAGCGCCAGCATCGCGGTGGGATCGCCCCTCTCGACGAACTCGAACTCCAGGTGGTGAGCATCCACCACGCGGGGCCCGGCGCCGGGGACGAGTTTCTGCGCGAGATAGGCCCGGGGGCTCTGGGCGGCGGGGTCGGTCACGAGGTCGAAGAAGGCCTTCACGTCGTCGGCGTCGACGGGCTCGCCGTCAGACCACTTGACGTCGTCTCGCAGGGTCATCGCGAGCGTCTTGCCGTCCTCGCTCCAACTCCACGCGGTCGCGAGGCGGGGTCGGAAGACCAGGCCGCAGTCGAAATCGCTGGCCAGCAGCGTGGCGCCGATGAGCTCCAGCACCTGCAGGTCGAGCGCGGCCGTGGCGAAGGGGCTCAGCAGGTCCTTCTGGTCGAACGCCGTGGCGATGACCAGGGTGTCGCGCGCGTCGCGTCCCTGCACCACGCCCGGTCCGGGCTCGGTGGAGCCGGTGCCATCGCAACCTAAAATGCAGACGAGCAGGGCGGTGCTGAACAACTGCAGCGGCGTGGTCTCCGGGCGAGCCTGTATACCACGTCACGTCAGCGAGCCCCCCGGGTGGGCTACGCCTGGGTCAGCGTCAACGACGAGGTTTACGGCCTGTACAGCAACGTGGAAACGCCGGATCGCGACTACCTCGACCGCAACTTCGGCAATCGCGACGGCAACCTGTACGAGGGCGGCTACCCGTACTACCCGGACAGTTATGACCACGCCGACTTCAGCACCCGGGAAACCCGGAACTTCGAGCTCGAGAGCGGCTCCGAGATGGACTGGGCCGATGTCCAGGCCGTCACCAGCGCGCTCCTCAGTGACGACATCGACGGCAACCTCGCGCCGATCGTCGACATGGACCGGTACGCCGCCTTCCAGATCGCCGAGGCGTGGACGGGACAGTGGGACGGCTACGCCTTTGCCTCCAACAACTACCGGGTCTACTTCGATCATGGTCAAACCGGCAAGATGTACATGGTACCCACCGGCCTGGACTACTGCTTCACCAGCTACGGCGGCAACCTCGGCACGGCACGCTCACCGCTGGGCCAGAAGTGCCAGCGCGATGCCTCCTGCAACGAGCGCTTCGCCAGCGTTCTCGAGCCCACCCTCGACGCCATCGACGCGGCGGAGCTGGAAGAGCTGATGGACAGCACCTACGCGCTCATCGTGGACTACATCGACGACGACCCGCGAAGCTACGTGACCTCCCGGAGCACCGCGCGGTCGATCGAGACGATGCGTACTTGGATCCGGGGGAGGAGCGCCGAGGTCCGGGGTTGGTATCGGTAGGAGGAGGGGAGGGCTCCCGCGAGCGCCGGCTTGCCACCAGGCGCAGGCCAAGACCAAGACCTGCCTGCCCTACCCGCCATTACTCGTCGCGGGAGTCGGGGTCTGGTTCACCCACGACTTGGTTCCATCGGGCACGCGCGCGGCGGCGATGTCGGCCCTCTGGTCCGCCTCCCACTTCACCGCGTCGGCCTGCCCCACGCCGATGCCGTCGTAGTAGTTGAGGTAGATGTAGTCGCCCTTGCGATTGAGCTTGAAGGAGGTGTGGACCTCGGTGGCGGTCTGCTGCTCGGGCTGGCCGTCGCACCACACGAGCACGTAGCCGCCGGCCTCGATGCCCTGTCCCTCGGGGAGCGCGTACTTGGTCGGCTCCTCGGGGTCGTCGGAGATGTAGAAACCGTCGAGCTGCACGATGGTGTCGCCCGCGTTGTAGATCTCGACCCAGTCGTCGTACTCCCCGGCACTGTCGGCGTTGGTGCTGTCGTTACTGGCCAGGAACTCGTTGATCACCAGCGCTGGCGCCACCACGACGTGCTTGGAGCCAGTGTCGGTGGAGGTGTCGGTGCCAAGTTGAGCGCCGCCACCACTACATGCAAGCAAGAGCAGAAACGTCATCGAGTGTACCTCGCCGGCGTAGTGTAGAGCCTTGTGCGCTCGGATGCAAAGCTCACCGCAACTGCGCGCCTTGTAGCTGTCCCGACAACTCAGGCGCTTTTGCTGCCGGACGGGGCCCGGGCCGGTGCTACGATACCGCGACCGCTGGAGCTGCGCGTGAGCCAGAAGAAGACCAAGATCCTCTTCATGAAGTACCATGAGGCTGCCGACCAGCAACCGCTGTCGAAGAAGGCCGCTGAGAAGCTCGGGATTTTCCCCTCCCTCTCGCTGTTGTCGCTCGCCTCCTGGGTGCGCCAGCACGGGTTCCCCGTGCGGGTGATCGACCTTCACGCCGAGAACCTCTACCCCAAGGAGGCGGCCGACCGCGTGCGCGAGTTCGACCCGCAGATCGTCGCGCTCACGGCGAAGACGCTGGGCTGGCCGGCCGTGATCGAGATCGCGCAGATGGTAAAGGCCACCTGTCCCAAGGCGCTCGTCGTCGTAGGCGGCCCCCAGCTCGCGATCTATCCGAAGGAGTCGCTCACCTGGGACTGCTTCGACATCGCCGCCGTGGGCGACGGCGAGGAGACGATGCTCGACATCTGCGAGGCGGTCGAGAGCGGCTCGGCCCTCGACGACATCCCCGGCACCTGCGTGCGCAAGGGGAGCGACTTCGTGATGAACCCGTCGCGCAGCGTGCCCAAGGACGTTGACAAGTACCCGATGCCCGCCTGGGACCTCGTCGATGTCAACCGCTACCACTGCCTCACCCTGCTCAAGCCCTTCGCCACGATGGTGACGACGCGCGGCTGCCCCTGGCACTGCGGCTACTGCTCGCAGGTATACAGCGACAAGCTTCGCTTCCGCTCGCCCGAGCTGGTGGTCGACGAGATGGAATGGCTGGTGAAGAACCACGGCGTGAAGGAGATCGTCATGTTCGACGAGACCTTCACCATCGGAAAGAAACGCATGCGCAAGCTCTCCGAGGAGATCTTGCGTCGTAACGTGAATGTGAAGTTCAACATCCGTGCCCGCGTCGATACCGTCGATCGCGAGGTGCTGGAGCTGCTCAAGCGCGCGGGACTGCGCTCCATCCACATGGGCGTTGAAGCCGGCACCGACCGCGTGCTGAAGATCATGAACAAGCAGATCACCCGCGAGCAGACGGAGCGCGCCTTCCGCATCGCCCGCGAGGTGGGCATCGAGACCCGCGGCTACTTCATGGTGGGCTACTACGACGCGACCCCGCAGGACATCGAGGAGATGATCAACTTCTCCTCCTCGATCGGTCTCGACTGGGCCTCGTACAGCGTGGCGACCGCGCTCCCGGCCACCGACCTCTACCGTATCGCCCAGGAGCGCGGCTACGTCGACGGCGACTTCTGGCGTCGCTACACCATCAATGGCGGCGGGCCGATCCCGCAGCTCGAGACCGAGACGTTCACCGCCGAGCGCCTGCGCCAGTACCGCACCAAGGCGTACATGAACTTCTACCTCCGGCCCGACCTCATCCGTCGCAAGCTGAGCAAGGCCGAAGGACGCGAAGAGCTCGTGGAGATGATGGGCGGCGTCACCGTGCTCTCGGAGATCGTGAAGAGCACGCTGACCAAGGCCATCCCGTCGGTGGGCATCGGCAAGTGGGGGACGGTCTAGCCAGGAGGGACGGGCTCCCGCCCTCCCCGGCGAGCGGACCGACCGGCCCATCCGGTGCCGGCGTCGCCCTGCGATATGGGTGCACGCCATGGCCGTGCCCGCGCCCTCATTCCGCGATGCGGCCCTGTGGTGGCTCAAGCTCGGCCTGATCAGCTTTGGCGGGCCGGCCGGGCAGATCGCCACCATGCACCGCGAGGTGGTCGAGCGTCGGCGCTGGATCAGCGAGGGGCGCTTCCAGCACGCGCTGGCCTACTGCACCGTGCTCCCGGGGCCGGAGGCCCAGCAACTCGCCACCTACATCGGGTGGCTCCTGCATGGCATCCCCGGGGGCATCGTCGCGGGCGGGCTCTTCGTGCTGCCCTCGTTCTTCGTGCTCTCGGGACTCACGTGGCTGTACCTCGCCTACGGCTCCATGCCGCTGGTGGCGGCCACCTTCGCCGGGGTGAAGCCCGCTGTCGTCGCGGTGGTATTCCTGGCGGCGTGGCGCATCGCCAAGCGCGCCCTGGGGAGTTGGCCGGCGCGTGGGTTGGCGGCCGTCACCCTCCTGGCGTGCCTCCTCGGCGTGCCCTTCCCCATCCTCGTGATCGTCGCGCTCGCGCTGGGACGCGCCGGCCACTTTGGAGTCGCCAGCCACGCGTCGGCGCGTGCCGGGGTCGATGACGAGGCGGTGATCGGCGACCACCACGCGGCACCGCCGGGGCGCCCGTTGCTGGTGACGGGCGCGAGCCTCGCCCTTGGCGCCGCCGCCTACCTCTCACTCGGCGAAGATCTCCGCGCCATGGCCGGTTTCTTCACCGGGCTGGCGCTGTTGACCTTCGGTGGCGCCTACGCGGTGTTGCCTTACCTGCACGACGGCGCCATCGCGCGCGGGTGGATCTCCACCGCGCAGATGATGGATGGACTCGCCCTCGGGGAGACGACGCCCGGCCCACTCATCATGGTGGTCACCTTCGTGGGCTTCGTGGCCCGGGGCTGGACGGGGGCCGGCGTTGCCACATTCTTTACCTTCCTCCCATCTTTCTTCTTCATTCTCGCTGGTGCGCCGCTGGTGGAGCGGGCGCGGGCCGTCCCCAGCCTGGCGGGACCGCTCGCCGCCGTCTCGGCCGCGGTCGTGGGGGTCATCATCCACCTCGGGCTGCGGCTGGCCCGGCATGCCCTCGTCCCGGGCGGACACCTCGACTACGTCGGGCTGGTGGTGATGCTCGTGTCGCTGTACCTGTTTGTACGTCGCGACATGAGCATGATGATCGTGCTCGGCGGCGCGGCGCTCCTCGGCCTCATGCGCGGTCTCGGGTAGCGGCCTCGCCCGGTCTCGGTGTCTGCACGGCAAACGGAGACCCGAATGTTCACGCTCCTCGCCGCGACGGCGCTCGCCGATACCATCACCCTGGACTCGGGGGCGGTCATCGAGGGCGACCTCGCCCGCTACGAGATGGGCGGGCAATGCCAGTTGAGCGTCACCGAGGGACTGCTCGTCGGCGTGATCGCGATCGTCCCCTGCCACCGCGTGCTGGCCTTCGTGCGCGCCGCGCCGGTCGACGCGCCGGTCCTCGCCGCCGTGGTGGCGCCGGAAGGCCCGGTGGTCGGGTTGGCCGTCGACGAGCCGCTGGCGCCGGTCGAGGAGGAAAACAGCGGCGCGGACCGCGACGCCATCGGCCAGCCGCGCGAGGCCCCGGCCATGCCGTCGGTGACGACGCTCTCCCTGTCGTTTTAACCGAGGCATCTGAGGCAGGTTACGAGGCGCCGCGCACCGTGGAGGCCTCCCTTGATCCTTTTCCTGTGGGCGGTGTTGTCGGGTTGTAACGATCCCGGCTTCGCGGCTGTTTCCATCGACCCGATCTACGGCTGGGTTGATGGCTGCACTACCATCCAGATCTCGGGCCACGGCTTCGGCAGCGACGTCAAGGCCACCGTGGGTGGAAACGTCGTCACCAACGTGACGCTGCCCACTCGCGATGTCGACGTGGGCTACAACTTCGCGGGCACCATCCCGGCGGGGAAGCACGGCTACGCCGACATCTCGGTCACCTCCGGCGGCGCCACCTCCACGCTCACCGGCACCGCCGGCTACTACTACGTGGAGTGCCCGGAAACGGGCGTGATTGACACGGTGGGTCCCCAGCAAGTAGCGGCCGGCGACGACGTCACCATCGTCGGCTGCGGCCTCGACGCCACCAGCCGCCGGGTGCGCCTCTTCGACAGCACGGGCGTGCAGGCGGGGGCCGACATCACGCTCGTGTCGAACTGCGGGACGGGCAAGGTGGCTTTCGCCGCCCCCAGCCTGCCCGACGGCACCTACCACCTCGCGGTTGTCGACGACGCCGGCACCGTGCTCGTCGGCGGCCCGTGCCCGCCGCCCGACTCGGCCGACACCGCCTACTCCTGCACCGAGTACACCCTCACCTACGCCGCAGGTGCCCAATGATCTCCCTCCTCCCCATCCTAGCTGCCTACGTCGAGGCCGCGGAAACGGGCACGGTGCGCGGGTCGGTGTCTGACGACGGCGACCTCTCCGTCCCCCGCGTGGCGGTGATCCTCTCAGGCCCCGGCATCGCGGGCGAGATGGTCGTCGAGTCCGACGACGACGGCGACTTCCGCTTCCTCAACGTGCCTGTCGGCACCCACGAGTTGCGCGCGCTCAAGACGGGCTTCGCCCCCGTCCGTCGCAAGGTCACGGTGCGCCTCGACGAGGCCAGCTTCGTCCCCATCGTGCTCAAGGTGGGCACCGAGGAAGTGATCATCGTGGAAGAACTCCCGGTGATCGACGCCACCCGCTCCGCCGTCAGCACCCAGCTCACCAAGGAGGCGCTCGACCTGTTGCCCGTGGGGCGCAGCTATCAGGACGTGGTCAACATGGTCCCCGGCGTGTCGGGCCGGGTCGACACATCCTCCGGCGGCTCCGGCGACGGTAATCCCAGCGTGCGCGGCGAGGGCCAGTACGGCAACAACTACCTCCTCGACGGGATCAGCACCCGCGACCCCGCCACCAAGACCTTCGGCAGCAACGTCAACTTCGACGCCATCGAGGAGATCCAGGTCTACACCGACGGCGCGCCTGCGGAGTTCGGCCAGGCCACCGGCATGATCGTCAACGTCGTCACCAAGGACGGCGGCGACGAGCACCACGGCAGCGCCGGCTACTTCGTGGGCATGGCGGCCACGAGCGGCCAGTACGAGTTGCTCGGGGTGATGGAAGACAAGGACGACTTCATGTCGCACTCGCTCTCCCTCACCGCAGGCGGGCCGGTCAAGAAGGAAAAACTCTGGTATTTCACCGGCCTCGACCTGGGCACCAACACCTATAGCTACGCAGGCGCCGATCCCGACGCGCCCTATGTCGGCTACGACGGCGGCGGCTTTGTCAAGCTCACCTGGTTTGCCTCGCCCGACGTGAAGCTCCGCTACCAGCTCAACGCGCAGGTGACCCGCATCGAGAACAGCATCACCTCGTCGCAAGTGCTCCCCGAGGCGCAGGAACTCTACACGAGCGACGACGTCGGCCACATGCTCCAGGCCGTGTGGTTGCCGACGGCCACCACCGAGATGGACGTCAAGGCGCTCACCAACCTGTCGCACGTCAACGCCGTCCCCATGTCGGGCGACGGCGCCGCGCCGCAGGTGGTCGACCTCGACACCGGCACCGTCAGCGGCAACGCGATGGCCTACGACTACAACACGCGCACCCGCAACGGCATCACCTACAGTGTCACCCAACTCGTCGACGACGCGCTCGGCGACCACCGCATCAAGGGCGGCATCGAGGCCTGGGAGCTGTCCGAGTCGCGAGAGCTCGACTACACCGGGCCGGACGATGGGCTCCTGGCCTACTACTACTCGTCGAGCGACCGCGCGTGCACCGCGGAAGACAACTACAGCCAGTGCGAGTACCTCCAGACCTTCGACTACGTGGGGGCCCTGCCGCACCGCAGTGTCACGTTCAGCTCCTACCTCCAGGACGACTGGCAGCCCTGGGAGTTCCTGACGGTGAACGCCGGTGCGCGCCTCGACCGCGAGGAGCTCTACACCGCGCAGGGCACCCGCATCCTCGAGCAGTGGATGCCGGCGCCCCGCCTCGGCGTGGCATGGGACGCCACCCGCGACAGCAAGACGGCGGTCACCCTGAACTACGGCCGCTACTACGACGTCAACGGCAGCGCCTTTGCCGAGTGGGGCGACAACAAGACCAGCGCCGGCTACACCTTCTGGGCCTACGACGGCTCGGCCGGCGAGGTGGTGCCGGTCTACACGCAGGGCGCGTACCCCCTGGTGTTCTGCACCCCCGAGAGCCTGGCCGCGCAACCGCAGGAAGACGTGGGCGCCCTCGAGGAGATCTGCAACGGCGA
>Ga0194131_10008871_pt1 | contig 12911 bp, 12 predicted proteins | sample TA2KigO120mmetaG_FD_148631 | JGI IMG/M metagenome (GOLD analysis project Ga0194131, IMG submission 148631) | Freshwater microbial communities from Lake Tanganyika, Tanzania - TA2015053 Kigoma Offshore 120m | ecosystem: Environmental > Aquatic > Freshwater > Lake | place: Tanzania: Lake... | reverse complement strand
CTGAGGTCGATGCCCGTATCGATGACGGCCACGTTGTAGCCGTACGTGCGATCCGCCGCGCCGTTGACGGCGGCGCTGTTGCTCTGGGTGCCCTGGGTGCGCCGAATTCCGCTGGGGATCTCCTGGGCGTTGGTCGTCACGATGCTGTCCGGCTCGATCGAGATCACGCGCGGATCGGCGGCCAGCTCTTCCACGCGATCCTCGGGGACCAGCCCGGTGAAGCCATCGACCGCGTCAGAGTAGACTTCCTCCACCTCAACTCCGTGGGAGTCGCCGATGCCCTCCGGGTTGTACCCTTCCTCAGTCATGACAATGAAGCGGTTCTCCGGCGGGGGAGGCAGCTCGACGGCGGGCGCCTGTTGCTGCGCGACTGTGGACACGGTCGGCGCCACGCTTACCTCGCCTCCACCGGCACCGCATCCGGCCAGCAGCATCGCCACGAGCACCACTGCAAAGAAGCGTTGCATCATTCCGGGCCTCCCGTAGGTTCCCCCCGTCCCGACGCCCGGCCATGGTACCACACCCACCCCGCCGGGTCAACCAGTCAAATGTGGCATTTCTGGTCACAATTCGCCCCTAAGAGGGCGCCTCGCTGCTCCGCGGGCACTCTGGGCTGGTCCACGCTCGCTCGAGGTACAGCCTCGAACGGGACCGCCGCCCCGCGCCCACGAAGGAGCCCGCATGAAGTCGTTGCCTTTGTTTGAAGCCAGGATGCGCGCGGCGGGCCTCCCATCGATCGCGATTGAGGCCTTCGCGCAAGCCTACCGCCGTCTGGTGGCCGGCGAGACGGGGATGATCGACGAGGCGTCGATCGCGCCCGTGGAGGATCTGCCCGACCTCGATCGCCTTCCGGCCGGGCTGGCGGATGTCGGTCGGTCGGCGCTTGGGCAGGCGGTCGTCATCCGCCTGAACGGCGGCCTGGGCACCAGCATGGGACTGGAGAAGGCCAAGTCGCTCCTCCCGGTCCGCGACGGCCTCACCTTCCTCGACGTCATCGTGCGGCAGGCGTCTCATCTTGGCGCGCGGCTGCTCCTCATGAACAGCTTCGCCACCGAGGACGACACCCGCGTCGCTCTGCGGAGATACCCCGACCTGCCCGAGGACATCCCGCTGACGTTCGTGCAGAATCGCGTCCCCAAAGTGCACCAGGATGACCTCTCGCCGGCCCGCTGGCCACGGGACTCCGATCTGGAATGGTGCCCGCCCGGCCACGGGGACATCTACACCGCGCTGCAGACCACCGGCATCCTGGAAAAATTGCTGGAGGCCGGCTGCCGCTGGGCCTTCATCGCCAACGCGGACAACCTGGGCGCCGTGCTCGACGCGCGCCTGCTGGGATGGTTTATCGAGAACCGCCTGCCCTTCGCCATGGAGGTTGCCGACCGCACCGATGCGGATCGCAAAGGCGGCCACCTTGCGCGCCGCGGAAATCGCCTGATTCTACGGGAGCTGGCCCAGTGCTCGGCCGACGAGCACGCCCATTTCCAGGATATTCGCCGCCATCGTTATTTCAACACGAACAACCTGTGGATCGACCTGCAAGCGCTGCGCGAGGTGCTGCGCGCGCGGAGCGGCGTGCTGGGCCTGCCCATCATCGTGAACAAGAAAACCGTGGACCCGCGCGATCCGGACTCGCCGGCGGTTTTTCAGTTGGAATCCGCGATGGGCGCCGCCATCGGCGTCATGGAGGGTGCCGGCGCCATCCGCGTGCCGCGCGGGCGGTTTTCTCCGGTGAAGACGACCGACGACCTTCTGGTGGTCCGTTCAGACGCCTACCGCTTGACCGACGACTGGCGCGTCGTGCTGGACGCGCCGCAAACGCCGCTGGTGGCCCTGGATCCAAAATATTATAAAATGGTGGACGATCTCGAAGCGCGCTTCCCGCACGGCCCGCCGTCGCTGCGCGCATGCACGTCCCTGAGGGTGGAAGGCGACGTACGCTTCGGCCGCGGCGTGGTGGTGCGCGGCGCCGTCGTGGCGCGGGGCGTCTCCGAAATCCCGGACGGCGCCGTGCTGGAGGCCGTGGTTACTTCTCCAGGATGACGGCCTGGCGCGCGGCCAGCGTCAAGTGCACCTGGCCGCCCTTCACGACGTAGGAGCCGCCGCCCAGTTTGTCCTGCAACACGGTGCCGTCGGCGATCTGGGCCGGCACGCGGATGTCGGCTTCACGCGCCTCGCCGCCGTTGTTGAGCGCCACCACGGCGGACTCGCAGGGCGTGTTGCGGGCGTATGCAAACACGTCGTGATCCACGAATAATTGCTCGAAATTGCCGCGGCGCAGCGCCGTGGACGCCGCGCGGATCCCGGCCAGCTTCGTGAAGTGCGCCTCGAACGCGGGATCGCGGCCGAACTCCATGTCCTTGCGATTTTCGTCCCAGCCGCCGGCCATGGCCACTTCGGTGCCGTAGTATACTGAGGGAATGCCGCGCATGGTGAACAACAGCGCCAATCCCAGCTTGAGCTTCTCTTCGCCGTGGGCGCCGGCCGCGGTCACGAAGCGGGTCATGTCGTGGTTGTCGAGCATGGTGACCAGCATGTCGGAGCGCCGATACTTGCTGTCCTGCTTGATCACGTCGGCGACGCGCCGCATGTCGCCATCGGCATGCCCTTGCAGAATGCGGAACGACTCGCCGGGGTGCTTCAATACGTTGGTAAAGAAATACTTGATGTTCTCCCAGCTCGACATCGCATGATCCGCCCCGATGGTGTTGCGCAGCGCGAAGTTCAGCGGGAAGTCGAACACCGAGTCCATGCCGCCCTCGTTCTGATAACGGGACGGCGTCTTGGCCGACGGGTGGTAAATCTCTCCCAGCAAGAGGAAATTGTTGCCGGCATGCGCGTGGATCTCGCTGGCAAACTGTTTCCAGAACGAATTCGGGACGTGCCGCACAGCGTCCAGGCGATAGCCGTCAATCCCGGTCTGATCAATCCAGTATTTCGCCATGTCGATGAGATAGCGGGCAACCTCGGGCTTCTCCTGCGCGAAATCGGGAAGGCCGCAAAACTGTCCTTTTTCCATCCACCACCGGGTGGGCAGCTTGATGTTCCCGTAGTGGTGGAACCAGTCCTTGAACTTGGGATCCTCGGCCATGGGCGCGCCGTAGCCGGTGTGGTTGACGACCAGGTCGACGATGACTTTCATTCCTTTTTCGTGGGCCTTGTCAACCAGCTCCTTGAGCTTGGCGAGGTCGCCGAAGGACGGCTCGGTCTTGTGAAAATCCGTGGCCCAGTAGCCGTGGTAGCCGTCCATGCCGAAAAAGTCGCGGCGCTGCTCTTGCACCGGCGAGATCCACAGGGTGGTGCAGCCGAGCCCCTTGATGTAGTCGAGCTTGTCGATCATCCCCTGGAAATCGCCGCCGTGGAAGCGGTTCGGATCACTCGGGACCGAGCCCGCGTCGTTGGTCTTGTCCCCGTTGTGGAAGCGGTCCGTCATGGCCATGTACACGACCTCGTCGTGCCAGGAGCGCGCCTTTACGGCGGCCACTCGGGCGGCCAGATCACCGGAAAGGGTGACTGTGTCCCGGGCAGGTGGCGACACGGTCGGCTCGGGAGGAGCGACGCGCTGGGGTTGGGCGAGCGTGAGCCAGTTGCGGATGACGTCCATCATCCACGAGCCTATCGCATTCGGCCTGAAGGATCCCTGAAAATCCGCGCTCCGGCGCAACCGTTAACATGCCGGCAACAGGCCTCTGAAAGTGCGATGTTATAGTGGTATCGAGGCGGAGTCCGTCAGAGGGGATGGCTCCGTGGAGGCAGGTAGGATGCAGAATACGATATTGCCTGGGATGGGCGCCGCTTTGCCGCGCATTGCGCTTCCAGCCACGCCGCAGGCCTTGAGTCCCGCCAGGACTCCCGCCAGGGACGGTCAACCAGGGGAATCCGCCGGAGGCATGAGGTTGCCCCAGCCGCCCGTCACGCCAAAGGGAAACGGTGCCGCACCGAGCGGCCCGAGCCGCCGCCTGGATGCCAACCCGCTTTTCGTGGGCGGCGCGCCCTACGACGAGCTTGCGCTCACCCCGGCCAATCTTGCGTTCGCCCAGACCCAGTTCGGCCTCGACCAGGACTTCGTGGACCTGGTCAAGACCGCGCCCCCCAGCACGCGCTTCTCGGTCGTCTACCACAGCGACGCCCAGGGCCTGCACGTGGACGCCTACCGCACCATCGCTTCGGCCGGCAAGGCGGCCGCGTTTGCCGCCTACAAGGTGAAAGACGCCTCCTTCGACCCTGGCAAGGCCTACAAGAACGAACGCGTCACCTCGATGGGCGGCGACCGCTGGTTTGGCACCATCCTCAGCGGCAAGCGCATTGCGGTTCCGGAGAACGCGGACGCCGATTTCCGCCAGTTTCTCGCCACCAACAATTACGCGCTGAAAGAGACGGTGCCGCTGTCGTCCTTTGAGCACCCGCGCGCGGTGACCGATTATTTCGGCCTGGATCCCAATCTCAAGCTGGAAATGCACCAGATCCGCGACAAGTCGTTCATGGAAAAGGCGAAGCTCTTTTTCCAGCTCTGTGCGGAGTCGCCCGAATACCGCGCGCTGAAAATCGCCGACGTGCTCGACGAGATCGGCTCGGCCATGTGCCTGGGCGTCATCACGCCCCGCCTGTTCGAGCAGGGGACCAGGTACGGCGTGGCCGCGGCCATGTCGTCCATCGCGAACATCGGCTCGCCCTTCGTGGGGATTCTCGGGGAAAGCGTGCTGGGCAGCGTGGTCGACAACGCGGTCAACTCCGACCGCCCGATGGAAGGCCTCAAGCGCATCGTCCTGTGGACTGGCGCGCTGCGCGCCGCGCGGGTGGGCGCCACCTTCGCCATGCACCCGTCGATCCTGAGCATGCTGGGAAGCTCGCCGGGCGCCGCCTTTATCGGGCTCTACGCCACCACCGCCGCGTTGGGCTCGGTGGCCGGCGTGGTGGCCGGCAAAGCCGACTTCGCCATCAAGGACCAGATCATCAACAAGGGCGTGCGCGCCAACACCGACTATTCCCGGAACTTCTACCAGATTCTGGGCGTGGAGGCGTCCATCAGCCGCGCGATCTACCTGGGCGCGTATGCCGGCACGGTTGCGGCAGCGGCGGCATTTCCGGGCGCGTCGGTGGCCATCGCGGGCACCGGTGCCGCGCTCTGGGCGGCCAGCAACTTTGTTTTCCCGCTCTATCACGAAAAGCCGGAGGTGCGCATCGGCATCGAAGGCACCTCGTACGTTCACCAGGGGGATCGCTACATTTTCGACTCCGGCTGGGAAGTGTCGTTCCGCGGGCCGCAGGGGCGCATCGTGCAGGACGGCCCCAACCAGTTCTCCATCGCGTTCAACGAGGGCGAGCTGTGCGTGAAGAGCGGCGAGCCGGATCCGGTCAACCTGTCCCACACGCGGCGGCTGAAAGACTACCTGCCCGGCTTCCTCAAGCCCAAGATGATTGGCGAGAAGGAGCGCTGGGAGCTCGACGACGGCGAGGAGAAGGTGACCGTGGCGCGCTACGGCAACAGCGGGTACAAGGTGCACCAGCTCTCGGATCGCGAGTTCATCGTCTCGCAGAGCGACCGTCCCACGCCGTTTTAGCCCGAGCCCCCCGATCCCCCGATCCGGTTGTCGGGAAGTTTACAACCAGTCATTGGATCATCGGGCAATCCGGACTATAATGATGGCAATCCATCAACTTGTGGTATTTCATACTTTCCAGGGGGCTGGACATGGTCGCCACCAGAGAATCGCGTCCTCGCTTCGGGCCGGACGAAAACACGCTGCGCATAAAACGCTGGCTTGATGAGGACCTCGTGCGACGCCGAGCGCTTCACGACTGGATGCAGGCCCACGGTCTGGAGAAGCAGGCGCTGACCACGCTTCTTTACGGGGGAGATCGCGGCTTGATGCGGGAGCAAGCCGCGAGCGAGCTGATCGATCCGTAACCGGCTCTGGTACGCGGCTTTTCTTGCGCTGCTCTTCCTGGCGGCGCTGCGCCCGCTGCAAGGCTACGACACGTGGTTTCACCTGCTCAACGGCCGCGTGATCTCGGAAACCGGCCGCATTCCGCACCACGACCTGTTCCTGTTCACCACGGCGGAATTCCCATTTTACTGGGTGAACTACGAATGGCTCTTCGGAATCTTCATCTGGAAATTCCAGGAGATCGGCGGAGACGTCCTGCTCTGTGTCTTGCAGGCCGCGCTCGTCACCGCAACCTTCGGCCTGTTCTGCCTGTACAACGCCCGCATGGGGGTTGGGCCCTGGCTCAACATTTGCGTCGCCTGGCTGGCATTCGTGGTGGCCGAGTTTCGCATCGAGCTGCGGCCACACTTGATTACCGGCCTGTTTTACGTGGCCGTTCTCAACCTTGCGGTGGCCGAGACGCCGCGACGCTGGCGCATCTTGACGCCGTTGATTTTTCTGGCTCGGCCCAACATCCACATCGAGTTTTCCATCGGCCTGTTCATGCTCTTGCTGATCATGGCCGGCGACGCATACGATCGGCGGCGCCCGGACGAGGTCAAGTTTAACGCGGCCGTGTTCGCGGCCAGCGCCCTCGCCACGTTCTGCAACGCCTCCGGTCCCTGGCTGTACGCCTACGTGCTGGGGCACCAGCGCCGCACCGACATGATCTTCCAGATCGAGGAACTGAAGCGTCCCGGCCTGGACTGGCTGTGGTCGCCGGGCGGAGCGCTGCTGGTGGGCGCGTGGCTCGCGTGGACGCTGGCCCATCGCAGGCGCTCACGCGACCTGTTGCTCCTCTTGCTGGTGAGCGTGTTGGCCTTTACCATGGTGCGCTTCCGCTTCAACCTCGCGCTGATCGGCGGCTGCGTTCTGGCCACCTCGCTTGCGACGTTCGTGCGCGTGCCGCGCGCTCTGCGGATGGCGGCCGCGTCCGCGATCTTCTTGATTATCGGGCTGCGCGTCGTCAGCGCGGGAATTCCCACGCTGGGCTTCGACCACGGCCTTTAATGCCAGCCGCCTGGTGGATTTCGTGCTGGCCGAGCAGCCCGCTGCGCGGATATTCAATCCATTTCACTGGGGGGACTATCTCGCGTACCGCACGTATCCTCGGCGCGCCACGTTCATCGACGGCATGAACCAGACCTATCCCGACGCGCTGCTTGACACCTATCGGGAAATCATGCTCGATCCACGCCGTCTCGAGCGATTCGGAGTGAACGCCGTTCTCATGCCGTTTGCCGTGGAGGAAGGCGACGAGTGGGACCGCTTCCTGACGAAACTCGATCCGAAGACATGGCGTCCGGTATTCTGGGACCAGAAAGGCATCGTTTATTTTCGCGCCGGGAAAAGCCGATTTTCCTATCCCACCCTGCCTCCACTCACGCTCGATCACAACGACGTGGCTGCACTTCAGAAACTCTCTCCAGCGCGCGCCGCCGCGCTGCAGGATGAGCTGCAAGCCTCACTGCGGCACGATCCGCAAAACGTCATTTCGCTTTTGTGGCTGGCCCGCCTGCAGTGCGCCCGGGGGCGCGTCGACGAGGCGCGCGCGGCGCTGGAAAAAGCAATTGCCGTAGACCCCGAGTATCCGCCGCTTTACCTGCAGGTGGCACCGCTCCTGTACGCGCAGGGCAACCTGGACGCCGCGGATCGCGCGCTCCAGAAATACCTTGCGGCTCGACCGGAGTCTCACGTGGCGCTGTTCAACCGCGCGCTGATCGCCGTCCGCCGCGGGGACAACGCCGCCGCCGCGGATCTGCTGCGACGCGCGCTGCGGGTGAAGCCGGACTTCGCGCCGGCCCAGGAATTACTCGGCCGGCTTTGACTACCGAACCATCAGCGGATCTTCCCACGACAGCGCGGTAAACGCGCGGCCGAGCCGCTCCAGTCCGAACGCGATGAACACGCCGGCCCCCTCGTACTCGAAGTGCACGCCGCGCCGCAGGTACGGGTGCTTCGACAGCCTTGGCCCGCTCAACTCGAACACGCCGTTTTCGTTGCGCGCGTACGTGGTCTCGCCGGCCGGGCTGGTCACGCGGAAGCCGTTCGCGGATTCCTCCACCACCGACTTTCCCTGTCGGCCTTCCAGCGTGACCTTGCCGCCCTGCTTCTGGACCGTCAGCGTGTCGTCCGGCAAGCGCAGCACGAATCCGCTCAAATTGCGGCGCAGCCAGCACATCTTTCCCAGGTAGATGATGCGGATTTCCTCCGCGTCCTGTCGCACCACCAGCTCTTTGCGGTCCGGGTAGTCGATGGCGAACCCGTCTCCCTCCGGGCTGAACGCGAAAACGTTGCCTCGCCGCTCGAAGCGAACTTGACCGAGAGCATCCTGATCGCGGTTGTAGCGCGAGGTAATCTGCGCCGTGACGTAGACCGTCCCCCAGGATTTCTGGGCGAGCGTTTCGCGGCCCGGACCAGACGCTCCGTCCGCCCGCGCCGCCATGGGGAGGCAAAGCAGCGCGATTACTGCTGCTGCAAGCTGACGACGTAGTTGACGATATCCCAAAGCTGCTCTTCCTTCAACGCTTTCTTCCAGGTGCCCATGCGGCTTCCTGGCACTCCGTAGGCGATGGCCCGATAGATGTCGCGGTCGCTCGCGCCGTACTTGTATTCCGCGGGGTTGGTCAGGGTGCGGATGCGCAGCCGCATTTGCGACATCGCCTTGGCGTCGCCGCGTCCGTCCGCCCCGTGGCAGGCCGCGCAATTTCCGGCGTAGAGCATTTTTCCCTGTTGCACGGAGGTGTATGAGCCGCTCGAGGGGTTGCGCAGCATGCGCGTGTCCGCATGACCGGGCAAGGAGCGTTGGACCGCCTCGTCCACCGACGGACTCGGAACCGGCGGCCCGCTCCCCGGATCGCTTGCGGTGGCAACCTCCGGAGCGGTGCTCGCGGTGGCAACCTCCGCGGCGGCGCTCGCGGTGGCAACCTCCGGAGCGGCGCTTGCGGTGGCCAGCGGCGTCTCCACCGGGACCGGCGCCGCGCGTCCGCACCCGGTCGACAGCAGCGCCGCCGCCAGGATCAGGACCGTTATGTCACGCCAGGCGATCACGCCTTGGAAGTTCGCGCTCAGCCCGACGCCGCCTGCCTTGAGCGCGCGCCGTCCGGGTGCTATGATGCCTTTGTGCATTCCCTCAGCCACCCGCTTCGCTGCGCGCTGCGCGGCGCCAGCATCGGCGCGGTCCTTTTCGGCGTCGCGGGTCTCCTCACGGGCATCGTGGGCATGGCCATGCGCCTGCCGGTTCCCCCCATGCTGCTCATCGAGCTGGGCGCCATGCTGGGCGGACTTCTGGGCCTCGGCGTGGGCTACGTGTGCGCCTTTCGCCTGGGCCGCTGCGTGCTGGCCGGACTGACTTCGGGAGCCGGCTTCGCCATCGGGGTCATGGTGTTGCTGCGCGTGGATCTTTCCGCGGCCAGCGTCCTCCGCTTTGCGCTGCTGGGAGCGCTGCTTGGCTCCCAGGGCGCGCTCTTCGTAGTACGCACGAACGACCTTCGATAGGAAGTCCGCGGTCGTCCTTAGAAACCCGTGAAGGCTGAGCGCCTGGAGGTTCCATTCGTGCCGTGGCTGCCCCCCTCACCGGAAAGCCGATCGCTTTTCCGGTTCGCAGCGGTGGCTGTGTTTCTCGGCTTCGCACTGGTGACGGTTGCTTTCTTGCTCTTTGGAGACGGAAGTCGGGCTTCGGCGACGCGCGCCTTGAATGAGGAGGCATCGCTGCTGGCGGTCATTCTCAACCACAGTCCCGAGCTGCCGCGCACGCGCGCCATCCTGGAACTGGTCAAGCGGGAGACGGCGGATCGGCCCATCACGATTGAGGCGTTTATCGTCGCGCCGCCCGGAGAAACCGTCTACGAGGCCGCCCGGGAGAGCGAGCGCAAGCGCCCATGGGAAGAAGTGCAGCAGCGGGTCGCCACCGACTGGCCCCGTTACCTGCTTGCGACGGTCCCGCTGCACCGCGATCCCGCGGCGCCGGAGAAGATCACCGGGGATCTTTACGTGGCGGGGCGCTGGACGGGCGCCAATCCTTCCCTGGCCCTCGCGGCGGGGGCCATCGCGGCGGCGCTTACGGCGCTGCTGTTCGCGCCGCTCGTTGTCACGCTCACCCGCAACGTTTACAATCCGCTGCACAAGATCGTGGAAGCCAATCGCGCGTCCCTGGGGGGCCGCAACCTGTACTTGATGGTCCCACCGGCGGTGGCGCCTCCGGGTGAATTGCGCGAGGTGCTGTTTCACCGCAATCACGTCCTGGAGACGTTGAAGACGCGCGAGGAAACGCTGGCCCGGCGGACCCACGACATGGAGGTGTTCTTCGAGTTTACGCGCCAGCTCGCGCTGGTTCGCGACCCGGCCGACGTGCCCCGCCTGTCGCTCAGCGCCATGGCCAACTCAGTGGAGTTTGACGTGGCCTGCATGGTGATCAACCGAGACGACGTCCATTACCTGATGGTGCGGGCCGCGGCGCCGCTGTCGGAGTACGCCCAGGCGGAGGCCGAGCGGCTCGCGGTGGCCGCCTACTGCGACAGGTCTTCGGTCCAGATGGCCGGTGAAAAGCTGGACACGGTCCAGCAAATCCTCGATCCGCGCGGAACGCTTCTGGAGGGGCCATTCCCCTCGGCGTACTGGGCGGAGATCGGGTACGAGCGCCGGGTGGTCGGGGTGGTCGGGTTCCTGGCCCAGACCGAGAAGAAGTTCAACACCGAGGCCTTGCGTTTTTTAAACTTCGTGGCGGCCGCCGTTTCCCTTGCGGTCAAGCGCTCGCAGGGGTCGCGGACGGCCGGGGCGCCGCGCCAGCCGGGAGCCTCTTGACCGACCAAAACATACCGGGAGATTGACCATGCATCGATTCATTTCCACGCTTTTGCTGATGGTGCTTCTTGCCGCGCCCGGGTTGGCGCAGGGGAGCGCCTGGACGCTGGACGCCGCCCACTCGCGGGTGGGGTTCTCCGTGCGCCATCTCGGCATTTCCAACGTGACCGGCGAGTTCACCAGGGTCAGCGGGCAGGGGACTTTTGACGGCAAGAGCATCGAAACCGCCTCGGTAACCGCAACCATCGACACGACCTCGGTGAACACGCGCGAGGCCAAGCGTGACGACCACCTGCGCAACGCCGACTTCCTCGACGTCGCCAGGTACCCGACCATGACTTTCAAGTCGAAGCGCTTCCGCAAGACCAGCGGCAATGGCTTCGCGCTGACCGGCGACCTGACGCTGCACGGGGTGACCAGGACCGTCGTCCTCAACGGCACCTCAACGCCCGTCGTGAAGGATCCGTGGGGCAGCAGCCGGGTCGGCGCCAGCGCCACCACCACCATCAACCGCAAGGACTTCGGATTGACCTGGAACAAGGCTCTGGAGAGCGGCGGTCTCGTGGTGGCTGAGGAGGTCACCATCACCCTCGACCTGGAGTTCGTGCGCGACGCGAAGTAGGCTGCCGCCTTATTCTTTTGCCCGGGCCGCCGATAACCGGAGGAGGAACGGTGCCGGACCTCGCTGAGGAGGCCCGGACCGCAGGCCGACCGCCTGCGGTCAACGTTTCCATTTGCCTCGCCCAGCACGAGAGCCACCGACGTCCGCGCGCGCGGGCGGCGTTTGTTTCCGCGTGCGCGGGACGGCCAACCTCAGGAGGTAGAACCGCATATGGCTCTTATCGAGTCTCTAGGCAATGCCATTTCCGGCATGATCTCCCAGCAGACCGCGATTGACGTCATCTCCAACAACATCGCGAACGTCAACACGTCGGCTTCAAGAACCAGACGGTCCTCTTCAAGGACGTCTTCAACAAGGTGATCAGCCCCGCCAACCCGCCTGGCCTCACCAAGGGCGGCATCAACGCCAAGCAGTCGGGTCTGGGCGTGACCGTTGCGTCCATCGTGACCAGCTTTGCCCAGGGCGCCGTGCAGCAGGACGGCATCAACTCGCACGTCATGCTCTCTGGCAAGGGCTTCTTTGTCGTCCAGCAGACCGGCTGCCCGCCGCAGTATACCCGCGACGGATCGTTCTCGCTGGACGCGGACGGCAACCTGGTGAACTCCGAAGGGCTTTACGTGCAGGGCTGGTTTGCCCAGCCCAACGGGCAGATCAACACCGGCGTGCTGCCCACTGACCTGAGCATCCCCCTGGGACAGCAGGCGCTCGCCCAGGCCACCACCGAGGTGGACTACGGCGGGACGCTGGACGCTTCGACGCCGGTCGCGCCGTCTCCGGACAGCACCCGCACCACCGCCGTGGAGATCTTCGACGCGCTGGGCACGCCGCACGTCATGCACATGGACTTCCAGAAGGTCGCGCCCAACACGTGGAACTACACGATGTCGTTTCCCGGCGATCCCGCCGTGGCGTCGGTGACCCCCAACCAGGCGGTCAACCAGGTGGTGTACAACGGCGTCGGCCAGCCGGTCAGCGGCACCACGCCCAACTTCACCATCACGTTCACCAGCGGGGCGCAGACGCCGCAGACCATCAACCTGGACCTGACGCAGACCAACCAGCTGGACATTACCGACACCGGCACGCCCCCGTCACCCACCCACACCATCGACGCCATTGCCCAAAACGGCTTCACCCAGGGAACTCTGGACACGTTCAACATTGCCCAGGACGGCACCATCGTGGGCCAGTACAGCAACGGGCAATTCCGTCCGCTCGCCCAGCTCGCGGTGGCCAACTTCATCAACCCCGGCGGCCTGGTCCGCACGAGCAGCAACAACTACATCGAGAGCGTGAACTCGGGTCTCACGGAGCTCGGACCGGCTGAATCCTGCGGCGCCACCATCCTGGCCGGCGCCCTGGAGCAGTCGAACGTCGACGTGACCCAGGAGTTCACCAAGATGATCGTGTCGCAGCGCGCCTTCCAGGCGAACTCGCGGGTGGTCAGCACCTCGGACGAGCTGTTGAACGAGTCGCTGAACATCCTGCGGCGATAATCCTCGGGATAACGGCCTGGCAATGAAATGAGGCGCTCCCCGGAAAGGGGGGCGCCTCATTCG
>Ga0194131_10008870_pt1 | contig 12912 bp, 10 predicted proteins | sample TA2KigO120mmetaG_FD_148631 | JGI IMG/M metagenome (GOLD analysis project Ga0194131, IMG submission 148631) | Freshwater microbial communities from Lake Tanganyika, Tanzania - TA2015053 Kigoma Offshore 120m | ecosystem: Environmental > Aquatic > Freshwater > Lake | place: Tanzania: Lake... | reverse complement strand
CTTCTCGGTGCCACCGCCGTCGACCTCGATCGTCCGCTCCTTGCTGCGTAGTCGGCCCGAGACGATGACCGCGGACCCCTTGCCCAATGACAGGCAGACGTTTTCGGCCAGGCTGCGCCAGCACGACACATCTATGTAGGTGGTGCCACCGTCCATCCAGTCGCCCGTGCCCTGATCGCGATAGCGGTGGTTGTGGGCGATGCGGAAGTTGGTCACGACCTGGGTGCTGACCTTGCGGAGGGAGGGGTCGTTGACCAGGTTGCCGGTGATGGTGATCTCGTTCATGTGAGTGGGTCCCTTCAGGGCCGGGTGGCCCGCGTGCGGTGACCCTCGGCGACCACGGTGCATGCTCGAAACCACCCTGAGCGATCGGTGGACCATGCCGGCGTGCCGTAGCTGTGGACGATCGGCCGCTATGGATTCGGGTACGGCGCTCCGTCGTCGTCGATCAGGGTGTGCACCCGCACGCCCTTGCCCTCAAGCGCTGCGCGACCCTCGAGGAACGGCAGGTCCATGATCAGGGCCACGCTAGTGACGGCTGCGCCGGACTCCCGCACGAGGTCGACCGCGGCACAAGCCGTGCCTCCGGTGGCGAGGACGTCATCGACGATCACGACCCTGTCGTCGGCGTTCAACGCGTCTCGATGGATCTCCAGGATGCTCGTGCCGTACTCCAGGACGTATTCGCGGCGGTGAACGTCGCGCGGGAGCTTGCCCTCCTTGCGCAAGGAGACGAAGCCGCAGCCGAGTTCGTAGGCGAGGGCACCGCCGAGCGGAAAGCCACGCGCCTCGATGCCCACGACCATGCTCGGTCGCTCCGGCCGCACGGCATCAGCCCAGGCCCGCACCGTGATGCCGAATGTCACCGGATTGGCAAGGATTCCCGAGATGTCCTTGAAGGAGATCCCCGGCGTCGGGAAGTCGGGAATGACCACGACTTCATTCCACAGCTCGCGGAGTTCGTCAGACATCCTCAGCAACCCTTTCGGGCGATCGCGGCATCAAGAACCACACGAAGGCTGCCCAACTCAGCAGTAGCCAACCACCACCCAAGAGCCACGATCCGACGACGTCGGAGATCCAGTGCTTGCCCAGGAGAAGGCGACTCGGACCATTCATCAGGCCGACGACCAGGGGGACGCAGCCCAAGACGGTGGACCACGGCAGCGGCAACAGGTAGAAGAGCAGCAGTGAGATCGAGACCCACACGGTGATGCCCGAAAACGTGTGACCGCTAGGGAACGACGTGTAGAGCGCGTCCCCTTCGAAGTTCAGGAAGGGCGGCCGCTCACGGCCCACGAAATGCTTGATGACATTGGAGAGGAGGAAGCCGCCCTCGGCGGCGACGAAGAAGAAGATCGCCCAGCGCCACTGTCGCAAGATCAGCAGCGTCACGATGACGATCGGAATGGTGAAGAAGTTGCGGTCGCTGTCGGCGAACCACGAGAAGGCGTTGCCCATGTCGTCGAGGACAGGCCAGCGGACCGCGAGGTCGCGGATCCACGTGTTGATGACCAGATCCCGAGCATTCATGGCAGCCTCGCCAGCGATCACCACCCACGTCAGGATCAGGCCCGAGATCAAGAGGACGGCCCCGGTCCACGCCAGGGGAATGGCCGTGCGCCGTTGGGGCCGAGGTCGATAGCGGCGAGCCGTCACGGGCTATGTCTAGCAGGGGCATCTCCCCCTGCTGCGACAATGACCGCGGCGCCCGTAGCTCAACGGATAGAGCAACCGGTTTCTACCCGGTCGGTTGGGGGTTCGATTCCCTCCGGGCGCACAATTCGTGAGGGAAAGCGTCTCAGGACGCGACATTTCATGGCCGGATGTAGTCGAAATTCACTAACCGTTCCTGCGGAGGGTCCTAGTCCCCTTTGAGCTTGCGGGTGACGTTCTCCGAAACCCTCCTGGAACCCTCCTCCAGATGGTGACCGGCCACCTCGTCGATTCGCCCATCGCCTCCTCGTAGTCCAGGCATCAGGCCGCTAGCCAATCTTAGGGGTGTACACCGCCCCGAGGCGGCTCCGTAGAACCAGTAGGCTTCGATGTGAGAAGGCTTGGCGCGACAGACGTCCTAGTGCCAACGAGTTCAAGCCTGGGATAAGTCGGGCGGCCATCTCGCGGGGAATGAATCCCACCTGGAACCTGTCAATCCGGGTCAGGCGTCGTGCCGATCGACCTTGCCGAGGATGAGTCCCTCGCGGAGGGCATAGGAGGCCGCGGCCGCGCGGTTGGGCGCCTGGATCTTGTCGAGGATGTGTTCCACGTGGGTGGCGACGGTGCGTCGGGTGACGACGAGGGCCTCGCCGATCTCGTTGTTGGACAGTCCCTCGGCGGCGAGGGTGAGCACCTCGAGCTCGCGGCGGGTGAGTGGTCCGAGGTCGATGGTGTCGAGGCTGACGAGGGTGGTGATGGATTCCTCGGCGGTGCAGGGCAGGACGCGTACGCGGAAGAACCCGCTGTCGGTGGGCCAGACGAAGGAGGACCAGGACTTCATGCGCGCGGACTTACGCGCGACGGAAAGTAGTTCGGTGTCTTCTTGGAGCAGATCGTGCTTGGGGACACCGGGCAGGGCGATCGGGTGACCGTGGGCGTCGAGGCCCACCGCCATGGCCGATGTTCCCAGCAGTGAGGTGACCCAGCCGCGGGAGCGAAGGGGGTCGGCCATGTTGCCCAGGGCCGTGCACAGTTGGGTGAGGATGTCCTTGGCGATGTCGCTGGGGTGTTGCGGGTCGGTGGTCGAGAGGTTGAGGACGCCCACGAACCTGCCGTCGGAGGTGCGCAGGCACATGGTGAGCCCCTCGCGGTAACCGGCGGGGAGCAGCACGTCGGAGACCGCCCAGTTGTCGAGCGGATCACCGGGCAGGTCTTTCATGCGGGTGGGTCGGCCGGTGTCCGGGAGGTCGAGGTACTCCACGAGCCGGAAGAACTCGTCGCTATGGAGGTTGTCGAGGACTTCGGTGGCGTAGCCGTGGGAGGCCAGCATCATCGGGGCCTGGGTGAAGGGATGGAGGGCGATGATCTCGGCCGCCTCGATCGGGATGATCGACTCGAGTTCCGTCAGGACCGCGGCGGCTCCGGCTTGGGCGGAGGTGTGGTCTGAGGCGACGGCGGCCAGGGACCCGGCCGCGCGCAGGGCAGAAGAAAGGTCGGTCGCCACGGGGGGATCGTGGCATGCGGGTGGGCCTTTCGGGGCCGAATGACCCGGTTCTTTACCACTCTGGGATCAAATATCGGCAGATCTACCGATAGCCGGATTCGGCTGGGACTGGTGGGGTCGATGTACTGGGCGGACAGAGCCCTGTTGTGTCATGGAGGCCACATGAAGAGAACTCGACTGATGGCTGCCGCCGGCTCCGTAGCGGTGCTGTCCTTGGTCTTGAGCGCCTGCAGCTCCTCCGATTCCGGAGAAGCCGCAAGCGAGACGACAGCGGCGGAGACCGCTGCAGAGGAACCCGCCTCTGAGGAGGCCGCCCCGGCCGAAGCCAGCGGCGATCCCATTGTGATCGGCTTGCCGATCGCCCAGTCCGGCCCGGCGGGCATCGCGGACCACGCGGACTGCCTCAACGGCGCCACCCTGGCGAAGGATCAGATCAACGCCGCAGGTGGTCTGAACGGACGTCCCATCGAGTTCAGCGTCACGGACATCGACATCCTCACCCCCGAGGGCATCACCGCTGGCTACCAAAAGCTGACCGGCGAGGGTGTGTCGGCTCTGGTGAGCCCGTTCGTGATCATCCCGCCGCCGGCGTTGGATGCGGCCGCTGCATACGGCGCGCCGTACATGAGCGGTGACACGAACATCGATGCCCAGAAGATCCGGTCCTCGGATCCGGCCAAGTACGGTAACTACTTCGTCGATCCCCCGGAGACCTACTACGGCTCGGGCTTCGTGACGTTCCTGACGAACCTGGCTGACTCGGGTGCGTGGACACCGAAGAACAACAAGGTGGACATCATCCGTGGCGACACGGCATACAACCAGAACATCGCCCAGGCCACGGTGGACGCCATCGAGGCATCGGGTGGCAAGTGGCAGCTCGGTGAGGTCATCGACATCACCGCCGGCACCAAGGACTGGTCACCGGTGCTGCAGAAGCTCGCCGCCAATGATCCCGGCGTGATCATGGTCGATCACTGGATCGGCGCGGAGCTCGCGTCGTTCTCGCAGCAGTTCGCCGCCGCACCGGTTGACGGTTCGCTGGTGTATCTGCAGTACGGACCGTCGCAGCCTGAGTACCTCGACATCGCGGGTGATTCCGCCGAGGGCTTCGTCTGGGGCACCGTGATCGGTACGGGCAACACCAGCGCGGAGGACAAGGCCTTCCGCGAGGCGTACCACGCAGCCACCGGCACGAACGATGTGACGATGGGCATGGTGTACCCAGCCTGGTGCTACGACATGGTCAACGTCCTGGCGAACGCCTGGAAGAACGTCGATCCGGCGGACTTCGCCGCGGTGAACGCGTTCATCGCAGCGAACCCGACCCAGGGTGTGTCGGGCTACCTCAACTTCGCCAACGGAGTTGTGCCGAGCTACCCGAATGACGTCGCCAGCGCAGCTGAAGGCGTCAGTCACTACTTCTACCAGGTTCAAGGTGGTCGCCACACGGTCATCGAGCCTGCCGACGATGCCGAGGCACCATTCATCCCGCCACCGTGGATGCAGTAATCATCCGGTAGGAGAACTGAATGGCGCTCCTGGCCTGCTCCGAGATCACCCTTGAGCTCGGCGGTCGCCGCATCCTCGAGGGTGTGTCCCTCGAAGTTGAGCAGGCGGAGGTTGTCGGTCTTGCCGGCCCCAATGGGGCCGGCAAGACCAGCCTCTTCGAAGTCCTCTCTGGCCGCCAACTGCGGCACGGAGGGGACGTCGTCTTTTCCGGTGAGTCCGTTGCGAAGTTGCCGATGCGCGAGCGGGTGGCGCGCGGGTTGGTGCGCAGCTACCAGCGACCCATCGTTCCGGCCGGGTTGACGGTCGCCGAAACCCTGAAAGCCGCGCGCAAGGCCTATAAGCCTTACCCCTCCCGGCTGCAGTTGGAGTGGGCAACCGAGTTCGTGCACATGCGGGCGTCGTTGCACCAGCCCACCGGATCCCTGGAGACCCTGGAGCGCCGCAAGCTGATGTTGGCGAGTCTGCTGCTGCGCTCACCGCGCATCGTGTTGCTCGATGAGCCGGCATCGGGGTTGACCGGCTCCGAGATCGACGAGATCGACCTGATCGTGCGCAATCTGTCCCAGGAGTATGGGATCGCGGTGCTGCTGATCGAGCACCGCTTGGAACTTCTGGCGATGGTCGCCTCGCGGGTGTTGGTCCTCGACGTCGGGCAGGTGATCGCGGAAGGTCCCCCCGAGAAGGTGTTCCTCGAGCCGCAGGTCCGCCAGGCGTACTTCGATGTTCCGATCACCGGGGAAGTCGTGGCGTAATGGCCATCCTTGAGATCGAAGGTTTGTCCGCGGGATATGGGCCCGTGCGTGTGCTCCACGATCTGTCGTTGACCATCGAACCCGGCGAGCGATTGGGCCTCGTCGGACTCAACGGGCACGGCAAGACCACGTTCTTGAGCGCCATCGTCGGCTTGACCGGGTGGCAGGATGGATCGGTGCTGTTCCGCGGGGAACAGATCGGTGGTCGTCGCACCCACGGCATGGGCCGTAAGACTCCGCAGATCGTGCGCCGGGGGATCGCGCTCGCCCCCCAGGGCGATGCAATTTTCCCTGGATTGTCGGTGCGCGAGAACCTCGACTCCGGCGCGTACACCGGAGCCACCTGGCGTTCGCGTCGTAAGCGGCGCGAGCGGATCTTGGAAGTGTTCCCGCCGTTGGCACCGCTGCTCGGCCAGACCGCGGGCACCCTCTCCGGGGGTGAGCGCCGCATGGTCAGCGTGGGCCGGGCGTTGATGTCGGATGCATCGCTCTATCTGGTGGACGAGCCGTCGTTGGGATTGGCGCCGAAAATCTCGTTGAACCTCGTTGCGGCGCTCTTGGAAATTGACCTGGGTGATGGCGCGATGATCATCGCCGAGCAGAACCTGCCATTGATTGAAGGCCGTGTGGACCGCGTGCTGGGCATGCACGCGGGTGACTTGAAACTCGACGTCGGCGAAGCGCTGGGCGACGTGCCACCGGCAGCGGGGGTGCACCTGTGATCGAGGTGGTGATCAGCGCACTGGTGCTCGCGTCGATGTATGGCCTGATCGCGATCGGCATCTCCCTGACCTGGGCCAGCATCGGCATGCTCAACCTGGCCCAGGGATTCATCTTCACCGCCGGCGGTTACACCGCGTGGCTGTATGCGCAGTATGCAGAGGGGTGGGGCCTGGAGGGCGTGGGTCTCTCCGCGGGCGTGTTGATCTTCGGAATGCTCGGATCGGCGCTGGCAGGATTGTTCGTCGGTGCGATCGCGTTCCTGCCCTTGCAGGACCGGGATAACTTCCGAACCCGCAGCCTGATCGCAACGCTTGCCATCTCGCTGATCGGCACGCAGATCTGGTTGATCCTGTTCGGCCCGCAGAACAAGCCGTTGCCCCCGGTATTCGGCGAGGGCCGCATCGAGATCGGTCCCGCGGGCATGTCGTACCAGCAGTTGGGCACGATCATCGTGGCCTCGGTGATGCTGGCCCTCGTGATCCTGTGGATGCGCAGCAGCCGGCGCGGCCTGCAGATGCGCGCGATGATGATGGATCCGCTCGGTGCCGCGGTGGTCGGGGTGTCGGTGCGCAGCACCGGCATGCGGGTGTTGGCGATCAGCGGGGCGCTGACCGGGTTGTCCTCGGTGCTGCTGGCGCAGGTGTTCTTCGTCAGCCCCACATCCGGTGTGCAGCCGCTGACTACCGGGTTGATCATCTCGCTGGCCGGTGGCCTGGGATCCATCCCGGGAACGGTGGCCGCGGCGGGCTTGATCGGCCTGGCCGAGGCGTTGACCGCCCGCTACCTGCAGCAGTCGTTGGTGCCCTTCGTGCTGTTCGCGATCGTGGTGTTGATCTTGATCTTCCGGCCGCGCGGCCTCGGTGGTCTGCTGGAGGACGTCCGTGAGTGAGACACCCCGCCTCGTCGGCCGTCGGGCATGGCGCCCGCACTGGCCGGTCAACAGCACGCGCGTGTTCAAGCGGCGCCGCTGGCCCGGCACCAAGCGCTCGATGCTGAAGCTCTCCGGCCGCTACAACCCCAAGACCCTGCGCCGAGAGATGGTGCTCACCGACAAGAAGCCGCTGTTCTGGTCGGTGGGTTTGTTGGCGCTATTGCTGCTGCCCCTCGGAATCGCATCCGAGCGGTTCTTCACCATGTTCGGGATCATCTGCATCTACGCCGCCATCAACGTGATGTGGACGCTGATCATCGGCACCGCGGGACTGCAGTCCTTCGCCACGTTGGCCACCGTGGGTGTCGGTGCATACGGAGCCGGGTACCTCTCGGTCACCTACGCCATCCCGTGGCCGCTGATGCTGCTCGTGGGCGCGGTGCTCGGTGGTCTGATGGGCTGGATCATCTCCCTGCCCGCGCGCAGGTTGGACGGCCTGTATTACGCGCTGCTCACCCTGGGTCTGTCAGAGTTCATGCGCAACTTCGTCACCCAGTCCGATGAGCTGGGCGGGAAGTTCAACGGTGCGCTGTTCGGGGTGGGCCGGATCATCCCCTCGGACCTGCTCACCACGCGCCTGGGTCAGTCGCTGTTGTATTTGACCGCGTTCATCGCGCTGCTTATCGCGCTGGCGGTGTACCGGTGGGTGAACGGTGGGCGCACCGGGATCCTGCTGCGCGCGGCGGCCACGTCCAAGGAGGATGAGGCGTTCGCCTCGGCTCTGGGCATAGACTTCAACAAGGAACGCACCCGGGTGTTCATCATCGCTTCGGCGATGCTCGGCTTCCTCGGCGCGTTCTACGCCACCTATATCGGGGGCACGTCGCTGCAGCTCTTCAGCCTGGAACTGCTGCTGCTCCTACTCGCGATGATCGTGATCGGCGGGTTGGGCCGGGCCGAGGGTGCCGTGGTGGGAACCGTGATCGTCGTAGGCATCACCCAGTGGTTCACCGACTGGGGTCCCTGGCGCATCGTGCTCGTCGGGGTGTTGGCCTTGGCTTCTGTGCTGTTCACCCGCAACGGCCTGTTCGGGCTCAAGGCGCAGATCGAGGAGATCCGCGACCGGCGCAAGGCGCTCTACCGGGCGGGTATCACCAGCAGGTATGCCGAGTTCCTTCCGCAGCAGGCTCCGGAGATCCACGACAAGTCCGCGATCGTCGGCCGGGTGTTCGAGCGGTCGCTGCGCGATCGGTTGCGGTCCTGGATCAGCCCGGAGCTCATCGCCGAGCACGAGGCCAAGCCGCTGGGGCAGCACTCGGATCGCCTCGAGCGCATGCTCAATTACTTCCGCAAGGCACCCATCCCGGACAAGTACGTGGTGTATTGCGAAGTCCCGTTCGAGTCCTACCGCGTGGTGGCCCTCAGTGGCCTGCCGGGTGTGCCGCCACGCATCGTCGATGACAAGAAATATGCGAGCCTGGACGAGGCGTACCACGCCGTCTTCCTGCGCCGCGTCAATGATCTGAGAGCACACTGAGGGATCGGAGAAACCATGGCAAAGATCGCACTCACCGGATACACCGACAAGATCAGTGTCGCCCCGGGGGAATCGGTTGACTTCAAAGTCAGCGCCGACAACGCGGCCACCGCGCACGTGGAGATCGTGCGGATCATCCACGGTGACGAGCACCCCGATGGGCCCGGCTACCTCGAGGAGACCGTCGCCTCCAACTGTGCCGGTGACCACCCCGTGCGCAAGCAGTTCGTGGATGTCGGTAACGCCGTGGTCGTCGATGATCCCAGCGGTCGGCTGGCCGGCGGGGGCGCGATGACGGTATGGGCGTACGTTTTCCCCACCACCCCTACCAAGGGCCGTCAGGTGATCCTCGGCCAGTTCGCCCTGCACGAGAACGCGGGCTATGCGATGGGTATCGATGGTGAGGGCCGGTTGTCCTTCTGGGTGGGCGACGGCACAGACACCGACGAGATCGTCTCCCCGGTCCCGATGGTCCACCACACCTGGTACTTCGTCGCCGCGTCCTATGACCCGAAGTCCGGGGATGCCGCGTTGATCCAAGAGGCCGTGGTCAACCCGTACAACGGCCGGCTGGGCAAGGTGGCGCCGTTCGACCACTACTCGATAGTCGAGCAGAAGTTGCGCGTGAAGCCTGCGGTGGCATCCAGTCCGTTCCTGTGGGGGGCGGCGGAGAACTCCGCACCTGTGCGCGGGTTGTTCAAGGAGTTCCTCTACAACGGCAAGATCGATCGGGCCGGTGTCCTCGACCGGGCCCTGTCGGTGGACGGACTGAAGGACCTTGCCCGTGGCGCGGGTGATGGCGGGGACATTGCACGCTGGGACACGACCGCGGGTTACGGGGAATCCGGCATCGACGATGTCGTTCGTGATGTCTCGGGTAATGGGCTCGACGGAGTGGGCATCCAGCGTCCGGTGCGCGCGATGACCGGCTACAACTGGAGCGGTAAGCACGATGACTGGCGGGTGGCCCCGGGGGAGTACGGCGGTATTGCCTTCCATGACGATGCGGTGATGGACTGCGAGTGGGAGACCACGTTCACCTGGAACGTGCCGGCGGGAACCCGCAGCGGTGCCTACGCGGCGCGCGTGACATCGGGGGACGCGGAGGATCACATCCCGTTCTTTGTGCGCCCGGCATCCCCCACCGCACCGATTCTATTCCTGATGCCGACAAACTCGTACCTGGCGTACGCCAACGAGATGATCGTGCATCACGTGCCGGTGGGTCAGGCGATCCTGTCCCACCCGGCGGTGCTGACCGAGGCCGAGGCGGACTACTACCAGGATCCGAAGTTCGGTCGGTCCACCTACGACCACCACTCCGACGGCGCGGGGGTGTGCTTCACGTCCTGGAAGCGACCGATCCTGAATATGCGGCCCAAGTGGCGTTCCTCGGCGATCGGGACGGTGTGGCAGTTCCCGCGTGACCTGTCCCTGATCGCCTGGCTGGAGAAGAAGGGGTACTCCTACGACGTCGCGACCGATCATGATCTCGAACGTGAGGGCATGGACCTGCTCAGTCAGTACTCGGTGGTGTTGACCGGATCGCACCCGGAGTACTGGAGCGAGCAGAGCCTGAACAACCTTGAGGACTACATCGCCGGCGGTGGTCGGTTGATGTATCTCGGTGGCAACGGTTTCTACTGGGTGATCTCCTACCGCGACGGTGAGCCGGAGTTGATGGAGGTGCGCAAGGGTGAGGCGGGCATGCGCGCCTGGCAGGCCGAACCCGGCGAGTACTACCATCAGACCTCCGCCGAGCGCGGAGGGATTTGGCGCAACCGCGCCCGGCCCCCGCAGAAGCTCACCGGTGTCGGGTTCACCACGCAGGGCTTCGACGAATGTCACCCGTACCGCCGGATGCCCGACAGCTACCACAGGTCAGTGTCCTGGATCTTCGACGGCGTCGAGGGGGAGGTGTTCGGTGACTTTGGTCTGGCCCTCGGTGGTGCGGCCGGATTGGAAACCGAGCGCTACGACCTGGAGTTGGGTACACCCCCGCACACCAAGTTGCTCGCGTCATCGACCTCGTGGTCGGACAACTACGCGAGCGTGCACGAAGACATCCTGTTCAACCACCCCGGGACCCTGGGAACCCAGAGCCCATCGGTGCGGGCGGACATGACGTACTTCACCACGGTGAACGACGGTGCGGTGTTCTCCACGGGATCCATCGCGTGGATCTCTGCGCTGCCATGCTTCGATTTCGACAACAACTGCTCTCGCATCATGGCGAATGTGCTCGACGCGTTCATCAAGCCGGGCACACTGCCTGGTGGTGCGTGGGATCAGGAAGAGAAGTCCTGGACGTAGGGAGGACAGATGGCAACCGGATACGTCTGGCACGAGCTATACGGGTGGCATGACACCAGCTCGCACGCGGGGCTGTTGCCCCCCGGGTTGGTCATGCAGCCGTACCACCACCTCGAGTCCCCGGAGTCCAAGCAGCGCTTCCACTCCCTGGTGGAGGTGAGCGGCCTCGCCGACCACCTGGTGCGCATCGTGCCCAACCCGGCCACCGACGAGGACATCCTGCGCATCCACACCGCCGAGCACCTGGCGCGCATCAAGGCCGAAAGCGCGACCCTGCGCGGTGGTGATGCCGGTGATGGGACATCCCCCTTCGGGCCGCAGGGGCAGGACATCGCGGCCCTGGCCGCCGGCGGGTCGATCGCCGCGCTCGAGGCCGTGCTCGCGGGTGATGTGACGAATGCGTACGCCCTGGTGCGGCCGCCCGGCCACCACGCACGCCCGGAAACCGGGATGGGCTTCTGCATCTACGCTAACGCGGCGATCGCGATCGCCAAGGCGCGGGCGGCGAACCCGGATCTGCGGGTGGCCACCGTGGACTGGGATGTGCATCATGGGAACGGCACCCAGGCCGCGTTCTATACCGACCCGAATGTGCTCACGATCTCCCTGCACCAGGACGACCTGTTCCCCCGCAATAGCGGATCGATCGAGGAACGCGGCGACGGTGAGGGCCTCGGATATGCGATCAATGTGCCTTTGCCTGCTGGCACCGGTAACGGGGGCTACGCGTACGCGATGGAGACCGTGGTGGTCCCCGCGCTGCGTGCCTTCGCCCCCGATGTGATCGTCGTGCCCTCCGGGTTCGATGCGAGTTGCCTCGATCCGCTGGGCAGGATGTCGGTGACGGCGTCGGGGTATCGCGCCCTGACCCGGCAGTTGATGGACGTCGCCGATGAGGTGTGTTCGGGCCGACTCATGATGACCCACGAGGGTGGCTATTCGCCGACCTACGTGCCGCTGTGCGGAGTCACCGTATTGAGCGAGATGTCCGGCGTGCCGGTTGATGTGGTGCACGAGTTGTATGCCAGTTTCGACACCATGCCCGAGCAGGCGCTGAACGATTTCCAGAAGGCCGCGGTGGACCGTGCCGGAGCCGCGGTGAAACTGCCGTGACCCATTCGATCCGGATCGACACCACCCGGGTGTGGACGGGTCTTCAGTTGCCCGATGGGTCGTGGCAGACGTCGGATGCAGTGCTGATGCGTGGTGGTCGGATTGTCGCCCTGGGCGATGAGGCCCGTGCCATGGAGGCCGACGAGGTGGTCGATGCCGGTGGTAGACGGAAATGGCGTTGGGATCGTGCTGGTCCAGGTGCAGGAGCCCTGTGTCGGTCGTTGGTGGGCGACCTCCGCCGCTTCTGCCGTACGGTCTGCACATGTACCGAACGAGAGTGCTCCTGGCCGTCGCCGTCGTGACTCTTGGTGCGGCCACGGGAGCCTCGCCGGTTGTCGCATCCCAGCTCACGGCCAACCAACAGACGATTGATGCGGCGACACTCGTGGCCACGGTGCCACCACCCCCCGGCGCCCCGACAGGGGTCTCTCCGGAGGTCTTCTTCGATGAGGCCAGCAGCACGTACTACCTGCTCACCACCTCGCAGCCCCCCACTCAGTACTCGTCGCAGGACGGTGTCAACTGGTCTCCGACATCGACCCAGTTGCCCGCCGGTATCGATTGGTCGATCGTGAAGGAAGGGCCGAGCAGTTACCGTCTCTACTACGCCGAGATGAAGCCAGGGTCTGGTGGCGCGCCCGCCAAGCCGTGCACTCCCAAGTCCAAGGTCCTTCGATACGCCACGTCAGCCGACCTACGCACGTGGACGGTGCAGGAGGCGGTGCTTCTCGACGATGTTGGCTGTGGCGTGCCGCACGTCATGAAGACAAGCACGGGTCAGTACTTCCTCTACTTCAACAAGGTGGAAGGCAAGCACGGAATCTTCATTGCTTCGTCGGCCGACGGCCTGACCTGGAGCACGCCTGTTGGGCCGCTCAACGGAAATCAAGACTTGGTCGATCCGGCGCCGCTGGAACTACCGGATGGCACC
>Ga0194131_10008867_pt1 | contig 12915 bp, 19 predicted proteins | sample TA2KigO120mmetaG_FD_148631 | JGI IMG/M metagenome (GOLD analysis project Ga0194131, IMG submission 148631) | Freshwater microbial communities from Lake Tanganyika, Tanzania - TA2015053 Kigoma Offshore 120m | ecosystem: Environmental > Aquatic > Freshwater > Lake | place: Tanzania: Lake... | reverse complement strand
ATCTTCGTGACACCTGCCTCATCCAGGGCATTTTGAATCAGTTCGCCAACAAGTCTGCCCTTACCCTGCTCCTCGGCTTGGCGACCAAGGCCGGATTTATCCACGTCAAACCATTGCTTCTTCATGCGTTACTCCTCGATTGTGCCTTCCTGCTTGCATCGCTCGACCGCTTCAATTGGGTCCAGCGACGAATCAGGAATGAAAAGGTGCTTGATACGGTTATCGTTCGTGAAGATTCTGCCGTTCGCTAGCATCCAGACTTCGGCGTCCTTGCCAACATCCCAGCCCAGTCCATTTGGCCAAAGTGTGTCTTTCTCCTTTCGTTGCTTTGCTTGGTACAATTAAGGCTTCTCACAGGCGAACCTCCTTCGGCATCGTTGCTGGTTCATAGATCAGCCCCACTGGCTCAGGCCCCTCTTTGATGCAGTCAGGAAGTTGAAGCTCCACGACCCTGAAATGACGGCAGCGGAAGCCGTTTTCGTGCCAAACCGCCCTAGCGATGGATGCGGCTTGTCGATGGCTCTTGGCAAAAACCAATTCGCTGTCGGACTCGTCGGCGCAGTAAACCTTGAACAGCCGCATCTCAGTATTCCTCCGGCAGCAGGATCGTCGTGGCGGCTCTTTGGCCCAAGTCGTCGGTGGCCTCGGTGATGATCCACAGCTTTGTGCCCTTTGTTGTTTTGTAGGCGGACAGCAAGCGGCTTCCGTCGTTCAGCGCCTGGTCATTGAGTTGCCGGTCACCCTCGTCGATCTCACCCCAATCGCCGGTCAAGTGACGGGACAGGAACGTCAGTGGGGTCTGGCCGCTTTCCTCAAGGGCCTGGAGAGCGCCCGGCGTGGCCACCAGTTGACCCAGTTGGAAAGTGCCATTCGCATTTCTCATCATGTCAGTTGCCTCCGGTGTTTTTCCTTCGCTTGGTACAATCAATTCACCTGTCAGGGCCATCAACGATCGCAGTGGGCATCATTCCAAAGTCAATCAAGGCTTCCACGATGTTCTCCCTCGGTGCATAGCCGCCCTGGTCATCTCGATTCTCAATGAAACGCTCATGGCCGTGGTCGCTGAACCAGGAGTAGACTTCGGACTCCCATCCTTCCGGCAGACCATTTTGCAAGTGCCCAATCTCGTTGACGTAATTCTCCAGCGTGGCAGTGTACTCCCGCTCGGAGTAGTCCTCTTCGTCGAGAATCGGATAGTCGGCGAGCCTCTCTTTGACACGGCAGAATTCCCTGAAGGCCTCGGTGGGATGGCCGTCCTTGCCAAAGACACGGATCGCATAGCCATCGAGGTATCCGACTGCCCAATGGTCGTGAGACTCGCAAAAGACGTCTTCATCGAGAAAAGGAGCCAACTTGAAAAAGATTGCGACGTGGTTGGACTGATCCAGCAGGCCAGCGTCTCTGCCTGATGTGTAGACGATGGTCCATTGGTCGGCATCGATGAGTTCCTTGGCCCTGTGCCATGCGAAGCACTCAAACTTCCGCCAGTTGCCAGCCATTTCCTTGGCAGCGGCATCAACATCAGTCCAGTCAATGAATTTGCTCATGGCTTGCTTGGTACAATTAAGCTCAAAAGGCTCAACCGGCTGTCCCATACTTCGCTTGAAGGCGAGCGAGGACGGCCCTTTCCCCTGCTTCTTGTTCTTGCGCAAGGCGGATTTCGTATTCGCCCAAAAAACCGTGTTCGAGCAGCCATTTCTGCAAAGCACGTTCAACGTCCGAGTAGGTCCAGGCCGGATCGCCGTAGCAGGGGTGGGCAAGCGTCATCCGAAGGAAGCGGACTTTGCTTTCTGTCGTGGTGAAGAATTCCTCGAAGAAGCCTTCCCGGTTGTAGTGAGCGATGTGCCCGAACGTCATGGACAATCGGGTGTAGAACCACTTTGGAAAATGGCTCTTCGCAAAATCCTTCTCAACGAATTTGATGAATTGACGGGCGAATGCAGCCTTCTTGTCGGCCCCTTCCCATTTGGTGGCCGTGAATTGATTTGCTGTGAAATCGGTGGTCATGCCCTCCTTGGTACAATTAACCAGCACCTTCCAGCGAGCCTACTCCTTTGATTTAAGCTGATACCACTCCGGAAACAGAGGTTCACGATGAACTCGGCCGAATACCAGAATCTGCAATTTCTTGACGTGAGCTTTCGTGTAGCGATGCGCAGCCAGGTATTCTGGACAGTCATCCTTTCCCAGTAGCCCCACCCAAGACGGATCAATAATCGACTTGCCGCTTTCTATCCAGGCGTGACGAACCTCTCGATTCCAAAGCCGGGCAGTTCCGATCACCAGCATCGCTTTACCGGGAACTTGCCGCAGCGCCCAATAGCAGTTCTGAAAACAGCGATTGCCAGCCAATGGAATCCTTTTGGCTATGCTTCTGCTTAAAGTGCGATTCAATCGAGACATTGGTAATTGCTCCTCTTAATAACTGATTGTTAATAGCTCACCTTCTCCGCCGCCTCGGCCAATTGCTCCCCGGTTCGCTTCGTATACCTGGCGGTAGTGTTCAAGTTTTCATGGCCGAGAATCTGGGCCAGGCCGACCAGGTCGTTGCCGTTGTCAGCCAGGAATTGATGGGCCATCGTGTGACGCAGCAGGTGGGGATGCAGCTCGACCCCTATGATCGCTGAATACTTGTCGCACAAGGCCCTCACGCCACGCTCCGTCAAAGGGCCTCGCTCACCGACGAATACCTTCTGACTTTCGACGGGCGGACGGGTTTCCAGGTAAGATTCCAACGCTCGGCGGGCTGGTAGTGGCAATGGTACGGAACGCTGCTTGTTGCCTTTGCCAAATCGGAAAACCACGGTGCCGCTCCTTTCGCTCAGCATCAGGTCCGAGAGTTCAAGGTTGACCAAATCTGAGACTCGACAGCCGGTCCACAAGAACAGGGAGAAAACGGCGTTGGCCCGAATGTCCTGGCGCAGCTCGACTTCACGCAACAGGCGGCGCACCTGGCTGCGTTCCATGCCCTTGGGAGCAAGCACCTGCCTTCGAAGCTCCTTGACCTTTGCAGGATTGGCGGAAATATGACCATGCTCAGCAAGCCAGCCAAAGAAGCGGCGCAGCATCACGAGGCACCGATTGATGGTCGCCACGGCCTGGCCTTTCTCTCGCCGGAGCCAATCTCGGAAATCGGTTAGATCACGCACCGTCACCCTGCCCACTCGAAATGGTTCCTTGTTGGCATCGTTGAACCATCGAGCAAACTTCCTCACATCCTGGATGATGGCCCTGCGACTGTTGGCGGCAAGGTCATGACCGGCCAGAAACGATTTGAACAGGGACACCTCTTCAGGCCCGATTGGGATGCCATTGAAAACATTATCGCCCCAATTCTTCACGACTAAACTCCACAAAGTAGACACAAATTGGACAGTCCAGACCGCTAACTGGGCGGATAAGGGCACTTATCGCCCGACATTATCGCCCCGATTCTTGTCCTTCAGGAATAGGAAGACACCTCGGACGACCTCGGCCTCGTCGGTCCCTTCGATTCCGGTTGGGAAAAGTTGCTTGACGGCTTGGCCCACTTGCGCCGCCGTCACTGAGATGCCGAGGTCCACTAAGGCGTTGATCAGGTCGGCATGCTTTTCCGTTTTCGGCTTCCGCTTCCGACCTTTGGTCACCGATGGCCGAAGGTTGCCGCCTCGACAGTAGAAAAGCACCGGTTTGCCATTGACGCCGCAGTTCCGTCTACGCACTTCGAGACATATTTTTTGCATCTCTTCAACATAAATTGGACGGCGATTGGACACATCGTAGACAGCCGGTGGAAACACCCCGGCCTGGACCAACTGGTAGAACCTGGCCCTGCTCAGCCCGCACATTCTCGCCATCTCGGAAACCGTGACGATGGCCTTTGTCTGGTCATGCATTTCGACACCTTTTCCACGCAAATTAGACACCGCTAAGTAAATGCTCCCGCCCCAGAGCGGTCAGTTGTCTACGGCCATGGTCATCCTTCACGACCAGGCCAGCCCTGATCAGAAATGGCTCCGTCACCTGGGAGACAGTGCGAGCGGGCAGGCCAAGGCGGCTGGCGATGACGTTCAATCGACTATCGCCTTCCCCAAGGATTTGCAGGTATTGCTGCTCCGTTGGCCCCAAGCCGAGGTCGTCAATCCCCTCAAGTTGGCAAGCTTTTTCCAGGTGGCTCATCGTGATCATGCTTTCGCCTTGGGCACGGCACACACGTCGAGCCGATTGCAAAAGGCGCAGCCCAAGGCGTGGAGTATTCCTGGCTCGTTGGGCGATCGAGGGAAAGACCTCTTCATCGGTCTTCCAGCCGAGGGCCTGGTTGCGCTGCTTGACTAACGTCGTCAGTTCTTCGATCGAGTAGAAAGAGAATCGCAGCACCAGCTTCATCCTGTCTCGCAAGGGCTGGAGCAAGCAGTATTCGTCGGTCGTGGACAACAGCAAGGTAAAGTCGGCGAGTGGAATGCTCTGCACATTGGACTTGCCGTGAAGGAACAGCTTTCTGTTCTCGACGGCTCGATAAAGGCTGGTCTGATATTCCTTTTTCAATTCGTGCGCCTCATCGATATGGACGATATCCTTGCTCTTCGCCGCCAGAAGAAGTCCGTTGAGATCGGCAGCACTTTTGATACTTTGGCCGGCTTTGCCCTAAAACCACCGCTTGCCCCAAAAGTCCCAATCCTGCCTCAAAAGTCCGGATCGTCAATCAGAAATTCAACGCTCACGCCTTCGCCGTCCGAAATACTCGCAAGCACCATGCCTAGACCCTTCAATGCATCAACCGCACCAACTGGCTTGAACTTGAATGCCGTGTTGCAAGATGGACACTGAACAGCACCGGGCAACGATCCGAGCCTTTCAACAGGAATTTCGGCAACGCCGCCGCAATTTTGACGAACGCAGACGAATCGGACGGTTCGCAACTCGCCAAGCGGAATCTTGATAATTTTCTGTGCCATGCAACCCATAATACTAAAATAGCGTGGACATGACATTTTCTGTGGAGAATAATCTTTACGCATCCGAATGCGTAGGAATCGTGACGGGTTGTTTGCAAAAACGACATGCCGTCGTGACGCCTGCCTTCTCGCAAGGAGCAGAAAGCCTTTGCCGACATGACGGACAAGCGAAATTGATCGTCGGATAAACGGGAATCGCTTGCGGAGGCGGAATGTTAACGGGGATGTCGGGCGGTAATTCCTTGTGGCAGTAGCGACAGACGGTCGCCTTCCGTTTGACCCACTCGGCACAATAGGGACATTTCTTGAGTCCCATGCCTTTCTTGTTGTCCGATTGAAGTAAGAACAACCAAACCAAAACGGGACCAAGGATGAACCCCCCAAAGAAACCGACCGTGGCATCCCACCCTTTACGTGTGTTGATGGCAGCACCAATGATGCCGCCGATTGCCCAACAAAACACCCAGAATAACGGTTCGTTCCACAGAACAAATGGCTGGTTGTGTCCGCCCATGTCCACTCTCCGTCAATCAAACGTGCTGATGGCATGCACTCTGTCATTGAAGAACGTGACTCCACCGTTTCCGTACCGCCAAACTTCCATCATGCCGAGAAAAGCATCATTGTGTTGAAACTGGTTTTCTGGATTGCCGATTGCAGCACGCACTTCTGCTTTGGTCATCCCGATACGTACTCGTGCATGCAGGTCTGCATTGGTGAATTGCCTCTGCGGATTCACGAACACTCCAGGTTGACCAGTCGGCGATGAGTTTTCTCGTTCCGCCATCTGAATGAATCCAAAACATCCGCCAATTATGACCAACAGCATACCGGCTATGCGAACGCCGGTAGGAATCTGTGGTGCTGGCTTGAACAACCAATTCCATTTCCCTTGGGATTTCGGTTTTTCAAGAGTCATCCGACCAAAATGAATGCTCGCCAACTCGCCGATCATCCTTGCCGGTTGCCATCCCGACATTCCTTGTTTCCAGACAAGAGTGGTCGGATGGATTTCGCCGGTGGATGCAAGGTTGGTCAGTTCTTGCAGCGAAACGGGACCGATCTGTTGACCGCAGTTGAGGTAGAACCAGTTCATCGCAGGATGGTCAGCAAAAAAAGAAAGGAGTGCCGGAATCCAAGCACCGCTTCGTTGGTCAAGAGCCTTTCGGCTCCAGTTGGTCATTTTCTGAGAAGCAAGTGTCTAGACGTTCACACGTCTTTCCGATTGTGTGCGGGCAAATTGCCCGCCATTTCTTCCGACTCTCCAATACCTTGAAACAATCTTGGCTTCAGCCTAGACCCTTGCGATAAGAGACGCAAGGGTCTAGTCCACCAAAAACGGAACTTTCTTCCCCGCTGCTTCCAGTTCCTTCTTGGCTGCCGCCCGAAGTCGCTCACGTGTCCAGGCGGACATAGCCAATCCAGAAAGTTCGGCAGCGTCCTTGAACGCTTGCTTCTCTTTTTCATCCAGGCGGACTTCTAGGTAGTCGCCTCTCGTTTGGTCTTTTGGGGGTCGCCCCCGTTTTGTTTTTTTGCTCATGGGATGCATTGTACCGTTAATGTCCGGACAATACAACATCTCTTCAATTTGCTCGTTTTGCATGTATTTCTCCTTGTTTTTCTTGTGTTTTCCCGCATTTGCTATTGACTTGTCCCTTTTTTGTCGGTACAATAATGGTACAACGAAAGAGAGGACAACGATGGAAGCAAGGGAACAACGAGGTCTGGAAATCGCCGCCAAGTGCAAAATCACCCAAAAGAACGGCACTTGGCTCGTCCCGTCCCAATCGGGACACGGAAAGTACGCCGTGTTCATTGACGACAAGCCGACTTGCACCTGTCCCGACCACGAAACCCGTCAGGTCAAATGCAAACACATCATCGCCGTTGAATACTTCATCAAACGGGAAGAAAACCCCGATGGAACGACCACCGTCACGGAAACCATCTCCGTCACGAAGCGACAGACCTATCGGCAAGACTGGACGAACTACAACAAGGCTCAAGTCAACGAGAAAGACCAGTTCCAAATGCTGCTTCACGATCTCTGCAAGGGATTGGAGGAGCCGCCGCCGAGAAATGGTTCAAAATACCGTTTGGCGGTCTTTGGGAGGAGCTTCTTCAGTTCAGGTAAAACCTTTGACTTACCGCCAGCCCACTTCAAAAAAGGTCTAATCAATGTATGTCATTTGCGGTTGCCATCGTTCGGTAATGTAAGTGAATGTTCATATCAGAGACACACTATACCTTAAATAGATGGAGTGTGTCAAATTAAGGACGCACGGTTTAGCGAGTTAAGAGCAATAACCAAAATGTCTCACTAAGAATTATCCTCTTTCGGAGGTGTTGACTGCGGTTGGATGAATTCGTGGTCCGGGATGCCTTTTGGTTCATAGACCTCGGCTGGTCGGTCTGGAGGTTCACCTGGCTTTCCTTGCGGGGAATGGGATCGCTTCTCGGTATCTGGAAACTCATACCCCATGATTGCCTCAACAAGCGGTGGACACCCAAGAGGATATGTGCCGTTCGGCAAGCCGAGATGGTGATTTAGCAAATCACGCAGTTCTGATTTGCCTTCCTCTGTCCAGCACTTGGTTCTCAACTGCCATTCTCGTTCTTCACGGGTCATTCTGTAAAACTCCTCATAAAATGTTGGATGGCACGCTCCATGCTGACAATTGCGTGTCGTCCACTAACTTGCAATCCCCTCAGACGGGATAAATAGCTCCAGTGGCGGCTTGAGCATGGAGGTGCTATCCTAAAATAGTTAGCCCACGAGAAAAATAACTGGCGATTCTTTTAGAAGTGGGACTTTTGGGGCAGAATTGGCGTTTGCCCCAAAAGTCCGTGGTTCAGAGTGGTTTTAGGGCAAAGCCACTTTGGCCAAGGCTTTCGTGAAACTCCGAGGCCATCTCGCAGGCGATAACGGTGGCCAGTTGCGTCTTGCCCAAGCCAGGGCCTCCGACAAGCAAAGCATGGTCAAACTTTTTCTGATCGGCGAACGCTGCCTCGATCCCAACCCGGACTTGCTCGACGACAGCTTTTTGCCCGACGATGTGGCTCAGCGATGTCGGCATGACTTCGTTGATCTCTTTTGATTCTGACAACGTGTTCCTTCCTTTCTTCGAGTCCATTGCTTGGTACAATTAACATTCACGCCGCCGCCACTTCCTCTGCCACCTCTGCTTCGTCTCGACTGAACGACAGGATGAAATCAGCGGCCTTGCTGGCGGCAGCGGCGATACGGAAGACGACCTTGTGATCTTCCTTCATCGCTTTGATCCAGGAATCGAGATACTTGGCGTTGTTTGCGACCTGGCTGGCGTCCAGTTGCGGAATTTCCACCGCCGCCGTCAGGTACGTGGCTCCCAGCTCGGCACGCAGCTCACCGAGGGCGTAGCTACCGGTCCAGCCAAGGCGATGCTCGGACCAATGCGCCAGCTCGTGCATGATGGTGTCGTAATAGCCAGCCATTTTCCCAGCCCCCAGCTCAAATTGAAGCTGCAGCGGCACGACGATGAAATCCTCTGGTAAACGGTGATAGGCGGCTTGGTCGCCAGCAACATGACGAATGTCGGCCCCAGTGGCGGCGATGACCTTCTCGGCAGGCTCGTAGTTGATGGCGCTGGTGGTGGCCGGTGCATTGGCCTGGTATTTCTCGACGCCTTCGACCTGATCAGCATTGAAAACGACGAATTCACGTAGCAATGGAAATGTAGCCGTCTGCTCGTCGCCGTTCTCGCTCAGCCTGGTCGTCTTTATGGGCTTGTAGAAAACGATCTTGGTCCCCCACTTGCCTGGCGCAACTTCCGACGGCCTTTTCTTAACTTGACCGCCGAGGGCCTGCCATTGCCGATAGGTTCCCCACCATTGCGATTGGAAGCCATTCTTGTGGGCGGCAAGCTGCAACAGAATTGGGTTGATGCCCTGGTAATGCCGCTTCGAGGACACGTTGGCGGGAAAGCCGGTGTTTATCAGCGCCGCCCAAGGCATTCTCCACGGCGTTAGCCCCTGCTGGAGCGCCTCGACGATCTCGCTGGTAACCTTTTCACGGATTTCAGATTGGTTCATTGCAATTCCTTGTTTTTTTGCTGCTTGTGGCTGCGAAAGTGCGTCTGGACCTGACTTGGTACAATTAAATGTCGTAGATGGGACAAGGATGACCTAGCTGTGAATTGGATGGCGAAGGGCTGCTGATTGCAAACAAGTTGAGATGCAGGAAGGGAAGGCGATCCAATCGTTTACGTTCCGCAACAATTTAAAAACCCCCAGCAAGAGTCCTTTCTGCTGGGGGCATCATGGTTGACTAAGCCAAAGGGTCACTTATTTCGCATTCGGCAGGGTCTTGACCGTGGCTGGCACAAGTATAGCTGACTAGCTTGTCGCTACTGTCAATCGCCAGGATTTGACAGACTTGCAACTCGCCATGGCCATTCTTGTAGGTCAGATTGTTGCCGTCACGCTTGACCATTACCCTTTCACCATTAACAAAGGCAAGCACACCTTTTTCTACAGGCGCACCTGCCGGGAACCTAATAAAGAACATGTTTCAATCCTTTCTTGTTAAAGTTATTACTCATCTCTCCAGCGATAAAGCGCCCGTTCAAGACATTTTTCAATTTCGCTACCCTTGACCACTGCTTCCAGGTTATCCAAATGTGTGCGGTCGCCATAAGGACCGGCTTGACCGCAATCGTTAGTCCATACTTTCAACACAGCCACAAACATTCGCTCCAACTCGGCAACCATTTCCTGCTGTGTTGCCGATGTGCCTGCCCACCATTTGATTCTAGTCGCCATTGTCTTTTCTTTTCCTGTTAAAGTTAACTCGACGACCGGCTTATTATCTTTGGACTCGGCTTCAAACGACGGGCGTGGCCATTCTTAAGGCTCCTTGTACTCAGCGGGCACGTACTCGCTCACCACAAACTCGTCAACAAACGTATCCACGCATTTAATGCAATGTTTTTTTTAAAGTGTTTCCTTAAGCGCAGCCAACAGGAGTTCAATATCATTTTTGGTTTCCAGGTTACGCTTTTCACATACTAAAACAGCTTCTATTTGATTGTACATTGCATTACAATCGCCGTTTTTTTTGTATTTTGCGCCGTCTGTCGTTATGATGTTAGCATCGGTTTCTCGCTTTAGCTTTTTGGTCACAATATGCCAGACGCCCGGTAGCCAATAGTTATCTACCCCTTTAACTTTCTTAAGATACAAACAATAAACCTTTGTCATCGCTGCCGCTGCCAATTCTTTGCCAGTGCCAGCGTCATCGTAATCAGGTCCACAATAGCGACTGCCATCGTGCCCAGTGCCAGCATCATCGTAATCGTACCTCATTCCACTTTCTCCTAGTTAAAAAAGCCGCCCGGAGAGTTAGTCCACGGTCAAGCGGCTCTCCAAGCTGGCGATTGGTTTTTGCTACTCCGCTTGACCGTAGCTACCTTATATCGTGACCTTTGCCAAGTGTCAATTCAGGTGATTTAGCTTTCTAAATGATTGTCAGAAATAGTTATTTTAGTTTAGAAAACGCATTTCGATTGCTGGGATACCGGCCACACACCGGTGGTCCGTCGAGCTTAGTACAATTAAAATACCGACCCACACTTTCAGGCCACACACCTCAGACTTGCCATCGTGCACGTGATTACTTTCATTGTATCGTAAAGTGCGAGAAAATAAACGTGGCAATGGTCTCTTTCGAGCATTTTCTACCAGATTTCTGTTTTAATTAAAAGCAAATGGGGAATTATAAAATAAACCTACATACCAGACCTTGCGCCATATCTAATATGCGGGCCAGACTCCGGTCAATTCCTTTGCGTTCTATCAAAAACTAAAACCCAGCAAACGATGCACACTATGAAAAAGTAACATGTGTAAATGTAGACGTGGTGGCGACGAGGTCGGAGTAGCTGGTAGAAATGACAGCGCCGCTTCGGACGCTTGAGAATCTGGGTTTTCATTTGCTAATGTAGTTTGGTACAATCAAAAAATGCAGCCAGGGGGTACAAGCCCTGGCTGCAATATCGAAAGGAAACCAAATTGTATAAGTATAATAGTCCGCCTGATGACAATTCACAAGCCCTCTTTGATAGAATTCCAATTGAACTAAAGCAATTACATCGCTGGTTGGTGTGGACATATAAGGCTGGCACAAAAATACCTCTTGCGCCGTGCATGCCCCCCACACCTGGTAGCAGCACGGACGCTATGACCTGGGGAAGCTACCAGCAGGCAGTAGCTACGGTGGAGCAAGCCCAGGCAATCTCGAAAAACTACTTTTTGGGTTTGGGGTTTGCACTTAATGGCCGTTTTGTGGCGGGTATAGACATTGACCATTGCATTATAGATGGTGTCATTAACGATGCGGCTCAAAAGTTAATTAAACGGTTTGACAGCTATTCAGAGGTCAGCCCTTCCGGTACAGGGGTCCGCATCTTTGTGGCGGCAAACTTCGCTGGGGGCTGCAAAACACAGGAAGTGGAGGTATACGGCACAGGCAGATTCTTGACAGTAACGGGACGGCATATAGAGGGCACACCTGTTAACTTAATGCCCAGACAATCCGAGATAGATGCACTGGTTAATCAATTTCGACCTATTAAAGACCCTTCCCCCGAAAATCAAAAAAGCACTTTTCTGGAAATTGAGGATGAGGCAGTAGTAGCCCTCGCAAAGCAAAAAAGTAGTTTTTTTAAGTTAATAACGGGCGATCTTTCGGAAATCACCTTGAAAGCGGATGGTAGCCCGGACCTTTCCGCCGCTGACATGTCCTTTTGCTGCTTTTTGGCTCGACACACCAGGGATACAGCCCAAATTGACCGTATTTTGCGATCCAGCCCCCTTTATCGTGACAAATGGGAGCGATCCGACTACAGGGACCGGACCATTGCGGCGGCGCTTGCGACCGTGGACCTCGATACCTCGCCCCCTGCCGACACCTTCGATTGGGATTCCATTTCCTGGGAATCCGCCAACATGCCCCAGGAAGCCCCAGAAATGCCCCAGGAACGATCCGGCCAGCCCCAGGCGACCATAGAGCCAGTCAAGCACGTAGCGCCATTGCTTGAATACCGTTTCAATCCCACCAGCAGCCAGCAATTTGCTGCAACCAAGTATTCGCAGGAATGGCTTGTGAAACGGCTATTGGTCAATTGCCAGCCTGCCATAGTCGGCGGACCGAAAAAGAGCCTAAAGACTTCCTTGCTGGTCGATTTAACTGTCAGCATTGCTTCCGGCCTGCCGTTCCTCGATTCCTTCACGGTCTACAAGCCCAGGAGAGTTTGCCTTATCTCTGGGGAATCTGGAGAAGCAACCTTGCAAGAGACCGCTAATCGGGTTTGCGCCGCCAAGGATGTCCAGCTTGCCGATCTCGACAATGCTAGCTGGGATTTTAGGTTGCCAAAGGTTAGCAATGAACGTGAACTGGTGGCCCTGGAAGCTGGTCTAAAACAGCATGCCGTCGAAATCGCCATCATAGACCCGCTTTACCTCTGCCTGCTTGCCGGGGGCGACAAGCAAGCCAGTAATCTTTTTGATATGGGGCCTCTACTTTTAGATGTTGCAAGCGCCTGCCTGGAAGCCGGTGCTACTCCGATATTGACCCATCACAGTATTAAAAGCAAAGGCTACGACGTGATGGAACTGGAAGACCTTGCCTTTGCCGGTATCCAAGAGTTTGCCCGGCAATGGCTGCTTGTGTCCAGACGGCAAGCATATGAAGCAGGGTCCGGCAATCATCGTCTCTGGCTTAATGCCGGTGGTAGCTGTGGGCATGGTGGGCTGTGGGCTGTGGATATCAAGGAAGGCGTGCTGGAAGAGGATTTCACAGGCAGGACCTGGCAAGTGGAGGTTTTGACTCGCCAGGAGGCCAAGGCAGTCGCTTCCTCTCTTCGACTCCCTCGCTGTCGAGATGGCCGAACGACATCTCAATGCCCCAATTTGGTCCGGTTGGAAAGGCGGCGACTATCCCCAC
>Ga0194131_10008862_pt1 | contig 12921 bp, 13 predicted proteins | sample TA2KigO120mmetaG_FD_148631 | JGI IMG/M metagenome (GOLD analysis project Ga0194131, IMG submission 148631) | Freshwater microbial communities from Lake Tanganyika, Tanzania - TA2015053 Kigoma Offshore 120m | ecosystem: Environmental > Aquatic > Freshwater > Lake | place: Tanzania: Lake... | reverse complement strand
CTCTCCCTGTGAAAAAGCTGTGATTATCTTGTGAGTTTGCTGCGGATAAGCTGTGGATATCCTGTGCATAACTTATCCACAGCCTATCCACAGCGGGGGTCCCTGGCGACGGGGGGGCGGGGGCAAAAAACACAGGGCGTAGGAAACTAGCTCCCCCCAACGCAAACTGCTAGAAAAACAAAGGAACTCCCTCTAGAGTTCGCCCATGGCTACCGACACGCCGATTGAGAACGCTTCTGCCACCGAAACGCCGAGCAATTACGAGATCTGCCAGCGCACCGGGCAGAAGTTGAAGGTCGGTGAACTGAAGAAGGAATGGACCGGGCTGAAGGTGAGGCCGCAGTCCTGGGAGCCGCGTCATCCGCTCGATAGGGTGAGGGCAGTAGGGCTGGAGCAGAGCAGGGGGAGTCCTTCTCCTGAGCCTGCCGACCAGTTCATTCCCACCACCTACCTCGACCAGCGCGTTCAGTTCCTGCCCACCAAGACGGGTGGGGTGAAGTACGGGCCTTACTTCAACAGGATTTCTGCCGTGCAGCCGGTCATGACGGTCCCCGCCACCCTGACCTCCTTCACGGTGGCCTGGCGCGGCAGGATCGGCAGGGCGAAGCAGCGCCTGTGCAACTTCGCCAACTACACCACCTACGGCACTGGGCTTACCCGTTTCAATTTCACCATCAGCGGTGCCGCGGACAATAGTTCTGGCGTCCGGCTGTCTTGCTCTTCTTTTGCCGACTCCACTCATTTGCAGTGGGGCATCGGCGCTCGCGCCCAGACCATCACCGGCCCGCCCTCCATCGACCCCACGCCCACCAACGGCGATGTGTTTCAGGAGAACACCGACTGGATGTTCATCTGCACCGGCAACGGCGCGACCGGCGACATCGCCTTCTGGCACTACGATTACGCAGCCGCCCTTCTCTGGGAAACCCAGACCGGCGAGCGACTGGCCCCTAAGTTCTGGGGGAAGAATTCTGCTTTTGCTTCCGTCTCCCCGTCCTCCGGCATGGTCATTGCCGACGTGGAGGAATTCGCCATGGGAGCGCAAGGCACCGACACCACCAACATACTCGGCATTGGCGTTCCGGTCACAGATGCCTACGCCTACGGCCAGCTGGCCCTGGTGGCTCTTTGCCTGTCTGACACTTCCTCCGCCTGGGCCGATATGTCCAGCGACACGGTACGCCGCGCCTTGCTAGGTTCCCCCACCGGCTGGGGACTCGGTACTCCCACCGTCCACTTTGAAGGCGCAGCCGCCGACTGGTACACCAACAAGGGCAACGGCGGCTCGGTGCTCTATTGCAACAACGACGCCACCCAGATCGCCAATTCCACCGCGCCCTATGATGTGGCGAACGAAACGGATGTGAACCCGCCTGCCAACGTAGACACTTCCGCCTAGTGAAAGCCGAGGAAATACTGGGTTTCTCCCAAACCCTGCTGCAGGCCCGCTATGACGAACCCAAACCCACGCCAGCCTTCCATCTTGAACTCTGGCGCTACTGCTGCGACGACGCTGCTCAGGTCGCCATCGCCGCCCCTAGAGGTCACGCAAAATCTACTGCGATCACCTTGGCTTATGCCCTTGCAGCAGCCCTATTCCGTGAACACAGCCATATTCTTGTCTTATCCGCCAATGAAGAACTGGCATCAGCCTTCCTCACCGAAATAAAAGGCGAATTGAGAGACAACGAGCTGATCCACAGCGCCTTCGGGGAACCGCATTTCACCACCGACAAGGAAACCGAATGCGTGGTGAAGATGGGCGACGGCCACAAGTTCCGCTTCATCGCCAAGGGCGCGGGACAACGGATGCGCGGCTTGAAGTGGAACCAGCGCCGCCCTGATCTGGTCCTCTGCGACGACCTTGAGGACGATCAGGTTGTCGTCACCCAGGAGAGCCGCGAGAAGTTCCGGCGTTGGTTTTACGGCGCAGTCCGCCCCATCGTCCGAAACGGCGGAAAAATCCGCCTCTACGGCACGGTCATCCACATGGACTCTCTGCTGGAGAGAACCATGCCCGACCCTGCCAACCCCCTCACCGCCACCGAGGGGCTTAAAACGGTCTCAAAGAACGCCAAGAAGGGCTGGAAAGCGGTCAAATTCAAGGCGCACAACGAGGATTTCACCCGGATTCTCTGGCCGAGCCAGTTCCCGGTCGAAAAACTCAAAGCCATCCGCCACGAATACGCCGAGATGGGCCTCTTGGATGTCTACGGGCAGGAATACCTGAACGACCCGATAGACGAATCCACCGCCTTCTTCCAGAAGCGTGACCTCCTGCCCATGTCCGAGTCCGACAAGGACCGGAAAAAGCGTTTTTACGTGGGCTGCGACCTCGCGATCAGCGAAAAGAAGAAATCCGCCTACACCTGCTTTGTCATCGGCGGTGTTGACCCCGACAAGACCCTGCATGTGGTGGATGTGAGAAGGGGCCACTGGGATTCCGTGGCGATAGTGCAGGAAATGTGGGCCATCAACGAGCGTTACGGGCAGCCGCTGTTTCGTTTCGAGGAGGAAAACATCGCCCGCACCCTCCTGCCCGTCATCGAACACGAAAACATGGTCCGTGCCAAACCCATCCTCTTCGACTCCAAGACCCCGAGCAAGGACAAGGTGGCGCGAGCGAGGGCGTTTCAGTATCGGACGAGGGCAGGGAACGTCCGATTTGACAAATCCGCCGACTGGTACGCAGACTACGAGCAGGAATTGACCAAGTTCCCGAAATGGCGCACCGCAGACCAGGTGGACGCCAGCAGTTGGTTGGGCGACCTGATAGCCGAGGAATCGGAAGCCGACACGGCCATCGAGGAAGCCGAAGACGCCTATGACACCCTACTCGAAACCGACTATTCCCTTGGCCGCTCGCTGATGACCGGCTACTGACCATGAAATTCGCAGTCGATTTCCGCCAGATTCAGGCATCTCAGAACGCCGATGAACTGCTCACCCGCGAGGAATCCGACTGGATAGCCCGCACCGTCTGCGAGGGCTTTGAGGCCGACAAGCGCAGCCGCAGCGACTGGGAGAAACGCTACAAGGAAGCCCACGAGCTTGCCCTGCAGGTTTCCAAGTCCAAGACCTTCCCGTGGGAGAACGCCTCCAACGTCAAGTTCCCCCTGCTCACGGTGGCGACGCTGCAGTTCTCCGCCCGCGCCTACGGGGCGCTGATCAAACCCGAAGGGATGGTCAAGTGCAAGACAGTGGGTGCCGATCCGGGAGGCACCAAGCGCGCCCGAGCCGAGCGCGTCTCCGCCCACATGACCTACCAGATGCTGGAGCAGGACGAGGGCTGGGAAGAGGCCCACGACAAGGCGCTGATGGCCGCCCCCATCATCGGCTGCACGTTCGTGAAGACCGTCTACGACCCGGTGAAGGGCTATACCTGTTCCAGCCATGTGCTGGCGTGGGACCTGGTGGTCAACTACTTCGCCACCTCGCTCGATACCGCCGACCGCTACACCCACTGCTTCCCGCTGTATGCGCGGGAGATCAAGGAACGCCAATTAAATGGCGTCTACTCCCCTGCAGACGTTTCCCTGCCCCCGACCCCGGAGGCCAAACCGTCCGATGAACGCCAGGGCGTCACAGCGGCAGTCTGGGATGATCGCGTCCCACATGAGATTCTGGAACAGCGCCTGTATCTGGATCTCGATGGCGACGGCTACGAGGAACCCTACAACGCCACCGTCTGCAAGCATGCGGTGAAGATGCTGCGCCTCGTTCCTGCCTTTGCCGAGGTGACCACGGAACAGAGTCTCAAGGCGCGGGTGTTGCTGTCGCGTCTCTCAGACCCGGCACTGCAAATGATGGCCCCCGAGCAGCAGGCCGCGCTCATCGAAACCACGCAGATGCAGGCGTACCTGCTGGAGCAGGAACCGCCCAAGGTCCTGAAGATCATCCCGGAGAAGGTGTTTACCAAGATCCCCTTCGTCCCCTCCCCCGATGGCGGCTTCTACGATTTGGGCTACGGCGCATTGCTCGGCCCGGTCAACGAGTCCGTCAATACCGCCATCAACCAGCTGATCGACGCCGGCACCCTCTCCAACATGCAGGGCGGTTTCATCGGCCGGGGCGCGAGGATCAAGGGCGGGCAGATGCGCTTCAAGCCCGGCGAGTGGAAACGGGTGGACGTTGCCGGCCAGACCCTGCGCGATGCCATCGTGCCGCTGCCGGTCGCCCAGCCCTCCCCAGTCCTCTTTCAACTGCTTGGCCTTCTCATCCAGTACGGCGAGCGCATTGCCTCCGTCAGCGATGTGATGACCGGCGAGAACGTCGGGCAGAACACCCCCGCCTACAACATGCAGTCCATGCTGCAGCAGGGCATGGCCGTCTTTACCGGCATCTTCAAGCGCATCCACCGCGCCTTGCGGGATGAGTTCCGGGTCTGGTATCTCCTGAACCGCCGTCACCTGACCGCGCAGGAGTATTTTCAGGTGATGGACGGGCCGAGCATGGAAATCTTCCAGCTCGACTATCAGGGCGACCCGCATGATGTGAGGCCGGCGGCTGACCCCAACGCCGTGCTGAACGAAGAGAAGACCCGCCAGGGCGCTTTCTTGGCCCAGCGCGCCATGTCCACCCCCGGCTACAACCTGCCGGCAGTGGAATTGCGGCTGCTGGAAGGCGCAGGCATCTCCAACGTGAATGAGGTTTATCCCGTAGACGAGAACGGCCAGCCACTGATCCCCGCCCCGGAGAACCCTGAACTGGAGTTCAAGCGGGCAGAAGAGCAGCGCCGCACCATGGAAGCCATGGGCAAGCAGCAACTGGCAGAGGCGGAGTTGCAACTGAAATCGGCTCTCAACGAAGCGCAGATCGAAGAGATCACGGCCCGCACCATCAAGACCCTCACCGAAGCCGGGGCCATCGACAAGCAACTGGCCATAGATCAGGCCAAGGTGGTGGTGGCGCGACTGGCAGCAATTTCCAAGAAAGAGGCGGCGGAAAAGTCTGCCGGCAAATCCAATGGCAAAGGCCGCGCTGCCCACTAAAGCGCATCTGGAAGAATGGCTGCGCCATCCCATCACAGAGCGCGTTGCTGCGCTGGTGGAAGCCCGCCATGACTGGCTCTCGGACGAGCGCGCTCAGGTGTTCGTGCCGGGTAATCCAACGGCCACGCAGGAAGAAATCATCGCTATTGAAGCCTCGCGGACGGAAGTGAGCCATCTCATGGGCCTTGTGAGTGACGTAAACGAGTTGATACAGGAGTGGGAAGATGAAAACGGACGGGAAGAAGAACGCGAGCGGGATCAGTCCGCTCGGCTACCGCGTACTGGTGCGCCCCGACGCACTGGAGGAACGCACCAAGGGCGGCATCGTGATCCCGGCGACGGAGCGGGAGAAGTTCGACCGCGCCCAGCAGACCGGGGTGCTGGTGGCGGTTGGCACTACGGCGTGGAAAGAGTACGCCGAGCCTTTGGCCTCGGTGGGGGATAGGGTGGTGTTTGCCCGCTACGGCGGCGCGCACATGACCGGCAAGGACGGGGTGCTGTACCGACTGCTGAACGACGAGCAGGTGGTGGCCTCCGTCGATGACGGGGTGGCCTTGGGCGAACTGTCGGGGAGAGAGACCTATGCCGCCAATTGACGGAAAAGACGACACGGACGGCAAACCCGCCGAGGACACCCGCAGCGCCGATGAACGGGCGCGGGAAATGGGCTGGGTGCCGGAGGACGAATGGCGCGGCCAGTCCCGCCCTGCCGGCGGATTCGTCACGGCCGAGGAATTCATCGCCAGAAGCCCCGGCGAATACAACAAGGCGCTGAAAGGCGAAATCGCCTCATTGCGGGCCGAATTGGGCGAGGTCCGTAGCAGTGCGGAGACCTTCCGCGACTTCGCCAACCGCGCCAGTGAGCGCGAGCGGAAGGAGAAAGAGGCGCTTCTGGCCCAACTGGAAGCCAGGCGCGAGAACGCCATCACCGAGGGCGACGGGCGCACGGCGGTGGCGGCAGAGCGCAGGATCGCGGAGGTCAGGGACGATCTCTCCCGCCCCGAGCCAACCCGCCCCGACCCGGCATCGGTCAAGATCATCCAGGACTTCATGCGGGACAACTCGTGGTACGAGGAAAACCCGCACATGCGCGCATGGGCCGAAGGCCGCGCCGTGGGGCTGATCCAGTCGGGAATGCCGCAGGGGAAAGCGGTTCTCGACGCCGTGGCAGCGGAAGCCCGGCAGGTCTGGCCGCAGCATTTCCAGCCCAAGCGCGCCGCCTCGGTGGAGGTCAACCCGAGGCGTTCGGCGGTGGAGTTTGGCAGGCGTTCCTTTGACGACTTGCCAGACACCGCAAAACGTGCTTATGATGAGTTCCGAAAGCTGATTGGGCCGAGTTACACCAAAGCGGAGTTTCTGGCTCAATATGAATGGGAATAGTAATTCCCAACGAATGGGATAGCTGACTTGGCAACAGTTCGCATCGAAGATCCAAACGTACCCGCGCCGCGCACCCCGGTGTCGCAGCGCGTACCGTTCGGCGGGTTCTCGCTGAAACTGGACGTTGCCAACAAAGATCCCAACTTCTACTACTACTGGCAAAGTGACAAAGGCGACAATCTGGAACGGATGCTGCAGGCCGGTTACGAGTTCGTGACCCGTCAGCAGGCCGGACGGATGAGAGTGCCTGAGAGTCTGACCAACCGAGACCTGACCGGCGGCAAGGAAAGTCTTGACGACCGGTTCTGTGTGTTCGGCGGCCATGATGAGCATGGTCGGGAAACGAAGCTCTACCTGATGCGTCAGCCGATGGCCTTCCATGAGGAAGACGCACGGCGTAACGCAGAGCTTGCGGATGTAATCGACAATTCGATTCGCCGCCAGACCCTCGGCAATACCCTCGCGGCCAATGAAAAATATGGCCGTGTGGATCTCTCTACTCGTTCGGAGGAATAAATCATGTCTTTTGGTCTTCGTCCAATCCGTAACATGGACGGGACTGCGTGGAATGGCAACACTGTGCGGTGTGCCATCCTCTCCACCGACGCCACGGACTACTTCGTAGGCGATCCCGTCGTCATCACTTCAGCTGGTTCTGCCACCATCGGCCTGACTACAGGCACCGGGTCGGCAGGCACATCGTCGCTCGATGGCGCAACGCTGCCCATCGTCGGCATTGCCACCGCAGCCAGCACCAACCGCATCTTCGGCGTCATCGTCGCCTTTGAGGCGAACCGCGACAACCTCTCAAGACAGTACGGAGCGGCCTCCACGGCCAGAACCGTGCTGGTGGCGCTGGCTTCCCCCGGCACCGTGTTTGAGGCGCGGGAGGATGCAGTGGGCGGCGCGATGGCGCTGACCAACGTCGGTAACGGCGTGTCCCTGGTTTCCGGCAGCGGCTCGACGACAACGGGCTACTCGGGGTGGTTGCTGGATTCCAGCACTGCCGCCGCATCAGCCCTGCAGTGCCTGATTGTTGGCCTGTCCAACAAGATCGGTAATGCAACCGGATCGTCCAGCACTGTCTGGGAAGTCATCATTGCGCAGCCGCAGATGTTCCCGACGCAAGTCGGCGCTGCGGTTTAGCGGAGAACCAACATGGCCGTCATTACCACAGGCAATCATCCAAAAGCCCTCTGGCCCGGCGTTCACGCCTGGTTCGGAGCCGTCTACAACAAGCACGAAGCGGAACATCCGTTCCTGTTCGACACCATGTCCTCGTCGCAGAACTACGAGGAAGATGTCGAAAACTCCAGCTTCGGCCTCGCGCCGATCAAGCCGGAGGGTGGTGCAACGACTTACGATCAGCACCAGCAGGGGTTCACCAAGCGCTACACGCATGTGGCCTACTCGCTGGGCTACATCGTGACCCGCGAGGAACTGAAGGACAACCTGTACCAGAAGGTGAGCATGGCCCGCGCCCAGTCGCTGGCCTTCTCGATGGCACAGACCCGCGAGAATGTCGCTGCCAACGTCTACAACCGTGCTGTCACTGCTGGCTATACCGGCGGCGATGGTGTGGTGCTGTTGTCAGCCTCGCATCCCACGACCAGCGGCAACCAGTCGAACATCCTCTCGACGGCGGCTGCGCTGTCCGAGGCGGCACTGGAGGACTTGTGCATCCAGGTGATGAACGCATCGAACAGCAGGGGACTGAAGATCAGCCTGCGTCCGACCGCGCTCATCGTCTCGACGGCTAATGCCTTTGAGGCCGAGCGCATCCTGAAATCCACGCTGCAGAACGACACCGCCAACAACGCGGTGAACGCGCTGCGGTCAACCGGTGCTGTTCCCACCTTCAAGGTGAGCCATTACTTCACCAATTCCAACTACTGGTTCCTCCGTACCAATGCCCCCAACGGCATGTGCTGGATGGACCGGGAGGCGGTGGAGTTCAGCAAGGACTCGGACTTCGACACCGACAACGCCAAGGCCAAGGCGTACATGCGGTTCTCGGTCGGCTGGACCGACTGGCGCGGCATCTACGGATCGAACGCGCCGTAAACGATCTCCCACGCACGGACCCATGAGGGGGCTAGCCACCCCCTCCTTTTTCTGGCCCTCCGGGGCTGCCTGACAAGGTGGAGAAAGGACAATGCCTACACGTTTTCCGACTGGTCTGAACATGCTGCCGGGCGATCATTCGCTCAAGGAACTCCCGTTCCCGGTGCTGAACTCGCAGTGGGGGATCTTGTTCGATGATTTCACCGTTCCCAACGGCGTCGCTGACAGCAGCGTCACATGGAACGGCTGGTCGTATGTCAGCTTGACCGCTGCCGGTGCTGTAGTGCTGGGGACTTCTGGCACCACGAACATCGCCAACCAAATGGGCGCGGCACTCATCTCCACGGGCGCAGCCGCCACAGCCGCAACCAATCTTTATATTGGCAACGGCCAGCCAGAGGAAGTTATTGGAAACCTGGTTCTTGGAACGCCCACTAACGGAGTCGCCCGTGACTGGATCATTTCCGCCCGACTGTCGCAGACTATCGTAACGACCAGCGGGTTTGCGTTCGGCGCTGTGGACGCAGGGTCATTGAACAACGCCGGCGTCACCTCAGATCTTTGCACCGCAGCGACCACGCCAGTTTCCGGCGCTCTGATCCGCAAGGCCAGTGGCGCAACCGATGTGATCATGGACGTTTATTCTGCGAGCGCCAAGATCATCACCACCACGACGGTGGTCGCCAACGCTTCGCTCGCGGTCAGCACAATGAACCGCTACACCATGCATTACCGCGCTAGAGCCAACAAGCTCGACGCCTACTTCAATGACAAGCGCGTGGCTTCCGTCACACCGACTGCCGCAATACCAGTCGGCCAACTCGGCGCTTTCATGGGGGCGCGAGCAGACGGGTCCAACGCGACGACCCGCAGTGTGGTGTTCGATTACCTCCTGGCGGCAGTGAAGGTCGGAGCGCGCTGACATGCCGCACCGCACTTCAAGCACTTTCAGCGGTGCCGGCCAGTCGGCCAGTGTCAACGCTTACGGGAACCGGGTTGTGCGGGTCGAACTGGTGAGCGGCCAGGCGGAAATAGAATTGCAGCGTTCCATTGATGGCGGCACCAACTGGGTGACGATGACAGAGGTTTCCAGTAACGCTGCGGCGATACCGGCAGGCGGCGTTAGCGTAACGACAACCAGCGGTGGCCCATGCCTCCTGCGGCTGAATGACCGCAACCACACCACGAATGTTCCGTACTTTCTTGAACTCACCAACGTGGTGATCTGATCTTGTGGCCTTCTCGGCTGACAAGACGTTTGGTGTAACCCGCGACGACCTGATCCTCGCCGCGCTTCGGAAACTCTCGGTCTACGATTCCGCATCGGGCGCTTCCGCCTACGAAATCACCGACGCCGCGTTCTCACTGAACGCGATAATGAAGGAATGGTCGGCAGAGGGGCTGTCGGTCTGGCTGCGCCAGCGAACCATCGTGTTTCTGAATCAAGGCCAGCCCTACTACTGGCTCGGCCCCAACCCGACCAACGATTCCACCAACATCATCTGGCACCAGGCCTGCGCTGACAGCCAATACAAGGCGTCCAGCATTTCCGCTGACGAGGCGGCAGGCCAGACCATCATCAGCATCACGGACGGCACCTGGCTCGACTTCAACGGCCAGTCCGCCACCAAACCGACCACCGGCAACATCGGCATCCGCCTGGATTCAGGCGCGATGCACTGGACGACGATTGCCGCCGTGGGCGCTAATACCGTGACGCTGACCGCAGCGATCCCGACTGCCGCTGCCACTGATCAGCCCGTCTACACCTTCGTGAACCGCACCTCCCGGCCGATCAGGGTGCTGGATGCGTTCCGTCGCAGCACCGACGACATCGACACGCCCGTGATGCTGATTGGGCGCAATGACTACGAGGGCTTGTCAAACAAGCTGTCGGAGGGCGACCCGCTGCAGGTGATGTTTGAGGCGGCCATTCAGGAGCAGACCTCCAACGCGCTCCACTCCCGCATCAACGTCTGGCCGGTGGAGAACTCCACCTCCTGCGACATCCTCGTTCTCATCACAGAGCATTACCCGGATGATCTGGACGCCACCTCCAACAACCCGCAGTTCCCGATTGAGTGGGCCAACGCGCTCATCTGGAACCTTGCGGCAGAACTCGCCCCGGAATACGGCGTGTCGCCCAGGGAGCGTATGGCCCTTGAGCGCACCGCAGCCATCAAGAAAGGCACACTGTTCAGTCTCGATGTGGACAACGCCAGCGTGAGTTTCGCACCCGACGCGATGGGGCGGTGACATGCGCATTCCCTTCGTCGGCGGGCATCGTCCGGGCAAGTCGCTGGATCAGTCGCCCCAGACGCTGATCAACTTCTACATCGAACCCCCGCAGCAGGAGGGCGACCCGGCACACCTCTTCGGAATGCCCGGCTACGCGGAACTCACCGCCCTCGTCACTCCCCATGCCGCGCAGGTGCGTGGGCTGTATTGGCTGGGGGATGGCGCGTACCGCGATGAAGTGGTGGTGGTGCTGGGCAACCGCGTCTACACCTACAATGTGCAGACTAACGTCTGGACTGACCGCAACGCCGCCACCCGCCTTGCAACGACGACCGGCCCTGTGGACATAGCCTACAACGGCGCATCTGCCGGTGATGTCTGGATCGCGGATATTCAGAACCTCTACCACTTTGATCGCACTGGCCCTAGCTTCGCCACATTGGCATTGCCTGCCGGTTCCAACACCTGCGCCTTCATCGACGGCTACCTGATCGCGGACGACAACACCAGCACCGGAACCTTCTACTACTCCAATCTCTACGATGGTGCCACCGTCAGTTCATTCAACTTTGCCACTGCCGAAGGCTCACCGGATCGGTTGATTGGCGTCCGGGCAGATCGGCGTGAGTTGTGGTTGTTCGGAGAATCCACCACCGAGGTCTGGTTCCCCTCTGGCGATGGCAACCTGCCATTCCAGCGTTTCCAGGGCGGGTTCGTGGAGGTGGGGATTGCCGCCCCGCTGACTGCCTGTACCTTCGACAACTCGATGGTCTGGCTGTCGAAGAATCGGCGTGGGCAGTTTCAGGTGGTTCGGGCCGGCGAGGGCTATCAGCCTGTCGTGATCTCCACCCCGGAACTCTCGGCGCTGTGGGCTGAATACCGGGTGTCAATCAACTGGGGTGTATCAACTTACTACGCCTTTGCCAAGACCATGCAGATCGGCGGGCATGAGTTCTACGTCCTCACCTTCACCAACACCGACGGCGCGAATGCGCGGGCTACGTTCTACTACGACGCCGTGACCAAGGAATGGGGTGTGTGGAGGACTGGCAGCGGCAATGACCACATGATGCAGGCGATGGCTCACTACGGGTCGAACATTCCGCTCGGCGGTGGTGTTTCGCTCGATGGCTGCATCCTGATCGGGGATTCAGCTGCCACGGGCCTGATCTACCGGCTGTCGGAGACCGTCTACAACGAGGCCGGCACCGCCATCAACCGCGAGCGCACCCTGCCCACGCTGCGTACCAACCGCAAGAAAACCCGTGTCGCCATGTTTGAACTCGACACCGGCAACGCCTCTGCCCCCGGCAACACCGCCAACACCACCGTGGGCAATCCCAGCGGTATCGCGCAGGGTGCGACCAGCGTGGATCTGGCCCTGATCGGCAGCACGGCGGTGGGCGACAGCATCACCATTGTGCTCAATAACGGCTGGACGCACTTTGCGCTAGTTACGGGCGTGGCGGGGGCCACCATCAGCTTCGCCGATTCCCCCACGCCGGCTGCCGCGGCCAATGGCAATGCGGTGCTCACCTTCCGTTCCAATCAGTGGACGCTGACCTGGGCCAAGGGCGATGCCACCACCTTCGTCACGCCCACCACCATGAACGCCAAGGCCCAGACCCGCGCCGCTGCTAACACCGACAACGGCACTCTGCGCTGGAAGAAACTCGGCGTGGGGCGCGACTGGACTTTCAAGCTGGCCTGCACGGGGCGGGCGCAGGCGAGCATCAATGACTGCTTCCTGCATGTGGCAGGGGAGGACGCGCCGCTGTGAACGAGACGCGCATCATCCTCTCCGGCTCGACCAACGGCAGGGTGATCCCGGTGGCCGCCGCAGCCACGCCCGGAACCATTATCCATACCGCCATTTCCAGCGCCACCATAGGTCCGGGCACCATCGACGAGGTGCATCTGTGGGTGTCGAACGTCACGGGCGGGGCCGCCACGCTGACCATCGAATGGGGCGGGGTGGTGGCACCGGGCGACCTGCTGGTGGCGGCCTACAACGTCGCGGCCAACTCGGCCCCGATCAAGGTGGTTGATGGGCAGGTGCTGCAGGCTGCACTGGTGATCCGCGCCTTTTCCGGCACGGCCAATGCGCTTAACATCTCCGGCTATGTCAACCGCAAAGCGCGTATCACCTACGCGCAGAAGGTTGGAGGCCCGACATGATATTCTCGGGGCGGCAAGCGACAGGAGTTTGGTCATGGACCCAGTAACAGGCGCATTGATTGGGGCCGGG
>Ga0194131_10008861_pt1 | contig 12923 bp, 17 predicted proteins | sample TA2KigO120mmetaG_FD_148631 | JGI IMG/M metagenome (GOLD analysis project Ga0194131, IMG submission 148631) | Freshwater microbial communities from Lake Tanganyika, Tanzania - TA2015053 Kigoma Offshore 120m | ecosystem: Environmental > Aquatic > Freshwater > Lake | place: Tanzania: Lake... | reverse complement strand
ATCGTCGCCCACTGCCGCGCCAACCTCGCCTCCTACAAATGCCCGCGCTACGTCGTGTTTCGCGAGCTACCCATGACCTCGACCGGCAAGGTCCAGAAGTTCGTCCTGCGCGAATGGGCGAAGCAGGTGTAGCTCATGCTTCGGACCGCGGGCGGCCCGCCCGCATCATGAAGCCGACACAGCAAAGCGGTTGGCACTCCCGCGGCTACCTTCCTCATTTCGACTTACCAGAGGTCGTTCAATTCATCACTTTTCGTTTGGCCGACAGCCTGCCTAGCAACGTCGCGAACGTCCTCAAACATCGAGACCATGCCTTGCCTCGCCTGGATCATGAATTGGATCTCGGCCGGGGTGCCTGTTGGCTACGCCGACCTGATGTCGCCTCGATGGTCGAGAGTTCCCTGCTGCACTTCGACATGGAACACTATCGAATGCTGGCCTGGTGCTTGATGCCGAACCACGTTCACGCCGTGGTCAGAATCATCGACGGTCACTCTGTGAGCGACATCGTCGGCACTTGGAAATCGTTCACGGCAAAGCGTGCCAACATCCAACTCGGTCGATCCGGGAGTTTCTGGCATCCTGACTATTTTGATCGATACATGCGCGACGAGGATCATTTGACCCGGACCGTCGACTATGTCGAGAACAACCCCGTCAAAACCGGCCTTGTCGCGGCCGCGATGGACTGGCCCTGGAGCTCGGCGCGTCTTCGGCGACAAGCATGAGCGGGCCGGAGGCCCGCGGTCCCCGGCCGGCTTGTCCATCGCCCCGCCATAATCGGCCGGCTATTTTGAGAGCGGCATGGCCGGCGAAACCACGCTGATCGTCACGACCAGGAGCGGCGTGCGCCCGTTGGGGGTGCGCGGCGAGCCGCTGCACAACGCAGCGCCGCAGCTGCGCCGCGTGGTGCGCCGCCGGTTGGGCGACGATGCGGCGGGGCTGCTCGCCGAACCGCAGCTCCACCAGGACGGCAAGGCGATCGACTGGTACGCCGACTGGCCTGGCACCGTGCAGCCTTTGTCGGCGGTCGAACCCGAACGTCGTGCCGAGGTGATGGTTGCCGTGCAACGGACCTTGGCCGACATCCGCCGGCTCGGCGAGGCGCTGGCCGGCGCCGGCCCGCGCGAGGATCAAGGCGTGGTCGGCCTGTCGCTACAGCTCGCCGCCCGCGCCCCAGACGACTCTTTCGTCTTCCTGGTCGGCGAGCGGCCGGCGCTGGTCTGCTGGGGCTACGAGAGGGAAACGGCGGCGGCCTTGTTGCCGGTCACCCTGCCGCGCCCGCCACAGCCCGCTGCCCGTCGGCCCGTGATCGAAGCGCCGGCCGCCCGTCCGGCCCTGCCACCGGCGCGCGTCGCGATCCCCTGGCTGCGCACGCTTGTTCTCGCACTGCCTCTGCTGTTGCTGCTGCTGGGGGCGGCCTGGCTGCTGCGCGGGCTTGTGCCGGCCGAGCCGGCGCTGGCACTTGCCACGCGCGAAGGGCCACCGCCGCCGCCCGCGCCCGAACCGCCGCCCGATCCGACGCCGGTGCTGAAGGCTGCCTTCGCCACCGAGCAGTCGCGCGCGCGGGTGCTCAAGGTCGAGCTGTCGCTGGTCGAGGCCGAACTGCGCAAGCGTCTCGCCGACTGCAAGCCGCCCGATCCGCCCAAAGCCGTCGAACAGGCCAGGCCGCCGCAGGTGGCCGTTGCCCCGCCCAGGCCGGCGCCGGCTCCCGCGCCGCCACCGCCACCACAACAGACGCAGCCCAACGACAACCGCCTGCGCCTGCCGTCGGTACCAAGCAACGACTACTCCTTCATGTCGGGCTGCTGGCGCACCGATCCCTTCCGTCACGAGCCGGCGCAGACCCAGTCCGGCGTCTCGACCTACTGCTTCGACGCCAACGGCAACGGCCAGATCGAATGGCGCCGCGGCCGCACCGCCTGCCGCGCCCGCGCCCAGTCGCGCTACGAGGGTGCCACGCTCAGGCTGCGCGACAGTGATACGACCTGCAATGATGGTTCACGCTGGTATGCCGACCAGCTCGTCTGTCGGCGCGGCGCCGACGGTATCGCGCAATGCAGCGGCTCTTCGCGGGGCGCGTCCGGCGTCCCGGTGACCTGGACGGTCAATCTGCACAAGCTCAATTGAGCTTGGCAGTCGTGCCTAGTGTTGAGTGGCGGCGGTTAATCGGGCGATTTCGTCTTTGATGTGCAGCTTCTGCTTCTTGAGGCTGCAGAGGGTGTCGTCGTCGGGATGGGGGCGCGTGTTTTCCTGATCGATCGCTTGCTCAAGGGAAGCATGCTTGGCCTTGAGCGCTTCGATATGGTCCACGGTGCTCACGGGCGTCCTCCGAGCTGGTTGCGGACAAAGAACTTTGACTCCGACCTTGGCCGGAGTCACGCCGAATCAAGTGCCCTTCCCGGCCTGTGAATAACCCGGCAAGATGGCCCGCATGGCTGACCCAACGCGGCTGATCGTCGGTATTTCCGGGGCTTCCGGTGTGATCTACGGCGTGCGCCTCCTGCAGGCACTGCAAAAACTGCCGATCGAAAGCCACCTGGTGATGACCCGCACCGCCGAGGTCACTCTGGCGCACGAAACCCGGATGAAGGTGGCGGCAGTGCGCCGCCTGGCCAACGCCGTCCACCGCGTCGACGACCTTGCCGCGGCGATCTCCAGCGGCTCGTTCCGCACCGCCGGCATGATCGTGGCGCCGTGCTCGATGCGCAGCCTGGGCGAGATCGCCAACGGCATCACCTCCAACCTGCTGACGCGGGCAGCCGACGTCGTGCTGAAGGAGCGCCGCAAGCTGGTGCTGCTCGCCCGCGAGACGCCGCTGCATGCCATCCATCTGCGCAACATGCTGCGGCTGGCCGAGATGGGCGCGATCATTGCCCCACCGGTGCCGGCCTTCTACAACAAGCCCACGACGCTGGACGACATCGTCGGTCACACGGTCGGTCGCGTGCTCGACTTGTTCGACCTCGACACCGGCACGGTCAAGCGCTGGCGCTGACCCCTACGACGATCGAACGCGACACCACTCGCCGCCGCGCCTCACCGCTCGCCCGCCACCGTGCGTGCGATCTCGGCCGGCGTCAGCTCGGGGAAGGTGGCGGCCATCAGCGTCGCCACCGCCTTGCGGTCGCGCTCGTCGGGAACGACGCCCAGGCAGACGGCATAGACGCCGAGATTGCCGACCGCCGCGCGCAGCCGCTTCTCGACCGGCCGGCCGCGGTCGGCGGGCGGTGCGTGCAGGCTCGCGAGCTTGAGCTGCTCGGCGTGCTCGGCGGCGAGTTCGGCGTCGGCCACGCGGCGGCGCACCGCGTCGACCGTCTCGGGCAGCGCCTCGGGCCACGGCCGGTCCTTGAGCAACCGGCGGACCTCGCGTAGGCGCTTCACCACCTCGGCCTGCCAAGCATCGCTCGCCTTCAGGATGGCGCGCAGCCGCTCGGCGGTCAGCGTCGGCCGGCCCGAGGCGCCGAGCCAGCAGCAGAACAGCAGGATATTGACGTCGCAGCCGCGCCGCTCCTGCAGGTCGAGGCAGGCCTCGGCCACGCCCTCGCCGGCATAGAGCTCGAGCGAAAAATTCCAGAACGGATGGGGCAGAAAATCCGACACCTTCGGTGCTTCCCTTTGGCCGGGCGAAGGGGTACACGGCGCAGGGCAAGGTGGCTAGAGCATGAGCAACCCTCCTTCAGAGCCGCTGGATGCCGAGGCGATCAAGGCCAAGCTGGAAGCCTTGAAGAGCGAGCATCGCGACCTCGACGAGGTGATCGACCGCCTGCTCGAGAAGCCGCCGTTCGACCAGCTTCAGCTGCAGCGCCTGAAGAAGCGCAAGCTCGGGCTGAAGGACCAGATCCACCGGCTGGAAAGCCAATTGATTCCCGATATCATCGCCTAAGAGCAGCATGGCCAAATCGACCGTCAAACGCCGTCCCCTGGTCGGCCTGATCATGGGCAGCCAGTCGGACTGGACGACCATGCGTCACGCCGCCGAGACCTTCGAGGCGCTGGGCGTGCCGTTCGAGGCGCGCATCGTTTCGGCCCACCGCACGCCCAAGCGCATGATGAGCTATGCCGCCGCCGCCAAGGGCCGCGGCCTCAGGGTGATCGTGGCGGCAGCCGGCGGGGCGGCGCACCTGCCCGGCATGACGGCCTCGATGACGCCGATCCCGGTCCTGGGCGTGCCGATCGAAAGCGCCGCCTTGAAAGGCCAAGACAGCCTTCTTTCCATCGTCCAGATGCCGGCCGGCATACCGGTCGGCACGCTCGCCATCGGCCGCGCCGGGGCGGTGAACGCAGCCTTGCTGGCCGCCGCCATTGTCGGACTTGGCGATGCCAAGATCATGGCCGCAGTGGAGCGCTACCGCGCCCGCCAGACCGCCGCGGTGACGCGCGCGCCATCCGACCAGCCGGCCCCCCATCGCTAGATGAGCGCGCCGGCCGCCCTTGCCCCAGGGTCGACGATCGGCATCCTGGGTGGCGGCCAGTTGGGCCGCATGACCGCCATGGCTGCCGCCCGATTGGGCTATCGTTGCGTAGTATTCGCGCCCGAGGCACACGCCATCGCCGCCGATGTCGCGGCGGACTGGGTACAGGCGGCTTACGACGATGCAGCGGCGCTGGCCGGCTTCGCCCGCCAGGTCGATGTCGTCACCTACGAATTCGAGAACGTGCCCGAGGCCGCGGTCGCCGAGTGTTTGCGCTTGAAGCCGGTACGCCCCGGCGTGCTGCCGATCCGCATCGCCCAGCACCGCCTGCGCGAGAAGGCGTTCTTCCGCACGCTCGGCATCGACACCGCCGACTACCAACCGATCACCGACGCGGCCGAGATCGCCGCCGCCACGGCGCTGCCGGGCATCCTCAAGACCTGCACCGAGGGTTATGACGGCAAAGGCCAGGTCCGGGTCGCCGACCGCACGGCGCTGGCTGCCGCTTGGCAGACATTGGGGCGGCGCGAGTGCATCCTCGAAGCGTTGGTCGACTTCGCCTGCGAGACCTCGGTCATCGTCGCGCGTGGCCTCGACGGCGCGACCCGCTGCTTCCCGATCGGCCGCAACGATCATCGCGGCGGCATTCTGCGCACCACCACCGTGCCGTCCGGCCTGCCGGCAGCGACGCAGGCTGCCGCCGAACGCTATGGTGTGGCGCTGGCCGAGGGCCTCGACCTCGTGGGCCTGGTGGCACTGGAACTGTTCGTCACCAGGGACGGCCGGGTGCTGGCCAACGAGATGGCGCCACGGCCGCACAATTCAGGGCACTGGACGATCGATGCCTGCGCCACCAGCCAGTTCGAGCAGTTGGTGCGGGCGATCTGCGGCCTGCCGCTGGGACCGGTCGACGTGCTGACGCCGTCGCGCATGGAGAACCTGATCGGCGACGAAGCGAACGACTGGCCGCGCTATCTCGCCGATCCGGCCGCGCGCCTGCATCTCTACGGCAAGGCCGAGACACGGCCCGGACGCAAGATGGGTCACGTCACCTTTTTGCGCTCTTGACCTCGCCGCCGGTCCACGACTTGACCTGAGATTTCCATTTTTCGATCTGCATCACGTCTTCGATGCGCCGGTCGAGGAAGCTCCAGGTCGCCTCGCTGCCGGGCGTGCGGTCGTTCAGCCAATAGAGCAGCGTCGAGGAATAGACGCCGGCCAGCAGCGCGCGCTTGGTGTAAAAATTGAAGTCGGTGCTCTTGTCGCCCGCGGCGTACCACATGGCGTCGACGGTCTTGTAGAGCAGCCGCAGGCTCACGGGCGCGTTGAACGGCAGCGACAGCAGGGCGAGGGCCCGGCGCACCGCCTCGCGCTCGCCGACATGGCGCTCCAGCCGAATGCGCACTGCCCGCTTGATGCGGTCGCGGATTTTCAGGCTGGCCACGCCTTCGCGTTCCATATCGGCCACCGTGCGCTGGTCGGCGCGCTCGCTGAGAAAGGTCAGGACCTGGATCGCGCCGCCCGGGAACAGCCGATCGGCCTCCCCTGTCGGCAGCTCCAGCCGTCGGGATGCGGCCGACAGGGCCGTGCGGCACCAACCCTCGAAGACCGCCTCGGCGGCCACGGCATCGGCCAGGCGGTCGCGCAGGTCGGCGTCGGGATCGTCAGCCGGGCCGCCGGCTACGACCGGATCGGAGCTATTTTCAGTGCTCATGGCCGAAATATAGGGTTTCTCCCGGGCTTCCCAAGGGTCTTTGCCTGTGATACCACCGCCGCCTCCAAATTGCCCCCGGAGCCGTTTCCGGGGCGCCTCACCATGTATGGAAGGAAGCGATCGAAGTGCAGGTTCTCGTTCGTGAAAACAACGTCGATCAGGCGCTGCGCGTTCTGAAGAAGAAGATGCAGCGCGAGGGGATCTTCCGCGAGATGAAGCTCCGCCGCAACTACGAGAAGCCCTCCGAGCGTCGCGCCCGCGAACGCGCCGAGGCGATCCGCCGGACCCGCAAGCTGATGCGCAAGCGCATGGAGCGCGAGGGCTACTAGGCCCCCTCCTCTCAGATCGAACATCGACCCCCGGCGTGTCCGGGGGTTTTGCTTTGTCAGCGCTGCGGCAACCGCTCGAAGGCCGGAAGCCCGTCGGGGATTTGGTGAAACGGCTGCCTGTCGACGGTGCAGATCGCCATCTGCGGGCCGCCATGCTGCTTGGGCTGGCCCTTGGTGTAGCGGAAGCCGGCCGGCGGCATCGGCATGAACATGTTGGGCGCACCGCCGGTGATGTACTGGCATTCGCGGCAATGGCACTGCGCTTTCATCATCGGCCCGCCTTCGGCCGCGTAGCGTACCTTGGCGCAATAGCAGCCGCCTTCGACCTTGATGGCAATTCTCCTCCGCGCCGTTCTTTGCCAGACTAGCGGCCATGGCCAGCAAATCCAGACGCCCCTACACCATCGTCCGCGGCGGCAAGCTGTTGGACATCGCCAAACGGTCGGCCCAGCCGGTCGACATCCTGATCAAGGGCGACACCATCGCCGAGATCGGCCGACCGGGCCTCGCCGCGCCGGCCGGCGCCACGGTGATCGATGCCAGGCACCGGCTGATGCATCCCGGGCTGATCAACGCCCACACCCACGGCCCGGGCAATCTCGGCAAGGGCATGGGTGATCTGTGGTCGCTCGAGCTTCTGCTCACGGCCAGCCAATGGCTGAACAGCGGCCGCACGCTCGAGGACAAGTATCTCTCGACCATGATCGGCGCCGCCGAGATGGTGATGAAGGGCTGCACCGCCGCCTACGATCTCGCCGCCGAGTTCCCGATGCCCTCGGTCGACGGCCTGTCGGCCATGGCGCGCGCCTACGAGGAGGTCGGCATGCGCGCCGTGCTGGCGCCGATGGTGGCCGACATCACCTTTTTCGAGGCCATTCCCGGCCTCATGGACCGCCTGTCGCCGGCGCTCCAGAAGGAAGTCGAGAGCTTCCGCTACGCGCCGTGGAAGGCGATCACGCGTCAGATGAACAAGGCGCTGCAGCGCTGGCCGTTCGGGCAGGTCGCACTGGCCGTGGCGCCGACCATTCCGCACCATTGCAGCGACGACTTCCTGATCGCCTGCCGCAATCTCGCGCGCGACTACGATGTCGGCATCCACAGCCACGTCGCCGAATCCAAGGTACAGGTGATCGCCGGCTACCAGCGCTACGGCACGACGCTCGCCGCCCACATGGACGCGCTCGGCCTGGTCAACGAGCGCTTCACGGTGGCGCACGGCGTATGGCTGGACGACGACGACATGAAGCGGCTGGGCGATCGCGGCGCCTCGGTGGCGCACAATCCCGGCTCCAACATGCGGCTGGGCAACGGGCTTGCCGACATGCGCCGCATGCTGAGCAGCGACGTCAATGTCGGCATCGGCACCGACGGCGCCAACTGCTCGGACAATCAGAACATGTACGAGGCGATGCGGCTCGCCTCCTTCGCCTCCAAGGTCCAGGGCCCCGACTGGCAACGCTGGATCACCACCGCGGAGGTGCTGCGCGCCGCCACCGAGGGCAGCGCCCGCGCCCTCGGCATGGCCAAGCAGATCGGCCGCCTCTTGCCGGGCTACAAGGCCGACATCGTCTTCGTCGACCTGCACCACATCAACTGGATTCCGACCAACGATGCGGTGAACGCACTGGTCCACACCGAGGACGGCACCGGCGTGCATTCGGTCATGATCGGCGGCCGCATGGTGGTCGAGGACCGCAAGCTCCTCACCGTCGACCTCGCCCAACTCGCCGCCAAGGTCGAGCAATCGCGCCTACGCCGCGCGGCGATCACGGTGCCCGCCAAGAAGCTCTACCAGCGCCTGGAGAAGGTCGTCGGCACTTTCTGCCCGGGTCTCGCCAAGGCGCCGCTGCACATCCATCGCTTCGGCGCCAGCCATCACGCGCATTGATCAGAGGTCGACGCGCTCCTGAGCGACGTCGATCCGCTCCGTCTTGTTGAAGCGGCCGTCGTAGATCGGCCGCTCGCCGGTGGTCGGGCCGGGATACTGCACGATCAGGATCTCGCCGCCGGTGTCGGTGTGGAACTCGCCCTCGAAGTGCGGGTCGGGATGGAACAGCATGCTGCCCGGCGTGCACAGCTTGTCGCCGATCCGGAACTCGCCCTTCAGGATGTACCAGACCTGGGCGAAGCCGTGATAGTGCTCGGGATGCCAGCCGCCGGGCTCGAGCCGCAGGATTCCGGCATTGGGCGTCGTCGGCCGCTCGGGCGTGGGATGGAACAGCATCTTGCCGGTCTCGCCCGGCCAACGGATCTTCTCCCAGCCCATGTCGTCGACATGGCGGATCTCATAGGGCTGATGATCCTTGCGCGATGCCTCGCGGCGGGTGGCGAGCGCAGCGTTGTTCTGCGCGGTATCGCCGACATGCTTGCTCATCGACGGATCCTCCGGCTTTCATCCTAGCAGAGCGTCGATCGCCTCCTCCAGCTCGCGGACGTCGGTCACCACCGCATCGGGCTCCTCGGCCGAACAGCGCGGCCGCTGCCGGCGATGCCGGCCGCCGCGGAACAGGATGGCCGCCATGCCCAGCGCCTTGGCCGGCGCGATGTCGTTGTCGATGCGGTCGCCGACCATGATGCAGGTGGCCGACGGCACGCCGAGCGCCCCGGCCGCCATCTCGAACGCGCGCCGATCGGGCTTGCTGAAGCCGGTCACACCGCTCAGCCCTTGATAGTCGAAGAAGTCGGCGATGCCGGCGCGGACCAGGCGGCGACGCGCCGCTTGCGGCTGGTTGGCGACGATGCCGAGACGGAGGTCGCGGCCGCGCAGCCGGCGCAGCAGGCCGTCGATGTCGGGCCTGAGCTGGAAGACATCGAGATTGCCGACCATGGCGCGCACGCGCCGGCTGACGCGCTCGACGGTCGCCGGGTCGCCGGCGCACAGCGTCTCGATCATGTGCCCGTAGGCATCGGGGGCGAAAGCAGCGACCGCGGCCTCCGACGCCTCCTCGACCATCGCCGGATCGACGCGAATGCCCTCCAGGCCGCAGGCCGAGGCTATGGCGCCGTCGACGGCGATCTCCCAGGCAAGCTCCATGTCGAGCGGGCCGCCGACATCGAACAGGACGGCGCGATAGCGCATTCAGGCAAGATAAGCGAGGCAGCCTGTCTCTTCGAGCACTGGATCGAGGCGCCGGCGCACAGCGGCGGGCAGCGCCGCGAGCTTCTTGCGCAGGGCGTCGTGGCACTTGCCCTGATAGCGGAATGGCGCCTGGGCATACGCGCGGCCGAGGATGTCGAGCACCACTTCCTCCTTGCCCTCCTGCAAGGCCTTCGTGTTGGCGGCGAGAAACGGCAGGTAGGTCTCGCCACAATGGCGGAGCAGCGCGGTCAGCGTCTCGGGCAGCGGCGCGGCAGGATCGAGCCACCCGCCTTCGACGCCCGAGGCGTCGTCCAGACGCAGCAGCCAGCAATAGACATCGGCCGCCCGCGCCCGCATCTCCGCCATCGGCGTGGGATCGACCGACAGGATCTGCAGCTGGCCGAATAATCCGAAATCGGCCAGCGACGGCCGGGAGCCGAACAGAAACGGGATTTCGCGCACATGGCGATCGAGCGTATCGAGCACGAAACGGTAGCTCTCCTCGATCACCGGCCGGTTCTGCTCGGTGCAGCCGACCAGCGCCATGCGGCCGACCTGGCGGTCGTTGAAGGCCTGCATGTCGGCCCGGCGCTGCGACTCGGCCATCACCGGATCGCGCGAGGTGATGATCCAGGTCTGCGCGAAGGCGCGGTCCGCGGCATAGTACCAGCGGTAATGGAACATCATCTTGGTGACCCACTCGTCGCCGAAGTCCTCGAGGAGGTCGTTGAGGAAGGCCTGCGCCGGATCGTCCGGGATGATCGAGCGCTCGCGATGCTCGCGTTCCAGCGCATGGGCGAGCGGCGTGCTGTCGTTCATCAGCCGGCCATCGGGAAAGCGCAGGACCGGGATCACGGGCGGCAGGCCGGCCTCGACTGCGACGTCGCGGGCATTGCCGATGCCGTTCCAGACGAAGGGAAGGCGGCGATAACGCAGGATCGCCCGCATCTTCACCGAGTAGGGCGATGGGTTCAGCCCATAGAGGACGTAACTCGTGCTCATCTGACGACCGGCCTCAATGCGCCGAGCCCTCGAGCGCCTTGACGATGTTCTCGCACATCACCTTGGCGTCGGCGAACAGCATCATGGTGTTGTCGCGGAAGAACAGCTCGTTGTCGACGCCGGCGTAGCCCGAGGCCATGCCGCGCTTCACGAACAGCACGGTCTGCGCGCGCTCGACGTCGAGGATCGGCATGCCGTAGATCGGGCTCTGCGGGTCGGTCTTGGCGGCCGGGTTGGTCACGTCGTTGGCGCCGATCACGAAGGCGACATCGGTCGAGGCGAAGTCCCGGTTGATGTCGTCCAGCGCGAAGACCTCGTCGTAAGGCACATTGGCTTCGGCCAGCAGCACGTTCATGTGGCCCGGCATGCGGCCGGCGACCGGATGGATGGCGTAGCGCACCTGCACGCCGTCCTTCTTCAGGATATCGGCCATCTCGCGCAGCGCGTGCTGAGCCTGCGCCACCGCCATGCCGTAGCCCGGCACGATGATCACCGACTGGGAGTTCTTCATCAGGAAGGCGGCGTCCTCGGCCGAGCCCGCCTTGACCGGCTTGTCGGTCTTGGCGTGGGCCGCCCCCGCCGCCGTGGAGTCGGTGCCGAAGCCGCCCAGAATCACGTTGAAGATCGAGCGATTCATGCCCTTGCACATGATGTAGCTCAGGATCGCGCCCGATGAGCCGACCAGCGCACCGGTCACGATCAACGCGGTGTTTCCCAGCGTGAAGCCGATGCCGGCGGCGGCCCAACCCGAATACGAGTTCAGCATCGACACCACGACCGGCATGTCGGCGCCGCCGATCGGTAGGATCAGCAGGAAGCCCAGCGCCAGCGCCAGCACGATCAACAGAATGAAGGTGATGGGATGGCCGCGCATGGCGAACCACACCAGCAGCAGCACCAGCGCCACGCCGATCAGGGCGTTGAGCGGATGCTGGCCGCGGAACACCAGCGGGGCGCCCGAGACCAGGCCCTGCAGCTTGGCGAAGGCCACGACCGAGCCGGTGAAGGTGATGGCGCCGATCACCGTGCCCAGGCCCATCTCGATCAGGCTGTGCACCTTGATTTTGCCCGGCGCGCCGATGCCGAACGCCTCGGGCGAGACGAACGCCGCCGCCGCCACGAACACCGCAGCCAGGCCGACCAGCGAATGGAAGGCGGCGACCAGCTGCGGCAAGGCCGTCATTTGGATGCGCAGGGCGACGATCGCGCCGATGACGCCGCCGATCGCCAGGCCGATGACGATCAGCCAGGGCGACAGCACGCCGGGCGAGGCCACGGTGACGCCGATCGCGATCACCATGCCGACGATGCCGTAGAGGTTGCCGCCGCGCGAGGTCTCGGGCGAGCTCAATCCGCGCAGCGCCATGATGAAGCAGATGGCAGCGATCAGATAGCCGTAGGCGGCCAGTTCGTGGGTGAACACCGTGACGTCTCCCGACCGCTTACTTCTTGACCGGTTTCTTCTTGAACATCGACAGCATGCGATGCGTGACGATGAAGCCGCCGAAGATGTTGACCGCAGCCAGCACGACGGCGATGGCGCCGAACAATTGGGCGGCGCCCAGGCCCTTGAGGCCGGCAGCCAGCAGTGCGCCGACGATGATCACCGACGACACCGCGTTGGTCACCGCCATCAGGGGCGAATGCAGCGCCGGCGTCACCCGCCACACCACGTAGTAGCCGACGAAGCAGGCCAGCGCGAAGATGGTGAGCAGCGCCACGAACGGCATGTGACCGTCGGGCATGTCGAGCGTGCCCTGCGCAGCGGCGTCGGTGATCTGCTGCGCCATGCTCTTGAGGCCGCTCGCAAGGTCCTGCGCCTGGTTCGCGAGCTTGGCGGCTTCGCCGGCAATTTTGTCGTCCATCGGGCGGGTCCTAGTTCTGGAGCGAAGGATGCACGATCTGGCCGTTCCGAGTCACCAGCGTGCCCTTCACGACCTCGTCGTTGGTGTCGATCTTGAGCGCCTTGGTCTCCTTGTCGACCATGGGCGTGATGAAGTTGAGCAGGTTGCGGGCAAACAGCGCGGAGGCGTCGGTCGCGAGCTCGCCCGCCAGGTTGGCAGGACCGATGATCTTCACGCCATGCCGCTCGACCGTCTTGCCGAACTCCGACAATGGACAGTTGCCGCCCTGCTCGACCGCCATGTCGACGATCACCGAGCCTGGCTTCATGGTCTTGACCATGTCCTCGCTCACCAGCACCGGCGCCTTGCGGCCGGGAATGAGCGCGGTGGTGATCACGATGTCCTGAGTCTTGATGTGCTCGGCCACCAGGGCGGCCTGCTTGGCGCGGTACTCGGCGCTCATTTCCTTGGCGTAGCCGCCGGCGGTCTCGGCCGCCTTGAATTCCTCGTCCTCGACGGCGATGAACTTGGCGCCAAGCG
>Ga0194131_10008860_pt1 | contig 12924 bp, 14 predicted proteins | sample TA2KigO120mmetaG_FD_148631 | JGI IMG/M metagenome (GOLD analysis project Ga0194131, IMG submission 148631) | Freshwater microbial communities from Lake Tanganyika, Tanzania - TA2015053 Kigoma Offshore 120m | ecosystem: Environmental > Aquatic > Freshwater > Lake | place: Tanzania: Lake... | reverse complement strand
CGCGGCGAGCGCCGCCGCGAGCCCCGGGGCGAAGGCGCCGGGGACGTACACGCGCGTGGCGCCCCCGCGGACCGCGCTCGCGATCGCCCGGAAGACGACCGGACGCCCGGCGACGGTGTGCGCGGCGACGGACGCGTCGGGAGCGGTGGGCAGGTAGATGACGGCGTCGGCCGTCACCGATCCTGGTCGAGCTCGCGCACGCGGGGCAGGACGTCCTCCCCGGCACGCCGGAGGTCTTCGGCGAAGTCGACCTCCGTCCACGGCAGCCCGGTGACGTCGACCCACCCGACGTGGACGCGCTGCAGGAGGAGGTGGAGCGCGTCCTCGTACTCGTTGAGGCCGTCGCCCTGCGCGATCACGTCCTCCATCGCGCGCACGAGCTCCGGGCCCGCGGCGGCGCCGCACTTGAAGAAGCCGACGCCTTCGCCGACCGCGTCCCACGCCTCGGGCACGATCTTCTTGCCGAGGGCGATCACGCGGTCGCCGCGGGCGTAGAGCTTCACCTCTTCGCCGGTGTCCGCGAAGCCCTTGTCGAGGCACAGCGCGCTCGGCGCCGGCACCGCGAGCAGGCGGCGGAGGATCTCCCGCGGGAACAGCACGTCGGCGTCCATGACGAGCGTGGGCTCCGCCAGCGCGGCGCGCGCGGCGTAGAGCGAGAGCACCGAGCCCTTCGTGTACTCCGGGTTCTCCACGTAGCGGATCGCCATGCGGCCGAGCCGCGTGCCGGCGAGCGCGCGCACCTGGTCGGCGCAGTGGCCGACGACGATGACGGTCTCGCGGATGCCGGAGTCGGCGAGCGCGGCGAGCATGCGCGCGAGCAGGGGCCGGCCGCCCACGGGCAGCAGCGCCTTGTGGGTCTTGTCGGTGAGCGGCGCGAGCCGGCGCGCGACCCCCGCGGCAAGGATGACCGCGTTCACCGCGCCCCCGCCAAACTCGCGCGAAACCGATCGCGGATCTGCGCCGGCGTGTGCGCGATGCGCGGCACATCCGCCTGCTCGGCGGTGACCTTGACGAGAAGGAAGTGCGGCCCCGCCGCGCCAAGCGCGGCCGAGAGGGCCTCCGACACGTCCTCTTCGGCGGTGACGGCGACAGCGGTCCGGTAGCCCGCGCCGGCCGCGATGGCATCGAGCCGAACCCCCGGCGCCGCCGAGCCCTGGTTCCCGGTGGAGCCGTACACCTCGTTGTCGAAGACGACGTGCACGAACCGTTCGGGCGCGCGCGCCCCGACCATGGGCAGGATCCCGAGGTTCATGAGGAGGTTCCCGTCGCCATCGAACACGACAGTAGGGGATTCCGTCCGGTTCAGCGCGACACCAAGCCCGATGGCGGACGCGAGCCCCATGGATCCGATCATGTAGAAGTTCTGCGCCCGATCGAGCACGGCATGCGACTCCCGCGAGGGATAGCCATTGGCATGGATAACGGGCTGATCGCCCAGAACTTTCACGGCCGCCCGAATGGCCGCATACCGCGAGATGCGCGGCACGAGAGGGGAGCCGGGCGTGCCGGCGGTGCTCGAGCGCGTCCCGCCGAAGGCGGCAGCGCTCGCAGTGGGCTGCTCTGCCGTATGCCCTGGTTCATTGGTCGCGGGCACGAGGTGCACGGCGCGGCCGGGGGCAGGGGGGGCTAACGCCGAATCCGCAGCTATTGGTGAGCCGGCGAAGGCCGGCTCACCAACGCGAGGACCTGAGGCGGTGCCCCCCCTGCCCCCGGCCGCGCCGTGCACCTCGTGCCCGCCTCCGAATACTCCGGGGGGCACGAGCAGGGCAACGGGCTGCGAGCGCCGGTCCATCTCGGCGGTGGCCCACGCAACGTCGTCGGGCGCGGACGCGGCCGAGAGGACGCGATGCGGGATGCCGAGGAGCTCGAGGTGGCGAGGCGTGATGGCGCCGGTGAGGAGGTGCTCGGGCGCGTCCTTGCCGCCGAATCCACGCCAGGTGACGACGAGGAGCGCGGGCAGCCCGTACATGAGCGCCATCGAGGCAAGGGCGTTCATGCTGGTGCCGAGCCCCGAGTTCTGCATGAGCACGACGGGCCGCCTGCCCGCGAGCCAGGCGCCGCCGGCGAGCCCGACCGCCACGTCCTCGCGCACCGCCGGGACGTAGGGCAGCGCGGCGTCGCGCTCGAGCGTGTGGATCAGCGTCTCGATGAGCGAGCACGGGACGCCCGTGGCGAAGGCGTACCCGTGGCGGTGGAGGAGCTCCGCGAACGCGGGACCGCTGAGCACGTCAGGACTTCTTGGCGGACTCGGCGAACTCGTCCTGCTTGACCTTCATCTTCTTGACCAGCTCGCTGTACGACGAGGTCTGGATGATCTTGTTGAACTGGGTCCGGTAGTTCGCCACCAGGCTCACGCCTTCGATGACCACGTCGTAGACGAGCCACCGCTCGCCCCGCTTCAGCATGCGGTAGTCGACCGGCACCTGCGTGCCCGTCCTGGTGATGATCTGCGTGCGGACGACGGCCTGGTCGCCGTCCACGCTGTCGCTGAGATAGGCGATCCGCTCGCCGCCGTACAGCTCGATCTTCGAGATGTACGACCGCTCGAGGAGGTCCGCGAAGAGCCGCACGAACTCGTCCCGCTCGGCCTGCGTGCGGGGCAGCCAGTGCCGGGCGAGCGAGCGCTTGGCCGTCTCGGGGAAGTCGAAGATGTCGTCGGCGATCTTGCGCACCGCGGCGCGGCGGCGCCCGTCCGCCTTCTTGATCTCCGGGTCGTCGAGCGCCTTGAGCACGCGGTCGATCTGGGCGCGCAGCTGATCCGTGGGTGGACCCGCCTGCGCGGGGGCGGAGAACCAGGGCGTGAGGACGAAACCCACAGCGAGCGCGACGGCGACCACGACTCTCATGCGACGACCCTCCTGGCGGCTTCAGACTTTGCCGAAGATGTACTTCGAGATCAGCTCCTCGAGGTCCACCGGCGCCTCGACCTCGCGGATCTTCCCGCCGTGGCCGATGAGCTTATCCGATGCGCCCGGGCTCACGCGGACGAACTTTTCCCCGATGAGGCCCTTGGTCTTGATCGAGGCGATGACGTCGTCCTGGAGCTTCACGTGGCTCTCGATCCGGAGCATGACACGGGCCTGGTAGTCGACCAGCGAGATGGATTGCACGCGTCCGATCTCCACCCCCGCGATCTCGACCGCGGAGCCGGCCTTGAGGCCCCCGGTGGCGGGGAAGTCGACCGTGACCGTGTACCCGCCGCCCCCCAGGAAGGTCACCCGGCCGAGGTTGATCGACAGGTAGGCCAGGGCCAGGAGGCCGAGGAGCACGAAGACCCCGACGGCCAGATTCACGCGCGTTCGTTCCATGATGGCTCCCGTCCTCGTACTCGGTGCGGCGTTAGCGACGCGTTAGTCCGGCTCGCCGTTGATGAACTTCCGCACGACCGGGTTGGTCGAGGCCTGCATGGCCTCGGGCGGGCCGGCTTCCACGATGCGTCCCTCGTGGAGCATGGCGACGCGGTCGGCGATCTCGAAGATCTCGGGGATCTCGTGGCTCACCATGACGGCGGTGAACCGGTGCCGCTCGTGCAGGCCGCGGATCAGGCGGTGGATGGTGTTGACGAGCACGGGGTCGAGGCCCGTGGTGGGCTCGTCGAAGAAGATGATCTCGGGCTCGCTCACGAGCGCGCGCGCGATGGCCACGCGCTTGCGCATGCCGCCGGAGATCTCCGCCGGGTACTTCGGCCCGACCCCGGCGAGCTCGACCTGCTCGAGCGCCGCCGCCACCCGCGTGCGGATCTCGGTCCGCGAGGCGCGGGTGGTTTCGCGCAGCGGGAAGGCGACGTTCTCCCAGCAGGTGAGCGAGTCGAACAGCGCGCCGCTCTGGAACACGACCCCGTAGCGCCGGCGCACGGCCTCCAGCTCGCGCCCGCCGAGGTCGGTGATGTCGACCCCGTCGATCGACACGTGGCCGGCGTCCGGCCGCATGAGCCCGATGAGGTGCTTGAGGAACACCGACTTCCCGCCGCCGCTGCGCCCGATGATGATCGTGATCGAGCCCTTCGGCGCCTCGAAGTCGAGGGCGCGCAGCACCCGGTTGGCCCCGAACGTCTTCGTCAGCCCCTCGGCGCGGATCACTGGAGCACCGAGCCGAGGAAGTAGTCCCACACGAGGATGAGCACGGAGGACAGCACCACGGACTGCGTGGTGGCCCGCGCGACGCCCTCCGCGCCGTGCCCGACGTGGAAGCCCTTGTACGTCGCCACCCACATGACGATGACGCCGAACGAGAGCGACTTCCAGAACCCCATCATCACGTCGTTCAGGTCGACGAACGTCTGCATCTCGCCGAAGTACGTGCCCGCGGACAGCCCGAGGAGCTGCACGCCCACGAGGTAGCCGCCGAAGATGCCGACCACGTCGAAGAGCGCGGTGAGCAGCGGGAACGTGACGATGCCCGCGAGGATCGACGGCACCACGAGGTAGCGCATGGGGTTGAGCGCCATCACGGTGAGCGCGTCGATCTGCTCGGTGATGCGCATGATCCCGATCTCGGCGGTGAGGGCCGAGCCCGCGCGGCCGGTCACCATGAGCGCGCACAGCACGGGGCCGAGCTCGCGGATCAGCGACAGCGCGACCGCCGGCCCGAGGTACGCCTCGGAGCCGAAGCGCGAGAGCGTGAAGTAGACCTGCAGGCCGAGCACCATGCCGGTGAACGCGCCGGTGAGCAGCACGATGAGCAGCGAGTTGAAGCCGACGTAGTGGATGCGGTCCACGAACGCGCGCAGCTTGAACGGCGGGGTCACGACGAGCGCCGCCGCGTGGCCCAGGAAGCTGCCGAAGCGCCCGAGGGCTTCGACGATGGCCACCGCGCGCTCGCCGATCGCCGCGACCGGGCGCAGGAGCCGTGGAGGCGCCGCGGTCATCGACGCGTGCGGCGGTAGATGCCGAGCGCCCAGAGGGGGAAGTAGGCCGCGTAGAGGTGGTACTTGAGCATGAACACCCGCGGGAAGCCCGTGCCGTTCCACAGCGGATCCGTCCAGCCGCCCGACGCGTCCTGCGTGTCGAGGAGGTACTGGACGCCGCGCTCCGCCGCCGGCCCCGTGCGCCCGGCCGCCATCAGCGCGAGCAGGGCCCACGCGGTCTGGCTCGGGAGCGACCGGCCGCGCGCGGCGAGCGCCGGATCGTCATAGCTCTCACAGCTCTCGCCCCAGCCGCCGTCCACGTTCTGATGGTGCTCGAGCCAGCGCACGGCGCGCTGGATGTATTCCTGCCGCGGGTCCTCGCCCACGGCGGCGAGGCCGCGCAGGACCGACCACGTCCCGTAGATGTAGTTCACGCCCCAGCGCCCGTACCACGGGCCGTCGTGCCGCTGGGCGTGGCGCAGGAACTCGATCGCACGGCGCGCGGGCTCGGTGTCGCGCCCGTAGCCGAGCGTGCCGAGCAGCTCGAGGCAGCGTCCGGTGAGGTCCTCCGTCGACGGATCGAGCAGCGCGCCGTGATCCGCGAAGGGAATGTGGTTCAGGTAGAGCTGGTTGTTGTCGGCGTCGAACGACGCCCAGCCCCCGTCCATGCCCTGCATGCCGAGGACCCAGCCGAGGCCCCGCTCCTTCACCGTGCGCGCGCGATCGGAGTCGAGCCCGCCGACTTTCTCGAGCGCCATCAGCACCACCGCGCTGTCGTCGACGTCGGGATAGAACGGGTTGTCGTACTGGAACGCCCAGCCGCCGGGCTGCACGTGCGGGCGCTTCATCTGCCAGTCGCCGGGCACCAGCACCTGGCGCTCCATCATCCACTCCGCCGCGCTGCGCAGGGCGGGGTGGTCGGCCGGCACGTCGCTCTCCGCGAGCGCGTTGACCGCGAGGCTCGTGTCCCACACGGGGGAGAGGCACGGCTGGCAGCGCAGCTCCTCGGCGTCCTCGATCACGAGCGCCTCGATCTCCTTGATCTGGCCGAGCACGAGCGGATGGTCGTCCGCGTAGCCGAGCACGCGCATCGCGAGGATCGCGTTCGCCATCGCGGGATAGATGCCGCCGAGGCCGCCCGGTGCCGCGAGGCGCTCCTCGAGCCAGCGGCGCGCGGCCTCGATGGCCCGCTTGCGGAGCGGGCGCGGGGAGAAGCGCTCCCAGATCTTCAGGCCGTCGTCGACGGTGATGAAGAAGCTCTTCCAGAACAGGCCCCGCCAGCTGAACGGCTGCGGGATGCGCGGGAAGCGCAGGCTCGCGCGCTCGCGCGGCACCGGCCACAGCTCGTCGAGCGACTTCTCGGACGGGAGCCACTTCACGGGCTTGCGGTCCATCAGCACGAGCAGCGGCACGATCACCGTGCGCGACCAGTACGAGACCTCGTAGATGCTGAAGAAGAAGGGCCAGCGCAGGAACATGATCTCGGCCGGCATCGCCGGCACGCCGTTCCAGTCGTACTCGCCGAACATCGCGAGCAGGAGCTTGGTGAAGACGTTCGCCTTCACCGGCCCGCCCATCTCGAGGATCCGCGCGCGCGCCTTCGCCATGGCGGGGTCGTCGATCGGGACGCCCGCCATCTTCATGGCGAAGTACGTCTTGATCGTCACCGAGAGATTGGTGGGCCCTTCCTCGAAGAGGTTCCAGCCCCCGTCCGGCCGCTGGCGGCGACGGAGGTAGCGGACGGCCTTGCGCTCCCGCTCGCGGTTCACCCGGTCGAGCAGGTGGCCCAGCAGGAGGTACTCGGCGGTGATCTCGGGGGGCGCCTCCAGCTCGCCCACCCAGTGACCGTCGGGGGCCTGGAGCGCGAGGAGATGAGCCTGGGCGCGGGCGATCGCGGCGTCGAGCGCGGTCACGTCGGGGGATGGTAACATGCTGACTCCCCGTGGAAAACAGCGCGTCATCGCCGATGGCCCTGTTCGTCGGCAGCCTCCTGCTCCGGCCGTACGTCTTCCTCTTCCTCCTGGCCTACCTGGCGGTGGCGCTGCGCGACCTGGGGGGACGCCGGACGCTGCTCTTCACCGCCTGGGTGTGGCCGCTCGCCTTCCTCGCCGAGTTCTCCTCGACGCGGACGGGGATCCCGTTCGGGCTCTACCACTACACGGGGGATACGCGGGATCGGGAGCTGTTCATCGCCGACGTGCCGTTCTTCGACTCGCTGTCCTTCGTGTTCCTGGCGTACGCGGCGTACTGCGTCGCGCGAACGCTCGCCTCGTCCGCGCGGCCCCTCTTCTTCGCCCTGGCCGGCGGCGTCTCCATGATGCTGCTGGACGTGGTGATCGACCCGATCGCGGTGCGCGGCGACCAGTGGTTTCTCGGCCGGATCTTCTGGTACGCGGAGCCGGGCTACTACTTCGGCGTCCCGGTCTCGAATTTCGCGGGCTGGGCGCTGCTCGGCGCGCTGTCCATCGGCGGCTATCTCCTGATCGCATCGCGCGTGTTCGGGCCCGAGCCGTCGCCGGGGCGGCCCCTGCCGGGCGTCGGGCTATACTACGGCGTGCTTCTCTTCAACCTGGCCGTCACCGCGTGGATCGGTGAGTGGTCGTTGCTCCTCGCGGGCGTGACGCTCCACCTGGTCGCGGCGGCCGTCCTCTTCCGGTTGCGCATCCCTTCGCGCGCGGGCGCCGCGGGCGCGGCGATGGAGGGCAGGTCCTAGATGGCGGTGCCGATTTCCCAGATGTGGACGGTCGCGTCGTACGTGCTCGGGCAGCGCCTGCGCGGGCGCAGGCGGTATCCGCTGGTCCTGATGCTCGAGCCGCTCTTCCGGTGCAACCTCGCGTGCGCGGGCTGCGGCAAGATCCAGTACCCCGCGCAGATCCTGAAGAAGCACCTCACGGTGGAGCAGTGCCTGGCCGCGGTCGAGGAGTGCGGCACGCCGATGGTCTCGATTCCCGGCGGCGAGCCGCTGATGTATCCCGACATCAGCCGGCTCGTGAAGGAGCTGGTCGCGCGCAGGAAGTACGTCTACCTGTGCACCAACGCGATCCTGCTGAAGGAAAAGCTCGAGGCCGGCTGGTTCACGCCGTCCAAGTACCTGAGCTTCAGCGTGCACATGGACGGCCCGCGCGAGGAGCACGACGAGGCGGTCTGCCGCGACGGGATCTACGACGTGGCCGCGGAGGCGATCCGCGAGGCGGTGAAGCGCGGCTTCCGCGTCACCACCAACAGCACGCTCTTCGACGGCACCAATCCGCTCCGGATGCGCGAGTTCTTCGACCAGATGATGGACCTCGGCGTCGAGGGGATGATGGTGTCGCCCGGCTACAGCTACGCGAAGGCGCCCGACCAGGAGCACTTCCTGCGGCGGCAGCGCTCGCACGAGCTGTTCCGCACGATGCTCGAGCGGCCGAAGAAGCGGTGGAAGTTCAACCAGTCGCCGCTCTTCCTGCGCTTCCTCATGGGCAAGCAGGACTTCGAGTGCACGCCGTGGGGGAACCCGACCTACAACCTCTTCGGCTGGCAGCGCCCCTGTTACCTCCTGCAGGAAGGCTACGCGGCGACGTTCAAGGACCTGATGGAGAGCACGCGCTGGGAGGAGTACGGCCGCAAGAGCGGCAACGAGAAATGCCAGGACTGCATGGTGCACTGCGGCCACGAGCCCAGCGCGGTCGATTACACCTTCGGCACGTGGCGCGGGTTCCGCGACACCGCGGTCGCGACCATCAGCGGCAGACTCTGAACATGGGGGCCGCATGACACAGGACCTCCACGCCCCCCTGGAGCTGGAGGGCTGGGTGCCGGGACCCGATGTTCCGCTGGCCGAGATCATCGACCGCGCGTTCGACTATCGCGGCAACGTCACGATCGAGCGGCGCGACGGCAGCGAGCTGACGGGCTATCTCTTCAATCGGGAGGCGCGCGCGGCGTCGCCGTTCGTGCAGGTCTTCGACACCGCCGGCGACGGGCCGTTCACGGTGCCGTACGCCGACATCCGCACCGTCCGCTTCACCGGCAAGGACACGGCCGCGGGCAACTCGTACGCGGCGTGGCTCGAGCGGAAGGCCGCGGCGAAGCTAGAGGGGCGCCCCGCGCCGCAGCGGTGAGGGCGTTGCTCGTCCTCGCCGCGGTGGACATCGAGGCCCGCGGCCTCGCCCGGCATCTCGGTCTCGCTCCCGTCTCCGGCTCCACGTTTCCCCACTTCCGTCGCGGCGCCATCGAAGTCGCGTGTATCGGCCTGCGCGCCTCCGCGCTCGAGGCGCGTGCCGCGCACTTTCAGCCGCCGCGGCTCGTGATCTCCGCGGGCGCCTGCGGCGCGCTGGCGCCCGCGCTCGCCGAGGGCGCACTCGTGATCCCCGACGCGGTGGTCGACGAGGACGGCGCGCGGGTCGCGACCTCCGCGCTGCCGGGCAGCGAGGCGCGCGGCACGCTGGTGACGGTGGCGCGCGTGGTGACCTCCGCCGCCGACAAGGCGCGGCTCTGGATGGCGACGCGCGCGCTCGCGTGCGACATGGAGTCGCTGCCCATCGTGCGGTGGGCGCAGGCGCGCGGCGCCGCCGCCGCGGTCGTGCGCGGGGTGTCGGACACCGCGGCGCACGGCGTGCCCGCGGATCTCGCGGCGGTCGTGGCCGACGACGGCCGGGTGCGGACGATGGCCGCGGTGAGAGCGGCGCTCTCCCGCCGCGGGGCGCTCACGGACGCGCTCGCGTTGCGGCGCGGCACCACGCGCGCGCTCGCCGCCGTCGCCGCCGCCCTCGCGAGAGCCGCGCGCGCGTGAAGACCGCGCTCGTCACCGGCGGCACCGGGTTCGTGGGCGCGAACGTCGTGCGCGAGCTGCTGCGCGACGGCCGCCCGGTGCGCGTGCTCGCGCGCGCGGGCGGCGACCGCCGCGCGCTCGCGGGGCTCGACGTCGAGACCGTGGACGGCGATCTGCTCGACACCGAGTCGCTGCGCCGGGCCGTGCGCGGCGCCGGCAGCGTCTTTCACGTGGCGGCGGACTACCGGCTCTGGGCGCGCGATCCGTCGCGGATCTATCGCGCGAACGTCGACGGCACGCGCGCGCTCCTCGAGACGTGCGCGGACGCGGACGTCGCGCGCGTCGTCTACACCTCCAGCGTGGGCGCGCTCGGCCTCCCGCGCGACGGCACGCCGGGCACGGAAGACACACCGGTCACGCTGGCCGACATGGTGGGGCCGTACAAGCGCTCGAAGTTCCTCGGCGAGCAGGTCGCGCTCGAGTTCGCGCGCCGCGGCCTGCCGGTGGTCGTCGTGAACCCCTCGGCCCCGATCGGGCCGTGGGACGTCAAGCCGACGCCGACGGGGCAGATGGTGGTCGACGCGCTGCACGGCAAGCTGTTCGCGACCATCGACACGGGGCTGAACCTCGTGCACGTGGCGGACGTCGCGCGCGGGCACCTGCTCGCGGAAGCGCACGGGCGCCCGGGGGAGAAGTACATCCTCGGCCACGCCGCCGGCAACCTCTCGCTGGCGGCCATCGGCGCCCTCATCGCGGAGGTCAGCGGCGGCCGCCCGCCGCGGCTGCGGGTGCCCTACGCGGTGGCGTGGTGCGCGGCGGCGTGCTCCGAGGGCTACGCGCGGCTCACGGGAGGGATCCCGAAGGTCCCGCTGGACGCGGTGCGCATGGCGCGCAAGCGGATGTACTTCGATCCGTCGAAGGCGATCCGCGAGCTGGGGCTGCCGCAGACCGACGTCCGCACGGCCGTGCGCGACGCCGTGCGGTGGTTTTTCGAGCATGGGTATGTCAGGCTGGGCGCCATGCGGACGCCGGCGGCATGAGCGTCGCGGATCTCGCCTCCCGGCTCACCAGGCGGAGCCGCTCGAACTTCTACTACGCGTTCCTGACGCTGCCGCGGCCGCGCCGCGAGGCGCTCTACGCGGTGTACGCGTTCTGCCGCATCGTGGACGACATCGCGGACGACGGCCGCGCCGACTCCACGACGCGGCACGCGGGCCTGGCGGCGTGGCGGCGGGACGTCGCGCGGTGCTACGAGGCGGGGGCGACGCCGGAGCATCCGATCGCGCGCCAGCTCGCGGCCGGCGTGCGCGCGTATCGCATTCCGCGCGAGGCGCTCGAGGCGATCATCGACGGCGTGGAGATGGACGTGGACGGCGCGAGCTTCGAGACGGCCGAGGACCTCTATCCGTACTGCTATCGCGTGGCCTCGGCGGTCGGGCTCTGCTGCATCGAGATCTTCGGCTACACGGATCCGCGCGCGCGCCAGTACGCGGTCGACCTCGGCACCGCGCTCCAGCTCACGAACATCCTGCGCGACGTCGGCGCGGACGCGCGCGCCGGCCGCGTCTACCTGCCGCGGCAGGACCTGCGCGCGCACGGCGTGAGCGTCGACGATCTCCGCGGGGGGCGGTACGACGACGCCGTCGTCGCGCTGCTGCGCGCGCAGGCGGCGCGCGCGCGCGAGTTCTACCGGCGCGCGGCGCGCGCGTTCCCGGACGTCGACGCGCGCTCGCTGGTGCCCGCGCGGATCATGGGCGCGATCTACGCCGCGCTCCTCGACGAGATCGAAGCGCGGCGGTTCCAGGTGTTCGGCGCGCGCATCACGGTGCCGACGCGCCGCAAGGTCGCCATCGCCCTTCGCTGTTGGGCGAGCGCGCGGCTGCGCGGCGCCGGCGGGAGGCGGCGCGCCGCGTGAAGGCCGCGGTCCTGCGTGAGGCGGGCCGCCTCGCGCCCGAGCCCTGGCCACGTCCCGTGATCGCCGCGGGTGAGCTGCTCCTCCACCTCCGCGGATGCGGCCTGTGCGGCTCCGACATCGCCAAGGTCGGCGCGCCCGCGACGAAGGTGCCGCTCGTGCTCGGCCACGAAGTCGTCGGCGACGTCGTGGAGGTCGGCGCCGGGGTGCGGGGCTTCGCGATCGGTGACCGCGCGGTGGCGGCGCACCACGTGCCGTGCGGCGCGTGTCACTACTGCCGGCGCGGGAGCGAGTCGATGTGCGCCGCGTTCAAGGCCAGCAACCTCGACCCCGGCGGCTTCGCGGAGTACGTGCGCGTGCCGGCCGAGAACGTGCGTCACGCGACGTTCCGGATTCCCGCGCACGTCAGCGACGAGGCGGCGTCGTTCGTCGAGCCGCTCGCGTGCTGCCTGCGCGCGGTGCGTCGGGCGCGCGTGAGCCCCGGGGACACGGCGCTGGTGATCGGCCTCGGCTCCATCGGCTGCCTCTTCGTGCAGCTCCTGCGGCGCGAGGGCGCGCGCGTGGTCGGCGTGGACCTGCTGCCGGAGCGCGCGGCGCTCGCGAAGCGGCTCGGCGCCGAGGCCGCCGGCATCCTGGAGGCGGCGGCGCCGGTCGTGCGCGAGCTGAGCGGGGGGCGTGGCGCCGACCAGGTCGTGGTCACCGGGGGCGGCACCGCCGTGCTGCCGTGGATCGCGGCGAACGTGCGCGACGGCGGGCACATCCACTACTTCGCGGGCGGGGGCGGCGACGCGCTGCCGCTGGCCCTCGAGACGCTCTACAAGCGGGAGCTCACGCTGACGTCGACGTACTCCTCGTCGCCCGCGGACCTCGCGACCGCGTTCGCGCTCGTGAGCGCGGGCGAGGTGATCACCGAGCCGCTGATCTCGCATCGGCTGCCGCTCGACCGGCTCGACGAAGCCGTCGCGCTCATGCGCCGGCAGGCCGCCATGAAGGTGTTCGTCACGCCATGAGAGCGCAGGTCTTCCACGGCCCCGGCGATCTGCGGCTCGAGGACCTGCCCGTCCCGACGCCGAAGACCGGCGAGATCGTCCTGAAGGTCGAGGCCGCGCTCACGTGCGGCACCGACGTGAAGACCCTGCGGCGCGGGCACCCCGTGATGATTCCGCACACGCCGACGGTGTTCGGGCACGAGTTCGCCGGCACGGTGGCCGCCGTCGGCGCGGGCGTGCGCCGGCTGCGCGAGGGCGACCGCGTGGTCGCGGCGAACTCCGCGCCCTGCGGGGACTGCCGCATGTGCCTTGCCGAGCGCCCGAACCTCTGCGAAGACCTGCTCTTCGTCAACGGCGCGTACGGCGAGTACCTCGCGCTGCCGCCGCGCCTGGTCGCGCGCAACGTGGTGACGCTCGACGCGCGGCT
>Ga0194131_10008859_pt1 | contig 12926 bp, 4 predicted proteins | sample TA2KigO120mmetaG_FD_148631 | JGI IMG/M metagenome (GOLD analysis project Ga0194131, IMG submission 148631) | Freshwater microbial communities from Lake Tanganyika, Tanzania - TA2015053 Kigoma Offshore 120m | ecosystem: Environmental > Aquatic > Freshwater > Lake | place: Tanzania: Lake... | reverse complement strand
AGGGGCAGACATATTTATAGTCGTACCGGAAATACTTACTATAGTCGACCATGCTGGGATGCCTGCACACTTTATTTGCTGGCCCAGCTGCAATCCTACCGTGTCACTAGCATTTAATATTTGATACGAATCGTTCGTTATATCACCAGTTATAGTTTTAAGCACTCTAGAGCCATATGTATATTTGATTGGCTTAAAGTCTAGCCTTGTCCCGTAAGAGACGAAGTCCTGCGTGTCTTCTGATTTAGTTAAATATCTGCTGCTAATTCCGTCTAATTTTTCTAGAAAAAAGGTTCCGCTTTCTGGGAAACCTAGCGCATTTTCCAATCTCAGGGTGTTTTCGTCTATAGTTGCGGCAACTTTACCTGTAGTGCCATTAATGTGAAGAGAACCTTTTAACGATCTCTTGACAACAGGAGGAGAAGTCGGCATTTCTACGACTATCTCGCCCGAGTAAGTTTCCCATGTCATTGCTCTTTTAGGGTTCCTAAAGGCAACATATTTATCAGAAGAAATAAATTTTAATTCATCGCTGGAAAGCTGTGTATAGTTTCCAGGTTGAGAGAATAAATTTATAAAACTTACCTTATTCTCAGATAAAGATATACCTGTAATCTTAAAAGATCCTTCGTTGCTGGGAATATCAGATATCGCGATATCACCAATATTTAATTTAGATATCGCAGGTGAAGTTCCGCCTATGTGCTGAAACGTGGTAGTGTCACCTACTTTAGTTATTGACCACTGCGTGTCTTCTCCGTTTCCAGCATCTTGTATAAAACCATTAAATCTAAAAGCAATATTGGCCCTTCCACCAGTTATCCTTATGGAGCCTTTTGCGCCGATAGTTTTAGTAAAAAGTCGTATGTAAAAACTTTTAGTTATAGAGTCATAGTATGAAGTGGCGTAGCTATTTTTAGCCTGTCTATTAATACATGCCACAACTTCATTTATAGTTGCTGAAGATATATCTGAGAAATCTGATGAGTTAAATACGATTCTTTCAGCGTCAAGCTCATCAACAGTATACTCGAATTCCCATCCGTTGCTTAAATTAAAAGGTGCAGCAGACTGAGTAGTTATGAAAGCAGTTGTAGACTCTTTAAAAAAGAATATATCTAGGAGTTGGTCTATTATTAATTTTACTTGCTTAGGTTTATAGGAAAGAACCGGGACGTAATCTCTAAAAGACGTGTCATCCATTCCTACTAATCTTGGTCTAGATATCTTGCTATTAGCAGCTAACCTATCGATGTAAGGCCTAGAGGCAGTCTTTATAAAGAACTGCTTTCTAACTTCCTCTATTAAGTCGGCCGTAAATTGATCTGATGCCCCTAATGCCTCTATCAATCCGCGCCAGTTAGTGTTGCCTCTAGTGTTTAAGTGTTTTGGCAACAGCCCATGTAGGTTGTCTTTTTTAGACCTGTTGTCAGCCATTTTATGCGATACCTATGTCGTCAGGAACTATCGTAGCCTTTTCATTGCTGCTTATAGTTATTCTTTCAGTGCTAGGGATAGGATTAGTGAACGTCACAGCCCCCACTCCCTTGATCTGCATTACGCTAGCTATTATTTCAGAAACAATTACGTCTTCTCCTACGCCCAGCGAAGATATATAGTTAATGATTACTGATTTTATATTGCTACTGATATCTCCAAGATTTACACCTTCGTCTGTCGTGACATTTACAGATATATTTAGACGTTTAATCAAAGGAGGAAGAATTTCTATTACGCCGCCTACGGCTCTTCTGCCAGGAAAGTTTTCAGAGTCGGGCTCATACCCGTCTACTATCCTTTGTGCTCTTCTTAATAGGCCAGTGTAATAAAGATACCCATCTATACCCGTAGTTATCTCTGTACTGTAGCCTAGTTTACCCATATGAGTTATACTGGTATTGTTTTCACTAGAGAATTTATAACTTCTATTGCTTGGTGTTAGATAAATTGATCTTCTTTTGTTATCTAGATCATCTAACACTATGTGATCTATTTTTCTTAACGACGAAAACTTATTTTGCAGATTTTCTGTTACATATAGGCCGTCTGGTCTTATAGACATCAACACGTTCGATTGAGCTGAACCTAAGCTATTAGCTATTCTTATAAAAGGTCTATAGTCATCTGGCCTATGGCCTATTTGACCAATTTCAAAACTTCCGGAATTATTAGTTGAAAACCAATTATTGTTTACTATATTCTGAATAGAAACCGTATCTCCAGCTAAAGCTGAATCTCCCTCTATAACTATAACATCATCTACAGAGTCTAGTGATATGCCAGTATCATAGCCAGTCATCATGTTGTAGGCAATGCCTTCAGCTACACCACTAGAACCTGAATAATTAGCGCCTAACGTCACTTGTGTTGTAAGAGCAGGATTGACGTTCGACATTGACACAACTTGCCTGTACATCGAATCCGTGTCTTCCTTTTTCTTAATCCAGTCTCCTACGCTTACGTACTTAAATGTGCCGGCTATGCCAGTAACTACATTAGTGTTTGCTGCCCATGTTGGAAATAGGCTCTTCGCGTTAAAACTCTTGGTATATACAGTTTCATCTGTTGCTGTGGTGTTTTCAAAAATTATAGAATCATTGTCTACGGCCAGCACTCTGTATCTGCCGTTATTATTAGACTTAAAGCTAGATCCGCCTAAAACAATGTAATCGTCTACAGCTACACCACAATCAATAAATCTAGGAGAGTCGCCGTCGTGTCTAGATATTCTAGTTAATCCGTTTATGTTTAGTCTCTCTATTTTATATCTAGTCTGAGTAGCGCCTGATCTTATAGCTGTTGCTCCAACGCTGCCCTCTATGAACGCCGAACCTACTGACGTAAAAGTGAATTGATTCTGAGACGCGACAGATATAGACATATATGTGCCATCTGCTAAATTATTGCTATCAGATATGAAGACAGAGTCGCCATCGTCTAGCAAATGAGAGCCTTCGCAGTTAACTGTAACAGTTGCACCTGATCTAGATATTGCACTTACTTTAACTGGAGCTGAGTGCTTCAAATGCCATCTAATTGAGTAACTAGGGCACACCACGAGGTTTCCAGTGCCATACGCGGCAGTCATAGCCTCGCCTCTAGGATTCACGACATCCATCCAATTTTCTGAATCGTTTACCGCTATTATTGGAAAGCCTGGATTAGTGGCATCTCCAGCTGCATGCGCTCTGTTTTTCCAAGACCAGGATATCAGAGAACCAAAAGCTAGCAATGTATCGCCCTCTCTAACTTGGGATAACGACGCGGTCCCATCGTGCTCCCATCTCCAAACTATTCCAGCAGGCCTGCCGTACAGAGACGACACATCAGTTATAGAGAATATCGTAGTAGACTCTGCGCTTATATTTTTCTCATTTAGTGTGTATTCTATAACACCAGATGACGGATTAATTACATCTACTGTATCTGTCGATATTAATCTGGATATTCTGCGAACCCCTGCGTCATTCTGAAGCGTTACCGTATCGCCCACATTAAATGTGTCCGGATATGCTGGAACTTTGACTAAAAGATATTCGCCAGTTGAGTCGTTGACAGTCTCTGATTCTGTTAATACGTAGGCCTGCGATTTATTCGCATTTCCGCCTATTATTTCTATTGATCCACTAGAGCCTAGGTTCTTTGAGGAAATTTGAACATTTTGTCTATCGTCAGCTACTGATATATCTGCAACAATTGGCAGCTGAGATAAAGCTTTTTGCGTCAAGTGGTGGTGAATATTATTTACTGTAGTTGGAATAAGTTTGAAAACTTCTCCTACTTCAGCGATATCAGAGTTTGGCGCGGTACTTGTACTATATATTGCGTTAACGCCCTCTAAAGTCATTGGCAGCTTTAATGTGAAGTTTGGATTTAAGTTGCTGAAGTTTTTGATGTAGTTTAGCCCATCGTATAACTGCACGTGATCTCTTGCTGAGCTAGAGTTAGGGTTGTGTCCATATGCTAGAGACGTCGAGTTGTTTGAGTACAGATATACGTCTTCTTTAGTAGAGGTAGAAATTTCTGCAGTAGCGCTACCTATAGCCGCGGCAATCATGATTGTGCCAGAGTTTATTTTGCCACAAATTTCCGACACTGTCGTTCCGGATATAGGGAAAATGTTTACTGCGCCTGGATTAGCTATAATTTCCGCAGTACCGAGAGTACCATCTATATCTGTTACTGAGAAGCCAGAAGTTCCAGCGCTAGATCCGGCTGTATTTCCATCAAACTCTCTCAATATGGATATTATATCAAGTGAAGAGCTGGCAGAAAATTTAAGATCAGAATTTATAGCCGCTGCTGTAGCGGCAGCAATAGTGTTAGCTGAATCACCCTTATTAACGGTATTTACTTTGATTGATCTTCTTGCGCCGTGAAAAGGTTCTTGCGTTCCTATGGAACCGACGTCGTACCAAATCGCTACGTCGCCCTCGTCATCATTTATTATGAAGTATTTACCATTAACGCTGACGTCGTTTGCTCCGGCGATAGTGCTAACTGAGAAACCACTTGTCCCGGCGGTCGCTGATGTTAAGCTACCATTTTGAGTATTAGTTACTGTAATCTGGCTACCTATTAAAGATATGCTAAAGGCATTGTCTAACGCGAGTTCTACTGCGATTTTGCTTGCAACAGTTGCAGCGCTATCATTAGATATAATGGTCGCTATTCTTATAGCTCTGTCTGCCCCGTGTGGAGGAGCTGGCACCCCCGTATTATCAACATCTAGCCAAACAGCAACGCTTCCGGCCGTATCGTGCACTGTAAAATATTTCTGATGAAGAGATCCAGCCATATCTGCTATTGTAGCAACATTGTATATTGTCGGTGTTCCTGTTACATCTGCTGCAGTCTGGACGCTGGTGCTCTCAGGTACGCCTCCAGCAGTAACCGAAGCGTCAGGATTAAAGAGCCTAAGAACTAGTCCGCTCTTATTGAATAATTTAAACTGACCTCTATTAGAAAAACCTACTCCAGATGTTTCTCCAATAGAAATAACATCACCAGCCGTAACACTTGCGAAATTACCAGAAGAAAAAGTATAGTCGTAGTAGTTTCCAGTGCTGGCCACGCCGTTAGGAAAATTTGTGGTCGTGTCTGGATATGGGCCAGATACAGCAACAGTGTCGCCAGATGCAACTGCTGTCGGTCTAGCGGGACCAGATCCAAATACGTAAGAATATTTAGTACTGGAAGGAGAGTTGTTCTGTAGCAGTGTCGAATCTTGATCAGGGGAAGAAGGATACTCGATGCTGAACTTCAGATTATTGCCATTTGGACCAAACTGTGCAGATCTTACGACCATCTTGCCACTAGACGACGCAGATCCGCCAGAGGCGTACCAATTTCTCGCCCTCATCCAGACCGCGTAATCCGCGAATTCAGTTGAGTTCTGTATCTTGCCCCAGACTGTCAAATTAGAAAAATCTATCCCGGTCTCGTTATCGTAGTCATTAGCAGAAAATTCTGTGGATGTCGGCGTGAAGCTGTCGCCATCTGATCCCGTGTTGATAATACCGGTCCTAGCCATGCGTATATCTATGGTCTTATTGGCGGCGTCACCATCCATAACCACAACTATGCTGTCTTCGGACGAGATTCCCATTGGCTCTAGTATGCTGAACTTTTCTCCAACTGAATATTTAAGTTCAGTTCTTGCTAGGGCAGGCTGAGTGCCAACTGTATCACCAGCCAGTATAGCTTTAACTGATCTAATTTGACCTTTGTTACCGCCATCTGTAATCTTTATTAGATCTCTATAATTAACATCGCTACTGGTTAAAACGCCAGAAGACGTCAGTTCTTCACTATAAACACCAGTAAAAGGCGGCACATCCGGATTAGATGCTATCGACAACGCCCCTTTAACGTCAGTGTATGTATGTCTATTTAGCCATACATTGTCGTCTGTTGGTGTGCTTCTTTTAAAGGTGGATATTAGACTGCGCTCTGATACTTTATTAGCTATATGAGCAGGATTGCCCAGTTGAGCAGACTTAGTTTCTTGAAACAATGAGCTGCAGTTGCCGGCAGAAACTGGTATAGCTATGCTGCCGCCTGTTTCAGTTGTCGACGTAATCTTTATAGAATTAGATCTAAAAACAGAAGCTCTAATTCCTGCAAGAGAACTGTTGATTGATGCAACTACTTCTGTTATTGGCGCAACTGGTGGATTCGTGACATATGAGCCGCGCCATATTTGGCAGAGTCCATCAGTACTAAAAATCTTTATATCAAGAGAATCTAGAGCAGTTATATTAGACTCAACAATAAAGTCTGGATTTTTTGCTTCTATGTAAGAATCCACGTTCGCAGTCGAATGTGGCCCCTTTGCCGAAATCTGGAACAATCCGGTATTCGCAGATTGTAACCAGCCAGTTGTTCTGCTCGCTATATAGATGAAATCTCCAGGCATGGCTGCAGCAAATGTATCGATAGTGTCGGACGTCAGCCTCATTACTCCTGTACCAGTACCTGCAGTTACCGATATCTTTCCGCCGATCAATAGAGACACTGATCTTTGCACGCATTCACTAGAGTCAACTACTACCACCATTTCAGCTGGTCTACCATTACTATCAGTAGATACGTTATAGTTACCTGAAGTTGTAATAGAAGAAACAGCAAAGCCTTTTGTATCGGCTGCACCTGCCGATATAGTATCGCCTAGTTCAATAGTTTCTAATATCCTTACGTTGCCGTTTTGTCTATTTAATTGAAATTGAGCAGTCTTGCCAGTAGAACTTGTAACCGAGTCTGGAAACCATTTTTCTAGATACGTTCCGCCGTCTACTAATATACTAGAAGACGCGCCGCTCTTATTAGAAGTTATTTTTATTGTCTGGCTTGGTGTAGCAATGGCAGTTAATCCGGCAAACTTGCTGTTAAAGACATTCACCCAGTCTTCTAAAGATATGGAGTTAAATGATTGAGCTCCAGCAAAATCGCTTAAGGCGAAAACTCTGTCCTGAGATGGAGTTGCATCTACCGATATAGATATGCTGCCCGAAGAAGTTATATTCCATGATGCAAAAGGGGCTGTCTCTAAAGACGCGCTAGTTTCTTTTTCTCTAAGTCTTGCGCTATTCTTGTATAAAGATATATAACTAAATTCAGTAGTTGGAAATTTCAGCACACTGTTGGCATATAGTCTCGCATTGTCTGTACTTCTTGCGACTGAGACCTTTATTGTTTCAGCATCATGTGCTACTGGATACAACAATATGTTGTTAGATTGATTTGCGAATCTTGCCTTAAATTGCACAGATTGATTGTTTATGGCAATTATAGTCTCAGCAACTGTTGCTGCAGATATATTTAGAAACTGAGTTCTATCAAAATAGATAGTCTCTTCTTGTCCATCAACTTCAACTCTAAAAAACGAACCATCTATTATCTCGAACGGTCCAACGGCAGCATTTATTGCTTGCGGTCTAGGTACAGGATAATTAGACAGCTGAAGGAATTCTTCGGAGCCATTGGCATTAGATATCAAAGTATCAACTGATTGACCTGTGTAAGATGGTTGAAAACCGCTTCCATCGTCTATATAGAGAATAGACGGATCGCCTACCTTAACTGGTTCAGTTAGAACTGCTGAAGCTAACTGCTTGCTATCGTCAGGATCTGATGTGCCAATTACGGAAGCTATTATGGCCGGGGCAGTACCTCTAGCTAAAGTTATAGAATAAGATTTAACTCTATTTCTCAATTCGTTGTCTGTCTCTATATCTTTACCGTCTGAGAAAGAAGATGTATTAGTTACTTCAGCGCCATCAAATGGAAGAGTTTCGAATTGAGTTATCGTATTGATCTGTGCGTTGCCCATTGAGCCAGCTTGCAGCGCGACTACTTCTACGTTGTCTACCTTATCTTCGCCTGCAGGAATGACGGCATCTCTTAGAGTAGAGAACAGCACTTCCGGATTTTGATTATTTGCTGGTATTTTAACTACTGTGCCGGCGAGTATTCTTCTATCTGGTTCACCTTGAGAATTTACAACTGAGTCAGATATCAAATGATCTTTTTGTAAAGCAGATGATAGGTTTATTTGAGAATATGTTGGATACTCTACTATAGACGAGTATGGAATTGGACCTTCGAATGAGTTAGTTCCTCTGCCTACATATAAGAAGCCATTAGACGCCCAACCATCAGTACTGTTAACATAAAGAATATTTTGACCAGCTATTGGTGCTGGTTTAATAACATATAGACCGGTTGATTGCTTAACTATATTAGAATTTTTAATCAAAACTAATCCGGAAGACCTTATGGCTACCCTTCTCTTTAATCCGTAGTCTGCCGCTTTAGCGTCCAGATCGTTATTTCTAACCGCATCTACGTTTAACAGCTCTAATACATTTAGTACTGCTGTATTATTTTCAAAATCATTGGCTGCGCAGGCCTCTAAAAGGGTTAGAAGCACCGATCCTGGATTTATGTCGTTTAATGGCGTTTCGGCGACGACCTTTCTGACCATCTCACCTAGAATTTGATTAAAACTTTTCAATTCTATAGCCATATATCTATTTTACTGTATTTACAGTGAGTTATTAATAATTAACAGAAAAACTTATGGGAATTTTGGTGCCGCTACCAGCCATTTTAACTATTACATTCATGGCTACACCTGAGGCTCCGCCGCTGGAATTAGACACTTGATCTACAGAGATCTGTTCAACTCTGTCAAAACGAGGGTCTACTTCTACTTGATTTATGACATTTTCCACTAATCTTTGCTTTATTTCTTCTATATCTTTGGTACTTTCACCTATTACACTAATTAAACCAAAATTTCTATGATATGGTAAGCTACCTAACTCTGTAATAATCTTAAGTTTTAATGCCTGTATTGCATTATCTAGACCGTAACTGAGCCGTAAATCCCCGTTAGACGAAAAGGTTACATCACCACTATCGTTTATAGATAGATCTATTTTAGCGTTCTTTTCATCAGCCGCACTTTTACTTAAAAACCAAGGAACATCGTCTACTCTGCTATTTTCTAGTTTTTCAGGTGACGGTATCAATATGTAATTTGAGCTGTTTATAGTATTTGGTTTATATATTCTTATATAGGCATCATCAGCTGTCTTAAATTTATCTAAATTTCTATCGCCGTCTAATTCTACTATTATTTCTCCAGAGATAGGCACTTCTAATATGTCCACGATGACGCGCTGATCTGGAAAAGATTCGACCGAAGATTGAATTAAAATGTATTGATTAATATATAATTTACTTATATTTTGTCTGCCATTTGAGTCTTTGCCAGAAATGTTTATCTTAGACCCGCTACCATTAGATATCAACTTAATTGCTTCCCCTACCTCATCTATATACGGTGCCTTTAGTCCGTTGGCTATAGCTATATCTATCCACTTATTTGGGTCACCTAGATATTTTCTCGCTACATCTTCTAAAGTATCACCGTAATTAAATTTAACTAAGCTACCCGAATTATATTGACCTATATTAATTTCTGGGTTACTTGCGTTGCTTATTGCTAAAGAAAATGGATCTATAGCACTATCTACCGCGAATAAATTAGATAGAATTGAGTCTACTGTTGATATGCCGCGCTGTATATCTATCATGTCATTTATTATCGATATGGTCGGATCTAATTGTGCTGGTACTGCGCTTCTACCTTTAACTAAGTTATAATTATAATCGCTAAGTCCGCAGTTATCTGCAGTAACATCTCTAAGATCTTGAAGCGATTTTTTTATTTTTAAAAAGTCGTTCTTGGAGAACGAGCTTATTCTATCAATCTTTGTTTCTATTTTAAAAATTTCGTCATTGGTTAAATTTATACTATCTACATCTATATTGTCAAATATGGCATAATATCTAAGTACTGTATTTATATCTGAAAATGGGTTTATATTTTTATTGGAATTTCTCTGAGATTCTATCAGTTCACTCAGTTTATCTATTTGATAAATTAGTTCGTCTGAGTTAATATATGAGTCTGCTTTTTCTCTTATCTGGCTCTCTATAAAATTCCACTCTTGTTTGAAATAGCTCCATCTAAGTGGTATTATTTCTTGCACATCTGACAATAATAGCTTATCTCCGGCTCTCATCTTTAGCCAGAGATTTAAATCACCATAGTTTTTATACGCGTCATAGGAGTTAAACATCATCTACCAAAAAGTCTTATTCCACTCGCTATCGATGCCAGTGTAGATTTAGCTTTATTGCTAATTGATTTTATATTCGTTAGCGGGCTGTCACCGTTTATTCCCTTTGAGTAAAGACCGCTAAGCCCTAATTCGTTCTGTATGAAAGATGTTTCGCCCATTGATTCATTTAAATCTGCGTTTATAGAGTCTAACTTGTACCCTCTCATAGAAATTTGATAGTAATATAAAGTTGGGTTGTCTGCGCTTCTCTTTAAAACGAAGTTCCTTATGGCTACGCTGTATTCATTATTATCTTTATAATTGAAGAATTTAAGCGGATGATGTTGCCTAGGTCCATAGCCACCATCTAATCCAGCTGCGTCTCTTTTATATTGAATTAAAAATCTGTATAAATTATGAAAAGCTAAATAACCAGTCTGATTGTCATCTACGCCACTTTTTCTTGCTCTATCTTGATTTAAAATATCGCTAGCTTTTTTAGTATTAGTCTTTATGGCTTCTCTGGTTTTTCTAAAAAATCCAAATAAGGCAGCAGTTTCATCTAGATTTATTTGATTAAATGTTCTGCCATATGTCTTTAATTTTTCATTTATTGCGTTAGAGTCGCCGATTGCCTTACCGCTTGAATCTGCGTCTACGGGATTAACATGTCTAGGTGTGGCGCCTGTCGTGCCCTCTATCACTATGTCGTAATATCTAACTTCGCTATGTTCTTCCACTGTCCCGTAAAGTGTGGTTACTATATTTGTAGCAAAATCAGTGCTTACGGTCAAATTACTAGGAGATATAGGCAGGAACATGATGATGATACTGCCATCTCTTTTAGTAAACTTAAATCCGTAGGGTTTAGCTCTATGCCAATTACCCTTCACTTCTTGCAAATTGTAGGTATTTTTACCTAAAAATTCTTCTTTATCGGCCATATAATTATATTATCTCTAATTAACTTAACTTATAAAGAGCCCTTTATTTGCGTTATTTTTGACTTAATTGAATCTACTTCAGCCCATTCTGGTGTTGCCATCATAGGTGTGCAAGGTCCAACAGGAGATATCGGCTTTATCATGCCAATCTTTTCTATTAGTTTGGTAAGTTGATCTAATAATTCTACATCTGACGTGCCAATTGCTATTTTGGGTGTTTTAATTTTAGTTGTCTTTTCGGCATTTATTTCTAAATCTTTAGTTTTATTAGTTATTTTTTCGCTAGACATCACATTCAATGTCTTACACGTTAAGCTAACTACTTCGTCTTTTTTAAGAAATACAAGTGCAACTTTACCAGATACAATATGAAGTTTGCCGTTCGGCTTGTCTATTTTTATTAATTGCGGTGTTTCTTTAACACTGTCACTTAGTATCCAACTACCTGTTTTGTCAAACTTATAGAATGTACCTTGTATTTTTTCATCATATTTAGGTTTCTCTATTTTTCTTGACGGATACTCTGATAACTTATTGACATTGATAGGCTGTCCCTTAAACAGTAACCTATATTCTCCGTCTTTGTTTATGCTTGTCTCTACACCGTTAAATTCGCTTTTGTATTGGGGGCCTTCTTCGGTTTTTAAATCCGTCTGTCTAGCGCCATGATGCATGCCGCCCAATATAACGCCTTCCCTAGACTCTCCATTTAAAAAGGCAACTAAAACTATATCTCCAGCCTTAGAGCTAAAGTTCTTAACTTTATCTGGCTTGTCGTCGTACTTATATCCCCTAAAAATTACGTCCTCGTAATTAAACGCGCCTCCATATCTCCTCATAACTCTGCAAGTAGCCAAAATCTTATCGCTTCTATCTTGAACTTCTACTAAATAACGTATTTCGTTGTTTTGTTTATCTATGTACGCCTTTTTAACTATAGCAAATCTTAAATAAGGGTCTTTGTCGGTCATAGCGCTCATGTTTTTTGAGCTATACCATATTGAACTATCTTTAACTATTTCAAATGGGCTTCTCATACGCTGTTCTTGCCCTTTTTGCCTTTAGAGGTAAAATCTGTATCTGATTCAGTTGCAGTAGAGAATGAATTTTTAGAATTAAGCTGCTCTTCAGCTGAAAGCTTTAATTTAGAGTCTAGTCTGCCATCAGATGCGCCCGCTTTAGAACCTGCTATAGCTGATATTATCTTTTTAGAAATATCTCGTACCCCTAATGGAGTGCCGTCCATTTCAACAAATATACCTCTAACGAATTGAATATTTGTTATATAAGATCTAGCCCCATTAGGTTCTATTTTAAATTCATGAGTTACTTGCTCTACATGTGCCAATATATAAACGTTATCTTTTTTTAAAGTAGACTTTTTAAAGTTGGAGTTAGGGTTTAACAGATCGGCTGAGAATTTTATGTTGTCTCCAGTGGCTATATAGAAATCTTGTCCAGTGAACTGTATAGAACCGTTTAATAGATTGTGTGTATCGAAATACCATTCTCTAAGCATGTTGGCCCAATCACCTAACTTATCGAAATTTATCGTTCCCACAAAATCGCCCTTGGTGGAAGGTGAGCCGTTAGAAGGAAACTGCTTGGTGTCCATTATCAATGGTCTAAAACCTTCTCTGTAAAAACTTCTTTGATTTTTGTCGTATTTTTGAGTTTTTCTTTTATAGTCATTTTCATAAACTTTAATTTCTGCAAATTGTGGCTTTATTTCTGCAAAGTTATATTTGTCCCTCCAGTTTGAACCAGCATTTACAGCCATTACTGAAAGTTTATCTATTTCATGCGTCTTTAATTTCTGAAACATCGACCTAATTTTATTATTATCTCT
>Ga0194131_10008858_pt1 | contig 12928 bp, 9 predicted proteins | sample TA2KigO120mmetaG_FD_148631 | JGI IMG/M metagenome (GOLD analysis project Ga0194131, IMG submission 148631) | Freshwater microbial communities from Lake Tanganyika, Tanzania - TA2015053 Kigoma Offshore 120m | ecosystem: Environmental > Aquatic > Freshwater > Lake | place: Tanzania: Lake... | reverse complement strand
ACGACCGACGAGAGCTACTCCAACACGACGGACCACGGCGTCCTGTACCTCTGCGGCCACAGCCGCTACCGCCTACCGGAGGTGATCGAACGAGTCGCACGCCACACCGGGCCGGTCCGCATCCGCGAGCGCCACGGCGTCCACATCGACCCGCACGAGCCGTGGAGTCCGGACCCGTTGGGGGCCTACGGCTACGACTACTCGACCGAGAACCTGAACTTCTGGTGGAGCCACGGCGCGCTCACCGCCTGGCAGTTCATCCCGCCGACGCTCCAGGCGTGCAACCGCTGGAACCCGTGGGAATCGGAGCTCTTCCAGAGGTTCGCCGTCGTCAAGGACTTCGCCGGGATCGACCCGACCGTCGCCCAGCTGGCGGTCCGGGAGCTGGCTCCGTTCGCCGCCGCCGGCGTCCTGGGTGAGGCGCACACCTACAACTGGCGCAGTTCCGAGGCCATGTTGTCCTGCGTGGTGGACCACCGGTTCGGTGACGCCATGGAGCAGGTGCACGCCTGGCAGGCCACGCTCGGCACCGAGGCCATAGTCTTCACGACCCACCCGTCGTCGCCGGTCAAACGGACGACCAAATGGAGCGACGACAGCGGCTACTGGGTGGGCACGGCGTCCATGCCCCGCAGCGCCCAGCGGGACCGGGCCGCCATCCACATCTACCAGCCCGGCTACGCCTCACCCACCGACCCGCTGCTCGGTCCGTACTTCGGCTACGAGCCATACACGCACGCCTACTTCCCCCTCGAGCGTTTCGACGATGTCGTCGGGGCGAACGGTTGGGTGATGGGCCGCAAGGACGACGGCTACGTGGCGCTGTGGAGCCTGCGGCCGACCACCTGGCGAACCTACGACGCAGCCGTTGAGGCCACCGACGGCATGTCCGCTCCGTTCGACCTGCTCGCCCTCGGAGGCGCCGACAACGTGTGGGTCGTGGAGGTCGGCGGTGCCAGCGACCACGGTTCGTTCGAGTCGTTCGTGGCAGCGATCACTGCAGCCGAGATCGAAGTCACCGGAACAGGGAGCGGCCGAACCGTCCGCTACGTCTCACCGACCGAGGGCGAGTTGCGCTTCGGTGCGCTCGGCGGCTTTCGAGTCGACGGCGTCGACGTGCCGCTGCGGGACCACCCACGCCACTCGAGTCGCTGGGCCGAGCAGTGCGCCGTGGTGGAATCCTTCGACATCCGCGACGGCGATCGACGACTGGCGATGGACACGACCACCGCCGGTCGCATCGTGAGCTGATCGGTCCGACCGGTCCGCGTGGGTTCCACCGGCGTCGATCCGTTCGCGCCGTTCACCGACCGGGTCCCTCGGGATCCCTCGGACCTCGAGGCGTTCGTCGACGACCTCGTCGCTCAGCTCACCGATGCCGAGCTGTGCCGGGTCATGTCCGGGGACGGTCCCCTGATCCGGGGCACCCGGGAGATGTCGCAGCGCTACAACGGCGAACCGATCGTCGCCGGTCGCCTCGATCGACTCGGCATCCCCGGGATCCGCTTCACCGACGGTCCCCGTGGCGTGGTCGTCGGACACTCCACAGCGTTCCCCTCCTCCACGGCCAGAGCAGCCACCTTCGACACATCGCTCGAGGAACGCATCGGTGACGCCATTGGCGTCGAGGGCCGCATCCAGGGCGCCAACCTGTTCGCCGGGGTGTGCATCAACCTGTTGCGCCATCCGGCATGGGGTCGGGCACAGGAGACCTACGGCGAGGATCCGTTCCTCCTCGGCGAGTTCGGCGCAGCGCTCGTGCGGGGCACGACCCGCCACCTGATCGCATGCGTCAAGCACTTCGCACTCAACAGCATCGAGAACTCCAGGTTCTGGGTCGACGTGCGGGCCACGCCGGAGGACCTGCGCGATCTCTACCTGCCGCACTTCCGGCGCTGTCTGGATGCGGGGGCCGACTCGGTGATGTCGGCGTACAACCAACTCAACGGCGAACCGTGCGGCCACAACGCCTCACTGCTCGACGGGATCCTGCGACGCGAGTGGGGGTCGGACGCCTTCGTGATGTCGGACTTCACCTGGGGGATCCGCAACGGCCGACGTGCCGTGCTCGGCGGCATGGACCTCGAGATGCCGTTCCGGTGGCGGTTCCGCTCCCTCCCCCGCCTGCTCCGACGACGGGCGGTGTCCCGGGAACGGCTCCGCGCCTCGGCCCGGCGGCTGCTGCTGGCACAGGCCCGGGGTGCCTTGCGTGGTGAGCCGGAGCGTTACCGACCCGAGGTCGTCGCCGGACCCGAGCACCGGGCGCTGGCCCGCGAGGCGGCGACCCGCTCGCTCGTGCTCCTGCGCAACGAGCCGGTGGCCGACGATCCGGTCCTGCCTCTCGATCCGACCCGGGTCCGTCGGCTCGGCGTGATCGGCGAACTCGCCACCACCGAGAACCTCGGCGATCACGGCTCGTCGCAGGTCCACCCGACCGAGGTGGTCACGCTGCTGCAGGGCCTGACCGCCGCCGCCGCACGTCACGGGGTCGAGCTCGCGTACCTCGACGGGACCGACCGGCCCCGGGCCCGGGCGCTCGCCGCCGGGTGCGACGCCGTGGTGGTGGCGGCCGGATCGACGTGGCGCGACGAGGGCGAGTGGATCCTCAACGCCGGTGGCGACCGCAGCACGTTGCGCCTGACGACCGACACCGAGGAGTTGATCTGCACCGTCGCCGACGCCAACCCGGCGACGGTCGTCGTCCTCAACGGCGGGAGTGCGTTCGACGTCGACCCGTGGCTCGACTGCGTCGCTGCGGTGATCATGGCGTGGTACCCCGGGATGGAGGGCGGGCACGCCGTCGCCGACGTGCTGTTCGGTGACGCTCCTCCAGGGGGCCGCGTGACCTGCACCTGGCCGGCCGCCGACACCACCCTCCCGACCTTCCGCCGCTTCACCCGACGCATCGACTACGGACCGCTGTTCGGCTACCGGATGATGGAGGCGACCGGTCAACGGGCCCGGTTCCCGTTCGGCTTCGGCCTCGGCTACGCGACGCTCGAGTGGTCCGCTCCCCGGGTCGTCAGCACCGTCGAGGCGACCGGCGACGATGCGTGGAACACCAGTCGGGTCGTGACGTTGAGCGTGGACGTCACCAACACCTCGTCCGTCGACGGCGTCGAGGTCGTGCAGGCCTACGTTCCCTTGACTCTGGGCTCCCACCGACGGCCGCTGCTGACCCTGCGTGGGTTCACCTCAGCAGAAGTACCTCCGGGAGCAACCGTCGCCATCGAGGTAGTCGTCCACCTGAGCGACGGGGTCGGTCGAATCCACCTCGGGCGGTCAGCCGACCCCGAGGACCACGTCGTGGTCAGACTCGAGGAGTGAGCGGACCGTCAGCGGGACCGGTGCTCCGAGCGCCGATCGGACAGTAGATTCCGCCGGGCCGGGCGAAGGACGCCCGCGATCGAGGAGCACCCGATGACCATCACTCCGTCGGCCACAACGTCGGCCACAACGTCGGCCACAACGTCGGCCACGACGTCGGCCACAACATTGGCCACGCCATCGACCACAACGTCGGGGGCAACCTCGGGGTGCGAACGGTGAGCGGCTTCGAGAGGTTCCGCTACGACGGTCGACGAGCCCTGGTCGTCGGGGGTGCCACCGGGATGGGTGCGGCGGTGGCCGGTCTCGCCATCGACGCTGGCGCAGAGGTCATCGTGATGGACCTGGCCCCGGTCGACCGGGACGGGGTGGAGGTGATCCGACTCGACCTGTCCGACCGGGCGTCGATCGACGAAGCGGTCGACGCCCTGGGTGGACCGATCGACGTGCTGTTCTCCTGCGCCGGGGTGGCCGACGGAACCCCGGGCATCGAGTGCATCAACTTCATCGGCCACCGCTACCTGATCGACAACCTGATCGAACGGGGGTGGCTCACCCGCGGGGGCGCCATCGGCCTGATCTCCTCCGGTGCCGGTCTGGGATGGGAGGCCGAGCTCGAGCAACTCCGTGAGTTCCTGGAGATCACCGACTGGGACGACGCCGTGGCGTGGACGCTCGAGCACGAGAAGGCCAACTATCTGGCCATGAAGCGCGCCATGTGCGCCTACGTGGCGGCGCAGGCCCGGCCCATGCTGGCCCGGGGCATTCGCATCAACGCCGTCTGTCCCGGTCCGACCGACACGCCGCTCGCCCGGGCGAACGCCGAGATGTGGCTCGACTTCGGATCCGACTACCGCGAGGAGGTCGGGATCGAACCGTCCTCGCCGGAGGAACAGGCTGCGGTGCTCGTGTTCCTGTGCAGCGACGCTGCGAGTGCCCTGAATGGGCAGACCGTCGTGTCCGATGCCGGCTACCTGGCCTCGGGCCTCTCGCACGACTACGAGCCGGCGATCCCGGTGGCGGAGTTCCTCTACGGCCGCTTCGGCTGAGCCGATCCGTCGGACCCGTCCGATCCGGGCCCGCCGAGGCGACGAAATGGAACGGACCGTGGTCGTATGTACACGGTGAGTGCGTGAGCCGGGAATTTTTCGTCCGGATCGGTGGACACGTTGTGACGGATCTGACACCTTGATCGCAGCAATGGGGGGAGCGGACTAAGGGGCGCAGGCGCTGCGAGCGAGACGGGTGACGACAGCAGTCGTCGGAGTCATCGCACGGGCGGTCGCAGCAGGGGCCGCCTGCGCCCCACCTCCGCCCCACCTCCGCCCCCGCCGGGCGCTCGCAGCGATTGAGTTCTGCCGAACCGCCCGGTCGGTTCCGGCGCCCCGCATCATCGGGCTCGAGCGTGGGGACCGACGGGGTGAGGAGCCGAACGCTCGGATCCAGGCGGCGGCTCATACGGAATCGCCCCAGAGTTGCTGGTACAGCTCCACCTCGGCCATGAGCTCTTTGTCGGACTCGGCGGCGCGTTCGATGATCGTCCAGTCCCAGCCGCCCGTGCCGCTCGGGTCGACGAGGCGGACCCGGTGGAAGCGGTCATCGAGCGAGCCGTCAGGCCGTTCCCGGGTGAAGTGGAGGATGCCCCCGTTGGGGACCTCAGCGCCCTCCTCGTGTTCGGCGAGGTAGGCCTTGATCGTCATCTTCTCGAGGCGGTAACGGAATGCCCAGATCACATCCTCGTGGGTGACACACAGAACACGCCGGCCCTCCATCTCCCGGGCGAGCGATCCGAGCACCTCACGGACGCGCAGCTCGACGTCACCCAGGCTCTCACCGCCCGTCGGTCGGTACAGGTAGCGGTTCCGGTCCTTGTACTCAGCCTCGTACGGGAAGCTCTTCCGGATCTCGTGTCGACTGCGGCCCTCCCAGACGCCGAAATCCCGCTCCCGGAGCAGCGACTCCCGACGCCACTGGGCGCCCGGGACACCCATGAGCGATGCGGTCTCCATGGTCCGGATGTACGGCGAGGAGAGGTAGCGGTCGAAGGCGTCGACGGCCGAGTCGACCATCCACTTCCGGATCCACTCGCCGGTCTGCTTCGCCTGGTCTCGGCCGGCGGCGACGAGGCGGTAGTGCATGGTGCTCCGCTCCCGGAACGCCTGATCCCGAGCCAAGGAGTCGTCGCTGCGGCCACCGTCCGAGATTGGCTTGGCGGCATCGAGGGCCAGGTTGCCCTCGCTCCGGCCGTGGCGGACGAGCAGCAGGTCCCGGGGCATGGCCCCGTGCGGCGAGCGTTCCGCTGCGGTCGCATCGGTCACGAGTCCTCCCAGGTCTCGCCGACCTTGATGGTCAGCTGCTCCGGCGAGCGGAGGCCGTGGACCCGGACGAGCGTGAGGGCCAGCAACTGGGCGGTGTCGGCCACGTCCGGCGGTTCCCACATGGCGTTGAAGTTGCCGATCGGGTCGTCGGGGTCGGGTGGGAACCAGCCGAAGAGCTCGAGCTCCCGCAGCTCCTCCGGCTCCAGCACCGTGTACCGCTCACCGACCGACTCGGCGAGCAACGAGTCGCCCTCGGAGGTGGCGGTCTGGACGTACCGGTTGCGGTCGGCGACGCCGGCACCGTCGTTCACCCCGAAGATGATGAAGCAGTGCCTGTCCGCCAACTGACGGGTCAGCAGGTCACGGATCTCCTTGGCGAGCACCTCGGCGTGCACCGACGTGACCCGCAGGTCCGTCTCGTCGACCAGTCGCCGTGATGGCAAGTGGACCGCTTCCCCGGGGCGGGTGGTTCGGATCGCATCCATGTCAGCTCCTTTTCCTCCGTGGTCAGAATCCCACACGCCTGTGACAGGCAAATCGTTGGACAATCGGGCGCCGGAGTGCGACGATCGATCGTCGTCGGGCGACGGAGACGTCCTGCGACCGGTGCACCAGAGGGGGCGGCATGGGCGAGCACGTCGGGGACGCAGCATCAGTGGGACGACCTCACCGGAGGTCCAGCCGGGTCGTCCTCGCCGCCACCCTCGTGGCCGCGCTCGGCACCGTAGCGACGGCGTGCCCTCCGCCTCCACCGCCACCGCCACCGCCCACCAACCCGCTCTCGCTCGGGGTCGCCAGCACCGTCGGCAACGACGCCGCGGTCGCGGCGTCGATCAGCGGCAACGGCGACATCGTGGCGTTCACGTCGCGGGCTTCGAACCTGGTTCCCAACGACACCAACGGGTTCACCGACCTGTTCGTCCGCCAGGTCACAACCGGCACCGTCACCCGCATCGCCGAGCAGGTGAACTCCGAGCCTCGTATCTCGGCGAACGGTCGCTACGTGTCGTACCGGGCCACGGGCGGACAACTCGCCGTGTTCGACCGGACCACTGCGTCCACCACGAGCTGGTCACCGGCAGCGATCGGATTCGGCTCCACCACCCCGATCGTGCCCGACGACGGAACGGTCGCCATCACAGGCGTTGCGAGCTCCTTCGGCATCGCCGGCACCGACTGCCGGGTCCGAACACTCGCCACCGGGGTGGAACAGACCTGCCCCGCCGGCGGTCCGGGATTCGGTCAGGTCGCCTACGAGGCAGCCAGCCCGAACGGTCGCTACGTCCTCTACTTCTGGCTCGACCAGTCCGGCGGCGGCACGAGCGGACGTCTCCTCTGGGACCGCACCCTCGGCACCACGACGGCCGTGCCGGCGACGGTGGGTTTCTTCCCGTCGTTCGTCGTCCTCGCCAACGACGGCACGATCGTGTTCACCCAGGTGCTCGCCACCGGGTTCGGCACGCTCGCCGCCTACGACATCGCCGACGCCACGCTCACGCTGATGCCGGGGCCGATACCCAACGACACCTCGGTCCCCACCGGCGTCGCCGCCGACGGCACGGCGGTCACGTTCGTCTCGCAGGCGTCGAACCTGGTGTCGAACGACACGAACGATGTGGCCGACACGTTCCGTTGGAATATCGCCGCCGGCACGGTCGCCCGGACGTCGGTGGCCATCGGAACCGCCGCCGAGCTGCCGAACGGTGCCACCCGCTGCGGGAGCGCCCCCGGCCAGACCACCAGCACCGGTGCGCAGCAGTGCGGTCTCACTCCGGACCAGGCAGCTCCGATCGACACCAACGGCGTCGCCGACGCCTACCGGTTCAACTGAGGCGCACCGCTCAACTGAGGCGCACCGCCAACGGTCCCGGCAGCGAGGACCTAGCGTCTGGGACGTGACGTCGTCGGAGTCGGAGTTCCGAACCCTCCCGCACCTCGCACACTGGGGGGCGTTCCGGGTCACCACCGATGGCCGGCGAGTCCTGGCCGTCGACGGCCACCCCGACGATCCGGCGCCCTCGCCCCTGCACCAGAACGTCCTGGGCGACGGTCTGGTGACCGGCCGAGTTCGCCGACCGGCGATCCGAGAGGGCTGGTTGCGCAACGGCCCCGGACCCGACGACCGGCGAGGGTCGGACCGATACGTCGAGCTTCCCTGGGACGAGACCCTCGACATTCTCGCTGCAGAGTTGCGGCGAGTACGGGACGAGCACGGCGACGAGGCGATCTACGGCGGCTCGTACGGCTGGTCGAGCGCCGGACGGTTCCATCATGCCCAGAGCCAGTTGCACCGGTTCCTCAACTGCACCGGGGGCTACACCTCCTCGGTCAACACCTACTCCACGGGAGCGACCGAGGTCATCGTGCCCCACGTGCTCGGCGAGCTGCGAGCGCTTCGCCACCGGGCCACGACCTGGCCGACCATCCTCGAACACACCGACCTCGTCGTGGCATTCGGAGGGATGAACCCCAAGAACACCTGGGTGACTCCGGGCGGCGTCACTCGCCACACCCTCCTCCCAGCGCTCGCCGCAGCGGGACGGCGTGGGCTCGACTTCACGCTGGTCAGCCCGATGCGCGACGACCTGCCCGCCGAAGTCGGCGCCACGTGGCTCCCGATCGTTCCCGGAACCGACACTGCGATGATGCTCGCCCTGGTCCACGTCCTGTTGAGCGAGGATCTCGCCGATCGCGAGTTCCTCGAATCGCACACGACCGGCTGGGAGCGCCTGGCGGACTACGTGCTCGGAGTGAGCGACGGCCGGCCGAAGGACCCACGGTGGGCCGAATCGATCACCGGTATCGACGCCGCCACGATCACGAAACTCGCACGACAGATGAGCTCGGGCCGGACGTTGGTGACGGTGAGTTGGGCCCTGCAGCGGGCCGAGCACGGGGAGCAGCCGGTCTGGATGGGCATCGCGCTGGCCTGCATGCTCGGCCAGATCGGTCGCCCGGGCGGTGGGTTCGGTCACGGTTACGGATCCATGGCCGACGTCGGGATTCCCGAAGTGCCCGGCGCACTACCGACGCTGCCCCAAGGGCACAACCCGGTGCAGGCGTACATCCCGGTGGCGCGGATCACCGATCTGTTGACGCGACCCGGCGAGGCCATCGAGTACAACGGGGAACACCTCACCCTCCCCGACATCCGCCTCGTGTACTGGGCCGGCGGCAACCCGTTCCACCACCACCAGAACCTCTCGTCGCTGCGCCGGGCGATGACTCGCCCCGACACGGTGGTCGTCCACGAGCCGTTCTGGACCGGCACCGCCCGCCACGCCGACGTGGTCCTGCCGGTCACGACCACGCTCGAGCGCGACGACATCGGCGCCGGACGCAACGACGGATACGTCTTCGCCATGCCCCGGGCCGTCGAGCCGCTCGAGGAGGCCAGGGACGACTTCGCCATCCTCGCCGGCCTGTCCGAACGGCTCGGCGTGGCCGAGGAGTTCACCGAAGGTCGCGACGTCGACGCCTGGCTCGAACACCTCTACGAACGCTTCCGGAGGGCACATGGGTCCCGAGGCGTCCCTCTTCCCGACTTCGAGGAGTTCTGGTCGGCTGGCGAGATACGCCTACCCGACACCGGGGAGCATCACACGCTCTTCGAGGAGTTCCGCCACGACCCCCTCGGTCATCCGTTGCCCACCCCGAGTGGACGGATCGAGCTCTTCTCGGAGGTCATCGACGCATTCGGTTACGACGACTGCCCGGGCCATCCGGCGTGGCTCGAACCGGTCGAGTGGCTCGGGGGCCGGGTCGCAGAACGGTTCCCCCTCGCCCTCGTGGCCAATCAGCCCTCGACCCGCCTGCACAGCCAACTCGACGGCGGTCCGCACAGTCGCAGGGCCAAGGTCGCCGGTCGCGAACCGATTCGGATCCACCCCGATGACGCTGCGGCCCGAGGCATCACCGACGGAGACCTCGTCGTCGTCCACAACGATCGCGGCTCGGCGATCGCTGGCGCCGTCGTCACCGACGCCGTACGCAGGGGGGTGGTCAACCTCGCCACCGGGGCGTGGTACACCCCGGCTGATCCCGGGACGGTCGAGTCGATGTGCCTCCAGGGCAACCCGAACGTCCTCACCTCCGATCGCGGCACCTCGCGACTCGCTCAGGGATCAACCGGTCAACTGACGATGGTTGACGTGCAGCGATTCACCGGGGACGTCGTCGATTGCGATCCGTACGAGCCGCCGTTGACGAGCGGAACCGACTGAGCGACCCGACGCCACCGGGAAGCGTGGCGATCAGGCCGAGTTGCCGGGAGTCTCCATCTTGCGGGCGAGCGCTTCGCCGAGTGTCCCGCCCCCCAGACCCGGCACGGCGATCACGACGGTCGTGATCGTCTTAGATGGATCCGAGAGCACGACGTTGAGCACGAGTGCGGCCACGACGCCCCCGAGGACCGCACCCACGACGAAGCCTGCGATTCGCACCACCATGCTGCGAATGATGGCCACGATCCGCACGAGCGGCGGGGCCACCGCCCAACCCACGGCGGCTGATGCGGGACCCGTACACTCGAGCGTGTGAGCGAGCGACCCCGGGTGCTCCTGGCGATCACCTACGGGTTCAGCGTGCGGTACTCGGTGCCGACCGGACTGCTCGATGCGCTCAGCGGAATCTGCACCCCGGTGGTCGGCCTCGGCTGGGACGACGACGAACTGCAGGCCCTCCTGACCGATAGCAGCGTCGACGTCGTCCGACTCCCCGACGCCCGCATCGACGCGTCGTACCGGGCGGTCCGCAAGCGGCTCCAGGTGCTCCAACACCACCGGCTGCGCTCACCGACCACCCGGATCGAACGGGCGTACCGAGAGCAGGACTACGACTCTCGGACCCGAACGACGGCCACGCTCCGCCGGTGGCGCGACCTGGCCGCCGTGACCCGACCGGGAGGAGCGGCGGAACTCGAGCGCGCCGAACCCGCTGCGGTTCGCTCCGGCACGAACGTGGACGACTTCGAGCGGGTGCTCGGCTCGGCCGACGTGGAGCTTGTGCTCAGTCTCACCCCATACCACGATCAGGACGCGCTGACGCTCTGGGCCGCACGCTGGGCCGGCGTTCCATCGCTGACGTCGATCATCTCCTTCGACAACACGACCGCCCGGGAACGGATCGCCGTGCGCAGCGAGCGCATCGTCGTGTGGAACCGACACAACGTCGACGAACTCCACCGGGGCTACCCCGATCTGGACGCCGAACAGGTCGGGGTCATCGGTGCACCGCAATTCGATCTGCACCACCGACCCGAACTGGTCGTCGACGAGTCCGAATGGCGGGACCGGCTGGGCCTGCCCGCCGACCGGCCGGTGATCCTCTACGGCGCCGGTCCCGGGTTCCTGGTGCCCGGAGAGCGCGAGCTGGTGCGACTGCTCGATCGCAGCATCAGCGAGGGCCGGCTGCCCGATGACCCGTACCTGCTCGTGCGTCGCCACCCCGGTGACACGGTCGAACCCTGGCAGCAGCTGTCGGAGACGCTGACCGCCGGCACCGTCGTCGACCCGTGGGCCGCCGGCTCCAACCCGTTCCGGGGGTGGCCCAGCACCGACGACCTGATCGACCAGATGAGCTCCTTCGCCCACGCAGCGGTGCACGTCAACGTGAGCAGCTCCATGACGCTGGACGGGGCGGTGTTCGACCGACCCCAGGTCGGGCCCCGTTTCGTCCCCGGCGCCGACCCACGCGCGGCGAAGCAGGTGCGCGAGCTCTACGACCGCGAGCACTGGTGGCCGATCACCGCCTCGGGGGGTCTGGCCACCGCCGACTCGCCCGACGAACTCCTCGCCGCCGTCACCGAGGGCCTGCGGGACCCGTCGGCCCGCAGCGCCGGACGACAGCGGATGGTCGAGGACCTGTTGACCTTCACCGACGGCAACTCAAGCCAGCGGCTCGCCGACGAGGTGCACCGAGCGCTGGGGGACCGGCCGTGAACGACAAAGCCCCCGGACCGGACGACGTGCGAAGGGCCGTGATCGTCGGCTCCGGGAGCGCCGGGCGCCGACACCTGACGGCGCTGCGATGCCGGCTCCCGGACGCCGAACTGGTGATGGTCCGCCGCCCGGACAGCACCACTCCGCTCGACGTGCCGGCCGAACAGGGGGCGGTGCTGGTCGAGTCGCTCGACGAGGCCCTCGGCGCCGGTCCGGCCGACCTGGGAGTCGTGGCCTCCCCCGCCCCGTTCCACGTCGAGCACACCGCCGCGTTCGTGGAGGCCGGGGTGCGGTGCGTGCTGCTCGAGAAGCCCGTGGCGACCTCCGCAGAGCTCGCAGAGCCACTCGTCGGTCTGGCTGCGGGCAGCACCGACGTGGTCGTCGGCTACCACCTGCGCTGGTCCGACACGGCACCTGCGGTGCGGTCGCTGCTGCTCGACGGCGTCGTCGGGAGCGTGACGTCGTTCGGATTCCACTCGGCCCAACACCTGTCGAACTGGCGGCCGTGGGCCCGCACCGAGCAAACCGTCAGCGGCCGGGCCGAACTGGGAGGTGGGATCCTGCTGGAGATCAGCCACGAGCTCGACGGGCTGCGGTGGTTGCTCGCCGGATCCCACGGCGAGGTCGACCGGGTGGCCGCCCGGCTGCGCTTCGACGGCGCACCCACCGACGGCAACGTCGACACGGTCGCCGACATCGACGTGGTGCTCGCCGACGGCACCAGCGGCGTCGTGCACCTCGACATGACCTCGCCGGTGCACGAACGCCGGTGGCACTTCGACGGCCCGGACGCCACGCTGTGGGCCGACCTGCTCACCGGTCGGATCGAGCGGCGGGGGCCCGGCGGCACCGAGGTTCTCGTCGACGCCGCCGCCGAGGGCGAGCGGGACCGGGCCGAGGGCGGCCTCATCGACCACGTGCTCGCCGTGCAGGCCGGGCTCACCGAACCGGGGTGCACGGTGGAGGACGGGATCGAGGTGCTGCAGATCGTCGACGCAGCCCGGCGGAGCCACGAAGATGGCGGCGCGCCGGTCGACACAGTCCGGACACAGCCCGGGACCGGAGGGAGCGCTCGTGCGTGAGATCAGGGAACTCGCCCGACTCGGCGGTCGGGTCGCACTCGTCGCCGGCGGGGCCGGTCACATCGGTTCCGCCGTCGCCGACGCCCTGGCCCAGCAGGGCGCAACCGTGGTCGTCGCCGACCTCGATGCGGACCGCTGCGAGCAGGTCGCCTCGTCGATCGCCGAGCGTCGCGACGTGCCCACCGATGCCGAACCCGTCGACCTGTGCGACGAGGACGCCACCCGCGCCCTCGCCGGTCGCGTACGGGAGCGCCACGGGCGC
>Ga0194131_10008856_pt1 | contig 12933 bp, 10 predicted proteins | sample TA2KigO120mmetaG_FD_148631 | JGI IMG/M metagenome (GOLD analysis project Ga0194131, IMG submission 148631) | Freshwater microbial communities from Lake Tanganyika, Tanzania - TA2015053 Kigoma Offshore 120m | ecosystem: Environmental > Aquatic > Freshwater > Lake | place: Tanzania: Lake... | reverse complement strand
CATGGTCAATGTCCTGCTGTGGTATTTCCAAGAATTTAAAGAAACACCTACCTTGTATGAGATCTTTGGTTGTTGTGCGAAAAATTGGTTTTATCGGTCAGTTTGCTATAAATGGCTGCATTTATTGTCAATTGATGATGCTATCAACATAGTAGAAAATTTACCAGCGGGGGGGTATGACATTCGAGACTTTGCGGCTGCTATATTGATACAACAAGATGAGCAATTTGAAAATGGTGACTTTTTGCAAAAAACATCGTTATTAAATCCAAAAGTTATTGATGTGCAAGATAAAATTATGCGGTTTATTCAAACAATTGGCATGCAAGAAAAAGATAATGTGGTAATTAGTTCAAGATGGATTGCTGCGGTAAGCTGCTTTGTTCGAAACTGTTTGAATGAGGAAGAAGCCGTTGCGTATTTCCGACAAGGGATTAATGATAAATCAACCTGCATAGGTTTTTGCTTAGGACTTCTTTTTAGAACAGATAAAATATCGGATGAAAATGTTAATGATGAATTGATACTTTGCTTATTAGATAAGCTGAAGGATGCTTATTTTACAGATGTTAATTTAAATATATTAATTGCTGATGCCGTTCAATTAGAGTGTCCTCAAAAAAAGCGAATGAGCACCTTTTTGCAACAATTATTTGAACAAGTAAGTGAAAAAACGTTACCTCTAGCAAAGCAATCATCGTTTATTCGAAATCTTTGTGAAAGCTGTATAGTGAAGTATCAGAGCACTTTTAGTGTGCATATCTTAGCTTGCGATAAACAAGGTGTAGAGATAAAAATAACTGATTATTACAACGATAAAATACCGTTAGCAGCTTTTTTTCTAGCCGCCAACTATTTCGATACGCAAGAAAATGTGGCAGCTTCATGTGCTTATGGTATCAAAGGCGAACAAGATCATATCACCGTGCGCCTTAAGTGGTCTCAAGTTGAGGCATTTACTGAGCAGTGTACGTTAATGAACCAATGTTCTTTAACTAAAAATGGTATTTTTCCGCATCCTCAAGAGGCTAAGAAAATTTTAAATAATTTTATACGCTTGTATAAGCGGGGTGTGCGACAAGAAGATGTGTTCCCAATGACTAAATCTCCCTTTAACGTAGATCGAACTATAACCGAATTGCTTGCTGAACAATGGATAGAAATTGCATCAGAAGGCGAATGGATAGGCGGCGGCATAACTTTTTTAAGTACAATAAATTTCGAATTTTATGAAAATCGCACAAGGGCTTGTCAGCAGTGGCGAGCTGCAGTTTTTGGTTTCTCTGAAGCGTTACGAAATAAATTGGTACAAGTTGCTTTAGATGCTTATGATCAGAATCCTTCACAAGAAAAGAGTAAAGAATTTGCAACTTTGTTAGATGCCATTAAACGAGATGATATAGCATTGCCAGGAGATCTTTATTTGAGGTTGTGTGATGCCGCAATGGGCAACGAAGGATCGTTGAAATCGATCTGGCATTCTTTGCATGAAAGAATAATGCTGATGCACTGAATGTATTAGCATTTTATGGATTTTCAAGGGATACAGCTGCGTGCGAGTGAATTTGAATCAATCGAACTAGAAAGCATCGAACTACCAGTTTTGATGGTACAGACCGGTTATTTAACCATCCAAGCATATGACGAAGAATTATCTCGTTATACCTTGACCTACCCAAATTTTGAGGTAGGTCAAAGCGTAAAATATCTTTCTTTGATTAATCAGCAAAATTACTTCTAAAGAAAATATTAAATCTAAAGAAAGTCATCCTGAACTTGTTTCAGGATCCATCCTGTCAAAGCTTTAAAAATAAACTTGGTACAATGATTTATTGTGTTTATATTTTGACTAACATGCCAAGGGGAACCCTATATATAGGAGTTACAAATAACCTTCAGATGAGAATATTAGAGCATAGAGCTGGGCTTGTAGATGGTTTTTCAAAAAAATATGATCTAAAAAAGCTTGTTTATTTTGAACAGTGTGGAAGTGCTTATCAAGCAATTTCTCTTGAAAAACGACTAAAAAGATGGCATCGAGATTGGAAAATTAGTTTGATTGAAAAAAATAATCCGGCCTGGATTGATTTGTATGAAAAAATGTTTGGGGGGATGGATCCTGAAACAGCTCAGATCCTGAAACGAGTTCAGGATGACGACACTGAATAGAAAGATCTGAGCGCTGTCTCGCTGAACTTGTTTCAGTGTCAGGATGACGAGATTTGGAATTATTATCAAAATAGCTTTACTCTAAACGCAAAAAGTTCAGATAACGCGTTTTCTACAGCATTGTGATTGCGGTTGAAGATGATACGGAAAAACCAAAGCAAAAATCGAAGCCAATTACCATAGAAAAATATTACCAGACAATCTTTTTCGTTATCTGCCGCCTCCTAACTCGCCAGGTATGGGTTGAGCAAGCAACTAACGTCGGTCCCTCGATACATTTTGCTGCGCTTATGGCTTCGCAAAATACTCGGGATGAGCGGGATAATTCAGTAAATCCGATCATGGTGAGTGATCGCAAAGCGATCGTATCGAACCATGCTGTGCTGGAATTCGACCAGCGCATCGTCATTGTTGAGCTCAAAGTTAACCAAAGTGGGCAGGCTGCACTTGAGCAAATCAAGGAGAAGAAATATGCTGATTCTTATGTACGCAGTGGTAAAGAGATTTTGCTCATCGGTATTAATTTTGACTCACACCTGCGTAACATCTCTGATGATTGGGGGGTAGAGATAATGCCGCCTAATCAATTTCCTTGAAAAATTAAAATCAAATTTTAATTTTTCAAGGAAATTGTGTTTTGATTGACCCAATCACTAAATCCATGATCTCAAGAGATCGTTTGCAGGATCAATATTTTTCATCTGCACTATCGTAATCGTATTCATCTGTAGATTCCACAAGACTATAAGGATATGGCAGTTTAACAGCCTGTCATTGCGAATCCGCCTTTTGCCTTTGACGAAGTTCTTTGCCTATCAGGTCGAGCAAGACGGTTAAAGGCTTGGTTACGAGAAGGCTTATTTTTGAAGCGTACCTTGCTATACGAGTTTCTTGCTGCAAGATGTTTTGTATTCTTTCTATTGAATGATCTGGCCATAAAAGAATTTTCTTGAATGCCGTCAGAGCAAGATTTGTGTTGGTTTTTGCTATTTGATGTTTGGCAATGGCAGCTTTAAATTCTTTTTCGCTTGGGAAGCTTCTTTCTATAATGTTACATAGGGCAGTGCTGCAAGCTGTATAGTGTCCCGTAAGTCTTTGTATAAATGTTTCATTAATTAACGGTTGTTGTCTGACAATATCTCTGCCAAATTCCGCATCAAAATCAACATCATTATGAAATAAACTCCATATGCAATTTTTAGCCGCGAGTAGATTGTTATTTAAAAGATCGCCAAGCGCTTGATCTACAGCATTAATGCTGCGACAAGCTGCTAATGCGTCATAGGTGTTGAGCAGGTGGGCTTCTTGATTATAGCGTAATGCCTTATTAAAAATCATGGTAAAGAAACTACGCAAGTTTTTAGCAAGCCAAATCTTATTGATGTCAAAAGAACTCGCAAAATACTTTTCATAGTAAGCGGCTTGTATTGCAAGTGCATCAATAGCTTGCCTATGAAGTTCGCGCTGTAACCTTTTTCCTGTAAAGTTTGTTAAATGAGCATAATTGGCATAATGCTTTTGAATCAGTGGTGAGATATGGTAGTTTGAGCGCCTTCTTTGTTTATGCCTTGGTTTGTCAAGTAACTGTATGATAGCATCGCGCTCTTCTTGGGCAGCTGTATCATCTTGTGCTCGCTGCAGTAAAAAATCAGCTAGTTCTTCATTGTTGCCTGCTTGTAGGTATGATGTTTTAAGCGCTTCCCATTCTTTTTCTTCGATTTTTTTCGATCATTTCCTCAAACATCTTTAACTCGGAAACATTTTCAAAATCGGTAGAATGTTGTGCGGCAAGATGTGTGAAGCCTGTTGTAGCGATCAATCAAAATAAGATGCGTCTTAGCGACTTACTTGACATAGTCGAGTTCCTGGGTTTTTAAAATGTTTCTAAATTTGCATGCATTGATTACCTCTATCCAGTAGTCGATAGATAGTTTTTCAAGCTTATAGTTCTTGCTAGCCATTTCATCATATTTTTTGTTGAGAAATTCTTCTGTAATTTCTTCCCAGGCATTAACGATTAAGACAGGCAAATCTTTGTACAATGGGTCTAAAACCGATGTTTTGACAACCGGAATGCAACCGAGCATTAAAGCTTCCCATGTGCGATAACAATCTAAGCCGGTCCCATGCGGGCTTATAACGAATTTAAAGGTAGCCATTTCGCGTAAATATTGTTCGTACGGTTTGCGGCTTGTTGTTGTGCAAAATTTTTGATTTCTTAGAATATCAAGCGGCTTGCCTCGTTCAGTAGGATTGGTGCATATGCTGACATTAAAATAAAAAAGATTTGTTTTTTTAATCCGGTCTTTTTTTATATCTATTAGGATTTTTCCTAAAATATCTTCACAGTTCCATGGCAATTTATGCTGTAAAATGCCTATAACGCCGAGAGGCAGGGCAACCATCTTAGGATTGTTAGGAGTTGCGACGTTGCAGCTACACCACGCAATAATTTTTTCATCATTGAGATAATGAGAAAATGCGCCAGGAGTTCCCATATCTCCTTGATGAGATAAGAGAATATATTTGGCGTTGATATGAGGATGGACATTGGCGAAGAATTTTTTCAAGTAGGCGGGATGATTTTTAATGAAAACTATATCACCATCTTGTACCTGCTTAGGGTTAAACGATTTCCCCGTGAGTAGGATCCGCATTTTACATGGTTGATCAAAGAAGTGGTCACTGGCATGGCGGAATGCATTGCCGCAAATGAATGGATAGCGAACCGGTAGGTAGGTACACCGTTGATAATATTTGTACCCTAAGTAAAGTGGATAACAAAGGCTTAAAAAAAACAGCACTGTAAAAAATTTTTTTATAGAACGTGGCATTAAAAAATCTCCTTTGCATCCTTAATATTTTATTTTTTTGCATAGTTCCCATTCTGCACCTTTTTTGATTTTGCGCCAAGCTGATTTAGCGATATACTTAGAAGATGTGTATCCTATATTTTGTTTTTATAAGGAGTGGCTATGTCAGGGCATTCTAAATGGGCAACGATTAAACATAAAAAAGCAAAAGAAGATGCAAAGCGTGGTAAGGTTTTTACCAAGCTTGTGCGTGAAATTACTGTTGCTGCTCGTGAGGGTGGGCCCGATCCCGAAGGCAATCCTCGTTTGCGCCTTATCCTTGAAAAAGCAAAAGCGGTCAATATGCCGGCGGATAATATTCAACGAGCTATTAAAAAAGGTTCAGGCGAATTAGGTGGTGATGCGTACGTAGCTCATACATATGAAGGGTATGGCGTACATGGTACTGCTGTAATGATTGAAACGCTGAGTGATAATAAGAATCGAACCGTTGCTGACTTGCGGCATATTTTTGCCAAGATGGGAGGAAATTTAGCTGAGAATGGTGCGGTTTCGTGGATGTTTGAACACAAAGGTGTCGTACGTGGAACATCAGACGTATCAGAAGATGTTTTACTTGAAAAACTACTTGATGTTGATATCGATGATTTAACAAAGCATGATGAATCGGTCGTTATTACCTGTAAATTGCCAGATCTTGATGAGGTAAAAAAGGCTGCAGAAGCGGCTGGAGTAAAAGTTGAGCAAGCTCAAATGGAATGGGTAGCAAAAAGCTCCATTGAGATAGCAGAAGAAGAACAAGAGCAACAAGTATTCAAAATGCTTGAAGCGCTCGAAGATCTTGATGATGTGCAAAATGTTTACACTAACTTAGCGTAGGTGATCCGTGTTATACAGTATGACCGGCTTTGGCAGTGAGTTAGTTACTGTTGAAGTTGCTGGTATGGGACGTGTTTGCCTTGCTATTGAGATTAAGACAATCAATGCGCGTTTTTTTGAAGCCGCGTGCAAATTGCCTAATGTTTTGAGCGCACTTGAAATCAAATTAATTAGCGTGCTTCAAAAAAAATTATTAAGAGGGCGCGTTTATCTTACCGTGAAATTTGGTGAGGATAACGAAGTCTTTGAAAATTTAGAGCCGTCATTGAAAAATGTTCAAGCATATCTCTCGGCTGCTAAAACGATTAACAATGCGTATGGTGTTTCGGGCGAGTTAACAGTCAAAGATCTTTTTATACTACCGAACATTTTCGTTTCAACCAAAACAGCGCTTAACGAAGAGCATGAGCAATTAATTATTTCTTTAGTTGAGCGTGTAGCAGATCGTGTCATGCACACGCGAGCAGAAGAAGGTGGTGCTTTACGCAAAGACTTTAATGCTCGTTTTAGCGCTTGCCGATCTTCTATTGTGCGCATTGGGAATTTATTTGAAGTAATTATGGCTAATCTCAAACAAGCAATTGATGAAAAATTAGTGCAATACCAGACTGAGCCTTCCGATCAACTTAAAATCCAACTCGATGATTTATATTCAACGTTGAATAAGTGTGATATTCATGAAGAAATTACCCGTTTTAATAGCCATTTAACCGCTGTTGAAACGCTGTTGGCTAATGAGCAGGTTGAAAAAGGAAAACGCTTAGATTTTATATTGCAAGAGCTTTTGCGTGAAACAAATACAATCATGGCGAAATGCACAAATTATGATATCAGCTCTGTTGGGGTTGATATAAAAGTAGAGCTTGAAAAGGCGCGCGAGCAGGTTCAAAACATTATTTAAATCTGTGAGTAATAAAGGATATGCAAAAACAGTTAGTACCGGCTAATATACTTGTTCGGGCTGATAAAATTTTATTTATTACCCATTTGGCTATTGGAGATTTTTTATATTGGCAAACTTATTTTAAAGAGTTTCATAGCAAGTACCCACAGATTAAAATTCACATTTGGGTTGATGAAATTCGACGTACGAGAAAATGGTGGAAATGGAAAAGTTTGCAAAAATACTCTTTGTACGATTGGTTAAAAGCGTGTCCTTTTATTGATAAGGTTTATGATAAAACTTACTCTCCAGCTGCATTAAAAAAATCTATAATTGCTGCACGCTTGGAGGGGTATCCGGTTATTGTTTCTTTATGTTATTTTCGTACGCATCGCTATGCTCGCTTGGTCAGGAGCATAGCTCCTGGCGCCTTTATTGCAGGGTTGTCTAAAAAGACACGCTGGTTTAATCTATTGCAGAACATTGCGTATCGAAATTTTGATGCGCAATGCTTTGTTGAAAGCAGGTTATTGCCTGTAGACTATCATATTACCGATTTATACGCATATTGGTTTGAGCAGCTCTTTGGTATTACCACTGCACCAGAACATAGAAAACCTTTTGTGAATATTCCGCGTGACTGGCGAACTAATGCTAAGCTTTCTCTTTTGAAATGGGGGGTAACAAGCGCGTCCAATGGAATCGCTCACAGACCTCGTATTGTTTTTATCAATATTTTTGCGAAAGATAAAAAACGTTGCTGGAGTATAGAAGCAGCCTTTGACGTTATTGCACAGTTGCGTATGCAAGATTATTTTGCACACGCTTATTTTATTCTCAATACTCTACCTGGAGAGATGAATCCGATGCAGCAGGCCTTGCGTCAGCATGGAGATGGTAAAATTATTCTTTTTTCTGCGCGGGAGCATTTTTTTCAATTGCCCGCCATTATCGAATTGTGCGATCTAGTTATTTCAGTAGAAACTGCAGTTATGCATCTTGCAGCAGCGCTTGAGGTTCCTGTGATTGCGTTAATGCGAACTAAAAAGCCTGAATGGGTTCCTTGGGATGAGAAGTTTTCACACATTTTAATGGCAGCAAAAAGAACTGATTGGGTAAAAAATATTCCGACAGCTCAAGTTATTAATGCCGTAAGCGCTTTTGTTCGTGTAGTTGAGTGTAAAATGCAACCATAGCTTGCGTGGTTTTTGCTGGCTGAAAATCTTTCATAATTTTTTTGTATAAATTATTGCCACAGGTTTGTGCAATATCTTGATGGGTAAGTACATAGAAGATTTTGTCTGCTAGGTCTGTGGCGTTTTTATTCTCAAATAAGAAGCCTGTTTGTTGATCAATGATTAGCCAATCTGCTGCACCACAGCCTTCTCGTGCGATGATCGTTGGTTTTTTCATATACCCGCCTTCTAGCAGAACCAATGGAAACGCATCACCGCTGCTGGCTAAGACATTGATGTCTGCGTAATGAAAGATTGTCGGTGTTTGCTCCGTGTTGCCGAGAAAATGAACGTAGCCATTAAGGCCTAATTCGTGAACCATTTTTTTATAGAGATCTAAGCGCGGGCCGGTTCCAGCTAGAGCGACTTGTACTGGCGTATTGCGTTTATAGATAAGGTCATGCATGGCTTGGAAAAGGAGTGGATGGTTTTTATGATGAATATTACTGTATAAATGAGCAACTTTTACGAGCAGAGGGCATGATTTAAGTTCAATATTGAACGTTTTTTTGAAAAAAGTTTCTCGACTTTCGTCAGAAGGTATAAACGATGTTAGCCGTGTATCGTCGAAAAAAGGAGGAATTGCCACAATCGGGCTTTTAATATTGTCTTGTTTGTTAAGATGCATAAGATATTCGGCAATGCTCTTGCTAACAGCAATCACACCGTCAGCTTCTTCTCGTACTGAGGTATACAGATAGGTAGGCATATGATGCGTTAAGACTACTGGAATGTTTCTAGTGTCTACCAATTTCTTTGCGGTAAAAACATCTCTTTTATAATGACAGTGGATAGCTAACACATTGTCGTATTTTTGTAATACATTTTTTAATGCGGCTTGAATTCCAGGCATCCATGCAAATTTGCCAAAGCTTAAGCGAAAAGGGTTGCATGTTATAAACGGTAAATGTAGTTTTTCCGCTGTTTGCGCAATAAATGTGTTTTTTGTGCATATTAAAATACTACGAATACCTGCTTTGGATAGCGCTGCATGTTGAGCTAAAGCACAACGAGCCATGCCGCTCGAGCAGCCGGCCATGCATATTGAGATGACAGTATCTGTATTCTTTATGAGCGGTTCATCTAGATTGTGAGCATCAACATACGTGATTTTTTTTGTATAAAACAGTATGTAAAATAGTATCACAATAGATGTAATGATAAGGATGATTTTAATAAAACCATAAATTTGCATGTAAAAATCCAATGACTAATAGTATTTTCTAAATAGGCTTTTGTTGTATAAAAAATAGCTGATTTGAGCAATTATCCAGCTTTTAAATAAGAGTGATTGACGCAGCTTTTTCTGTCAAGGCACAATGATCAGGATGGATCATTTCGCTACACAAAAGGATTAAGCATGCAAAGTTGTTGGATGTATATATTTTTCTTTGTAGGGCTTTTTACGCAGACATCGCTGCTTTATGCTGGTTTTAGCTTTGGAAGCAAGGAATCTGGAATTAACTTAGTTGGCGGAAAGTTGTCGATAAGTAATGCTGTGCAAAATTGGGATGGGACTTTAACAACATCATCAGAACGAAATTTAACGAGTGGGCAGATTAATTTTTCATCGGGTCGTTTGCTCGTAAATAATGTTCCTTCGCTCATTTCTGGTCGATTACAAGCCGAGGTAGCTCGACGTTTACAATTATTGGGTTCTCAAGTTATGAGAGTTGATACTGGGCCATTGCCGGCCCGTGTATATGTTAGTGGCACAAATAATAGGTTTGAAGGCCAGCCTATTTTTAATAACGATACCGTTTCTGATCCGAATATTTATCTTGATTCAGGAGCTGAGCTTACTCTTGCTATGCAAAGTATGTGTAATGGTTTTATTAGTTTAAATAATGCAGCATTAACACTTGATGACCATTTAGCATTTACTGACGGAAAAGAAATTCTGGGAACTGGTAACGTATACGTTAATACTAAAACAATTTCTTTTGGCGGAACTGATTTAGTGATGACTGGCACACTTGCATTTGTTGGGCCAGCTGCGATAGCATTTAATTCCGGTGCACGTTTATCAAGTAAGTGGATTGTCGGATCTACTGACTTATCTAAACATGTTAACATTATGGGCAATGGAAATACTCTAGATCTCTCACTTGGCGGTACCATACATATTAATCCTGGCGTGAAGGTTGCTTTAAGTCACGTTAAAATCAAGGGTTTTGGGGGCACGGGTTCTGGAGGGATCGCTTTTGGGAGCACTTCATCGGAATTACGATTATCAAATGTCCAGCTTGAGTTAGATGGAAATTATACCGTTACAATGGGGACCATTTATGTTGATGGCCCCGCAACTATTGTTACTAAAAATAAGACCCTAACCTTTTCTCAAAAAGGCACGCTGTCTGTGGATGGCATCACCTTATGGTATGATACCGCCGGTTATGATGATGGGCAAAATATTAAACCTACGTTAGCGTTTTCTACTAATGGATCTACCGCAAATTTTGGACTTCTCAATGGCGGAACTATTCGTAGGGCCGAGGGAACTTCGAGTGGCAGTGTTAGCTTGACCGCTCCAGCAGGATCCTCATCAGTTTCGACAACACTTGGGAATGATTTGGGGCTCACTGCAACAAAGAAGTTAGTTGTTACTGATAATGCGGTTGTCAATGGTGGTGGCCGAGTAGTTAGTTTTAGTAATGACGATAACATTATTGATTTAGCGGCAAATAAGCGCGTAACATTTAACAATGTTATTTTACAGGGATTTTCACCTCAGCATATGCGATATACAAATGATCGCTCCATAATGTTTAGTGATAATGTTACCATTCAGTTATCTCCAACAAAAAATGATGTTTCTCGTGGAGCAATGGTTTTAGATGGACGGTGGTTTTTTGGGGGTTCTTCAAATATGATTCTTGATGGTGGGGGAAATACGTTGGATATTTCGAGCAATATTGCTGCAATGTCTCTCGTGTCAACAGGAACACTGACTATTCAGAACATGAAATTATATGGACTGGGGAGTGTCGGGGGTTATAGTAACCTGCGAATTTTAAATCGCCATGGAACTATTAATTTCAAAAATGTTGAGTTGATTTTGACTGGTGATTATACCCATAACCGAGGTTATTTGAACATATATCAAGATGTTTTAATACGCGGTGTTGGGAGGAAATTTGTCTATAAATCAGAATATCCACTTACTATTACCGATAGCGCAATTCTATCATTAGATTATGGATTTACTTTTAGTTATGACACGCGTGATAATGGTGGATTAAAAAATCAACATTTGAAGTTTGCTTCTGATACGTCAACGTTGCATCTAGATGGAGCTACATTACATGCTACGCGTGTAGGGCTACAAATACCACGAGGAACTATTTTTGCTAACAACAAAGTTACTTTTTCTAGTGAGGGACAAACATTGGAAGAAAGCTTTGTTGTAGCCTCGCGTGTTAATGTGCATGTATTGGGTGCTGCGACGTTGAGCCTTGATGGTAAAGTAATTCTTGAATAGTAAAAGTTAATACTGGAGAGAGAAGATGAAAGTGAATCGCATACTATTAATTTTGCTATCAATGGTTCGACTTTCTGAGCAAATGATGCTTAATGCTGTAGTGCATCTAGAATCTCCTTCTGCTTCTGTTCAAGTAGTTGGATCGCAGGCATCATGGCCAGGTAATCTTATTATGGCTAGTATAGAAAATGAACAACCTGTAATCCCTATTGTTAATCAAGCTCCTATACATAATACCTCTGCAGCTCTTGTAGAACAGTATGCTCTTTTACAGGAGAAGGAAGATGCTTTACAAGCTAAAATGAAAAAAAATATGAAGAGGCTAGAAGCCCTTGTGAAGCGTCTTAATGATGAAATAAACCACGTAAAACAAGAAAAGATACGAGAAGAGAACATAAAAGATTCTAGTAAAAAAGAGCGTGTTGTAGAGAAATCTTTGGGATTGCAAGGATTAGTTGAAGTTTACAATCGTGAAATTGTAGACCTAGAGATAGGGAAAGAACCTTTGCATCTCGCTTTAAAAGGTAATGCACGAATTATTTTTCCTAAGGTCGGGATGGTTTTTAGACCGGACGATAAGATTATTGTTCAAGGAAAATCTAATGAAATTGTAATTCCAGCTGGTTTGCAATTTTATGGAGACATTATTTTCGCAGAACCGAATGCTGTATTAACAATTTGTGTTGAAACAGGAGCAACTATGATATTTGCACCTGTTTCTAAAAAACTTATGCTCACCCCTGGTAGCGTTTTTGAGTATAAGGGTTCAGGTCATGTAGATGTGGCATCTGATTGTACTTGGTTGTTTGATAAAGAACCATCAGCCGCGCGAATTACTTTTTCTGATCATGTTTTGACGAAAATGATAGGTTCGTCTGCTCTACAAATTGGTGGTGTAGGAACTATAGTTTTAGATCAATATGCTGATTTTACGGTAGCACAAAATCAATCCGTAAAAATGGGTATGCATGTACATGATTATCTTAATTTTATTGTAAAAGGATTGGCGTCTTTCAATCTCGTAGGAGGAGAGAATACAGAGCTCGCCTTTAATAAGGGAGCGTATGGATTATCAATTATAGAAAAAGGACGCTTTTATGTTGGATCTGGAGCGAGCTTATGCTTACAGGATGCTGCGCGAGGATATGATTCGGCATGTAAAAAGTTGATTATTGCTCATGAGGGAAATATAAACGTTGCTCATAATGGGAAAATTATACTTGATGCTCAGCATGACCCTTGTATGGTTGATATTGTTAAATCTGGCATATGTGGCGCTGGATACATTCATTACAAAGGATTGCCGTATTTTACTCGAATACAACCTCATGGAACGATTCAGCGATCTTGCTCATTAAGTGCTTTGACAAGAGCTTTGATCAATAAACAGCAATCATTTAGTTGGGCAACGGTGTTTGAAGATGTATCTTCAAAATTATGGGTATTTTTACCTCAAGAAAAAAGTGATCAACA
>Ga0194131_10008851_pt1 | contig 12936 bp, 10 predicted proteins | sample TA2KigO120mmetaG_FD_148631 | JGI IMG/M metagenome (GOLD analysis project Ga0194131, IMG submission 148631) | Freshwater microbial communities from Lake Tanganyika, Tanzania - TA2015053 Kigoma Offshore 120m | ecosystem: Environmental > Aquatic > Freshwater > Lake | place: Tanzania: Lake... | reverse complement strand
GGAACGGCGTCTCGACGTCGTATTCGTGGGCCAGATTGGGATTGAGCAACGCGATGCGCATGCGCGGCTGAGCATTTTATTTGGCTGAGGTGAGTTCGCAACCTTGAATGTCTCCCCGGTCTCCCCGTGCCTTTCCGAAACGAACCCACTCCTTCGCCCTCACAGGGCACACTATCCCGCCGAGGCGTTTTTGGCTTCAAGACGCGATCCGGAATTCATCGCGGCTTCCCATGAACCAGATGGTAGGGCGAGCCTGTCCCAGCGAGCCGAGTCGGACGTGTTCCACGCACGTCGGTCGGCTCGCCGGGACGGACTCGCCCTACCGGGTTCATGGGCCGAATGCAGGTCCGAAAGGAACAGGACACTTTCCAGAAACAATATCATTGACCGCTCGCGGCTCCGCAGCAGACTGCGATTGCTCGTCGAGCTTGCGAATGTAACCGCGCGATTCTGGGCTTGGCGGATGCGTATGCAAAACTCACCGGAGCCGATTCAGGACGCCATCAACCTGTTTGCCGGGAACCAAATCGACCGCGCCGCGCGCGCGTTCGAGGCCGTTCTCGCCACGGAACCGAATCACGCGGTGGCCTTGCATTTCCTCGGCTTGTGCAAGCATCGGCAGCGGCAGACCGACGCCGCCCTGGCGCTGCTCCTGAGGTCCATCGAATTGGAGCCCAATCGCGCCGCCTTCCACAGCAACCTGGGTCTATTTTTCGCCGAATTGAACGAACTGGACCGGGCGCTCGACGCATACTCCAAAGCGCTCAGCCGCGATTTCAATTCCGCCCAGACTCACACGAACCTTGGAAGTGTCCTGCAAAGAAAGGGACAAAACGCCCGAGCCATCGAGTCGTTTCAAACTGCGCTGCGGATCCATCCGGAATTCGCCCAGGCCTGGAACAATCTCGGCAGCGCGCTCGCCGCCGAGGGCCGAACGCAAGAAGCGATCGACGCCTTCGAGAATGCGCGGCGGATCGCTCCGTCGATTCCGGAAGTTCATTTGAATCTGGGCAATCTCCTTTTGGCTGAGGGCCAGCTCGACGCCGCGGTCGAGAGATTCCAGGCGGCAGTTCAGCTCCGGCCAGACTACGCCGACGCTTTGATTGGACTGGCGCGCGCCTTCAATGCCCGGGACGACTCCGCCGCGGCTGTCGCGCAGTTAAGGCAAGTGGTGCAACGCGCGCCCTCGAATGCCAAAGGTTTTCTGGAGCTGGGCCACGCGCTCCGGGAGCGAGGGCAATTCGACGAGGCGCTGGCTTGCTTCGAGAAGGCTGCCACGCTCGACCCGGCAAATTTTTACGCGCAATGGAACACGTGCCTGGCGTTGCCAATCCTCTATCGCAACGCCGACGAAATTCAGTTCCACCGCCCACGCTGGCAGAAAGGCGTCCGAAAGTTTCTGAGTTTCGTCGAGACTCACGCGGTCTCGCGCAAGGCCAGGCTGCCGTTCACCGCGCCGCACACCAACTTCTATTTGCACTATCAAGGTTTCAACGACCTTGCGGAGCAGCGAACGTACGCGAAAGTGCTCTCACGCCTGGCCGCCCAGGCTCATCCGGATTGGGTCCAGCCAAGGGCGGCGCGCCGCGTTGCGGGCAGGAAACTCAAAGTTGGCTTCGTCTCGGCATTCTTCTGCTTGCACACGGTCTTCAAACTTTTTCACGGATGGATCAAGCACCTCAACCGGGACGAGTTTGAGGTGTTTTGTTTTCACACCGGCAAAGACTTCGACAAAGCGTCGATGCACTTGCGGGACCAGACGCCTCATTTCTATTCCCAGTTTCGTTCCCCGGACGAAATCATCCAGCGAATCGGGGCGTGCGAACTCGACGTGCTGATCTACCCGGAGATCGGCATGGATCCGGTTACGCAAAGCCTGGCCGCCTTGCGGTTGGCGCCGGTCCAATGCATGGCGTGGGGACATCCCGTGACCTCCGGACTGGAGACCATCGATTATTTTCTGTCGAGCGACCTGATGGAAGGTCCGGGAGCCGGCACTCATTATTCGGAAACGCTGGTCCGGCTGCCGAACCTCTCGATTTCCTATCCGCCGCCCGATGTTGAAGTCGCGCTCCGGCCGGAAAGATTAGGCGAGCGCGACCCCGGCAAGGCCTATTTTCTTTGTTTGCAAAGCCTCTTCAAGCTGTTGCCGCAGTATGACGATTTGGTTCCGAAGATTGCGGCCCAGGCGCCTCATTCCGAATTCTGGTTTATCGGTTTGGATTCGAAGGAGGTGACGGAACTTTTCCGCAACAGGCTGGCTGAAACCTTCACGAAGCACGGGCTCGACCCAAATCGATATCTGCGCATCCTTCCGAAGATGAAGTTCGGGTCTTTTCTCGGCCTGGTTAGGGAGTCGGACATTATCCTGGACAGCATCGGCTGGTCCGGCGGCAACACGACGCTCGAGGCGATCGCATTTGACAAGCCGGCCGTGACGCTGCCGGGCGAGATGATGCGCTCGCGGCATACGGCGGCGATCTTGAAACGGCTTGGAATCGAAGAAACTGTGGCCCGGGATTTGGAGGATTATGTCCAGAAGTCCGCGCGTCTGGCGTTGGACCGTTCGTGGCGTGCGCAAATTGCTTCGCAGATCAATGCTGGCAAATCCAAGGTCTATAACGATGCCGAGGCGGTGAGAGGCCTCGAACGATTCCTGGCCCGAACGTAGGGCAGGCATCCTGCCTGCCCAGTCACGCATTTTGCCGGCAAGCAGACGCGCCGCAATGAATCCGGAATTTGATTCAACCACGGATGAACACGGATTCACACGGATCAAAACTTCCCTCCTATCCGTGTGAATCCGTGTTCATCTGTGGTTAGAAAATCTGAGAAGAGATTCCAGAAGTATCAGGCTAAAGAGTCTTGGCAGGCTGGAAGCCTGCCCTACAGTGTCGCGCCACAAATTTCCTTGCTGGGGTTCGAGAATGCTCTAATGATCGCCCAGAACCAAGACGGCAGCGTATGGAATTTCTCATTTACCTGGTTTGTCTGGTGGTCGGGGTTGTTTTCGTTCTCTTCACAGCGATTGCAGGCCATGTCTTCGGCGGCCACGACGCCCACGTGATCGGCAGCGGCGGGCACGCTGAGGCCGGTGCGGACATGAGCGACGCTCCGGGGATTTCCATTTTCAGTCCAACCGTCATCGCTTCATTCGTCACGTCTTTTGGCGGTCTGGGAATTATTTTCAGCCAGATTGAGGCGACCAAAAGCCCGTGGATCAGCGCCCCGCTGGCTGTGCTGGGCGCGGGGTGCATTGCCGGGACGTTCCTGATCCTCCTGCGCAACTTGATGGCGAGGACCGCGAGTTCCAGTGAACCGCAAGTCGCGAACCTCGTCGGAACGTCGGCCACGATCATTACTCCAATTCCGGAAAACGGCGTCGGAGAGATCGCGTATGTTTATGCCGGCACGCGCTACACGGCGCCGGCGCGGGAAGAGCATGGGGTGGCCGTGGGCAACGGCGCGCCCGTGGTCATAACGCGGGTCGCCGGTTCTCAATACTACGTGAGGAAAGTTTAGCCGCGAATCCTATGAATCCCCACCTTTTCCTGGCCCAACTGTTGCCGAGCAGCGCACTGATCATTGGCTCAGCCATCATCATCGTCCTGGTCGTCCTCATCCTGTTCGCCTACATGCTGAGCCGGTACACCAAGGTCGGCCCGAACGAAGTGCTGGTCGTCTCCGGTATTCGGCGCAAGGTCAAAGATCCGGACGGCGCGGTCCACGAACGCGGCTTCCGCATTGTCAAAGGCGGCGGCGCTTACATCTGGCCGATCTTTGAGAAGGTCGATGTTCTCTCCCTGGAACTGCTCACCATCGACGTGCAGACCCCGGAAGTTTATACGAGCAAAGGCGTACCCGTGCGCGTGGACGGCGTCGCCCAAATCAAAGTCAAGGGCGACGATATTTCGATCGCCACCGCTTCCGAACAGTTCCTGGGCAAATCGACGGATGAAATCCGCAACATCGCCACGCAGACCCTGGAAGGCCATCTGCGCGCCATCCTCGGCACAATGACGGTCGAGGACATTTATCAGAACCGCGATGCGTTCGCCTCCAAGGTCCAGGAGGTCGCGGCGGGCGACATGGCGAACATGGGCTTGGGGATCGTCAGCTTCACGATTCGCGACATTCGGGATTCGCAAGGGTACCTTGAAGCATTGGGCAAACCGCGCATCGCCCAGGTGAAACGCGACGCCCAAATCGCCCAGGCCGAGGCCGACCGCGACGCGATGATCAAGTCGTCCCAGGCCCAGCAAGCGGGCCAGGAAGCGAAGTTTATCGCCGACACGAAAATCGCCGAAGCGCAGCGCGATTATCAATCGAACGTTGCGCAATACCAGGCCGCGGTGAACCAGAAAAAGGCGGAGTCCGACCTGGCGTACGACCTGCAAAAATTCAAGACGGGCCAGCTCGTCAAAGCGGAAGAGGTTCAGGTCAGCATCATCGAGAAGCAGAAGCAGATCGAGTTGCAGCAGCAGGAAATCCTGCGCAAGCAGCGCGAGTTGGAAGCCAACGTGCAGAAACCGGCCGACGCCGAGCGCTACAAAGTCGAGACCCTTGCGAACGCGAAGAAATTCCAATTGGAGACGGAAGCAGCGGGCGCGGCTTCGGCGGCCAAGGCACAAGGATTCGCCTCAGCCGACGTCGCCAAAGCCACCGGCATCGCCGAGGCGGAAGCCAATCAGGCTCGCGGTCTGGCCGAAGCCGCGATCATCGAAGCGCAAGGCAGAGCCACCGCCGAGGCCATGCGGATGAAGGCCGAGTCGTTCAAGCAGTACAACGAAGCCGCCGTCATCGAGATGATTGTGCGCGTGCTGCCAGACGTGGCGGGCAAAGTGAGCGAGCCGCTCGCGAAGACCGAGAAGATCGTGATCATCAACAGTGGCGGCTCCGGCGGCGGGGCGAGCAAGGTCACCGGCGACGTCACGGAAATCATCAGCCAGTTGCCGCCGGTGCTGGAGAGTTTGACCGGCGTGAGTTTCCAAAAGTTGCTCGAACAAGTGCCAGCGCTGAAGAAGGCGATGGGAAAGGAGTAAACCTGCATGCGCCTCTTCGAAGCCATCGTGGAAGCGAATCACCGGGCACTGTCCGGTGACAAAACGGCGGGCTTGCGCCCCGACGAGTTCACGGACGCGTTGCCGGTCGTGGCTTTGACCTGCATCGATCCGCGGTTGAACCCGCTGATTCCGGAAGTGCTCGGCGTGCGCGAGGAACACTTCATCTGGCTGCGCAACGCGGGCAACATCATTTTCGACTCGATGAGTTCGATGATGCGCACGCTGGCCCTGGCTTGCGCGGTTAAGGGCGGCAAGGAAATCGCCATCGTCGGCCACACGGATTGCCTGGTCTGCAAGACCACGATTCTTCAGCTTACCGAGCGGTTTCGCCAACTCGGAGTGGAACGCGCGCGGTTGCCGGAGAACCTGGTCGAGTTTTTCGGCCTTTCCGCCAGCGAACGGCAAAATGTGCTCAAAGCCGCGGACATCGTGCGCCACAGCCCGCTGATCGGTCCGAAGATTCCCGTGCATGGATTGCTGCTGGACATTACAAATGGGAAACTCGAATGGTTGATGAACGGCTACCAGACCCTTGACACCTTCAGGACGGCGACTTCTGCGACGGCAGAGCGCAGCTCTCCAGCTTCCACGCCGCTGGCGGAGCTTCCTTCGCTGGCCGTTGGCGAAATGAAATTCCCGGAGTTCAAAATCGGAGACGCCCACGTTGTAACCCAAACTCAGACCACACCTGTGCCAACAGAAACTGCGGAGGCGACCTCCGAACCCGCCGCAGGGCCGGCGGCCAAGCTGGTGGAAAAGACGAAATCTGCGGCTGGCGCCGTGCAGAAGGTGTTGCGGCTGGAAGCGGCTCAGAAATACCGGATCGTGGCCAGCGACCGGAAGATTTACGGGCCGGTCACGGGCGGCAAGATCATGGAGTGGATCGCGGACGGTCGTATCGATTGGCAAACGTTGGCCAAACCCGAAGGCGGCTCCGAATGGAAACCGCTCTCCGCCTGGGCGGCCTCGGCGGCCAAGGATGCGCTCTCCCAACTGCTCCCGCCGAAAATCCAGTCGTTCTTTCGCTCCAAACATTAGCCAAACGCCGGGAGTTCAAAGTTCAAAGTTGGGTGCATGAAAAGCGTCGCCGAAATGAAGATTCTCAAAGAGCAGAGCCGGGTCTAAGGTCAAAGCGAATGGCCGGGCACACGAACCACTGAAAACAGCAAGGGAACATGAGCTTAACACGCCGATTCTTTTTAACCTCAACTGGCCTGGCAGCCGCATCCACCGTGTTTGGGGCGGACCGGGCAAGCGCCGCAAGCTCCGCCACGGCTTCCAAAATCAAACTGGGCATCTCCACCTATTCGTACTGGCACTTTCGGCGCCCGAAAGTGTCCATCGAATCCGTCATTGAAAAAGCCGCGCGACTCGGCGTCGGCGGCGTGGACATTTTGCACCGGCAAATGGACGGCGAAGAAAAGGGGCCGCTGGACGCCGCTTACCGCGCGTATTGCAGCCGCCTCAAACGCCTCGCGTTCGTCAACGGTGTCGAACTGATCTGCCTTTCCACGCATCAAACTTTTGTCAGTCCGAAGCCCGAAGAAATCCAGGCCAACGTCGAGCACACCAAAAAGTGCATCGAAATCGCCTATCAGTTGGGCGCGCCGAGCATCCGCATCAACACGGGCCGATGGAACACGGTGAACTTCGACACCCTGATGGCCAATCGCGGCATCGAGCCGATCTTGCCGGGCCACACCGAGGAGGAAGGATTCAAGTGGTGCATCGACAGCCTGCAACGCTGCCTGCCGAAAGCGGAGGAGTGCGGCGTGCTGCTGGCGCTGGAAAACCACTGGGGCCTCGCCCGAACGCCGGAAGGCTTGCTCCGCATCGTTAATGCGATCAACTCGCCCTGGCTGGGCGTCCTGATGGACACGGGTAACTTCCTGGAAGATCCTTATGAGAAGCTGAAGCAAATCGCCCCGAAAACGATTTTCGTCCAGGCCAAGACTTACTTCGGCGGGGGCGAATGGTACACGCTGGATTTGGATTACACGCGGGTCGCGCGGATTTTGTCCGAAGTGAATTACCACGGCTACGTCTCGCTCGAATTCGAAGGCAAAGAGGACGCCGACGTCGCCGTGGCGAAGAGCCTTGATCTCCTGCGCAAGGCGTTTGAGACCTGATCGGAATGGTCACGGTTTGTTCGATGGTCGGCGTTCGATGTCGGATGTTCGATGTCGGATTGCATTTCAACAGAAGGCAACGAAGAGAACGAAGGCCGTTGTAACGAATTGCGCTTGCTGCCAAGCCGCCCAGTGCTCCCCATCCTTTGACAATCCCGCGCCCCTGGTCTAACAGTCCCTTCGTGAGCGAAAACCTATTCCCGTCCGGGCCATGGGTCGGTTTCTACAATTACTCGGGTCCGAAGGACAAACATCGGATGAGCTTGCATCTCTCCTTTGCTGGCGGCCGCATGAGCGGCGATGGGAACGATGACGTGGGCCGATTTCTCATTCAAGGCCGATACGACGCGGCGTCGCTGGAATGTCATTGGACCAAGACTTACCCCGGATCGCACGACGTCTTCTACCGAGGTTTCCGGGAAGGCAAAGGAATCTGGGGCACATGGGAAATCCATGATGGTTGCCGCGGCGGATTTCACATCTGGCCGCGCGCGGCGGGCGAGGGCGAGGAGCAAGCGGAAGAACTCTCCGAACCGAAGCCCGCCGAGCCCGTCGCTGCGTTTGCAGTGAGCGAGCCTCGGCCTTGAGCTGGGTGCGATTAAAATTAAAGCGGTCGGTCAACGAAGTCTTCTCCCTCTCTTCCCGAAGGGAGGAGAGGGCTGGGGAGAGGTGGTGCGTTGGCTCGCTTCTGTCGATCCAGCCCAGAGCACGAATACGCCCGGAGTGTCTTCGGATGGGGTGTGAATCAGGACGTTTCCCTCGCGCTTCTCGATGCGAAGGATTGGGCTTGTGTCCGGGGTGATCTGCGCACCGGATTTGGGGAACGAGACCGCGCCCGCGAGGGTAACTGCGGCCCAGGGTCTAAGAGCGTGTCCGAAAATTGCGCGGGGTCCTGCGGCGAGGGATTTTGGCTGTGGCCAAGGCGGCGAGGTCCGAGCATCCCCAACGCGGGCTGTAAGGACCGAGCCAACGCAGGCCACGGACAAAAGACCCGCCGCCCGGAGGGTTTTCGCGCCAAAGGCCGCCTGGCTTCGTTGCTCCTCAGTCGAAGATCCAGGGAGGATATTCTCCTTCGTCGCGCCTTGCCATCCGGCCTTTGGCGCGAAAACAGGACCCCGCGGAATTTTCGGACACGCTCTAAGACCGTGCGGACCACAGTCTTCAGACTGCTTCCGGCCCCGCTTTGGAGTTTGGCGTTGAAGCGGCCTAAAGGCCACGGTCCGAAGAGACGGTTCACGGGAAGCGCCCTTGGTCTCAGAACCATGCACATGGCCCATGAACCATAAACCCTCCGGACCACAGTCTTCAGACTGCTTCCGGCCCCGCTTTGGAGTTTGGCGTTGAAGCGGCCTAAAGGCCACGGTCCGAGGAGACGGTTCATGGGAAGGAATAGGGGGTTGAATTTTAGCATAAGTCAGAGTCAATTCGGTCGATTGTCACTTCTCAGGAATCTCACACGCATAGGGTCCGCGGCATCCACGCACAATCCAGAAGGGCCGTTGAACCGCGCATTGCTCCCGACGCCATCCTGGCTTCCCAGATGGCCGGAATTCCCGGCTGCAACGCTGAAATTATAGATCGCCGCAGAAGTAGCCGGATTATCGATCGGCGTTTGAGCAACTCCCGGGACTCGCTCAATGATCGCGGAGGAAGTGTCGGCGTCGGCGGCCTTCAAGTCGTTCCATTTTCCTAGGTCATCAAAGTTGATCACCGCGAAGTCCTCGTCGCCGCTGTTGTTCGGTTCGCCATTCAGCCAGTTGATGTACGTCACCGGTTCGCCGCTGATCCAGAGCCAGGCGCCTTCCTTGGCTTCGTCGTTGAAGCCGATCCAGCGGCGGACAAATGTCATGACATTTGTCCCGAAGCGGCTCGACTTGGCCGCGCGCCGCGCTTAGCTTGCGAAGCGATGAAGCGAGTGGAAAGACCGAACCGGCGTAACAAGATGGCGCGACGAAACCGCCACCGCTGTGGGAGGGTGAGGCTGCCGCCGAACCCTGGCCTTTCGATGCGACGAGATGTCAGGGTTCGACCGGAGTCTCACCCTCCCTCAGAATTTACGCTTCGCGGGTGATCGCTGACACGGGGCAAGTTTCATTCAGATGGTGCCGGACCAAGACAGCACAGGATCGGGAGGATGGCGAACGCCGTCAGCTTTGGCGCCTTGGGCCGTGCTGGCGCTGGGACTTGCGACCACCGCGTGGTTGACTGCGTCGGCTTATCACGAAATGGCGGCACGGGACGCGGAACGTTTTCAGCACGAAGTGGAGCAACTGGTCACCAAGCTGGAAACACGCCTGCGCACGTACGGCCAGGCGCTGATGGGCATGCGCGACTGGTTCACCGGCCACGCGCAGATGAACGAGGAGAATTGGTCCCGATACACCTATACGTTTCACGCCCCGGCCCATTATCCAGGCATCTGAGTATCGAGGACGACGGCACGGGTTTCGACCCCGCGAACCCGGGTGGAGAAGGTTACGGCCTGCGCAACATGCGCGCGCGAGCCGCAGAAAGCGGCGGCGAACTTTCGGTGGATTCACAGCCGGGCCGCGGGACACGGGTGTGCGCCCGAATTCCCGCGGGGTCGGCGAGTCCGTCTCCGACGCCACCGACAAGTCAGTCATGAAACTTTGATGAGTGAGCCGATTCAAGTTTTTCTGCTCGATGACCACCGCGTGGTCCGCGCCGGGTTGCGCAGCATCCTGGCGGAATATGCGTCCATCGAAGTCGTGGGAGAGTGCGGGACCCCGCATGAAGCGCTCCAGGAGATCCAAAAACTCCAGCCGCACGTCGTGCTGCTTGACATCCGGTTGGGCCAGGACGACGGCTGCGAGTTTTGCGGCAAGCTGAAGAAACTCCCCGTGCCACCCCGCGTGCTCATGCTCACTTCCTACGCGGACGAGGAAGTGTTTCTCCGAGCATTGAGCAGCGGAGCGGACGGCTACATCCTCAAGGACACGCGCGAGGCTGCCCTGGCGGCTGCGATCACCGCCGTCTTCGAGGGAGGAACGGTCTGGGGACGTTTCGCCGCGCAACTGCTCAAGCGGATGTCTGGCGCCCTCGAATTTCCCGCCTTGTGCGAAGTCTGCATTCTGGCCGGCGGTTTGAGTTCCCGGATGGGACGGGACAAAACCAGACTGCGGCTGGGAGGCAAACCTCTGCTCGCTCATGCCAGAGCCGCGGCCGCGGCCCTGCACTCTCCGATTCGCGTTATCCGGCGCGATTTGGTGGCGCGCTGCGGTCCGATCGGCGGCGTGTACACCGCCCTGAAGACGACACGCGCCCGGCATGTCCTGTTCCTCTCGTGTGACATGCCCTTCGTGCCTTCGCGGTTGCTGCGGCGATTGATTCTGTCGCCTCGGTCCAAAGTTCGGGCCGCTTTCACCCGGCACGAGCGATCCCTGGGTTTTCCTTTTCTGTTAAGTGTCGAAATGTTGCCCACGGTGGAGAAGCTCTTGCGCCTCGGCCGGTTCGCCTTGCAGGACCTCGCTGCGGAGTTGAAAGCAAAGGCGATTCAACCTGCACGCCGAGAAGCTGCATTGCTGCTCAACGTGAATACACCCGAGGACTGGCTCAGGTGCCGTGAGCTTTGGACGCGGACAAGGAGCGCCGAAAACGCAGGGCAAGCTTCCAGCCTGGCAGTTCGGACGGCATCCTGCCGCTCGAACAACGAGGCAAGGATGCCCCGTTAACCGGGAGACAAGATGTCTGCCCTACGTCCTGGTTTCTCGCCTCCCCTTACTGCTTGGTCCGCGGGATGGACGACAAAGCTCGTAGCGCAGAGTTGCACTCTGCCGTATCGCAGAATTGTATTCTGCGGGGCGTCTCCCAGTCCGAGCCCGCTGGGACTTGCCGGCGCCCTGCCGATTGGAAATCGGCGATACAGCAGATTGAAAATCTGCGCTGCGGTTCTCCGGTCGATCTGTCGTCAATCCCACGGTCTGCACAGTATGGCACAGAATCTGCCATCAATTCCGGATGTTGAGAACTACATGGCGCATCCTTTTCCTGGTCTGCCTCGGCTTTGCTAACAGAGTTGTCCTGGCTGAGGGAGAGACGAATGCCGTTCGGCGAGCCGAATTCCTCAGCGCGGGCGGCGCTTCGTATTTAATCCCTTTGAATGACAACACGAAACCCACGATTCGCGTCGCCACTGGAGCCGGCGGGCCGGAGTGGACCCAGGCACAACTCGAGGGTGCCACCAATCGTGTCGAGATCGGCAGCCGCGTCGTGCTGAAACTGGACCCAGGCCAAAGCCTCGATCCCTTTCTTGCCGACACCGGCCTTTCTTTGGCCAGGACGGTCAGTTCCAATCTCTTCATCTTGCAGGCTGCCGACAGCCGGTCCGCGATTGAAGCCGCTGAAATCCTGGCGAAACAGCCCGGCGTCGCCGCGAGTTATCCCGTCATGCGCCGTCCCTGGGGGCGCCGCGACCTCTACGCGAGAGCCCCCTCCGACACGCTTTTCGACCAGCAATGGCACTTGGAGAATCGAACCAGCGGTTACCGTCTGGCGGGTCCGGATCTGAATGTTCGCGCGGCCTGGCCGTTCACGCGCGGCGAAGGGGTCGTGGTGGCGGTGGCGGACGACGGTTTTCAACTGGATCACCCTGAACTGGTCAACCGCGCTCGCGGGGCTCCGCATTACAACTTTTACCGAAACATCTCCAACGGCGGGCCCGCGTCGTCGAGCGCCGCCCACGCCACGGCCGTCGCCGGCTTGATCGCTGCCGAATCCGACAATCTTCGCGGCGTGGCCGGAGTCGCGCCGCGGTCGCAACTGGCAAGCTGGGTCATTTTCGGCACGTCCTTTTTCGGCGGCGACGCCATCGCGTCGGATGAGGAATTGATGGACATGTTCCAATACGCTTTGGACCGAGTCGCGGTGCAAAATCACAGTTGGGGCAGCACGAGCAAGGTCCAGTTGGGGTTGGATGCGCTCTCCGATGCCGGCGTGAGCAGCGCGATCATGAAAGGGCGCAACGGCAAGGGCGCCGTGTTGGTCCGCGCCGGCGGAAACGAACGAGAAGATTTGACCAATGCCAACGATGACGGTTTCGCGAGCGACCCTCGCGTCATCGCCGTCGCCGCCGGGCGCAAGGACGGACGCGCCTGCACCTACAGCAGCCCCGGAGCTTGTGTGCTCGTGGCTGCGCCCAGCGGGGACGTGGCTGATACGGATGGCGATGGCGTGCCGGATGATGAAGACCCGACCGCGCCGGACGTGTTGACCACCGACCGCACCGGCGCTGCCGGCCAGAACGCATCGACGGTGACGGGTGATTACGCCGGTTTCAACGGCACGTCGGCGAGTTCTCCGCAAGTCGCAGGCGTGGCGGCGTTGATCCTCGGCGCTAACCGGAACCTCACTTATCGCGACGTGCAACAAATCCTGATTCACAGTTCGCGGCACTTCGATTTGGCCGATCCGGACGTGCGGTTGAACGGCGCCGGTTTTCGCGTGAGCCATAACGTGGGCTTTGGCGTGCCGGACGCTGGTTTTGCCGTGCGCCTCGCCAGGGCTTGGCCGAATCGACCGCCTGCCGAGTCGGTCACCGTGACGAACAATGAGCGGCAGGATATTCCTGACGATGCGCTCCGGCTCGCTTGCGCGGCGCCAGGCATCCCAGGCGTCCTCACTTCCGTCCGTTGTTTGCCCACGTTGGGCGTGCATCCGGACGATCCGACCGCCACGCTGCCAATCGTATTCGTGGGTCTGGCGAATGAAGAACTGTCCCAGGACTT
>Ga0194131_10008845_pt1 | contig 12945 bp, 14 predicted proteins | sample TA2KigO120mmetaG_FD_148631 | JGI IMG/M metagenome (GOLD analysis project Ga0194131, IMG submission 148631) | Freshwater microbial communities from Lake Tanganyika, Tanzania - TA2015053 Kigoma Offshore 120m | ecosystem: Environmental > Aquatic > Freshwater > Lake | place: Tanzania: Lake... | reverse complement strand
CTCAATTTTACTATAAAATATACCGATAAGAAGATCGGTGGGTCTCAGGCCTTAAGTCTTCCCCTCGGAGTTAACAATGGTCGTGTGCCTGTGCAAGGGTGTTTCAGACAAGAAAATCAATGCCTTACTTGAGAACGGGGCAACATGCCTGCGTGATGTGATGGCATCCTGCAAGGCAGGCAGCGACTGCGGGTCGTGCATTTGCCAGCTCAAGGAGATGGTACAGAAGTCCCGTCAGCGCCTTGGCGGGTCGGCCGCTGGCACTGCGGGAGAGATGGGACCCAGTAAAAAGTGAATTTTACTCGCCCTTGTTGATCTGCTCAGCCAGGTAAGCAGTGCGACCTAGGTCTTTGATCAGGCCGAGTTGAGCCTCGAGCCAATCCACATGTGCCTCTTCGTCGGCAAGAATATGCTCGAAAAGTTCGCGGGTGGTGTGATCAGCAGCCTCAAAGCAGACCTTGATGGCAGCCTTGAGATTTGTCATCGCTTGAAACTCAAGCGCTAAGTCAGCCTGAAACTGCTCCTCGACCGTCTCACCGATGTTGAGTTTGCCCAACTTCTGCAGATTGGGAAGCCCTTCGAGGAAGAGAATGCGGTCAGTGAGGGCCTGTGCGTGTTTCATCTCGTCGATGGATTCAGCCCAAACTTTGGCTGCAATGCGCTCGTAACCCCAGTTTTTACACATACGGGCATGAAGAAAGTACTGATTGATAGCCGTGAGCTCCCCAGTCAGGATCTCGTTCAGGGCATCAATGACTTTGGAATCGCCTTTCATATTTTCACCTCTTAGTGATAGGTCCCGGTCCTAAGTTATAGGTCCTGGTGGAGTGTATCGAATACCGCCCTTAAGAGCCAAGGTCGATCGTCTGGTTGTTCGCTTGCTCTGGCCAAGCGACAGGTCGTTGAGCGGCAATAAAGTCTGATACATAGGCAGCGGCAGGGTGATATACTAGGTCGGCAAAAGTGCCCTGCTGGATGACCTTGCCATCGCTCATCATCACAATGTGGTCGCCAAGATAGACTGCCTCAGCCAGGTCGTGAGTGACGATCACTACTGTCTTTTTGAGGTTGGTGAAGGCCTCTTTTAAGTCGGCCTGTAAGTCCGCACGGATCATGGGATCCAGGGCTCCCATGGGCTCGTCGAGCAGGATGATTGGGGCGTCGAGCACCAAAGCGCGGATTAGGCTGACTCGCTGTCTTTGACCACCCGAGAGTTCGGAAGGGTAACGGGCTAGGAGGGTTGCAGCCAATTTTGTGATTTCCAGTAGGTGCGGTAGTCGAGCCTCGGCAGCTGTCTCTTCTTTGAAGTAGCGTGCTGCCAGCATGATATTCTGCCGCACCGTTAAATGAGGGAACAGCCCACCGTCCTGGGTCACGTAGCCAATCTTGCGGCGGATAGAGTTGATTGAGTCGGGACTAAGGGGGTCGTCACCAATTTTAATTTGTCCACGGCTGGGCCATATAAGTCCCATGAAGAGGCGCAGAAGTGTCGACTTTCCGCTGCCGCTTTGGCCGAGAAGCACGGTCGTCTTGCCACTCGGAAAGCTGAGGTTGACCGGACCTAGCACAACGTTACCGTTGTAGGCCTTCTCGACATCGGTAGCTACAATCATCTCACCACCTTGAGCAAAGTCATTTGCTAGACCCGGGAACTTTAGCGTTATCTTGCCACGGTTTCTTGGTTTTCACCGTAGAGTACTTGAGGCCAACTAGCGCTCGTTGCTCCACCACAGCCCACTATGGTCTCGCAGTGGCCTCTTTCATTATCTGCGTACCAAGCCGCGCAGTGACCACAGTCATACCCATACCCGTCTGTATAGTCCGTACAGCCAGGTGCAACCTGACACGAGCGTGTCCCTGGATCGAAGTACTTACAAGTACCGCAGACGATGTACCCGTCCATCCCGAACGAAGTGGTGGCAAAACCGAAGGTTATCAGGACTGACTTCAATAGTGACTTAAAATTGACAAATCTCACAGCAATTAACTCCCGTTCAAATGTTCGTATCGAAAGTATTGAGGCGCCGTTAGGTTATACGGGCCCACACCGCCTTTAAATATCTGCCCTCGCCGACATGCGCAAGAAAAGGGTGGTCTGGCGCTGCGCCGCTCAAGCGAAATATCTGTGCCTCACGCCGCTCATCGCGTGCTGCCTGTTTAATGGTTCCAAGGAACTCGTCTTCACTTATCAAGCCACTGCAAGAACATGTGAGCAGTATGCCCCCAGGCTTGACTAGTGGCAGTGCGAGGCGATTAAGGCGCCAATATTCATTCAAGGCACCGTCAATCTTGTCAGCGGAGCGAGTTTGTTTTGCTGGATCCAAGACGACAACGTCGTAACGGTCGCCACGCAGAGCTGCCTGCTTCATGTAGTCGCTGGCATCGGCGGCAATAAAGTTGATGTCGACACCATTTAGGCTTGCATTAGCGCGTGCTGTAGTGAGCGCCTCAGCATCGTCTAAGTCGATGCCAGTCACGCTTTTGGCATGGCCGATCACTTTTGCATAAAGGCCAAATCCGCCTGTGTGGCAACAAACGTCGAGTATGTCTTTGCCTGCGCTGAGACTTGCCAGGTGTAGCCTATTCTCTCGCTGATCAGCGAAAAATCCGGTCTTATGCTTAGAGCCGACTGCCACGTGAAAACGCACACCTTGCTCTTCAATGACCACCGGATCTGGAGCGGGTATTTCCCAACAATCGAAGGACTCCTGCTTTTGGATGCGCTTCTCGGCAAACCAGTAAACGCGGGCCTCTGGGAAGTGGCTAAGTAGAATCGACTTGATCTGCTCCCGTTGGCGAAACATACCCGCCGACGTGAATTGAATTGCCAGAATTCCGCCTAACAAATCCACTATGAGTCCACTAAGCCCGTCGCCCTCTGAATGAATGAGGCGCATACCGGTGGTTTTTTGAAAAAGCCCGAGATGACGACGCCATTCAATGGCTCTCTCAATACGAGAGGCGAAAAAAGCAGCGTCGACCTGCTCGCCTTGGTCAGTAGTTAGTAAACGCACTCCAATGCGCGAGTGGCCGTTGTAAAAACCCCGACCAACAAAACTACCGTCGACCCCTAAAACCTCAACTACAGTGCCTGGGGGAATTCGCTCCGCAGGTTTCGCAACAGCTCGAGCAAAAATCCAGGGATGCTGAATCTTAAACGGCTGCGTCAGTCTAACTGTTGGTATGGGGGTGGGCTCTGTCATGACTCAACCTCGAGGCCTATAAGTTTCGGCAAACTAGTCGTAGCCAAAGTCTTGGGCAAGCCGAAATCCAGAGCTCGCGGGCAACCTGACAGGTCTAGTCGCACGCAACGGAGCGCAATACCTCCCCAATATGGTCGCTCGGAGCCGTACAGTTTATCCCCAACGATTGGGTATCCATGCCGGGCCAAATCAAATCTTAGCTGATGAGGTCGGCCTGTATGCGGCGAAAGCTGCCACAGCAGGGCCGGCCCATCTTCCATAGTTATCAATGCCTTAGGTGTCGCGATGGTCAGTGAGGGCTTGCCGTGAGGACTGATGAAGGCTCGTTTCTTGCCTCGCATCATCACGCAGTCCCACCTGAGGGTAGCCTCTAGATGGATAGATTCTCCGACGGCAGTGATGGCCTCGTAGGTCTTATGCACCATCCGCCCCTCAAACCAATGGTTAGCAGCTTTGTGAGCAGGAGCATCTTTGGCAAAAAGCAGCAGCCCAGTCACCTCTTGGTCAAGCCTGTGCACTGGCCAAAGCCGTGCCTTTAACTGGGCTTCGAGTGCTCGTCCGACGCAATGCCTCTCATCCGCATCACCAAGTCGCGACGGCACACTGAGCCACCCAGGTGGCTTATCAACTGCAACGAAGTGCTCATTTTCAAACGTTATACTAAGTGTAAGGGCTGTCACGCGGCTTTGCTCAAAGCGTGCCAAACATACGGTCCCCAGCATCACCTAGGCCGGGGACAATATATGCCTTGTCGTTTAAACCCTGATCTATGGCAGCCGTGTAGATCGGAACATCGGGGTGATGCTCTTGTACGAAGGCGACGCCCTCTGGAGCCGCAAGTAAACACACATATTTGATTGATTTAGGCTTTTGCTCTTTAACTCTATCTATAGCAGCAACCGCTGAGTGACCAGTGGCAAGCATCGGGTCAACGATGATCACGTCGCGCTCGGGCATATTGGGCGGCATCTTAAAATAATATTCTACAGCCACCTGAGTCTTTGGCTCTCGATACAACCCAATGTGACCTATATGTGCCGACGGGATCAGCTTCAGCATGCCGTCGAGAATACCGTTACCGGCTCTGAGTATCGACACTAGCACTATCTCTTGCCCTTTAAGAATCGGCGCCTTCATCTTCATAATCGGTGTTTCTATATCCGCTAAGGTCATCGGCATGTCGCGAGTAACCTCGTAGGCGAGTAGCATGGCAATCTCACCGGCTAGTCGTCTAAACTTACTGGTGCTGGTTTCCTTTTTGCGCATAATAGTCAACTTGTGCTGCACAAGGGGGTGCTTAATGACAAAGACATTACCGTCCGCAGCAGATGATTGCGTCATAGAATCAGTCAGCTCCCAGATTTGTTCAGACTAAAACAAGCTAAGACAGCCTAGAACACTGTGCCGTCGCTTGCTAGTCGGATTGGCGGTTCAGCGTCGGCTCGCAAACTACCGGCGAGTTTACGACCGGCACTCCATGTACCACCTTGCATGATTTTCGCAAGCGGTAAGTCGATAGCAGACTTGCCTAATTTTCCCCTTATCACATTGGCTAACTCATCGAGGAGTGAGATTGTCAGAGCGCGCCATTCAATAATAACTTCAGAATCAGCTTTGTGGGTCTTGCTGGTGAGTTCGCTGTCTTTGGCAACGATGACCCCGGTATCCATCAACAAGCCCCCGTTACGGTACTCGGCAAGGCCAGTGAGCTCGTCTAGTCCACCGATTTCAAGGCCTGCGTCTTCAAGAGGCTCGACCAATGAATAGGTGAGCCACTGAGAGAGTTTGTGGAAGGGTACCAACCCGTGTCCGTGATCCGTGTTCGGCAAGGCCGCATGATGCCAAACATCACCAAGCATCACTCCACCAAGCGAGGCACGTCCCGGCCAGATGTTGCCGAGTCCTTCAAGTACAACGGATAAAACTTTGCGTGCAGGTAGCTTATTGTTACCGGCATGGCCGACAAGGTAATCGTAGGCGTTGCCTAGGCGTGGCTCGATGTCTCCAAAGTATTTTTTGTTTACAGACACCGAATGCTCGAGCTTATGTAACAAGTGTAAACGCCCATCAAGTCCAAGTAGACGATTCTGCGGAGTGACTTGAAAGTATTTTTCCAAGTCCCGTTTTGTAATACTACGTAGCGCCGGATTGTCCACCATCAGTGGATTCTCCGGATCACTCGCAAATCCACCGTCTATGAACATATCAAAGCTAGCCAGTGCTAAGCCCTCTGACCGGCCTACAGATTTACCGGTCAAAGGGTCTTTGTAGCGCCATGTTGGACCAGCACCAGCATCGAGGAGCACACTGACAATCGCAAGTTCAATCCGGCTTTTTGCCGCACTATCCGGATCCATGGCGCTTAACTTTTCGTTTAACATCTTCAGTCGCTCGTCACCGAAGTGCCGCCATCGACTGTGATAGGGGACATCTAGATCTGGATAGTTTGATCTAAACTCCTGGATCACAAGCTCGGCGGCCTTATCTAACTTGGCCTGCTCAAGCTTGAAGTGTGGAGATTCCCCACTCGCAACGCGCTCAGTGATTCTTGCACACTGTTCGCGGATGCCTTTGGGGGACCTGAGATAAGTTACGCTTTCTTTGCTCTCGTTTTTTAATTCTGTTGTATGCGACATGACTCACTCGTCGAGACCGCGGCCCTTTTTCACTTTCAGGGAGTCGGCCTCAGGCACCTGGCCTGGGGTATAGTATCCGGCTGCCACCTTGGCATCCATCTCCACCTTTGCATCGGCAGGAATTAGCTCTTTTGGAATCTCGACCCGCTCTTTGATGGTCACACCTGCCCTAACGATCGCCTCGTACTTCATATTGCTCATTGACACAAACTTATCAATTTTTGAAATTCCCAACCAATGTAAAATATCTGGCATTAGCTCCTGAAACCGCATGTCGGTGACCCCAGCGACGCACTCAGTTCGTTGAAAGTACTTAGCCGCGGTGTCTCCGCCCTCTTGACGCTTGCGGGCATTGTAGACCAGAAATTTTGTGACCTCACCAAGTGCTCGCCCTTCTTTTCGATTATACACGATTAAACCCGCTCCACCCTCCTGAGCGGCGGCAATGCAAACTTCGATCCCATGGGCGAGGTAAGGGCGACACGTACAGATATCCGAGCCGAACACATCTGACCCGTTGCATTCGTCGTGTACACGGCAGGCTAAGACCTTTTTGGGGTCTGGCATAGTGGTCACATCGCCAAAGAAATAGGCCGTCATCCCACCTATGGGTGGAAGGAATATGGGCATATCTGGTCGCGTGACTAGTTCAGGAAACATACCGCCCGTATGCTCAAAAAGTGAGCGGCGTAGTTCCGCCTCATCGACCTGAAAGCGCTCAGCAATGCCAGGCAAATACCAAACGGGATCTATTGCCGCTTTGGTTACTAATACTTCACCATTTTCCCTCAGGATATGGCCATCGGGCTTAAGGCGACCGGCAGCTATAGCATCGCTAAATTCTGGCATATTGATGTGAGCACGCGTCACTGCGATAGTGGGGCGAATGTCGAAACCTTGCGTTTCGCACGGTCGTCCTCGATCGGATCATAGGTGACGCTCTGCCCTTTGATCAGCTGGTGCTACTAGGGGCAGGATATGACGGCAGGGCATGGCGCATGAAGTCACTTCGTGATGTGAAGGTGTTTGAGGTGGATCACCCGGCGACCCAAGAAGCCAAAAAAATGCGACTAAATCGCTTAGACCAATGTGCGGCTGAAGTTATCCTGATACCCATCGACTTCACTAAGGATGATCTGGGCCAGTGCCTAGACCGTGCGGGCTTAGATAAAAATCGTAAAACAGTTTGGATCTGGGAAGGGGTCGTCATGTACTTAACTCCTGACCAGATTAGGCATACGATGCAGTGCATCGCCGCGCGCTCTTCACCAGACAGCATACTGGCATTGTCATATCTCCCCCATTCATTGAGAGTAGGTTCTTATCTACTGAGCCTTATTGGCGAACCTATACTTACAGTCACGCCTGCCGGTGAGTTCCACAAGCTTGCCGACGGTACGGGCTGGCACCAAGTGAGCGACACGGGGATTGCAGAGTGGCGCGACACCATCATGGACGGCAAACGCGTTTGGTTTCAGCGCCTGCACTCCAAAAGGTGGTATGAAAGGATCTGGGTAGGCAGCCCCGAGAGTGGTGCTGATATTGAGTGAGCCTGCTCAGGCTCTGCAGAACTGATTTCTTCGACCACAACAAAAAATAAAGAGTGAGTGGGGAGGCAGCAGTTAGCTGCGCCCCATGGTCGACCAACATGATTACCGCGTCGTTGATATTCTTAGGGTGGCACCGCTAGACGTGTTGCCCGCCCCATCAACCGCACATAACCTAAAGCTATATGTTGTCCTGCGACTAAGGCCACTCACCGTTGCTTGAAACGATGTGGTGACCGGGACTATAGTTCCGTTGGTGCATCCCGCAGAAGGGAGTGTTGTACCACGTCGATAAACTAGCTTGTAAGATGCGATGCCAGATGTCGCATCATTGGCTGACGTCCATTTGACTGTAACGGAGGTAGAGGTTGATGTACCCGTCAGAGACCCCATTGTTGGAGCCAAACTATCTAATGTGATCTGATCAGATACTGGCGCCTGAGTCGTATTGCCGAGTATATCGCGGTACCACACATTCACCGTCTGAACACCTTGAGTGTTGGCTAGGTTGAATGACTTGGTCGCTTGAAATGGCCCCCAAGCTGAACAAGTCGACGACTGACTCAAACACATGGCGTCGACTCCGCTTTCATCAGATGCTGTCAAACTCAGCGTAACGCTGGTGGAGCGAGTATAGAGCGCATTACTGTTAATTGAGACAGTCCCCGCCGGAGCCGTAGCGTCGGCAGTCTGCTTCACATTGACGTTGGCACCAGCGCCACTCCCAGTTAAAGAAACAACAGCGCTACGTGTTCCATCACTCAAGATGGACGCCTGCACAACAAAAGAACCAGGACCGGTACCACTAGCAGTCTCGCCAACGCTCAGCCAATCGACCTGATTGCTGACTGTCCAACTACAGCCGCTGCCTGTGCCGACAGAGACTGAGTATGTCCCGCCTGCTGGGCCAATGGTCAGCGATGTGGGCGACAGCGTCAGGTCGCAGGGATTTCCGAGCGCGGACATAATATCGATCCGGGGCTTGGTCACGTTGTTGCGGGTATCGGTGACCAGAGTCCCTTTGGTAACTAGACGTTGTTCGATCTGCGTCACTGTCTCAAGCGGGTAGAGTGACCGCAGCACCGCGATCGCACCAGCGACGTGAGGAGTGGCCTGCGACGTGCCGCTCATAGTGATACCAGCAGCGTTAATGAACACCCCAGGCGCCAACACTTTCAGAAAGCTCGCAGAGTTGGAGAAACATACGACTTTGTCTGCCGCCGTTGTAGCATCGGAGCATGCTCCCCATCCCATGCTACCGTAGTTTCCTAACTACCCGTAAATACAAACAGATACTTCTCTGTACCAAAACCAATTCACCCACGGTCCACCGGGCGGCATGGGCGGGATGATGTACACATGTCGCTAGGCGACATCTAAGCTACTACGGCTCATGTCCCTTCCCCATCCTCAAACCTCGTGATCAAACCTCAGGCATGTCAAATGCCGCTTCCCAATCATGCGCCTACCAAAGGCGACGCCCCGAGCTCACTTCCTGCTATCAAATCATCGCAGGCCATCTAGACACTTTCATCTCTGAGCGCGAAGCTGAGCAGCGGCCCTTACCCGATTATGTGGTCAAAGAGTTCGAGGCTTATCTCAAATGCGGCATTCTGGCCCATGGATTCATACGCCTGAAATGCGCGACGTGCTGTGACGAAAAGGTTGTCGCATTCAGTTGTAAAAAACGCGGTTTCTGCCCAAGTTGCTGTGCCAAACGCATGGCTGAGGCTGCCCGCCACCTGACGCAAAATGTACTACCGCTCGTACCTTATCGTCAATTCGTCGTGTCATTTCCCATCCCGCTGCGTTACTGGCTGCACACGAATAAGCGCTTTGCCTCCGAGGTCTTTGGTCTCGTTACCAAAGAGATTCATCGCTACTACCTGAATAAAGCTAATGATGCTGGCATCGTCGATGCAACGCCGGGGACTATCTGTTTCACCCAGCGCTGGGGATCGGCGCTAAACTTAAACCCGCACATTCACTTACTTTGCATTGATGGTGTTTACATCAGATATGGCGATGTCGCACGCTTTCGCGATTTGAAGCCAATTAGCGATGAAGAAGTTGCGAGTCTAGTCGAAAGCATTGCATCCCGTGTCCGCAGTCTGTGCATAAAACGTGGCTACTTGGGTAAAGACGGCGACATAGTTCTAAACCCCACACTCGACCCACTGTTTCAAGATCACGAATCTCTTACGGTCGCCTTAGCGGCATCGATAGCCGGCAAAATCGCCTTTGGTCATAATGCCGGAAGTTACGTCCGAAAGATTGGCAGTGGCTTCGGCTATGAGGGCGAAGTGCCACTGGCTAAAGGAAAGCGCTGCTACTCAGTTAACGGCTTCTCACTCCACGCCAACACCGCTGTAAATACTCATGCTCGCGACCGACTTTATAAACTCATCGAATACATAGCCAGAGGCCCACTATCCAACGACCGTCTCGAGATGCTAGCAAACGGCGACGTCAAGCTAGCACTCAAAACGCCTTGGTCTAATGGAACTACGCATCTTGTGTTCACGCCGTCCGAGTTTATCGAGAAGTTGGTCGCACTCATTCCCCCACCGCGCAGTCATCTCGTACGGTGGGCTGGAGTTTTTGCACCCAACTCTCCTTACCGGAAAGACATAACGCTCAGGCCGGACATCAAGAAAGGATTCCAGTTTGGAGATGATGCAGACGAGGAAAAGGGTGAGTTCAGGAACTACACCTGGTCGAAGATGCTCGCTCAGGTGTTTAAGATTGACGTCACCAAATGCGATCAATGTGGAGGCGATCTCGTCAAGGTCTGCGCCGTTACCGATCCCATGCATGCTAGGCGCTATCTAAAACACGTCGGTCTCGACTACGAACCTCCACCCAGGGCACCGCCTAGACACGAGCAGGGCGAGTTCCACTTTGAGCCTGATCACTGGTCCAGTGAACACCTGAGCTGATCGGATTAAAAGGCAACTAATGAAACGGAGTCCACCTAGTTGATGGGCCGGTGTGACCTATTGCCTGGGTAGCCGATGCTACAGGACATCACGGAGATTGCCCCTAGTCACGGTGGCCACAAAGGCGCCTGGTACAGAGAAATCCTGCCATTTAGGCAGAGAGTGGGTTGCGGAGGAGGACAGGTTGGCCCGGGAAGCAAACCCGGGTGCTGGGGCAATGGGGGTTGATTGTCCTACCATCAGCCGCTGATGTGAGGAACTTGCGCAATGGCGGCACGTAGACGGTGGTCTTCAGCCGCGATGGTTAGAACTTGGCCACCACCTAAGGACGATCACCAGATACAAATGCACTCTGGATCCACCTCAGGCAGCGACCTCGCAAACGCGATGGCAGCCCGCCAATCGTCAAGCTGTTTAGTAATGCTCAACACCTGACGCTCACGTCCGCCGTCACCACGTGCGCTCAATGTGGCGGCAATCTCGTCAAGGTCTGCGCCGTAACCGACCCCATGCAAGCCAGACGCTATCTGAAACATAGGGGCCTGGACTACGACCCGCCTCCCCGCGCACCGCCGCGCTGCGAGCAGGGGGAGTTCCACTTTGAGTCTGATGACTGGTCGAGTGAACACCTGAGCTAAGCGAGGCATGTGCTGGATGACGAGGTGGAGTCCAGTTAGCTCATGGGCTGGGGCGCCCTATTGCCTGGGTGGCAGATGCTACGGACCATTGCGGAGATTGCTCCTGGTCAAGGTGGCAGCAACAGACACCGATACAGAGAAATCCTGCCATTTAGGCACACAGTGGGTTGCGGAGGAGGGAAGGTTGGAGCAGGAAGCAAGCCCGGGTGCTGGGGCAATGGGGGTTGAATGTCCTACCAACAAGCACTACCTTGCATGCCTACAGGATGCTGGAATCATCCGCAGCCTCGACCGCTACACACTAAAGTCTCTACGTAAACTTGAAAAGTTTTATCTCGGCAACACGGCTCTCTATTATGCATATGCCGAACTAAAACCCGATTTAGGATCGATACGCGAGACTTTCTTCCTGACCAGTATGGCACTAAGCCACCACCAGGTCAGTCTGCATCCGGGACAGGCTGACTTTGCTGTTGGTCCTTACACGTTCGAAGTGGGCGGTCCGCGCAAAGGCAAACGGCAAATCAAGAACGAAGAGCATTCCTATGTAGTCCGGGATACTTGAGAATTCTCCGCAGATCCTCGCATCATCCCGCTTTGGGTGTTTGGGCTCTTGTAAGACCTTGGTCTTGCCATCACCGCCGCAATTATCGGCGGAGGCTCGATCTACCTAATATTAATGGTATAATTCAAAAGCACTGATAAATCACAAAATCGTGTACTAGCCACGCATATAAATTTATATGTACATAAAGTACACACATCTGTATACTTAGTATGCCTATGAAAAAGTTCATTGAAGACAGTATCTTAATTCAGAAATACAGCCCGACTTTGGGCGGGGTGTTCCTATTCTCCGAATTAGCGACCTTATTCGCCGAGTCGCACAAGACTGCCACGTATCGTCGGATCGCACATTTAGAGAGCGCCGGCACATTGCATAGGTTCATAAAGGGAATCTATGTCACTCAGCAATTTGACGCGCAGGTGTTGAGCCAAAAAATATGTCCGGAGTCCTACGTTAGCTTCGGAAACATACTGGCGGAACATCTGATCATCGGCATTTTGCCCAGGAATCAGATCGATGCCTTCAAACTAGGGCGATCCAAAACATACGTTGGACCGTCCTGGACAGTAAGGCATCTGGGATCAGTTGATCATCTTCTTTTCGGCTACGAAACAATTCGAGGAATTCGCAAAGCGACGCCTGAGAAGGCACTCCTGGACACCCTATATTTTCATCAGCACGGTATTCAATTTCCTTTTGACGTCTATAACGATGTTAATTGGGGATATATCAACCAGGAAAAGTTTCTGCTCTACCTTCAACAATACAAAAATCCTAAGTTCGTCGAATTTGCCAAGGGGATGATGTGTGCAGCTACCTGAGCGAGACCAGATATCAAACGACGTTCTCATGCTTTGGATTATCCATCAGTTTGCTGAAGAATTCAGGGACCACGCTCTATTGAAGGGGGGTATGCAACTCATGCTGCTCAGCAGCGACAGAGCGACTAATGATCTCGACTATGTTTTCAGCCCATTTGCCTCGAAAAAAGAAATTGAGCCAGGTGTCGACAGAATACTCGCTAAAATACCAGGAGCATTAATTCGGAAATCGTTCCACTCCAATTCTGGACGCTACCTTGTGAGAGCAGGCAGAGCAGAGATTCAGATTGAATATAACGTAGCCGAAAGCATGCCTTCGACAACTCTAACCACCCAGCTGCTGGCTCAAAAGGTGGGTGCGCTCCCGCGCATTATCCGCGTCATGTCAAACGATGTAGCTTTTGCCCATAAGCTCGCAGCCTGGAACGAGCGCAGGCTGATGAGAGACCTTTACGACTGTTACTACTGGTATGTGAATGTCAAAACAATGCCCAACGCCGACGTTCTGAAAAGCAGACTGAGGAGTATCAACAGCCGACTTCCCACTTTGAAAAAGACTAAATCGATGACTATGGACGAGTTTCTTCGATTTA
>Ga0194131_10008844_pt1 | contig 12945 bp, 12 predicted proteins | sample TA2KigO120mmetaG_FD_148631 | JGI IMG/M metagenome (GOLD analysis project Ga0194131, IMG submission 148631) | Freshwater microbial communities from Lake Tanganyika, Tanzania - TA2015053 Kigoma Offshore 120m | ecosystem: Environmental > Aquatic > Freshwater > Lake | place: Tanzania: Lake... | reverse complement strand
GACCGGGAGCCGCGCCGGCTCGCCGATCGCGCGTGGCAGCAGGTCGGTGGCGCGGTCGGCGCTCCCGACCGCGCGCTGCTGCTGGCGAGCGCGCTCGGCGGCCTCCATCACCTCGACTTCGGGCCGGCACCGTTCGTCACCCCGCTCGCCGCCAGGCTCGGTCCCGTGGTCTGCGTCGAACCACCGGGCGAAGGGTGCGCCGCACGGCGCCGTCAGGCGCACGACCTCACGCGGGCGATCGTCGCGGAGCTGGTGGTGGCGGAGCCTTGCCTCGACCTGGCGCGCCTCGCCTTCGACGACGCCTGGAACCTGCTGTCGGCCTGTCCCGCTCGCGCCACCGACGCGGCGACCCGCGAGCGACTGCTCTTCTCGCTGCTGCAGTCCCGCGACCTGCTGCTGGCGGCGCACGCGCTGCTCGCGGCAGAGCGGCCGACTGGCGCCATCCTGCCGGCCGTGGGCGAACTGCTGGATCGCGACCACGCGCAGCGCGACGCGGCGCTGCGGCAGGCGACGCCACGAACGACGCGGTTGCGGCACGACCTGCTCGCCGCCGGAGCGATGGCCGTCTGGTCGGCCGGGGAGCGCATCGTCGCGCTCGTCGGCGGCGACGACGCGGAGCCGGCCGTCGCGGCGCTGCTGGCGGCGGCCGCCGCGCACGGCGCGCCGGCCGCGGCGTTCAGCGTGGCAGCCGCGCGTTCAGCGTGAGCGGGTCCTTCGGGCCGCCGCATTCCGCGCAACCGCATGCGGCGCGCAGGCGATCGAAGGTGTAGATCCCGGTGGCGTGGCCGTCGCTCCAGTCGATCCGCACGCCGTAGTTGCCGACCGACTCGAGCGAACGCGGCGCCACGTCGGCGGGGATCTGCTCCGGCTTCACCATCACTTCGCCGGTCCACTCCTGGATGCAGTGCGCGCAGGGACAGGCGAGCCGCAGGAAGCGCACCGGATAACGGCTCGCATGGCCATCGCTCCAGACGATGCCGAGGGTGGTGGCATCGGCCTGGAAGAACTCGCGCGGCGCGACGATCGGTCGACTCATCGGCGGTCTTGCCGTTCAGTGGCCGTGCTGGCAGCCGGGACCGTGCGCGTGACCGTGATCATGGGCATGGCCATGGCCGTGGTCGTGGCCATGGCCGTGCGCCTAGCCGTGAGCCGGCGCCGGCGCGGCCGGGCCGCCGCTCGCGGCCCCGCTATTCCAGGTGAGCTTCACGTTGGCCTGCGCGGGCGCCTGCGCATTGGCGATCGAGAGTTGCGCCGCCATCGCCCCCGCGACCTTCCGGTAAGCCGCGGTCACCGGCGACTGCGGATTGCGCAGCACGATCGGCTGACCGGCGTCGCCACCCCGGACCACTTCCGGATCGAGCGGAATCTCGCCGAGGAACGGCACCGACAGCCGCACCGCCTCCTCCTGGCCGCCGCCGTGGCGGAAGATGTCCGTTCGCTGCTGGCAGTGGCCGCAGACGAAGAAGCTCATGTTCTCGATGACGCCCAGCACCGGCACGTTGACCTGCTCGAACATCTTGAGTCCCTTGCGGGCGTCGAGCAGGCTGACGTCCTGCGGCGTCGTGACGATCACCGCGCCGGCCAGCGGCGCCTGCTGGCAGAGCGTCAGCTGGATGTCGCCGGTGCCGGGCGGCAGGTCGATGATGAGGTAGTCGAGTTCGCCCCAGTCGACGACGCCGAGGAACTGCTGGATCAGCCCCGACACCATCGGCCCGCGCCAGATCACCGGCGTCTTCTCGTCCGACAGGTAGCCCATCGACATGGTCGCCATGCCGTGCGCCATCACCGGGATGATCTTCTTCTCCGGCGTCATCTGCGGCCGCTTCTGCACGCCGACCATCATCGGGATGCTCGGCCCGTAGACGTCGGCGTCGAGCAGTCCGACCCGCGCGCCGCGTTCGACCAGCGCCAGCCCCAGGTTCACGGCCGTCGTCGACTTGCCGACGCCGCCCTTGCCGGAGGCGACGGCGACCACGTTCTTCACTCCCGGCAGCGCCACCTTCCCGGCGAAGTCGCGTCCGGTGGTGGTTGCCGTCATCTTCACCTCCACCGACTTCACGCCGGGGAGCGCCTTCACCTTCTGCTCGCACTCCGCCTTGAGCTGGTCCTTGACCGGGCAGGCCGGCGTGGTGAGGTCGACGTCGAACCGGACGGCGCCCCCGTCGATGACGAGGTTCTTGACGAAGCCGAGCGCGACGATGTCACGGTGCAGGTCGGGGTCCTGGACCGTCCGCAACGCATCCATGACCGCCGCCGCCGTGACGCCGCTCTTGCTGCCGAACATGGGGGCTCCTCGGACCGCGGGCGCTGGCTGCCGACCGCCATCGGCGCCGACGCGGGGCGCAACACGATAGCGGCGGTCGCGGCGGCGTCCGGTTGCGTCAGCGCAGGCGGGGCGAGACGGCGAGCGCCTCGACCGCGGCGAGTTCGAGCGTTCCCGCTGCGCTCTCGGTCAGTTGCACCGTCAGGTCGAGCCGAAACGGGCCACCGCCGAGGCGCGACACGACCGCGAAGGCGCTGCCGCTCATCACCACCCGGAAGCCGCCGTCAGGATGGGACTCGAACTGCGCCGGTTCACGCTGCAGCCGCAGCTCCGTCACCCGGGCGAGGCTCGTTCGCAGCGCGGCCGCGAAGCCGGTCCGCGTCGGCAGCCACGGCAGGCCGGTGCGCAGCGCGACTTCCGGTGCGCACCACGCCAGGACCGCGTCGGCGTCGCGCGCCTCGAGCCCCGCATCGAGCCCGTCCAGCGTCGCCGCCACTCGCTCCTCGTCGGTCTCGATCAGCAGGTCGAGCGCGACCGGCAGGGCCACCGCCAGGGCGAGCCCGGCGAACAGGAGGCGGCGTCCTGCCGCCGCGCTCACGCCCGCAGCGTCCGGATCGCCGCCAGGACCGCGCCGTGGAGCGCACCGTTGGTGGCGACGATGCCCTGATTGCCGAGCAACTTGCGCCCCCGGGTGAAGTCGAGCGGCCGACCGTCGACGTCGGTCACGCGGCCGCCGGCCTCCTCGATGATCCGCGCCCCCGCCGCCTGGTCCCAGAGGTTCTCGCGGTAGTCCGCCGAGGTCGGCATCCGCAGGTAGATCTCGCCGTCGCCGCGGGCGAGCACGGCGTACTTCGCCTGGCTGTCGAGGCGGACGCTCGGCGTCGCGCAGAGCAATGCCGCGCGCACCCGCTCGTGGCTGGCGTGGTCGCCGTGTCCTGACTCGACGCTCTCGACGATGCGGGCGCGGGCGCCGTCCGCCGTCGGCGCCACCCGCGTCGCGACCGGCGTCCCGGCGTCGCCCCCGCGCAAGGGGAGCGCGAAGGCGCCACCGCCCCGGGCCGCGACCAGCACGCAGCCGGGCGCACCCGCGAACGGCAGGTTGGGGCATGCCAGCGCCCCCACCTTGACCTCACCGGCGTCGAGCAGCGCCAGCGCGACGGCGTACTGTTCGCCGCGCAGGAAGCCCTTGGTGCCGTCGATCGGATCGAGGCACCAGAAGCGCCCGGAGCCACCCTCCGCGCGTGCGCGGTCGATCGCGGCGAGCACTTCCCCGGGAGCGAGTGCCGGCAATTGCTCGCGCACTTCGGCGACCACCTGTGCGGCGATGGGAGCATTCGCCGGGTCCCGCAGTTCTGCGGCGTCCTCCTCGCCCATGAGGGCATCGCCCGGGAAGTCGGCGGCCAAGGCGTGCGCGACGACCGCCTGCGCGCCGAAGTCGGCCACGGTGACGGGGCTCTTGTCCCCCTTCGTCAACGCCACCCCGAGAACGCGGCGCGCCTGCACCCGACCGCAAAGACGCGCGGCCGCGGCGACCGCGCGTACGGCAGCCGCACATTCACGCTCGAATTCCGCACCAAAAGATCCCATTCCGATCTCCGATTCGCCTCTTCGCGCCGGTTCCGCATGGCTTCGCCCCGGAGCGACCGCTCCGGGAGCAGCGCATCTTGGCTACCATCCGCCCCAGTTTCTCCCCCCCTGCTCGAGCGATCGAGCCGTACGCCACGGGGAACGAGTGCGGCGGACACGCGGTCAGTACGACGCGCGGACGCGGAGGGGATCGGCGGGCAGCGCCCTCGGGGACGATCTCGCGGGCGCCCATTCAGGGGACTCCCATGGCAGATGCGAAGTCGGGTGGTGCGAAGGCGAAGGCGACGCCGGCGGTGCTGATGGTGCCGGTGACGCCGGATGAGATCCTGGCGAAGGTCGTCGGCGCCGCGCCGCTCACCCGCGCCGACGTCACCAAGAAGCTCTGGGACTACATCAAGGGCAAGAACCTTCAGGACCCGAAGAACAAGCGGATGATCAACGCCGACGACGTCCTGAAGGCGGTCTTTGGCGGCAAGGCGCAGGTCTCGATGTTCGAGATGACCTCGCTGGTGAACAAGCACATCAAGGCGTGAGCCATGCCGCGCTCCGGGGCGGCGAGGCCGCCTCCCGGGAGCGCTCGGCGGCGCCAGTCCGCACCGCCGAAGCAGATCGTGCGGGCAAGAGCCGGTCTGAACTGCGACGGGCCGCGCCGGGGACTCCCCGGCGCGGCCCGCTCGCTTTGATCCAGCCACTCGAGCCAGCGACTCGATCCGGCCGGGCGCCACCGCAGCTGAGCCACCCGTGGGTGCGCCCTCCGTCGGCGTGCGCCCGCGACCGCCGTCGCTCAGGTCACTTCATGTCCTTCATGTAGGTCTTGAGGCCGTCGAAATTCGGCTTCATCGCCTTCGCACCGGCCTTCCAGTTGGCCGGGCAGACTTCACCATTGGCCTTCGTGTACTGGAACGCCTCGATCAGGCGGAGCGTCTCTTCGACGTTGCGGCCGACCGCGAGGTTGTTCACGGTCATGTGCTGCACGACGCCATCGGGATCGACCAGCAGCAGGGCGCGCAGGGCGATGCCGGCGTCGGTGAGGACACCGAGACCGCGCGCGAGGTTGCCGCCGAGGTCGGCGATGAGCGGCATCGCGATTCCCTGCACGCCGCCCTCGTTGCGGGCGGTCATCTGGTAGACGCGGTGGGTGAAGTGGCTGTCGACGCTGACGCCGTAGCACACCGTGCCGAGCCGGGAGAAGGCCGCGGCCGCGTTGTCGTAGGCGATGATCTCGGTCGGGCAGACGAAGGTGAAGTCGAGGGGATAGAAGAGCAGGACGCTCCACTTGCCCTTCAGCGTCGAGTTGTCGATCGACGAGAACTCGCCCTTCGTCGCCGCGTTCAACTTGAACGCCGGCAGCGACTTGCCAACGATGCTGTCCATCTGCTGCTTGCTCCTTTGCGGTGGAAATGTCGGGTGAAATCGAACGGCCGCGGCCACTCGCGTCCAGGCGCGGCGCCCTGCGGTCGATCGCGGTCGATCAACGCGGCACACGGCGTCCGGCGCACCCACCGGACGGCGGTGCACCGATTCCGCCGTCCGCCTTCGCGGCTCGACCGGAAACCTGCGAAGGGGGGGGCAAGCTACGGTCCACGGCGGCGGTTTTCCACGCGTATGTGGCCGGCCGGCGCGGCGCGCGACCGGCGCCGCCGCCGTCTCGGCGCGCGGAGTCGACGGCGCTCCAGCGGGCCACTCCCTCGACAAGCGCCCGCGCTTTTCCTTTGCTTTGCACCCTTGCGCTGCGCCGTGAACCGCCGCGGCGCGTCGGTGACGCGTGTGGAGGCCATCTTCGTTGCTCACGCAATCTGAAGCCCGCATCTGGAGCAGCGAGCAGAGCGACCGGCTCTACTCGCTGTCGGCGTGGGGGCGCGGCTACTTCCGCATCAACGAAGCGGGCAGCGTCGAGGTCCACCCGCGTCCCGAGAAGAGCAAGGCCGCGATCGACCTGAAGCAGCTCATCGACGACCTCCGTCGCCGCGGCATCCCGCTGCCGGTCACGGTCCACTTCGACGGCATCCTCGAGGACCGCGTCGAGCACATCTTCGGCTGCTTCAAGCGCTCGATCGGCGAGTACGGCTACAAGGGCCGCTATCGCGGCGTCTACCCGATCAAGGTCAACCAGCACCGTCAGGTCGTCGACGTGCTGCTGCGCGCCGGCAAGCCGCACGGCCTCGGCCTCGAGGTCGGCAGCAAGCCCGAGCTCCTCGCCGTGCTGGCGCTGCTCGACAACCCCGATGCGCTGCTGATCTGCAACGGGTACAAGGACCGCGTCTTCCTCGAGACCGCCTTGCTGGCGACGCGCCTCGGTCACCAGCCGGTCATCGTCATCGAGCGCTTCACCGAGCTGGTCGACCTGATCCAGATCGCCCGCGACCTCAACATCCGGCCGGTCGTCGGCCTGCGCGCCAAGCTGATGTCGAAGGGTTCCGGGAAGTGGGAGAGCTCCGGCGGCGAGCGGAGCAAGTTCGGCCTCACCGCCACGGAGATGACCGAAGCGGTCGAGCTGATGCGGCGCGAGGGGATGCTCGACTGCCTCCAGCTGCTCCACTTCCACCTCGGCAGCCAGATCACCGCCATCGCCAACCTCAAGACCGCGCTGCGCGAGGGTTCCCGCCTCTACGTGGAGCTCTGCAAGCTCGGCGCCAACATGAAGTACCTCGACGTCGGCGGCGGGCTCGGCGTCGACTACGACGGCTCGCGGACGAACTTCGTGGTCAGCAAGGACTACTCCGACCAGGAGTACGCCAACGACGTGGTCTGGCTGGTGCAGGAGACCTGCGACGGCGCCGGCGTCCCCCACCCCGACCTGATCTCGGAGTCGGGCCGCGCCCTCGTCGCGCACCACTCGGTGCTGGTGGTCGACGTGATGGGCGCGAACATGATGGCCGACCGACCGCCGCCGGCCGCCCCCGCGGCCGACGCCCATCCGGTGCTGAAGAACCTCTGGGAGGCGTACCAGAACACCTCGGTGCGCAACTGCCGCGAGACGTTCCACGACATCGCCTCGACCAAGGACGAGATCCACACGCTCTTCATGCACGGCATCCTCACGCTGAAGGATCGCGCGTACGCGGAGGAGCTCGACATCGCGACCCGCAACAAGGTGCTGCGGCTGGTGCGCAAGATGGACGAGGTGCCGGAGGAGTTCGAGCACCTCGAGCGCGACCTCGCCGACACCTACTTCTGCAACTTCTCGATCTTCCAGTCCCTGCCTGACACGTGGGCGATCAAGCACCTCTTCCCGACGATGCCGATCAGCGGCCACAAGAACCGGCCGTCGCGCCACGCGGTGCTGGCCGACATCACCTGCGACTCCGACGGCAAGGTCGACCGCTTCATCGACCTGAAGGACGTCAAGGAGACGCTGCTGGTCCACGCGGTCGAGAACATCAGCGGGCCCTACGAGCTCGGCTTCTTCCTCGTCGGCGCGTATCAGGAGATCCTCGGCGACCCGCACAACCTCTTCGGCGACACGTCGGCGGTGCACGTCGACGTCAACGAGGACGGCTCGTACGACATCCGCCACCTGGTCGAAGGCGACCGCGTGAGCGAGGTGCTCTCCTATGTCGAGTACAGCAAGCGCGATCTGATGGAGCGGGTGCGTCGCGCCGCCGAGGCGGCGCTGAAGAACGGGCGCATCACCTTCGAGGAGTCAGGGCGCCTGCTCAAGCGGTACGAGGAGGGCATGGAGTCCTACACCTATCTCTCGAGAAGCTGATGGGCCGGTAGGCCCGCAGCTTCTCGATGCGGAGTTGGAGCGGGCGGGCTGAGGCCCGCCGCTCAACTCCGCCGCTCAACTCCGCCGCTCGCGGAGCATGGGGTGAGGGGCGCAGCTCCGCTCGCGGCACGCGGGGACAGGGGCGCGGTCGCGGCGGGGACGTCCGCACGTTGCGCGCTAAGATCCCCGGCATGAACGGCCCCGGGGCCCCGAGGATGGGCGCCGGGGTTTTCCGCTTTCCATCGCGCCTTGCCAGAGCCTCCGCATGTCGGCCCCGACCTCCTTCTCCCTCACGCCCGGCAAGCGGGTCCTCTTCCTGACCAAGGATCCCGAGCTCGTCCGGCGCCAGCTGCGCGGCGAGCTCGACCTGACCATGGACCGGATCCGGGTCGAGGAGCTGCTCGACAACGTCAACACCGACGCCATGACCCCCGCCTGGGTCTGCTTCGACTGGGATCCGGCGGAGATCGCCAAGAACGCCTACGCCGGCCTGATCGTCGAGGGCGCCCGGCTCGTGCCGACCGAGGCGCTGCGCAAGGGCAACTTCGAGGTGATCGTCAGCGGCTTCCGCAAGGGCACCGGCTCGTCGCGCGAGACCGCGGTGCAGGCCGAGAAGTGGTCCGGCATCCGCATGGCGGTGGCGGCGTCGTTCGCGCCGATCCATGGTCGCAACAACATCAACCAGGGCGTGCTGATGGGCGACCACGCCATGCTCGCGCGGCTGCAGCGCGGCGAGGCGATCCCGCTCGCGGAGCTGACCGCGGGCAAGGACCCGATCACCCGGCTCCTGATCGAGCAGGGCGGGCTGTTCAAGTTCTCGGCGGCGCTCAAGCGCGGTGCGGTGACGCTGCCGGCGCTGTCCACGCCGCGGCGGCCGATGACGATGGCCGAGAAGATCATCGCCCGCCACGCGGTGCGCGACCCGGGCGCGAAGGGCGAGGTCTTCGTCCAGCCGGGCGACGCGCTCCTGATCAAGGTCGACGCCGGTTACTCGCACGAGTTCACCACGGCGCAGGTGCACGCCTTCCTCGCCGAGGAGTTCGGGGCGGACTACCAGGTGCAGAATCCGGCGAAGTTCGCCGTGTTCGAGGATCACCTGATCTACGCGGACGGGGTCGCGGCGATGGCGCCCTACTCGGCGAAGATCGAGACGCTGCGCCGGATGCAGCGCGAGTTCCAGCGGCACACGGGCGTGCTCGACTACTCGGCGAAGGACGGCGTGTCGCCCGGCATCTGCCATCAGGTGGCGCGCGAGAAGTTCATCAACCCGGGTGAGATCGTCAACGCGACCGACAGCCACACCTGCATGGGTGGCGCCAGCAACGCCCTGGCGTGGGGCTGCGGCGCGACCGAGTACGCCGGGCTGATCCATGCCGGTTTCACCTTCGTGCGCGTGCCGGAGTCGATCCGCTTCGAGCTCCATGGCCGGCTGCCGGCGGGCGTCACGGCGAAGGACCTGATCCTCGAACTGCTGGCGACCTACGCCCGGGAGCAGAAGACGCTCGATCGGGTGATGGAGTTCGGCGGTCCGGGCCTCGCTTCGCTGTCGCTCGACGAACGGGCGACGCTGACCAACATGGCGACCGAGTGCTCGGCGTTCACCGGCATCACCGAGTGCGATGCGGCGACCCTCGACTGGATCGCGGCGCGTCGACCGGACGCCGATCGCGCGACGCTGGCGGCCGGCGCAGTGCGGCCCGACCCGGGCGCGATCTACGCCGGCGGCGTCCACCGGATCGACCTCGCGCAGATCGTGCCGATGGTGGCGACGCCGGGCGACCCCGATCGCGGCATCCCGTCCGACCCGACCAACGGCGCGAGGGTCGCCGACCTCCCGCCGACCCCGATCCAGATCGCCTACGGCGGCAGCTGCACCGCCGGCAAGGACGACGACATGGAGTTCTACGCCGCGGTGTGCCGCGAGGCCGCTGCCGCCGGCGTGCGAGTCGCGACCGGCGTCGAGTTCTTCCTCCAGTTCGGTTCGCTCGACGTGCAGGAAGCCGCGCGCAGGAAGGGCTATCTCGAGCTCTTCGCGCGGGTCGGCGTGAAGATCATCCATCCCGGCTGCGGCGCCTGCATCGGTTGCGGGCCCGGCGTCTCGACCGCGGGCGAGCAGGTGACGGTCAGCGCGATCAACCGCAACTTCAAGGGGCGCAGCGGCCCCGGCAAGCTCTGGCTGGCGTCGCCGCTCACCGTCGCTGCGTCGGCCTTCGCCGGTCACATCGTCGATTTCCGGCCCGGGATGTTCCGTCAGCCGGCCGCGGTGCGCTGAACGCCGCGCGGGCGCGCCTCGCGGCGACGCGCCGGATGGCGCGGTCGCCCGCCAGCGCCGTTACCGCAGCTGCCCTTCGACGAACGGCACCTCGTGCACCTTCGGGTGCATGATCGGGCCGTGGCCGAAGTAACCCTCCTCGCCGAACAGCTCGCCGTGGTCGGCGGTGATGGTGATGAAGGTGTTCTTCGGGCAGATGTCGAACAGCTTCTCCATCACGGTGTCGATGTACTCCACCGTGTTGATCTGCCGCTGGCGCAGTTCGTCCATCTCGCTCTGGACGAAGAAGCTGTCGTTCTTGTGGACGAGCTTCCCCTCGACGACCTCCTTGTCGAGCCCCTTCAGCACGCCGTTGATGCCGCTGATGCGCGGGAACTTGTTCGAGTCCTCGGTCGGCAGCGCGAACGGGTAGTGCGTCTCGCCGACGTTGAGGAGGAAGAAGCTCGGCCGCTCGTCGCTGAACTTCATGGTCGGCAGCATCGCCGCCATGTCGTTGTGCTTGTCCATCAGCTGGAAGCTGTCGAAGTCGCGGTTGATGCAGGTCGACGGATTGAGCACCGGCAGCGACACCCGCCCGTGGACGAAGTAGCCGAGCTCCCGGCGCAGGTAGGTCGGCATGAAGAGCGAGGGCACCAGCTTGCCGAACTCCATCCCGTCGGTGCCGAATCGGCGGTTGTAGTTGAGGAAGTCGTGCTTGTAGTACTCGGACGCGAAGACGTTCGGCGGCGACGTGTGCGGCACGAGTCCCATCAGCAGGTTGTAGTGCGAGGGGGCGGTCCAGCTCGCGTAGCTGTAGCGCTTCTCGACCGGACCGAGCTTCGTCATCACCTTGGGCTTCGCCGCCATGAACGAGTCGAAGCGGCAGGAGTCGAGCGTGATGATGATGTAGTTGTTCTTGCCCTTCGGCGCGGGACGGATCAGCGTCCCCGCCTTCGGCGGCAGCGCTTTCGGCGGCAGCGCCTTCTTCGGTTCTTCCTTCTTGCCGAACAGTCCGCCGAAGATGCCCATGTGGTTCTCTCGTGCCTCGCGCCCGGTCCCGGTCTCGACGGCCCTGGCGGCCGCCGGAATCGCGCCGAACTAGCCGACGGCCCCATCGAGGTCAAGGAACCGCGTCACGACGTTCGGTCAGCCGCCCGGTTCAGCTGCAGGCGAACGCCCGGCCGGAACGCTTTTCCCGGGCGCGGCTCGCCATGCCGGAAGCGTGGCGAGGAACGCCTCGGTGCGCGGACAGTCCGCGCGTTCCGGATCGGCCCCGTCTGCCAGTTGCCGCTGCAACGCGGCGAGGTCCTGGCCGGTGTCGATGTCGAGCCAGCGCCGCAACGTGGCGGTCGCGAGCCCGGCGTCGCGCGCTCGCCGCAGAGTCTCGTCGAGCACCGACGACGTGCTCATCGCGAAACCGCGAAACAGCTCGGGTCGGGGTGCACGCAACCCCGCCAGGTAGTAGCCGCCGCCGAGGTCGGGCCCGAGCACGACGTCCGCCCCCCGCTCGAGCCGATCGAACGCTTCGGCGACGACGACGGCCGGCAAGGTCGGACTGTCGCTGTTGCGCATGACGACCGCCTCGGCGCCGGCGGCGAAGCCATCGGCGAACGCCGCGACCATGCGTTCGGAGAGCGTCGGGCCGACCTGCGGCCGCACCTGGAAGCGCCCCTCGGCCAGTTCGGCCACGCGCGCCACCGACTCGGGTGGGTAGGCGCAGACCCAGCGCTCGGCGCGGACCAGCGCCGAAGTGTCGAGGACGTCGCGCAGGAAGGCGCGATAGAGCCCGGCCGCCGCCGTGGCGCCGATCGCCGGGATCAGCCGCGTCTTGGCCAGTCCGGGACGCGGGTCCTTCGCCATCACGATCAGCACGCGGCGCATCGACTTCTCCGGGAGCCACCCCGGGGAAAGGCGGCGCGGGCGCAGCGTATCGCCCCCCTCCGCTCCCCGGTGCGATCGGTTATCTTGAGAACGAGTCTTAAGATCAGGATCGACTGGCCGGCGCCGAGTTCGACCATGACCCCCCATCCTGCAACGCGCGGATCGCCTTCCGCCGCCACCCTGCCCGAGCTCCCGCCGGGGGCGCCGGCCGTGGTGGTCGCCGTCACGGCCGCCGGCGCGCTGGCCGGGCGGCTGCAGGAACTCGGCGTGGTCCCGGGGGCCGAGGTCACGCTGCTGCGCACGGGCCCGCCGCTGCTCCTCGCCACGCGCGACGCCCGCTTCGCGCTGCGTGCCGAAGAGGCGAACGCGATCCTGGTCGCCGAGACCTGAACGATGCGCACGCTCGACCAGCTGCGCCCGGGCGACGCGGCCCGCATCGCCCGTGTCGGTGGCCAAGGGGCGATCGTACAGCGCCTCGCCGAGATGGGCGTGCTGGCCGATGCCCGCGTCCGCATGGTCCGCACCGCGCCGCTCGGCGATCCGCTCGAGATCGAGCTCGACGGCTGCTTCCTCTCGCTGCGCAAGGCCGATGCCCGCGCCATCGAGCTCTGCGATGACTGACCGACCGTTCCGAGTCGCGGTGCTCGGCAACCCCAACGCCGGCAAGAGCACGTTGTTCAACGCCCTGACCGGGCTGTCGCAGAAGGTCGGCAACTACCCGGGCGTCACGGTCGAGCGGAAGGCGGGCGTCGTGCAGCGCCTCGCCCGGCCGATCGAGCTGATCGATCTGCCCGGCACCTACAGCCTCGCCGCGCACTCGCCGGACGAGATGGTCGCGGTCGACCTGCTCCTCGGCCAGATTCCGGGCGAACCGCGCCCCGACGCGATCCTGGCGGTGATCGACGCCAGCAATCTGGAGCGCAACCTCTACCTGGTGAGCCAGCTGCAGGAGACCGGCCTGCCGCTGCTGATCGCGCTCAACATGGTCGACGTGGCCGCGGCCCGCGGGATCCGCATCGACCGCGAGCAGCTGGCGACGCGGCTCGGCGCTCCGATCGTCGCCACGCGCGCCGATCGCGGCGATGGCCTCGATCGTCTGCGGGCGGAGCTCGACGCCCTCGCCGTTGCGCGCACGCCCGCGGCGCCGCCGCCGGCACCGGTCGAGCCAGCGGCGCTGGCCGCCGGGATCGAGGCGCTGGTCGCCACGGCGCTGCCGGCGATCACGCGCGCGCTCGGCCGTCCCCCCCACCGACT
>Ga0194131_10008840_pt1 | contig 12948 bp, 11 predicted proteins | sample TA2KigO120mmetaG_FD_148631 | JGI IMG/M metagenome (GOLD analysis project Ga0194131, IMG submission 148631) | Freshwater microbial communities from Lake Tanganyika, Tanzania - TA2015053 Kigoma Offshore 120m | ecosystem: Environmental > Aquatic > Freshwater > Lake | place: Tanzania: Lake... | reverse complement strand
CTCGGCGGCCGCCCCGAATACCGCCCGTACCGGGGCGAAAGTGTGGCATGACTCTGTATTTCGGGCGCCGTTCGGGCCGCTGCTCTCCGCGGTCTCACACTGGGCCTGGGTTTCGTCCATCCCGAGCATTGTCGCCGCCCGCCCGGGTAAGGCACGGCACGGCAGGGAGGTTCCCGTCAACGCATCCGCCGCCCCGCCTACCGGCGGGTCAGGTCACCTACGAAAGTCGGCTGCATGCCGTAAAGCGGCCAGTATGCATAATATGACCTATGAGGACCTTACGTAAAATCGCGCCCGTACTGCTCACCTGCGGATATTTGCGCCCAGGTACACAAACGCCACAATCGTTCGCCGTGAACGCTGTCCCTGAACACTTCTCCGCCATGAACGCCGTTCTTTTGAAAGCCGCGCAGAACAGTGAAACGGCGTGCCGCGAAACTCTGCGCAACCTTGCATCAGAAGGGGTCTACTGGGAGCTGATGGGCGGGCGACCTGATCTAGAGACGACGACAAGCACTCTACGCAATCTCAGGTGGTCCATCGGAACGAATCCCTTAGTACGTCGACCCACCCACTTCGGGGATCGGCCTATTGTGGCGCATGCGTACTACGATCTTTGCGTACTTCGCGCCCTGTCGCCTGTCTGGAATCCGAAACCATCCGAAAGCGAAACTCTTGAGACGTTGATACGTGATGCGGAAGCCGAGCTGCCGCTGCACTCGGAGCTGGATCGCGTGCTGGACGCGTACCTGAACGTCTATCAGCTACCTGCAGAAACCGTCTCCCACAGGATGTCCTCGCTGGTGCAGCCGGAGGAAGGTGTCCCGATAGGAGAGATGCCCTACATCTTGATGAGCGGCGTAGCATGCGCTCACGTTGAGTCCGAGCGCGCCACGCCGAGTTTGCTCCGCGTTCTCTCCTACGGCCTCCACGCGCGCGTGCAACTGCTGGTTACGAACAATAGTGAGAGACCTATGCCCAATCACCAAGTGATGAGTCTCATAAGTGGCTGGTGCACGATGGTCTCCCTGTCAGCTAGACCGGCGGATGGCGCGGAGGCGGATCGCGCTCACCTGGACGTAACTGTGCGGCACTACTTGGCTGCTGCGGGGCTAACCGCGTTGTCCCGCCTGGATCTCGTGGAGAGAAACCGAACCATGCTACGTAACGGGCAATCTCGCTAGTACACGCAGTGCCGGAGCGCTGTGCTCGGACAATCCGTGCATAGGGCGCGGAGACGCAGACGTTAGTAACCATGCTACTCAGCATTCTTGCCGCCATAATCTGCTGGGATACAGGACTCAAGGTGCTGGCTATACTAAATGCAATGGTCGCTTTCTTCTCGTACGGAGTCGCCTCTAACTTCAAGGGCGCTCGACCAGAAGACGTGCCTTCGTGGACTGTAGTTGCCCCTGTGACTACAGTAGTTGCGGTTGTTCTAGGCGTACTTGGCTTCATGGCTCGCTGATACCAGCGCTGCAGGCTGACGGCACAGGGGTCCCGAGCGCCTCAACTCCACACAACGAAGCGCCACTGTTCCCGCCCCCCGTTCAAGGTTCAGTGACTGCAGGCAACTTCTACGGCGGGCTATCTACAGCTTCCATAGATTCCTTGCGGCGTCGCGCAGCACTGCGGACCGTGCCTGTTATGGTAAATATCCGAAAAACAGCCCTTGTCGCTGTGTGCGTGTGCGTGGTTACAACAGAAGACCGCGCCGAGATGATCTCGAGCGGGGTCTTGGCAGTGTCCTCTTCGTCCTCGACCAATACGTCAGCGAAGGTGTCGAGGGGCTCGCCGTAGCCCTAACGATCAAATACTAGACTGAGTATGTACCCAGGCAGGGCGATAACCGACCACCAGCACAGAAGCACCACGAAGGCTATCCTGCGCAACCTGCGCGCATCGTAGAGAACGGGGTGCACCCGCCGGGCCGGATTTTCCGGCCAGTTGTTCTTGCGCCATGCTCCGCGCACGAGCCACGCGCCGAATCCGTAACAGCCGAGCAGTGGAACAACAAGGACAACCGCACCAAACAGTACCATGAGACCGACGGTTAAACCTTCCATCCCTTCCGCCCCCGCGGAGGCGAGGCTCGCTACCCAGACGATCGCGGAGTAGAGCAACCAGGTTATCGGTACGACTAGAAGAAGTCTCCTTCCCAGGCGCAGATCCGGGTCTTTGAGAGGTTCTCGGTCCTCGGGCGCGTACGTCCCGGGCCACTGTGCACGTTTGGCGGGCCCGTCTTGCTGCTGGTTCGTCGACATAGACCTGTAGATGGTTCAGGTCGCTTAGAAATCGCCCGAATTTCGCTTAGAGGGGTGGCGCGGGGACACCTGGGAGCCGCGCCAGGCAAGGCCGATCGACTTATGTGCATACCCCACCAAGAGGTATGCACACCATAGCAACCTCACGTGCACATAACTCCCAGTTCAATGATCCAAGCGATCAAGAAGCCGGGAGTTTTGGCGTGTCCGCGGGCCGCCGCCCTGTCTTCTGTCCGATAGTTGAAGAAATCAATGAGTCAGACACCTGTCTATATTCCCTCAGCCTCAAGTAGCCGGTTCTACGTATCTTGACAAGACAGGCAATCAAAGAACGGTGGTCTGACATGGGCACCAGATCAATGAACTTTCTGGAAAAACGCAAGGATTTCGCGGTCGCCGTCGCCTTCGCTCTGTTCACCACCCTGCTCTCCGTCGCCTACGGGCTGTATCGCGTGTCCGGGGATCGGTTGAGGGGGGTGGGTTTCGATTCCGTCGACCTCTTACCGAATCCCGTGCTGGTCATCTCCTTGTCGCTGGCTTTCGGGGCCATTCTCTGCGCCGCCTCTTTGTTGCGTTCCAGCGACCTGAATTTCGTGACCGGTACGCTCCTGGGCGCGATCTACGTGATAGGGTTGCTGCAAACCTTGCGGTTCTCCCTCGACCCGGGTGTTTCCGGGAAAGCCGAGTATCTCAACTGGCCGGTGGTTCTTACGGGGTCTTCGCTGATGGTCGCCGCGGCCTGCTCGCAGCTTTTGTTCGCCGGCCGCCAGCGGTAACCCGGTCAGCGAGCGAGACGGTCGGCAACCTTGCGGAGGAGTCCGGCGATTCGCATCTCCCCGTTGACGGCCGCTTCCGCGCCCCGCCGGGCTATTTCCGGTACCCGGTCAGCGACCGCCCGTAAAGGGGAGGTGTACCTTATACCGGCGACCCGCAGTATCTTCTCGTGGTCTTCGGCCCGCATGCGTATCTCCCCGGAGAGCGCGTTGGCTCCCAGGGCGGCCAGCAGCGGAAAGGTGTTGGCTAGGCGCCCTGCGCGTCTCTCGGCGACCTCGGCGGCCGCCCCGAATACCGCCCGTACCGGGGCGAAAGTGTGGCATGACTCTGTATTTCGGGCGCCGTTCGGGCCGCTGCTCTCCGCGGTCTCACACTGGGCCTGGGTTTCGTCCATCCCGAGTATTGTCACCGTCCGCCCGCGTAAGGCACGGCAGGGAGGTTCCCGTCAACGCATCCGCCGCCCCGCCTACCGGCGGGTCAGGTCACCTACGAAAGTCGGCTGCATGCCGTAAAGCGGCCAGTATGCATAATATGACGTATGAGGACCTTACGTAAAATCGCGCCCGTACTGCTCGCCGTTTCCCTGGCCGCCTGCTCGCAAGGCAAGCCCATAGCTCCCGGCGAGGAGAAGTCCGCCCAGTCGCAACCCGGTTCGGCTAGCGAAGGTTCTTCGGCCTCTGCCCCTGATGCTCTCCGGGAATCGTGGGAAAAAGAAGGGGTGTACATGGCAAACGACGGGTCGTTTTACTCGGAAAAGTGTCCCCACAGTCGCGATGTTCGTGTACCTGCCGGCGTAGTTACGCGCTGTTAGGTTTCAGCCGAGGCCCTCGCGTCCGGACTTACTTTCAGGTACAGGGCCGCGTGGTCGCTACCGTGGATCCGGTACTTTTTGTACGTATCGACCCTCAGGTTGCCGGACAGCAGCGCGTGGTCTATGCCCATAACGGGCCAGGGTAGGAATTTTTTGAAAACATAACCGTCGGTGGGCCAGGTCTTGGAGTGCCGCTTCCCGAGGGAGGATGCGCTGTCGCGCAGAGTTCGGGTCAGGTGTCGCATGCCTCCGTGGTCCAGGACCGCGTTGAAATCCCCCGCAACCATCAGGTGCCCGGGTGTGCTTTGGGCGTATTCGTCCAGGTCCGCGAAAGACTGGTTCCAGGATGCCAGGTTTTTTTTGGTGTCCGGCGCCGTAAGATGCACCGCCAGCAAAGTCAGCGGCTGCCCGTTCACCTTGGTGCGCACCCACGGTAGGAGGTCTCCCCGTGCGCCCACTTTGGCGACCCCCGACGATTCTACGGCATCTTTCACCCTCTCGTGGGCCCAGATTCCTGCGAACATGCCCAGCGGGCCGTCGCCCCGGTTTAACAGAACGTAGTCGTCCATCGCGTCATCCAGTTTTTTCCGCGTCTCGTCGGTCATCTCCAGGACTACCATATAGTCGGGCCGGTGCGTGACCAGGTCGCGTATGCAGGCGTCCGCCGCGGGGTTGGAGTATTGAAGGTTGGAGGAGAGGACGGCGACCCCGTCTCCGTCGACGTTCCTGCGCCGCGATTTTATCCCGTGGATGGCCCGCACCAGCACGTACCCGGCCGCGCTCGCCCCGCCCAGTGTTTCCCAGATTCCGTAGGAACGCCATAGCACCACGTACGCCAGGTATGCTACGAGCAGTATCTCGAAGGTGAAAGTCCTCGTCGCCACGAGCAGGACCCCGCTGACGCTCCGGTTGCGGGGGACGATGCGGCAAAGACCCGCCGCGACTTGTAGCAGACCCAGAACTAGGAGGATCAGTAGGTGGATGTTCTTGAGCGCGGCCATCGCACCTTCCACTGTGATGATTGGGGGGAATTTGTAAATGGAGGCCGGCGGTGTCTTCCCGTGGTTACTTGTTGAACACCTCGTAGTCCTCGCGGGCGGTACGCTGGTTGGCGACTATGTCCCCCGCGATCTCGAGTCCGCGGTCCCTGGCCTCGATGCACGTTGCCAGGTGTTCGTTTTTCACGAATCCGCACACCTTCCGGCTTCCTTCCTTCCCGCTGACGATGCTGTAAGAGAAGGCCATGCTGGAGATGCAGGCTTCCGCTCCGTCCCCGGTCCCCGCATAGCAAGCCGCCGTGATTTGTTCCGGGTCCCAGGAGTATATGGTGAATCCGCTTGCGGCGATTCCTTCGTAGCAGGCCTGGGGGATGCCGGACGTATCACAGTATTCGTGTATGCGCGGGTAGTCGGCGTCCCATAGCACGGATAGGGTCTGCGACGAGTTGGTGTAGCAGACGTACTTGACTTCGGCCACGTCCATGCTTTCGCAGGTCTCCGTCAGCAGCCGCGCCTGACTTTTGCGATCGGTTCCCCAGATCCTCGCCGACCTTTCCAGGTCCCTGGGTTTTCCTACGCTCGCCCGCGCGGCGTCCGTGGCTTGCATCAGGGTTCCGTCCACGCAACGCGAGTGCAGGGTGGGCTCGGCGAACGCCGTGCAATCCTTTACCGCTTTTCCTATGTCGTCGCCGGATCTGTCGAAAACGAAATGTCCCAGAACGTGTACGCATTCCTGGGTGGCCGCACTCGAGGCCTGCCCGAAATAGGCGCACAGCCCGTTCAGGTCCTCGACGAGTTCACTTCTGCTCATGCCGGAGGTGTGCTCCTCCAGGGCGCCGTGGTACAGACCGAACCTGCAGTCGGGGAAAGGTAGCGCGTACACTTCAAGGAGGGTTCCACCGAGCCGTACCGCGGTTCGTCCGATGCCGTGCGCGGCGTTGTGGCATTTGCCGACCAGGTCGGAGGATACCGTCATGCCTTCCCTCAGCACCGATAGCGCCGCCCCCACCTCGCCGCTGTCGGCTATCGTTGCCACCAGGTTCACGACGCAGCCGGAGACCTCCATCGAGGGCTTGTTGCCGCATTCGTCTGACAGGGTCTGCCATTTTCCGGTTTGCGCCGTGTAGTCCACTTTTACGCCCGGGCCGCCGACGTACCCGCCGGCATAAGCCGCCGCCAGGACACCCGCAACGGCAAGCAGCGCTACCAGACCCATTCTCAAGTAGGTGCGCGGGATGACAGGCTTTTTCGGGGTGGTTTCCATGTCGCTCACCTTGGTAACAGTGCCAGGTTTGCGGCAAACATCAACTAGTCGGGGCTCCGCATCCGATCCTCGCGGGGATCTTGGCTCAAACGGCTCGGGAGAGAACTGTACCCTAGTATGACTTCCCAGTTCAATGCGCCGGACGTTCGGCAGGTTTCTCGCCATGCCTGAGAAGTACGTAGGTATCTGCATCGACGGTTCGCGGGCCACGATGATCAACACCATCGATTCTCTGGCGACGGCTTACGCGACCGTGGATCTCGGGGATGTTGGCGAGTCCGTAAAGGTCCTGATCAAAAACGTCAAGCAGAGGAAGAAAAGTCCGCCTATCCGTATCGTCGTTTCCGCCCCGACCTCCATGGTGAAGAACATGGATGTGACCGCCAAGGCCACCGCGTCCTACGATGATTTCCAGGAACTCCTCTACACTGCCTTGCCTGTGGACAGGGACACCACTTCGGTCGCCGGCATGGTGCACAACCCCGAGGACATGGTGGGGGACAAGGTGTGTCCGGGGGCGGCAGCGTCTCTGGCCACTTCGGTGCTCTCCGAGGTTTACAACGCCATGGGGTCCTTGCGTTGCGAGGTGGTGAGCACGCCCCTGGTGTTCGCGGCGTACAACGGGGTGTGGCTGGGGATTCAGCAGGGTATCGCGTCGGTGTCCCTTCTCACGAACGGTCGGATCGCCGCCTACCGTCAACTTCGTCTGGGGGGCCTCTCGTCGGTGGTGTCCCACTTACTGGGTTCGGCCACCAACGTCAAGCCGATCCAGGCCAGGGTCGAGCAGGCATTGGTTACGGTAAACAATACCGACACCCAGGCGTCCACGGAAGTCGGCCGCTACATGCGCATGCTCACGACCGAGCTCAGTCAGACCATAGACTTCTGGCGTCGTCAGGGCGAGGTAATCGAGAATGACGGGATGATTTTGGCCTACGGCCAGGGTGCCGTCTCGCCGCTCCTGGATGACGCCCTGCACGAGGCCGGTTTCGTACGTGCGATATGTTCGGCCATAGACAGGCAATTGGTGAACGTCGCCTCCGCCCAGCGTCTGGACAGCTACCCCGCTTTTTTGGCCGCCGTATCCGTAGGCAAGAACATGCCGTACGTATCCTTTGTCAACCCCAACTACCAGGCACTCAAGAGGGCGCAACGCAGGAAGTTGAAGATAGCTTCCACGCTAGTGGGAACTCTGGCCGTCCTGGCCTCTCTGGGGCTGTTCGTGGTCAAACCGATAATTGACGTAAAGCGCAAGGAATCCGCCACCAAAACTTCCTTGGCTGAAGTCGAGGGCAGGTTCGCACCGCTCCAAGATATGTACGTCCTCTCGGAGGAAAGTTTGGCTCGTGCCACCGTCAACGACGAGGTGCTGGCCGATCAACCGAACTGGGCGGCCATATACCAGCAAGTGATGCTGTCGGCGCCACCCACAGCCACGATAGTTCAAATGACGGCCACCAGTTCGGAGGGTGTCGTCATAGTGAACATCGCCGCCACGTTGCCCGACGGCAGGTACGAGGACATGTCCGCCTGGTTAACACGCCTCGGCGAGATCGACGGCGTGACAAGCGCGTGGACCAGGGGATTCAACGAGAGACAAGGCAAGGTGACCGTGGACCTGACCGTGAACTTCGCGTACCCGCAGTCCGCCACCGACGAGGTTTCCCGATGAGCGGTAGGCGCAAGATACTCTGGCTGCTGGCCTTCATAGTTACGGGCGTCCTTCTTTACCCGTCCCTGCCGTCTCTTGACCCGATCATAGGCAAGACCTCGTCCCTGGAGGTTCAAATACGCGACACCGAGATCAAGATCGACCAGGCCCGCGTCGCGCAGGCCGAAGGCCAGGAGTTCCTCGCCAGGTTGGAGACCCTGCGCGGTAGAATCCCCAGCGACCCCGATTTGGAGGGTCTGGTGAACGAACTTTCCCGGCGTATCACTGCGACGGGCATGCGTTGGACCGACGGTGCGCCCAGCGCGCTCGAGCAGCAGGCCGAGGGCGCCGTCTTCAGGACTTGGCAGATTTCCTTGACCGTCGCCGGACCGGAGAGCGGGGTGTTTCCGCTGCTCGAGAGTATCGCCGCCGCGGACAGGACCTTGACCGTCGACTCCGTGAGCGTGCGCACCGAAGGGGACAAGGTGGTGGTCGCCATTAACGCGAGGTTCTACGCCCTCCTTCCGGGCGAATACAACGACTCGCAATACCAAGGGTCATGAGCACGGTACCCAACGGCGAATCCCTCGCGTTGGACAAGGTCAAAGCGGGCGTCACGGTTTTCGGCAACGACGCGTTGCGCTACGTGGACGTGGATGTTGACACCGTCGATTTTTCCTTGATGCAGATGCTGGACCTGGGTTACGCCCTGAAAAACAAGACCGTTCCCGTAGGCGGGGACCGGTTTGAGGTGATAATAGCGGTGTCCGACGCTTCGAACCTGGCCGTACTTGACGACTTGCGTACCCGCTTGTCCCCGTGTGAGGTAACTTTCGTGACCACGGACATCGCCAAGATAGATTCCCTGCTGTCCAGGTGGTCGAGGGAAGTGGCGTCCATGGAGCAGCGGGCCACCGTCGCGGACATTCGTGTCAGCGAGACCACGGCCGACGAGACGGAGGCCGCCGACGAGGAAGGCAAGATCGCCAAACTGGTTAACAACATCCTCGAGCAGGCCGTGCTCGAGGGAGCCTCGGACATCCACGTGGAACCGGGTGAGACCTCCCTGTGCGTAAGGTTCCGTATAGACGGGGTACTGCAGGTGCACACCACCTTCCCCGCGACCCTGACTTCCGGTATAGTGAACCGGGTCAAGGTCATGGCCAACATGGAGATAGCCGAACGCAGGATTCCCCTTGACGGTAGATTCAACAGGGTGATGGGCGGCAAGAGCATAGACTGCAGAGTGGTGTCCGTCCCGACCAACACCGGCTACGAAGGCGCGGTCCTGCGCATCCTCGACCAGTCCAAGTCCAGGCTCTCGCTGGCCGACATCGGTTTTCACAAGGAGATCGAGGGGAAATTTCTCGAGATTCTCAACATACCCCACGGAATGGTTCTCGTGGTGGGTCCCACCGGATCCGGCAAGACCACAACCCTCTACGGCGCCCTCGGCCAGGTGGTAAGACCCGATCGGAAAATCCTGACCATCGAGGACCCCGTGGAGATAAACTATCCGTCGGTCACCCAGGTGCAGGTCAACGAGAAAGCAGGCCTTACCTTCACTTCTGCGCTTCGTAGTTTCCTGCGCGCCGATCCCGACGTGATACTGGTAGGGGAGGTGCGCGACGCCCAGACCGCTGCCCTCGCCGCCCAGGCGGCCTTAACCGGACACTTGGTACTCTCCACTCTGCACACCAACGAGGCCGCCGGTGCGCCCACCCGCTTGTCCAACATGGGACTGGAAGGTTACATCATTTCCTCGGCCCTCAAGGCGGTTTTGTCCCAGAGGCTTTTACGTAAACTCTGCACCAAGTGCGCCGTCCCGATCGCCGCCTCGCCGCAGGTCGTCGAGGAGATGAATTTCCAGGCCCACGGGCTCACTCCGCCCTCCCGCCTGTACAAGGCCTCCGAGAAGGGGTGCGATCAGTGCGACCGGCGAGGGTACAAAGGCAGGGTTGTCGCCGCGGAGATCCTGGTGTGTAGCCACGAGGTCAACTCGGGTATAGTGGGCAAGGTGTCCGCCACCGAGTTGGAAAGCATCGCCCGCAGGACCAACAAGCATTCCATACATTACGACGCACTTTTGTGGTTGATGGGCGGCGCCACGAGCGTGGAAGAAGTTAAGCGGGTGGGTCTATGAACCTCAACGGAATACTCGGTAAAAAGCAGTCCTCGTGGGGACCCCTGACGGCTACCCGCAGGAAAACGAGGACCAGGAAGACGGGTCGGCTGAAACAAAGCGAGATACTGTGGTTCTCCGAGCAGATGGCCACCATGCAGTCTGGTGGCATACCTTTGTATAAAGCCCTCGGGATGCTTTCCAAGATGAAGAAGAATTCGTCCATGGGCGACCGCATAGCGGAACTTCAGCGCAAGGTCAGCGATGGCAGCACTCTGGCCGAGGCCATGAGGGCCGACGGGAAGTCGTGGCCGGCGACCACCACCGCGCTCGTGGACGCCGGCGAGGCTTCCGGCACCATGGAGAAGGCTTTCGCCAGGGTGTCCTCGTTGACGGATAGGAGTCTGGTTCTTCGCAGGAATCTGCGCAGCGCCCTCACCTATCCTACGGTCGTTCTCGTGGTGATGCTACTCCTTGTTTCAGGTATGCTGCTGGTGGTGGTTCCGCGCTTTGAAGACATATACGCGAGTTTGGGTAGCGAACTTCCGGGGATAACCCAGCTGCTGGTCTCGATCTCCGGCAAGGCTCCTTTCGTCGCCGTGATGTTCCTGATCGTGGTGGTTGCTCTCGTCCTGCTGTGGCGGTTCGCCAAGGGCAGCAAGACCTTCGCTCCCCGCGTGGATGCCTTTAAGTTCTCTACTCCGCTCCTCGGTCAACTGGCGCTCAAGGGGGTTTACGCCAGGGTGTCCTCTCTGCTCTCCGCCTTGTTGTCCTCCGGCATTCCGCTCATGGAGGCCCTGGAGTTCACCGCGGCGGCCGCGGGGAGTTCCGTGCACGCTTCTTCGCTGCTGCGGGTTCGTAGAAGTTTGGCCGACGGTGCCCTTTTTTCCAAGGCGTTGGAGGACGAGGACATGTGGCCGGATATCATGATTCAGTTCGCCGTGGTAGGCGAACAGTCCGGCGGGCTCGCCCTGATGATGGACAAAGTGGCCACCCGGGCCTTCGACGAGGTGGAGACTTCCTCGGAAAGACTTACCAGTCTGCTCGAGCCGCTGCTGATGGTGATAATCGGCGGTGTGGTGGGCCTGTTTCTGTTGGCTCTGTACCTGCCCATTTTGGACCTGGGCAGCCAGATACGCTAGCCCCTAATGGTGTTACTTGCCGATAGTTGGGTCTTATGCACATTATACACTATGCCGGCAACTAATGCGCGCTCCTCGCTAAGCATGTCTCGCGGACTTTCCCCGCGGAAAGGTTTCTCCCTGGTGGAGATAATCATAGCCGTGCTCCTCATATCCATTTTGAGCGCGGTCGCCGTCCCGCGATTGCTGACCTTCAGGGATTCCGCCGGGAATTCCGCCGCCCAGCAGCAGATAATGACTGTCGCCCTGGCCGCACGTTCGCTGTTCGACTCCGCGGATTCCTTCGCAGGTGTGGACACCAAACTGGTGGACACCACCACCGGCGCCGACCGCCTCCCGGAGATAGTGGTGGTCGCCGGAAACGGTTCCACCGTCCCTGTCGCCGGCGTGAAAAGCAAGATAGTCAGCGTGGTCGTCTCTGGCACGGGCGCGGACGCGGTTTTCATCGCCGCCTCTCCCGGCGGCGATACTTTGTGCTGGTTCATCAAACTAGCGGCCCGCACCGCCGACCAGTTCGCACTGACCACCTCAGGTAGTTGCAACGCCAACGCGGCACCGGGATCCTCCTCCACCGACTGGAAATCCAACGACTTTCCTGCCGTTCCGTAACCGTCATGGAGGCTTCTAGGGAGGTGTCGGACGTTTCGAACCTCGACGTAGCAGTGAACGCGTTGTTCCCCGTGGTATCCAGGGCGGCCGACGTGGACATAGATCCGGAAGCCTCGAGGATGCTGGCTTCCTCGCCGAGTGTCGTGGCCACGCAAATAAAGGGTGACGTACTGGAGGTTTGCACCAGCGAGCGGCTCACGCCGGCTTTCGTCAGAGAGTTGGAGACCCGCGCCGGGATGCTCGTGTCGCTGAGCGTGGGTTCACGCGAACTGGTGGAGGAACTGTATTCAAAAACCATGTCCGTTCGGCCACGGGAGTTCACCCTGGCCCCCATACTTAGGGACGCCGTAAATCTGGGCGCTTCGGACATCCACGTCGCCGCCGGGTCGGTACCCATCCTGCGCATCGACGGGATCCTCAGACCTCTGGGCAACTGCCCCCCGGTATCCAAAAACGACTTGGCCGCCGCCGCGAAATGGCTGATCAACCGTGATCTTCCCGAGTCGGGGCCGGTTGACATGGACACGTCGTTGACCTACATGTCCCAGCGTTGGCGCATCAGCATATACCGTCAACGGCAGTCGCTCGCCATGGCCATGCGCCTGATTCCCGCAGCGCCACTCACCCCCGAGCAGATAGGTCTGCCCAAGTCGATAGTGGACATGTCCTCCGCCTCGTCCGGTCTGGTCCTCTTCTGCGGACCGACGGGCTCGGGCAAGTCCACGTCGATGGCCGCGCTCATCGACAGGATCAACCGCACCAGGAGCTGCCACATAGTCACCATCGAGGATCCGGTGGAGTACGTGCATTCTAGCAAAACTTCCACGGTCCACCAGCGCGAGGTGGGTGAGGACACCGAGTCTTTTGCTTCGGCGCTGCGGGCTTCTCTGCGGCAGGATCCCGACGTGATCCTCGTGGGGGAGCTCAGGGACCTTGAGACCATGCGTACGGCCCTCTCTGCCGCGGAGACCGGCCATCTCGTTCTGGCCACCATTCACGCCAGTTCCACCGCATCGGCCGTCACGCGTCTGGTATCCTCGTTTCCCGCCTCCGAGCAGTTCAACGTTCTCCAGCAGTTGGCCGGAAATTTGAAGGCGGTCGTCTACCAGGTTCTCATGCCGAGCACGACCAAAGGCCGGGTGCTGGTCTGCGAAGTAATGTTGGCCACCACCGGTGTACGGACCATAATACGGGACAACAGGCTCCACGAACTTCCCTCCGCCTTGGACTCCTCGGGTTCCGAGGCGGGCATGATCTCCATCAACAAGTCCCTGGCCTTGATGGTCAACCACGGTATCATTACCTCGGTTTCA
>Ga0194131_10008838_pt1 | contig 12949 bp, 11 predicted proteins | sample TA2KigO120mmetaG_FD_148631 | JGI IMG/M metagenome (GOLD analysis project Ga0194131, IMG submission 148631) | Freshwater microbial communities from Lake Tanganyika, Tanzania - TA2015053 Kigoma Offshore 120m | ecosystem: Environmental > Aquatic > Freshwater > Lake | place: Tanzania: Lake... | reverse complement strand
AGCAGCGCCAGCACCAGGAGCATCCAGTAGGGCGTGGCGGGGTTCTGCACCGCGTAGCCGATGCCGGCGGCCGGCAGAACCAGCGACCAGGTGGCGAGCGTGGTCCACAGCCGGCCGCCGAAGATCGGCACGGTGAAAGAGTAGAAGATGCGCAGCGTCGCACCAGAGACGCCGGGCAACGCGGCCAGCCAAAACAGCTGGTCGGTGGTGTAGGGGAAGCCGATCGACGGCAGCTTGGCCACGACGACCGACCACACCATCCAGACGGAGAAGGACAGCAGCAAGGCCGGGATCGAGATCGCGAGGTTGCGCCGCGCGATCCGCCGTCCGGTCTCGTCCCAGAACTGCTTGTCCTCGGGACGCCAGTCCTCGAGCATCTTGCCGGAGAGCTTGCCGACATGCTCGGGGCGGTGGATCTCCTGCATCTCGGGCAGCTCGGGCAGCCTGGCCAGCGCCTCGCCCGCCTTCTCGCGCTCCATGATGCGGATCGACACGTGCATCCACACCAGCGACACGGCGACGACCAGGAACAGGAGCATGAAGCAGCTCGTCCACACGCCGGTGAGGTCGTTCAGTGCGCCGAAGGCGATCGGCAGCACGAAACCGCCGAGCCCGCCGACCAGACCGACCACGCCGCCGACGGCGCCGACACGGCCGGGGTAGTAGACCGGGATGTGCTTGTAGACGGCCGCCTTGCCCAGGCTCATGAAGAAGCCGAGCACGAAGGCGATGACCGTGAAGGGCATCAAGCCCATCTCGAGCGTGAAGGTGATCGGCCCGGTGATGCCTTTCACGATGTACTGGGTCGGCGGATAGGACAGCACGAAGCAGGCCGCGACCGATACGAGGAACGTCCAGTACATGACGCGCCGCGCGCCGTACTTGTCGGACAGCACGCCGCCGTAGACGCGGAACAGGCTGGCCGGCACGGAGTAGGCCGCGCCGATCATGCCGGCGGCGGTGATGTCCAGGCCGTACACGCCGATCAGGTAGCGCGGCAGCCACAGCGCCAGCGCCACGAAGCCGCCGAACACGAAGAAGTAGTAGAGCGCGAACCGCCAGACCTGAACGCGACGCAGCGGTTCGAGCATTGCCAACATCGACTCGGGCTTGATGCCAGCCTTGCGCCGTGCCGCGAGCTCCGGATCGTCCTTGGTGGTGAACCAGAACAGGACCGCGGTGACGAGCAGCGCCACGGCCCAGATTTCGGCCACGCTCTCCCAGCCCCACGCCACCATGACGAAGGGCGCCACGAACTTGGTGACGGCGGCGCCGACGTTGCCCGCGCCGAAGATGCCGAGCGCGGTGCCCTGCTTGGCCGCCTCGTACCAGCGCGAGACATAGGCGATGCCGACCGAGAAGGAACCGCCGGCGATACCGACGCCCAGCGCCGCCAGCAGGAAGGTCGGGTAGTCGTAGGCGTAGGTGAGCAAGTGGGTCGCCACCGCCGCCGCGACCATGACCCCGACATAGACGACGCGGCCGCCATACTGGTCGGCCCAGATGCCGAGGATCAGGCGGATCAGCGAGCCGGTCAGGATGGGGGTGCCGACCAGCAGACCGAATTGCGTGTCGGTCAAGCCGAGGTCTTTTTTGATCTGCACGCCGATGATGGAGAAGATCGTCCACACCGCGAAGCACACGGTGAAGGCCAACGTGCTCATGCCAAGGGCAGTCGTGCGGTCCCGATTCTCCGCGTGCGCCACGTCCATGATCGCGATCGATGACTCCCCGACCGGTGAGCGGAGACTTCCCCACAGTGACCGTCGGGTCGTTGACATGAATCAAGCGACCGACGGAAACCGGCGCCGGACCGGCCAGCCCTCCGAACGAGTGCGGCACGTCACGGGCGGCGTTGTATGCTATCGACCTGCCGATGCCGTCCTTGTCTCCCGCTTGGCCGTCCCTGATCGCGACCGCGCGCGGTGCGCTGTGGCGGACGGCTAACGGCGCGATCGAGCGGCTGTCGGCGACCGATGCCGCCCTGCGCGCCGCAGCAAGCCCGCCGCTGGTCTGTCACGCGCCGGCGACCGCGGCGCGGCTCGGGCTGGACGACCTGCCGGCGCGCGATCTCCTGGAGCTCTTCGCCTTCGTGCGGCCGGCTCGGTTCTGCCTGCCCACGCCGCGCGGCCTCTGCGAGGCGCTCGAGTTCGCCGTGCCGGCTACGCCTGAGGACGAGGTCGCGAGCCTGCCCGGTGCCGCACAAGCCTTGCTCGACGAGCTGGAAGACCTCGCCGCCCTTGCGTCGCGCGAACTCACCGAGGCCGCGCTGGTGATGGCGCACGGCCAATGGCCCTGGGGCGAGGCTGTGCTGGCTGCGCTCGGCATCGATCGTGCCACCAGGAAGCCGCGCCCCGGCGCTGGGCTCGACATCTGGAAGAGCCTGCCACAGTGGGAAGAGCCGCCGCCGGCACCGCCGCCTTCCAGCCTGCCGGTCGAACCGCGCGAAGCGCGCCTGCGGCTCGCCCAGATGATCGCCGCCGGCCCCAACCTCGCCGAGGCGCGGCCGACGCAAAGCGACTACGCCTCGGCGGCGAGCCAGGCCTTCGCAGCCCGCGAGCATCAAGATCGACCCAATGTCGTGCTGGTCGAGGCCGGCACCGGCGTCGGCAAGACGCTGGGCTATGTCGCACCGGCGAGCTTGTGGGCCGAGAAGAACGGCGCGCCGGTGTGGATCGCCACCTACACCCGCAATCTGCAGCGCCAGATCGACAACGAGCTCGACCGCCTGCACCGCGATTCGGCCGACAAGCGACGCCGGGTGGTGATCCGCAAGGGCCGCGAGAACTACCTTTGCCTGCTGAATTTCCAGGAGGCGGCGATGCGCACCGGCCTGGCGCCCGAGAATGCCGTCGGGCTCGGCCTGCTGGCGCGCTGGGCGCTCAACAGCCGCGACGGCGACATGATGGGCGGCGACCTGCCGGCCTGGCTGCTCGACCTCCTCGGCCGCGGCCGCATCGGGCGGCTGGCCGACCGGCGCGGCGAATGCATCTACTCGGCCTGCGAGCACTACCGCAAATGCTTCGTCGAGCGCACCATCCGCCGCGCCCGCCAGGCCGATATCGTGATCGCCAACCATGCGCTGGTCATGGTGCAGGCGGCGATGGGCGGCCTCGACGATGCCACGCGCCCGCTGCGCTACGTGTTCGACGAAGGCCACCACCTGTTCGATGCCGCCGACTCCGCCTTCGGCGCGCATCTGAGCGGCGTCGAAGCCTCCGACCTGCGACGCTGGCTGCTCGGCGCCGAGGGCCGGCGCGGCAGCCGCGCCCGCGGCTTGGAGCGGCGCCTCAACGATCTGCTGGGCGAGGACCTCGAGGCCCACAAGGCGCTGCGCCGCCTGCTCGACCTTGCCCAGCAACTGCCCTCGCCCAATTGGCAGACACGACTGGCCGACGGCACCGTGCTCGGCCCGGCCGAGGAGTTCCTCGCCCTGGTACGCCAGCAGGTCCGCGCGCGCGCTGCCGGCGACGATCAAGGCTTCGGCCAGGAATGCGACGTGCGGCCGCTCAATCCCGGGCTCCTGGACGCCGCCGACCGGCTGGGCGAGGCGTTGGAGCAGATGCTGGTGCCGGTGCGCCATCTGCGCCAAACCCTGCGCGGCAAGCTCGAGAGCGAGGCCGATCGGCTCGATTCGGGCCAGCGCTCGCGCATCGAGGGCGTGGCGCGCTCGCTCGCCAACCGCTGCGAAGTGACCCTGGAAGCCTGGCGCGCCATGTTGCGCGGCTTGCACAACGAGCCGGACCCCGCCTTCGTCGACTGGTTCGCCATCGAACGCAGCCAAAGTCGCGAGATCGACGTCGGCATGTACCGCCACTATCTCGACCCCACCGAGCCGTTCGTGAACTCGGTGATCGCGCCGGCGCATGGCGCGGTGATCACCTCGGCGACGCTGCGCGATTCGCTCGGCCTGCCCGCCGCCGCCAATGACGAGCAGCCCGAAGCCTTGGCCGATTGGACGGTGGCCGAAGCGCGCACCGGCACGCAGCACCTGCCAGCGCCGGCCATGCGCGCCGCCATGGCCTCGCCGTTCGACTATGCCACGGCGACGCGCGTGCTGATCGTGCGCGACGTCAAGCGCGACGACGCCGATCAAGTCGCGGCGGCCTACCGCGAGCTGTTCCTGGCAGCCGACGGCGGCGCGCTCGGCCTGTTCACCGCCATCGGTCGGTTGCGCGCCGTGCACCAGCGCATTGCACCGGCGCTCGAGGAGGCGGGCCTGCCACTCTACGCCCAGCATGTCGGCGGCATGGATGCCGCGACGCTGGTCGACATCTTCCGCGCCGAGGAGCATTCCTGCCTGCTCGGCACCGATGCGGTACGCGACGGCGTCGACGTACCGGGTCGCTCGCTCAGGCTGATCGTGTTCGATCGCGTGCCCTGGCCGCGCCCCGATATCCTGCATCGCGCCCGCAAAGCGGCCTGGAAAGCGGCAGGCGCCGGCGCCAACGCCTACGACGACATGCTGGCCCGGCTGCGCTTGAAGCAGGCCTATGGCCGACTGATCCGCCGTGCCGACGACCGCGGCGTCTTCGTCATGCTCGATTCACGCCTGCCCAGCCGCCTGCTCGGCGCCTTTCCGCCCGGCGTGGCGGTCGACCGGGTCGGCCTGGCCGAGGCGGTGGCGACGGTCAAAGCGTTCCTCGATCCGGCGTGATCGGCCTCTGCCCGTTCAATAGGAGAAGTGCTGCAGGGTCCAGAACACCGCGGCCCCGAGCAACGCGCCACAGACGGCGAACACCGCCGTCGTCGCGAGCCGCCGACGCTTGCGGCGCGCCAGCACGGACGAGCGGATGCGATGCTTGGGCAGGGTGTCGGTAGCCCACTTCGAGCCGGGCCGGCGGTAGAGTGTGCGCGTGTCATTCCACCAGCCGACGACGGCGCCAGCGGCGGCAAAGACCAGGCAGGTGATGACAAGCACGCGCCGTGATCAGTAGCCGGCGCCGCGGTCGACCACTTCTTTCAGTGGCGCGCCATCGAGGAAGCGGCGGATATTGTCGACGAACAGGCGGGCGACGAAGCGGTCGCGCTCGGGATGCGGACCGCCGATATGCGGCAGCACGACGATGCCCAGCGTCGTCCAGAAGGGGTGCGAGGACGGCAACGGCTCCTGCCGGAAGACGTCGAGCAGCGCGCCTGCGATCTTCCTGGCTGTCACCGCCGCGACCAGATCGTCGTCCTTGACGACCTGGCCGCGGCCGAAATTCAACACCCACGCCGTGGGCTTCATCTTCGCCAGCCGCTGGGCGTCGATGAAATTCTCGGTGGCGGCAGTCGCCGGCAACAGCAGCAACACGAAGTCGGACTGCACCAGCACCTCATCGCTCCGCTCGCCAGGCAGCACCTCGGCGACATACGGCACCGGCGCCGCCCGTCGCTTGGTGCCGACGACGCGCATGCCCAACGTCGCGGCGATGCGCGCCACCTGCTGGCCGACCGCGCCCAGCCCCAGGATACCCAGTGTCTTGCCGGTAAGCGGTTGAGCCACGGTATGAACCCATTTCGACTGCTTCTGGTTCTCGGCCGCTGTCGCGTAAGGCTTGGCGACGTGGAACAGCGCGCCAACGATGTTCTCGGGCATCGAGTCGGTGTGCGTGCCGCGCGCGCAGGTGAGCGCGAGCCCGGCCGGCAGATCGGGCAGCGCCAACCAGCCGTCGACGCCTGCGCTCATGGCCTGAACCCAGCGCAGCTTGGGCATGCTGGGCAGGAGTCCCGTCGGCACCGCGCCCGCCATCAGCGCTTCGGTGCGCTGCAGTTGCTCGGCCGACGGCCGCTCCTTGCGCGGCAGAGTGTCGATCGCCACGCGATCGGCCAAGCCCGCCGCCTTGACGGCATCGAGATAGGCGGCGGTCTGGTCGGTCCACAGCAGGACATGCGGGCGATCGGTCACAAAACATCTCCAGTGGTTCGGCAAGGCCAGCACGGTAGCGGATCGGGACCGCCAAGCAATGTCGCCGCCGCAATTCCGCCGCCATTGAAGGCGTGCAGCACGAAGCGCCTTGTATAAAATCCGCGCCCGACAAAAAGCAGTGGAGGCACTTCCGAAATGACTCGTTCGATTCTGTCGCGCCGGCGGGCGCTTCTGCTGTCGGGCACGGCGTTGGCCGCGCCGATGATCGCGTCGGGCATCGCCCGCGCGTCCGGCGACTGGCCCAACCGGCCGGTGAGGTACATCGTCCCGTTCCCCGCCGGTGGTCCGACCGACACGCTGTCGCGCATCGTCTGCCGCGAGCTGGAAATCATGACCGGCCAGCAGTTCGTCATCGAGAATCGCAGCGGCTCGGGCGGCGTGGTCGGCGCCGAGGCGGTGGCGCGCGCCACGCCCGATGGCTACACGATCGGCCTCTACACCATCGCCGCCCACGCCATCGCGCCGACGCTCTACGTCAAGCTGCCGTTCGACGCGGCCAAGGACTTCACCGGCATCGCCATCCTGTGGGAGGTGCCCAACATGCTGATGACGCGGCTCGACTTCCCGGCCAACACGGTGCCCGAACTGATCGCGCTCCTGAAGGCCAACCCGGGCAAGTACTCCTTCGCCTCGTCGGGCGCCGGCACCAGCCCGCAGATCACCGGCGAGCTGTTCAAGAGTATGGCCGGCGTCAACATCCTGCACGTGCCCTATCGCGGCAGCGCGCCCGCCCACCAGGACCTGCTGGCCGGCCAGGTCGACATGATGTTCGACAACATCCCGGGCCCGCTCGGCCTGATGCGCGGCGGCAAGGTCAAGGGCTTCGCCGTCACCTCCAAGGAGCGCCATCCCAGCGTGCCCAACATCCCGGCCATGGACGAGTTCCTGCCCGGCTTCGAGATCTCCTCGTGGGGCGGCTTCTGCGGCCCGGCCGGCCTGCCGCCGGCCATGGTCGACAAGCTGTCCGGCCTCACCAAGACGGCGCTGGAGAGTGCCGCCGTGAAGGAGGCGTTCGACAAGCAGGGCGCGACACGACGCTGGCTGAACCCGGCCGACACCGCCGCCTATCGCGCCGAGAACGAGAAACGGCTGGCCCCGATCATCAAGGCCTCGGGCGCCAAGGTCGAGTGACGCCGAGCGTGCCATGAGGTGCGGTCCGGCGCGCGGTACGGCAATGTCCGTCCGCACGCCGGGCCGCCCTTCTCGCTCGCCCGCACGGTCGGTTTCCCGCCAGCGAGGTTTCCGCGGTTTCCGCAGGTTGCCGCAGGACCGGTATCGATCGGCCAAGTGGCTGATCCGGCGTCGCTTTTGTGGTTAGCGCGGTTTCCGAGGTTTCCGCTACCTGCCACGCGTGAACTGCACAAGCCGACCTCGACGACCAGCCCCAAACGAACGGCCGAAAGCCACCAGCGCGAGCGGCGGCCCACGGCAAACGACGATCAGATAGACGATGAGAAAGAGCGACAGACCGTGAAACTCTATCCACTACAAGAGTTTTGTCAATAACTTTCGTATTGAAAAGCAGCTCAGTTTCGAGAGATAAGGTCGACTTGTTCAATGTTATATTGATTATTATAATATGCAGATGATGGTCTTCAAGGTGACGACTGTCGGGTCCTCCGCCGGCCTCATCCTCTCGAAGGAGGCGATGGCGCGGCTTCGAGTCAAAAAGGGCGACGTCCTTTACGTGACAGAGGCACCCGACGGCAGCTTCCGGCTTACGCCGTACAACCCCGATTTCGAGCGGCAAATGACTCTGGCCGAGGACGTCATGCGTGAAGACCGCGACGTCCTTCGCACCCTGTCGAAGAAGTGACCACCAGAAAGTGGCGCTGGATCGGCGAGTTGGTCACTCACGCCATCCACGACCGCCAGATCGCCGAGCATGGCGGATTGGCCGGGCTACGCGACGCCGGCGCACTGGCGTCCGCGCTGGCGCGCCCTCAGAACTTGGTGCAGTACGCGAGTCCCGATGCCGCCAACCTGGCTACCGCCTACGCCTTCGGCCTGGCGAAGAGCCGTGCTTTCGCCGATGGCAACAAACGGACTGCCTGGGTAGTTGCCCGGCTCTTCCTCGCAGACAACGGCTATCGGCTGACATTCGACCCTCTTGAAGCCGTCAAGATGATGGAAGGTTTGGCTGCCGGTACGGTTGACGAGCAGGCATTCGCACGGTGGCTTCGAGCGGGCGCTGTGCGAGCGCAACACCGTCCCAACGAATGACTTCGACCGACACCAACCTCACTTGAAGCGCGGCATCACCTCCAGGCAGAGCAGCCGCAACGCCTCGAGGACGCGAGCATGCGGGATCAGGCTGCCGGGATTGAGCTCGGCCAGGATGCCATTCAAGCCGAGTTCGGCCCGCAGCTCCTGCAAGCGCCCGACGACGCGCCCAGGCGTGCCGACGATCATGCGCTCGCGCAGCACCTCCTCGTAGTCGATGCTCTGCATCTTGGCGCCACGTTGGGCACGGCTCTCGATGGCGCGCGTGCCCGACGTGGCGGCCGACGCCGCCAGGCGATCGCCGATGTAGCGCAACAAGTGCATGATGCTCTCGCGCGGCTCCTCGCGCGCCCGCTCCTCGCTCGCCGCGACATAGACCGGCACGCGCAAATAGACCTCGCCCAGGCCGGGATGGCCCGCCCTTCGCCAGGCGTCGCGGTAGGTTCCGACCAGCGGCGCCAACTCGGAGAGGTTGCCGGTGCGGGCGGCGACGAAGATCGGATGGCCGAGCTCGGCCACCTCGACGTAGGTGTCGGGGCTGGCGGCGGCGATCCTGATCTCGGGCCACGGCTGCTGCAGGGGCTTGGGCGCCAGCCGCACGTTCTCGTAGGCGAAGTACTTGCCGTGGTGCGAGAAGCGCTCCTCGCTGAAGGCGCGTTTGACGATGGCCAGCGTCTCGGCGAAGCGTTCGCGGCTTTCGCCGTAGTCGACGCCGTAGGTCTTGTAGGTATGGGCGAAGCCCGAGCGGCCGACGCCGAAGATCAGCCGGCCATGACTCAACTGATCGACCGTGGCGACCTCCTCGGCGAGCCGGAGCGGATGGCAGAGCGGCAGCACTTGCACCGCCGTACCGATCTTCATGCGCTGGGTGCGCTGCGCGATGGTCGCCGCCAGGATCAGCGGCGAGGCGAGCACCGAGCGCTCGGGCGCGAAGTGCAGCTCGGCCAGCCACATGGCGTCGAGCCCCCACCGCTCGGCGGCTTCGACCTGGGCCAACGAGTTGGCAAACGACTGCGCCGGCGTCTCGCCAGGCAGCGCCTGAAACTCGTGGAACATGCCGAATTCCATGGGCTGTCCTCCCGACTCGACATGGTAAGACTGAACGATGCCAACCAAAAGAGTTCTGGTCGCCGGCGCCACCGGCCTCGTGGGCCATGCCGCCCTGAAGCAGTTCGCCGCACAGAAGGACGGCGAGGTCATCGCCGTATCGCGCCGCCGGCCGAGCGAGACGTTCGGCGCCCGCTGGCTGCCGCTCGATCTCGCCGATGCCGCCGCCTGCGCGGCACTGGCGCCCGAGCTCGCGGGCGTCACCCATCTCGTGTACGCCGCGCTCCATGAGCGGCCGGGGCTGGTCGCGGGCTGGCAGGAAGACGAGCAGATCCGCACCAACGACCTCATGCTGCGCAACTTGCTGGGGCCGCTGGAATCGCCGGCATTGCGCCATGTGGTCTTGCTGCAGGGCACAAAAGCCTACGGCGTGCATGTCCGGCCGCTGACCGTGCCGGCGCGCGAGAACCGCTCGGAGATGCACGAGCAACCCAATTTCTACTGGAACCAGGAGCGCTACTTGCGCGACCTGCAACGCGGCAAGGCGTGGAGCTGGTCGATCTTGCGGCCGGTGCTGATCGTCGGCTGCTCGGTCGGCAGCGCCATGAACGTGATCCCCGCCCTCGGCGTCTACGCCGCCCTGATGCGGCGCGCCGGCAAGACGACGCTCGACTATCCCGGCGGCGCAGGCCGCGTCGCGCAGGCGATCGATGCCGACTTGCTGGCACGGGTCATCGCCTGGTCGGGCGAGTCGGACAAGGCGCGCAACGAGATCTTCAATGTCACCAACGGCGACGTGTTCGTGTGGCCCAACGTGTGGCCGGCCATTGCCGACGCGTTGGGCTTCACGCCGGGCGACCACGTGCCATTGCCGCTCGATCGCGAGATCCGCCCGCAAGAGCAGGCATGGGCGGAGATTCGCGCCCAGCACGGTCTCACCTCCGGCACGCTGAAGGAGTTTGTCGGCCTGTCCTTCGAGTATGCCGACTACACCATGGGCTACGGCCGGGCCCAACCCGGCCCGCCGGCGATCGTGTCGACCATCAAGCTGATGCAGGCCGGCTTTTGCGAGGTGATCGACACCGAGGCGATGTTCCGCAAGGCCTTCGCCGAAATGCAGGCCGGCAAATTGTTGCCGCCGCGCTGACGCCCCCGGGGGATCGCAAAAAAAGGAAGCCCGGGACGCCCTCGGAAGAGCACGGCCCGGGCTCCCTCGACGCCCCCTCGTGAGCGGCGCGGCTATCTGAAGCTGTCGGAAATCTGCTTGAAGCCCGACTGGGTCTTGGTGCCGATCTCGGTGATCTGGGAACCGCGATCGACGAACTGACGGGCCTGAGCCGGCACCTCGTAGCCCAGCACCTTCTCAGGCAGCTGGATTTTCAGGTTGCCGGTCATGACCATGGCAACGACAGCCAAAAAGCCGAGTTTGACGGCCCATCCGAGTAAGAAGCGCATGAGCGGATGATAGATTCATCGGCTCCGCCAAGACAGCGTGCGAAGGTATCAATTGTGTAACTTACCGCGAGGCGAAGCTGGCCCGCACGTGATCGGCGAGATCGCGCGCGGCCGGCGTGAGACCGGGCGGTGCATAGAGATTGATACGGAATTCCGGCAACGGCGGCAGCCGCGCCTCGCGGCGCGCCCTGCCCTCGAAGATCTCGAAGCGCGCCGGCACCGAGGAGCGCAGCAGCGGCGCCACGGCCAAGCCGGCTTCTAGTGCGGCATAGACCGGCTCGAGCCGGCTCACCTCGCAGACCGCCCGCCAGTCGCGACGGGCGTGGCCCAGCGCCTCGATCGCGACCGGCCGGAAGACGCAGGTCGGCGCCCCCAGCGATACCGGCAGAGGATCGCGCAAATGCGCCTCGCCACCCGGCGCACCGACCCAGACCAGCCGGTCGGTGCGCAGCGTCTCGCCATGGCGGCCGCATTCGGTCTCGGTGGTGAGCGCGAGATCGACGCCGCCCGAGCGGAGCGCGCTGCGCACGACGCGCGAGTCCTCGCACACCAGGCTGACACGCACGCGCGGCTGGGCCTTGGCGAAGCGGCGCAGGATGGGCGGCACGAAGCTGCCGATGATGTCATAGGGCACGCCCAGCCGGACCTCACCCTCGAACGCAGGCGCACGCATGGCCGACCAGACCTCGTCGTTCAGCGCCAGCAGCCGGCGTGCCTGAGCGAGCAGCCGTTCGCCGGCCGGCGCCAGGGCGAGCTTGCGGCCCTGGCGCTCGAACAGGCGACAGTCGAGCGCCCTCTCCAGCCGCTTGATCTGTTGGCTCGCGGCGGCCTGAGTGACGCCCAACGCCGCCGCGGCGGCCGTGACGCCGTCGGAGTCGACCACCGCCACGAAGGCGCGGATCAGGGAGAGGTCGAGATCGCTTTTCATAAGTATTATTGAACAATTATATATGAAACATTCGATTTTCTTATTTACAAGATTGCCTATCGTCGCGCCAGCGCGGAACACGCACAGAAGGACGACGATCATGATCACCGGCCTTTGGCTGCCCATCGTCACGCCGTTCAAGGACGGCGCAGTAGACTTCAAAAGCTACACGCGGCTGATCGAGCACTATCTCGCCCTCGGCATCGACGGGCTGTTTCCGCTCGGCACCACCGGCGAAGCGCCGACCCTCGACGAGGCGGAAATCGACGCCATTGTCGAGCATACCGTGGCGACCGTGGCCGGCCGCGTGCCGGTGTTCGTGGGCGTGGGCGGCAACGCCACCGCCAAGGTCGGGAAGACGCTGCAGCGGCTGCAGCGGTTCGCGTTCGACGGCATCGTCTCGGTTTGTCCCTACTACAACCGGCCGAGCCAGGACGGACTCGTCGCGCATTTCCGCGCCCTCGCCGCGGCGAGCGACCGCCAAATGCTGATCTACAACATCCCCTACCGCACGGCCGTGAACCTCGCCAACGAGACGCTGCTGGAACTCGCCCAAGTGCCCAACATCGTGGGCGTCAAGGACAGTTCCGGCAGCGTGGCGCAGTCGCTCGATCTGCTGGCGCGCAAACCGGCAGGCTTCGCGGTGCTGACCGGCGAGGATGCGCTCTACTTCACCATGATGGCCAACGGCGCCGACGGCGGCATCCTGGCGGCGAGCCACGTCCTGACCGAGCGCTTCGTCGAGATCGGGCGGCGTTTTGCCGCCAATGACCTCGAAGGCGCGCGACGCGCCTGGGCGCCGCTCGCGCCGCTGGTGCCGTTGCTGTTCACCGAGGCCAATCCGATGCCGATCAAGCACCTGCTATGGCGTCAGGGCCTGATCGCTTCGCCGGAATGCCGCCTGCCGCTCACCCGCATCTCCGACGCACTGGCGCGACGGTTGGAGGCGATCGTCCCCGAGCGCAAGGCGGCATAGGCCTCGAACACGGCCGCGGGCGGGACGCCCGCGGTCCATCGTGCTCTATCCCCGCGCCTTCAACAGGTCGCGGATCTCGGCCAGGAGCTGCTGCTCCTTGCTGGGCGGCGATGGCGCGGGTGGCGGCTCGGCAGCCTTCTCCTGCTGCATGACGCGGTTCATGCCCTTGATCACCAGGAACAGCACCCAGGCGATGATGATGAAGTTCACGGTGACGGTGATGAACTGGCCGTAGCCGAGGGCGACGCCGGCCTTCTTGGCCGCCTCGTAGGTCGAGGCCTGTTTCGCCGCGGAGGTGAGGCCGATGAAATAGTTGCTGAAATCGAGATTTCCGAAGATGCGGCCGATGATCGGCATGAAGATGTCGTTGACCAACGAATCGACGATCTTGCCGAACGCCACACCGATG
>Ga0194131_10008836_pt1 | contig 12951 bp, 14 predicted proteins | sample TA2KigO120mmetaG_FD_148631 | JGI IMG/M metagenome (GOLD analysis project Ga0194131, IMG submission 148631) | Freshwater microbial communities from Lake Tanganyika, Tanzania - TA2015053 Kigoma Offshore 120m | ecosystem: Environmental > Aquatic > Freshwater > Lake | place: Tanzania: Lake... | reverse complement strand
TTTTTCGCCAGACTTCGTTGCTTGCTCCTTACAGATCCACTTCGGGATATGCTCGTCGCTCGCGCCTCGTCTGGCCGAAAAATCCCTTGCCGCGAACGTGAGCGTATTTATGAAATGGACCACTTAGGAAGTTTCAGGCACACGGTGCCCAGGGTCATTCACCGAACAGCTAACCCAAACCCCACCTTTGCCTATGCCCGTCTTCTTTCGATGCAAAAACTGCGGACAGGAACACGTCAGCCCCCTGTATTTCCCGGATGAACGCTCGTTCACGGCGGATCACCTCGGCACGATGACCCTCCCGTGCCCGGTCACCTGCAAGACCGGGCCGTACGATAAGCGCAATATGTACTGGGTCCGAAACGAAAAAAAACTGGCGGCTTCAGTGCGGTAAGAAGGACCGCCAGATGATTCTATCTGTCGTGAAGGGGAAGGCGAGCAAGAAGGAGTTTCGCCGCCAATTCCGGCGCTCGCTCCGTCGCTGCGTCAACAACGGGATTTCCGTCGAGGAATGCTTCGGCATCGTCTGGGAAGAAATGGTGGAGGAAACTGACCTCCCCGAATCGGAACATCCGAAGCTTTATGGGGAGCTGCTCGCCTGGGCCAGGCAGTTCAGAGGTAAAGGTTGACGCGGCGCGGCGAGCGAAGCCGTCGAAGCGTTGGAGTGTTAGAGCGTTTCCATGGGTCAAATCGTTTCCGCTTTCTTCACCCTGTAACGCTTCAACGCTATTATAACGCTCTAACGCCTTCAACGCGCCCAAGGGAGATTCCCGTTTGCCCTCTGCCGTGCGTTTGCTTAGATTAGCAGTGTTACGCCGCAATATCATGAGCCCGACGCGACTGTTTTTGACCGCCACGTTGTTTTTCTGTCCGTGTGCCTGGTTCTCAGAGCAATTATTTGCCGCACCGGCGAAAGTCGATTTCAACCGCGACATCCGCGCCATTCTCTCCGATCATTGCTACGCCTGCCACGGTCCGGATGAAAAGGCGCGCAAAGCCGGACTGCGGCTCGACCTCAAACGATTTGCTTTCACTCCCGCCAAATCCGGTGCGATCGCGGTGGTTCCTGGCGACTTGAACAAGAGCGAGTTGGTCCGCCGCATCACCACGGATAACGAGGACGACCTGATGCCTCCGGCGAAGAAAGGCGGAAAGCCGCTTTCGCCAAAGCAAATCGATCTGCTCAAGCAATGGGTCGCGGAAGGCGCAGATTGGCAAGAGCATTGGGCTTATGTGAAGCCTCGTCGAATCGACCCGCCCGAAACCAAAAGCAAGACCTGGCCGAGGAACGAGATTGATCGTTTCGTCCTGGATCGGCTGGAGCAAGCAGGCCTGGAGCCGTCCCGCGAAGCTCCGAAGGAAAAGCTGCTCCGCCGGGCCATTCTCGATCTGACAGGCCTTCCGCCAACTGTTGAGGAGATCGACGCCTTTTTGGCTGATGAAACTCCCGAAGCTTACGAGAAGGTTGTGGATCGCTTGCTCAAATCCAAAGCCCACGGCGAACGTCAGGCCATGTTCTGGCTGGACCTGGCGCGATACGGCGAGACCCAGGGATATCATCACGACAACCATCGCGACATGTGGCATTGGCGGGATTGGGTGATCAAAGCCTTCAATGACAACATGCGCTTTGACCAGTTCACCATCGAACAGTTGGCCGGCGACCTCTTGCCCAAACCGACTCGCGAGCAGCTCATCGCCACCGGGTTTCACCGGAATGAAATGACCACCTCCGAAGGCGGCGCGCTGCCGGAGGAATACTCGGTCAAATACGTCGTGGGCCGCGTCGATACCACGGCCCGCGTCTGGATGGGAACCTCAATGGCCTGCGCCGAATGCCATGATCACAAATACGATCCGATCACCCAGAAGGATTACTATCAGTTCTTCGCGTTCTTCAACTCTGTCCCAGAGGGCGGACTCGATGCCCAATTGAATCCCGTGCCGAGAGTGGAACTGAAATCCACCGAGCACGAGCAGCGGCTCGCCCAGTTCAACGCAGAAATCGCCGCGCTCGAACTCGCCCATCGAAAAATCGTCGCGGAGACCAATGCGACCTGGGCCGCGGGTCAGGAACAATGGGCGAAGCGCCATCGAGAAAAGAACATCGATAACTGGGGGCCACTCCTGGCTACCGAGTTGGCCTCCCAGAACGGCGCGAAACTGTGCGCCTCGGCGGATAACTCCGTCTCGGTCACGGGCGCCACACCGGATCAAGACACCTACCAACTCCGCCTGTTCACACCCGCCAACGCGATTTCCGGCGTTCGACTGGAAGCATTGCCGGCAGCGGAGTCGGCGCATGGGAAAGCCGGTCGCAGCGAAAACGGCGAGTTCATTCTGACGCGCGTCGAAATGACCGCTCGCAGCGCGAACCCGGAAAGAGCCAAGAGCAATTTCCAGAAGGTTGAGATGGCTCCGTGGAAGCGGTTGGGCCCCTTCGCAGCGTCATCAAAGAAGGAAGCCTTCGACAAAGACTTTGGCCCGGAACACGGCGTGGATTTGAAGGCAACTTACCAGGAAGGCCACGTAAAATGGGAGAACGCGAGCGACTTGAAAGACGGGGAAGTCACTGCGCTGCCGGGCACGGAGTCCGCGTTTTATTTTTTCCGGACCGTGCACGCTCCGGAAGCACAGCGCGTCGAGTTGCGCCTGGGCAGCGGTGGCAGCGTGAAAGTGTGGTTGAACGGAAGATTGGTTCACAACCGAGACTCGAACCGAACTGCCGCCGCAGATCAGGATAAGATCCAGGCGCGCCTGGCGCCCGGAGAAAACAAACTGCTCGTCAAGGTGGCGAACGCGAGTGAGAAGGGCGGATTCTATTTCCGCCTCGGATCCGAACCTGTGCTGGTACACGCGGTCACGATTGCGGCCGCGGCCGCCGACGCGAGTCGCGGCGGTTACCCGATCAACGGCGTGCTCGACGAACTCATCGAGACCGGATGGTCCATTGACGCCGGCAACGACGACGCCAAAGAGCCGCATTACGCCTGGTTCCGCTTCGCCGACCCTGTGGGTTTCAGCGAGGGCACGGAATTGGAGGTGCGGCTGATTTTCGACGCGCCTGTGCCGCGCAAGTCCCTGGCGCGTTTTCGCCTGGCCATGACCGCCTCGGATGATTTGCCGGCGTTTTTTGCGCTTCCGGAAAACCTCCGCGCCTTGCTGCTCGCCGATACGGCGCGGCGAACTCTCGCGCAGAATCTGGAATTGCAGCGCTATTACCGGGAACAGTCTGTCCCCGAAGCGCGAGACCTGGTCAAAGTGCTGAACGAACGGCGCGGCGAACGGCAGAAATTTCAAGAGTCCATCCCCGTCGCAATGGTCATGCAAGAAATGGAAAAGCCGCGCGCCACGCATTTGCTCATTCGCGGCGAGTACAACCGTCCGGGCGAAGTGGTGGCGACCGGGGTGCCCGAAGCGATTCTCCGCTGGGACGACAAACTGCCCAAGAACCGGCTGGGTTTGGCGAAATGGCTGTTGCACGCGGAGCACCCGCTGACCAGCCGCGTGGTCGTGAATCAATTCTGGCAGCAACATTTTGGCGCTGGCCTCGTGAAGACTTCCGAAGATTTCGGCGCGCAGGGTGAACGGCCAAGCCATCCTGAACTCTTGGATTGGCTGGCGACCGAGTTCGTGCGGTCGGGTTGGGACATGAAACACATGCATCGGCTCATCGTGACTTCGGCCGCGTATCGACAGGACGCCGCAACTTCGCCAGCCCATCAGCAAAAGGATCCGGGCAATCGTTGGCTCGCGCACTTTCCCCGCCAGCGGCTCGAAGCCGAAGCCATTCGCGACCTGGCGATGTCTGTGAGCGGTCTCTTGCATCCGCAAATCGGCGGACCGAGCGTCTTTCCGTTTCAGCCGCCGGGGCTTTGGGAGCAAGTGGCCTTCGAAGGCACGCGGACCTGGGAGCAGAACTTGAGCAAAGGAACCAACAACTATCGGCGCGGCCTGTATGTCTATTGGCGGCGTTCGATTCCCTACGCGTCATTCGTCACTTTCGATGCCCCAAGCCGCGAGACCTGCACTGTCCGGCGGCCGCGCACGAACACGCCCTTGCAAGCGCTGGCCGTGATGAATGATCCGGTGTATGTCGAAGCCGCGCGGAGTTTCGGCCTGCGAATCATGCAACAAGGCGGCGCGAGCGTCGCGGACCGTGTGAGGTATGCCTTTCGAGTTTGCCTGGGCCGAAGTCCGACGGCGGCAGAACTGGATCGAATTACAAAAGCGTTCGATGCCGAGCTCGATCACTTCCTCAAGCATCGCGCGGACGCAAACCAGCTTGTCCACGTTGGCGCCACACCGCCCCCGGCGAACGTCGATGTGATCGAACTCGCCGCGTGGACCTTGATTGGCCAGGTGCTCTTGAATCTGGATGAAACGATCACGAAAGGATGACCTTTAACCGTTTGAAATAGATCAAGCTTATGATCCTCGAATCGGAATTCAGAAAAACAATGGCGCGCCGGGCGTTTCTCAAGACGACCGGCCTGAGTCTCGGCTCCGTGGCCTTGGCGTCGCTCCTCAACGACAGATTGCTCGCGGCCAGCACGCCGGCAGCAGCACTCAAGTCCCTTGGCGCGGTGAATCCTCTGCATTTTGCCCCGCACGCCAAACGCGTGATTTACCTCTTCATGTCCGGAGCGCCGTCACAAATCGACCTCTACGATCCGAAGCCCAAGCTCCGCGAACTGACCGGGCAACTGCTGCCCGAATCGGTGCGCATGGGCCAGCGCATCACGGGCATGACCAGCGGACAGAAGTATCTGCTCTGTGTGGGATCGCCGTTCGAGTTCAAGCGCCAGGGCAAATGCGGCATGGAAATCAGCGAATTGTTGCCGCACATCGGCAGCGTGGCAGATGAAATCGCCTTGCTGCGCGCCGTCCACACCGATCCGATCAATCACGACCCGGCCGTGACTTATCTCTTCTCGGGCCACCAGCAGCCGGGTCGCCCCGCGCTGGGCGCGTGGGTTTCATACGGCCTGGGCAGCGAAAACAGCAGCTTGCCAGCCTTCGTGGTGATGATCTCGGGCCGCGGCGGCCAATCGCTTCAGACGCGCTACTGGGGCAATGGATTTTTGCCGAGCAACCACCAGGGCGTGCAATTCCGCGGGCAGGGGGATCCCGTGCTGTTCATTTCCGATCCGCCTGGACTGAGCCACGAAACGCGGCGCCGAATGCTGGACCATGTCCAGGCCCTCAACCGCCTCCAGCTCGAACAATTGAACGACCCGGAAATCGCGACCCGCATCGACGCCTACGAAATGGCATTCCGCATGCAGACCAGCGTTCCGGAGTTGATGGATATTTCCAGGGAACCGAAGGAAATTCTCGACCTCTACGGCGCGGAGCCGGGCAAACCGTCGTTTGCCAACAACTGCCTCCTCGCCCGGCGGCTCTCAGAGCGCGGTGTGCGCTTCGTGAAACTTTTGCACCGCGACTGGGATCATCACGGCGGGTTGCCGCAAGGGATCCGGCAGCAGGCCTTGCAGACGGACAAAGCCTCCGCCGCGCTCCTCAAGGACTTGAAGCAGCGCGGGCTTCTGGATGAGACGCTCGTGGTCTGGGGCGGCGAATTCGGGCGCACGGCTTACAGCCAGGGGAACATCTCCAAAGAAAGTTTTGGCCGCGACCATCACCCTCGCTGTTATAGCTTGTGGATGGCCGGGGGCGGAATCAAAGGCGGCACGGTCTTTGGCAAGACGGACGATTTCTCGTACAACATCCTCCGCGACGGCGTTCACATCAACGATCTTCACGCGACCATTCTCCATTGCCTCGGCATCGACCACGAGCGCCTGACGTATCGGTTTCAGGGACGCGACTTCCGGTTAACGGACGTGGCGGGCAAGGTTGTGAAGGATATCCTCGTCTGAAGCGGAATCCCGGGTGTGCCTGGCGGAGGATCGCTTTTCCGAAGAGAGTTCGCGCTTTGAACCCTGGGACGGACTCTCCCGTGCGACTCCCCAGCCTCCTCGGATCTTCTCCCTCGCTTCCCTGGAAGGGAGGAAAGGGGAGAGAGGAAAGGGCCGGGGAGAGGAGCGCCGTCTTATTGGGGATTACCCCTTTCCTCAATCCTCCCCCCACTCGTCCCGCGCGGGGAGAGGAAGAAGGAAGAAGATTCACGAGCGTGAAGGCTCCTTCATTCATCAGCAGGGGGCGGACGGGATGGCGAGGGTGTAACCTTTTCCGATTCCCTTGCGTCGTGATGGCTTTAGGCTGGCTCGAACTGTTTCCGGGCCAGGTTCACACACAGTCAACCACCACTCGATACATCAAAGCATATGCAAAGACGGCTGAATTCTCTTCTCACCGCGGCGATCATTTCCGTCGCCACCTTCGCCCTGACCTCGACCGCCAAAGCCGCCGACGTTAACGGCACGTGGAAATGGAGTCAGCAAGGCCGCCAAGGCAGCGATCCGGTCCAGATCACCCTGAAACTGAAGGCTGAAGGCGAAAAAGTGACCGGCAGCCTTTCTCGTCCTGGCCGCGACGGAGGCGCCGCCCGCGAGACCGAAATCAAGGATGGAAAACTGAAAGGTGACGAGCTTACGTTCGTCGTAACGCAGGAGCGAGGCGGCAACACGTTTACAACGAAATACAACGGCAAAATCAGCGGCGACTCGATCAAGGGGAAAATCGAACTCCCGGGCCGTGATGGCAACTCCCGTCAGATCGACTGGGAAGCCAAGCGAGAAGCCAAGAAGTAACTTACAGACCTAATTCCGTTGGCGGTTTAATACCTGCCGACGCACCAAATCCAACGGGCTAACCTTCGCGCAGTCGCGTGTCTGGAATCAGGCACAGAGAAAAGTGAAGGTGCCCGTTGATTCATTTTCCGGGAGGACAATGGCGGAAGGGGGGGGATTCGAACCCCCGGTAGGATTGCTCCTACGCCTGATTTCGAGTCAGGTGCCTTAAACCACTCAGCCACCCTTCCAACATGTGGATTGCATTGGCCTTACGCTGTTTTTTCGGTCGGCCGATTCGCGTTTTATACTTTTGCATGAAAGCGAGCAAAACAGAGCAAGACTCGCAGCAGTGGCAAAAAACGCCGGTTGCAAACCTCGTTCGCAACGCGGATTCCGGCGGTTACTATGCCAGAGTTCGAGTTGCGGGCAAGTTGATTTGAAAATCCCTCAACGCGAGACGACGGACAGAATGAGCGTTGCGCAGCTTCGTCTGGGTGATTTTCTGAAACGGGAACGGCATCGCGCTGAAGCGGTTCAGGCGACGGCTCCGGGCAAGATGACTTTCGAGCAAGCCCTGAAGACGTACGAGCAACGCATCCAAACCATGAAATCGATCCTCACTCTAGGCACGTTGATTGCCAGCCTCTCGCTCGCCGGAGCCCAGGGAAAGCTCCCGCAACGCTCAATGTCATGATTCCGTCCGTGCAAACTCGCGAGATTCCGGACGGCGTGATCGCGCGCCTCGTCACCAATGCGCGTGGCCAGGGTCACGGCGTGGTGGAGACGCTGGTTCGCGCGTTCACAAGCGACCCGGTCGCGGTCCACTTGTTCCCGGACCCGGCAGTCCGCGTGAGAGGCATGGCTCATGTTTTCATGCTGGCGCTGCGGTCCGCGTGGAAGTCTGGTTGTGTCGATGTCATTCAGCCAAACGACGCTGCCGCCATCTGGTTGAGGCCGGGGCACGACAAGGCGCGCTGCGTGCAGTTGATTGGCAACGGCGCCCTGGCTGCTCCGTTTCTCGTCGGCTGGGGAGCCACGCGGCGAATGCTGCGCTACGAAAAGTTCGTCGAACAGCGCCGTGCGCGTCTCATGGGCAGGCAGCCGTATTGGTATCTGTTCGCCATCGGCGTACTCCCGAATCGCTGTGGCGCCGGGCTTGGTTCCGCGCTGCTCGAAGCCGGTAGACGACGTGCCAGCGAAGACCGCTTCCCCTGCTACCTGGAAACGTCCAACGAACACAACCTTGCCTTCTATCAAAAAAGAGGATTCAGCATCATCGACCGTCAAACACTGCCGGACACCCAACTCACCGTGTGGAGCCTGATGCTGGATCACTCCGCAGTCCGAGAAACAAAACGGCCATGCCGCGTTGCATCCAATCCTTGAGCCGCGTCAGTTGGCTCATGGCCGGACTGACGATGCTTTTCACCCCAGGTCTCGTCATGGATTCGCGCGCGATCGATGGCGCTCCGGGGTGGCTGAAGCCGGCGAAGTTCGCCGTGTCCCTCAGCATCTATGGCTTCACTGTTGCGTGGAGTAGACTCCGACCAAGCACGCTCCGGCGGAATCAGAACGCGAGAATGAACGTTTGGGCCAACAACCGGACCCTTTTTCAAACATGAACGATATGCCTTCACGCTTGCGACCCCATAGAGAGGCCGTCATGGAGTGTTCCCTGTTCCTCTTCCTGGCCTGGATGATGCCGCTCCACGCCGCTGAGCCGCCGGAAGCAAAGGCAACCCTCCACACCGCGCGGCTCGAAACGAGCGAACTGCGCGTGGTCGTCGCCGACAACGGAGCTTACCCGCCAAAGCACCAGGCCGGTTACAACGGCGTCGCCGAACTGCGGCTCGGGGGATGGGACAAGCCCAACCTCTTCGTGCCCGAATACGCAGGTCTGAACCTCGAACACATTTTCAGCGGCGACGCGGCCTCGTATGGCTGGCATATCTTCGAGCCACGACAAGCGCCCATGGAGTTGCGCCGAATCTCGAAGCGCCGTGTGGAGTTGCGCCAGGAACAGACGCAACATTGGCCGCTGCGCAGCCGGCTCTTCTTTGAAGTGAACAACGACGCGATTGACCTGACCTACTCCGGCACTCCGCTGGAAGACGTTTGGCGAAAGCACGGCTATATCGGGGTGTTCTTCGCCTCCTACATCCAGTCGCCGGAGGACATGGCGATTCAGTTCATCGGACGCTCGCGCCCGGGTCGGGGCGACGCGACGCCGCGGTGGATCAAACACCTGCCCACAAGCCACGGCATGGCAGCGAGCCATCGGCCCTCCGGCAGCACCTGGGACCCAACCTTTGACGAGGGCTTCAAACTCACCCTCGCGTCGGGCTTCTCTGACTTCGAATACGTGTATCCGTTCTACTTCGGGCGTTCAGGCGACAATGTTCTCGTCATGATGTTCGAGAAGCCACATGACGGCGAGGAAATGCGGTTTGCCCAGTCCCCTTCCGGCGGAGGCACGAGCAATCCGGCCTGGGATTTTGTCTATTTCCGCCGTGATTACGCCGTTGGACGCGAGTTCAAGTTCCGCGTCCGCGCCGTTTACCGGAAGTTCACCAGCGTGGAAGACATCGTGCGGATTTACGAGCGCTGGTCAGTAGAGAAAGTCCGCCGGCCAAACTGAATCTCGCTAATGAAGCGCCAAACAACCCTGACACGCCTGATTCCCGGCGTGGGGCCGCCCCACCGTCGCACAGGGCGAGCCTCGACCATCTCGCCCAACAACGGCTCCAGCCGTCCCGTCGTCTGGTTGCCTGGTCCGCGGGATGGACGACAAAGCTCGTAGCGCAGAGTTGCACTCTGCCGTATCGCAGAATTGTATTCTGCGGGGCGTCTCCCAATCCGAGCCCGCTGGGACTTGCCGGCGCCCTGCCGATTGGAAATCGGCGATACAGCAGATTGAAAATCTGCGCTACGATTCTCCGGTCGATCTGTCGTCAATCCCACGGTCTGCACAATATGTTGAGTTGCCCCGCCCAAGTCATCCCCTTGCTCCTGTTGCTCGGCGCAAGTTCGCAGCGCGCGCTGGCCGCTTCGCCATTGGAAGCCGCGGTGCTGCGTGCCGTGCGCGAAGCGCGCTTCGACCGCGTGCTCGACTTCGGGCCGGCCAATGAGGATGCAGCCAAGCCGGCTTTGCCGAAAACCATCGCCATGTGCCCGACGTGGATGTCGCGGTCATTCAACTGAATCGCGAAGGCCAGGTGATGGCGTCCGCCAATGTGCTGCTGTCCCGCGACTATCCCGAGGGATTGATTGTCCCGGCCAGTTTGAACCAGGGCGCGGCCGCCGTCCGGTTTCGTCGTTGGGACATCGCGCGCTGGAACGGCGGCGTGTTCAAGCCGGACGAGTCCCTGCCGGTGACCGCGAAAGGCTGGACCAACGATCCGCCGTTGACCGAGGACGTCGATGTTGTTCCCGGGCGAAGTCTTTGCAGATCGGGCGAAGGGGCCTTATGCGGATCCCGTCAGTCCGATCAGCTACACCCAGCGCATTCCCGCGCTGGCCAGGGCCATCGACGACGCGATCCGTGAGACGCGCTGAACGGAATTCGGTGCAGACATCGGAAGCTATCGGCTGGCGCAGAAAGCTGGCATGCTGCGCGCGTGTCTGGTTCTGGCGATGAACGGAGCGTTCGGCCTGTTCGAAGCCACGCGTGGCTGGTGCATGGCCCGCGCCTGCGACGCGAAGACCCGCTGGTGATCCGCCCCGCACCAGCGGCAGAACCGCGCTTGAAAAACGCCTCTGGGACAGCGCCGACCAGTTCCGCGCCAACTCCGGCCAAGTCAAATGCCAGATTGCGAAGTGCGGATTCGGAATCGCCGGCAGTTCGTCATTCGAAATTCGTCATTCGTCAGTCGCGAATGCCCCGTCCTGCATCATCCGCCTCCTCACCGAAGTCAATCTCGCCATGCCGGACCACGGCACTGAGCGTTTCAACTGACCCATGCCTGAAACCCCTGAACAAAAGGCCCGCCAGCAGATCGACGCGCAGCTACTCGCGTCAGGCTGGGTCGTTCAGGATTACAAGCAGTTCAATCCCTCCGCCGGGCGCGGCTTGGCCCTCCGCGAAGCTCCGCTTAAATCCGGCACCTGCGACTACCTGCTGCTCGTGGACCGCAAAGCCCTGGGCGTCATCGAGGCCAAGAAGCAGGGAACGCTGCTGGCGGGTGTTGCCGAGCAATCCGGACACTACGCCGAGAATCTCCCCGACTTCATCCAGTCCACCGCGCTCCAAATCCTTTACAGCCGCCCCTACAAGCAGCGGCTGACGGAAGCGATGTTGAAGGAACTCGAAGCCAAGTTGAAACAGCCCTTCGGCAGCGACCCCGTGAACGCGCTCTGGCACGCGCATGAAATCTCCCTCGCCCCCACCGGGGGAGAGGGCCGGGGTGAGGGGGCATCCGTGTCATCCGTGAAATCCGGTGTTAAGAAGAATCCCGCCTGCCGCTTTGCCGACCTCGTCGCGCTCGTCCGCTTTGCGCTGGAACAACAGCCCGTGCTCGAACCCTTCGCCGAATCCGTCACCACGCGTTTCAACGAATGGCTCATGGACAAGGCCAAAGCTGGCGTGAAATTTGACGGCGACCAACTCGCCTGGCTCAACCTCATCCGCGACCACATCGCCACCAGCCTGAGCATCGAGCCGGACGATTTCGATTACGCCCCGTTCAGCCAGCGCGGCGGACTCGGCAAAGCGCATCAACTTTTCGGCGAGGAACTGCCCAAGCTGCTCGATGAACTCAACGAGGCGCTTGCGGCATGAACCCACATTTTCTCCATCTCGACAAAACCGATTCCCGGTCTATCATGCCCGCCAGCATACCCGCCAAGCCTCTGGTGCAAGCCACGCGCAAATGTGGCGGGTTTTTCATTCCCGTTAATTTCGTGACGCCATGACCAAACCCATCGCCAAGAAGAAATCCGCCGCGCCTGCCCCGGCCAATTACCCCGGCCTGGTCGGTGGCATTGGCGAATTGCTCGATGCCGCCCGCCGCGCCAGTGTGCGCACGGTCAATGCCTTCATGACCGCGACCTATTGGGAAATCGACCGGCGCATCGTGGAGTTTGAGCAGGGCGGTGAAAAGCGGGCGGAGTATGGCGACGCGTTGCTGGAACGGCTCTCCCAGGATTTGACCGCCAAATTTGGCCGTGGATTCGCGCGCCCGAACTTGATTCGCTTTCGGCAGTTTTACCAGACGTTCCCGACGCCACGAATTCGTGCGACAGCGTCGAACGAATTTTCCGCTCCCCACCAAATATGTTCGACAGTGTCGAACGAATTGCCCACGGCCTCAATTTCCGAGACACCGTCTAGGAAATTGCAGACACCGTCTGCACCATTCAATCTCACCGACCTCGCCCGCGCCTTTCCGATCCCGTGGTCGCACTACGTCCTGCTCATCAGCCGCAGCCGGTCGCCCGAGGCCTTTGCGTTTTACCACACCGAAGCCCTGCGCGGCGGCTGGTCCGTGCGCCAGTTCCAGCGCCAGATGGACAGCCAGTTCTACGAACGCACCGCCCTCTCGCGCAACAAGGCCGCCATGCTCGCCAAAGCGCGAAACCCCAGCCCGGCGACGCCGTCAGTGCCGACGACGAAATCCGCCATCCGCTCGTCCTCGAATTCCTCAACCTGCGCGACGAATATTCCGAGACCGACCTCGAAGCCGGCCTCATCCAGCACCTCGAAGCCTTCCTGCTCGAACTCGGCAACGACTTCGCCTTCATCGGCCGCCAGCGCCGGCTGCGCATCGACGACGACTGGTATCGCGTGGACCTGCTCTTCTTCCACCGCCGCCTGCGCTGCCTCGTCATCTTTGATCTGAAACTCGGCCGGTTCACCCACGCCGACGCGGGCCAAATGCATCTGTATCTCAATTACGCCCGCGAACACTGGTCGCAGCCCGGCGAAAATCCGCACGTGGGCGTCATCCTCTGCTCCGGAAAAAGCGAAGCCCTCGGGCGCTACGCCACCGACGCGCTGCCCAACAAAATGCTCGTGCGCGAATACCTCACCGCGCTGCCGGATGAAAAAACGCTCGCCACCGAACTGGAAAGGACGCGCAAGCAACTGGAGGCCCGGAAATGAACGGCAACCGACAGGATGTAGGCCGCGTGCCCTCACACGGCGCAGCCCCAACGGGGCGAAAGAAATTAGCCCAGGGCAAGTCGCGCAGCGACGCCGCCCTGGGTAACCCGCCCCCAAACACATCGAGCCCTGAAGGGGCGAAAGAACACAGCC
>Ga0194131_10008832_pt1 | contig 12953 bp, 4 predicted proteins | sample TA2KigO120mmetaG_FD_148631 | JGI IMG/M metagenome (GOLD analysis project Ga0194131, IMG submission 148631) | Freshwater microbial communities from Lake Tanganyika, Tanzania - TA2015053 Kigoma Offshore 120m | ecosystem: Environmental > Aquatic > Freshwater > Lake | place: Tanzania: Lake... | reverse complement strand
TACGAGCCAATGGACAGGGTGCTGTATTTTTAAATTCTATTATAGATAGCGGTGATCCTGTGCGTATTTTGTCATGGTTCCCGCCACTTAGAGCTGTGTTTGATGTAGCCGAAAAAACTGAATTTATAAAAGAAATTGACGCACTGCGAGACTTTGCTATTCGGTACGATCAAACATTTGATCGCTGGCGCCTTGTTCGTGCTGATAATATTGATCTGTCAAGTGAGTTTAGTCTAATCAATGCTGGTAACAATACCAATCAAAACCTAGACGCAAGTTGGTTAGTAAGATTTTCATATAACACACTGGCTGAGTCATGGAGCTCTTTTCTAAGAAAAGATCAAACTACATTTGGTAGCAAGTCACAACTAGCATTTTATAATACCAAATTTGGAAAAGGTCTTGATCGACGAACTCGTCGAAGTCTGTCTGATACCATTAAGGTCCTAACAATTAACAACAATATTGAAAAGGAACTAACATTAGACATAGTTGACTACTACAAATTAAATGATAGCCGTTATGATTTTAAACGAGTATTGGTATGGGCCCCGGGCCTGGCTGAGACTCTTGTCCCAAACGACCCTGAGTTAATATCTAAAATTATCAACAATCAAAGTTTAACTTTGGATCGCATTGAGTTAGTTGATTCTCCTGGGCAATTTACACTATCTCCGGCACAAGGTGCCAGCGGTGAAATTGGTCCATACGCAGGTAGACAGGGATTGAAAATACAGTATAACCATGTACCACTAAGAGATATCAGAATCAATCCTACCACAACCAACATCATTGATATGTATGTGTTAACTTCACAGTATAATGCAGAATTTAGAGGATGGATTGCCGGTGGACTTCGAAGGGGCTTAAAACCAGTGGCACCTGATTCATACACATTGTCAAAGCAGATGTTGTCGATTATTCCAGCAAAGAGCATTAGTGACTCTATTGTATTTCATCCGATAAAATATAAAATTATTTTTGGCGTAGGTAGCGATCTACGAAACCAAGTAAAAATCCGTGTCACCAAAAGTGATGGAACTAAAATCAGTGATGCAGAAATAAGATCAAGTGTAATCCAAGCTATAAACGATTATTTTTTAGTGGACAACTGGGAGTTTGGAGAAACTTTTTACTTTACAGACATGGCTTCGTGGATTCATACAATGCTTGGAGGTGTTGTAAGTAGTATTGCTTTGATTCCTCGTCAAGAAGGATTAACACCTAATGACATGTTTCAAATTCGCTGCGAAGATGACGAAATTTTTATCAGTAGTGCATCGGTAAATGAAGTTGAAATCATTACCAGTGCTAGTGCTGTAACAATCTAAGGTAATTTTGAAATGGCAAAAGATCCAAAGAGATTAAACTCTGAAGAACCGCCGATTAAAACTGCGCCAGGTCAGACTTTGGTAAAAACTACCTCGCCCAAAGTTTATGACCTTTTGCCGAGCGTGTTTAAAACAGAAGGCAACAAAAAAATATTTGATGCTTTTGTTGAAAATATGTTTCAGCCGGCCAGCTTAGAAACATTAAATTTTACTGTTGGTAGAAGAACAGAAGAAACAACAGGCAATGTAAACCTCCCGCATCCAACAGCAAAACGACAATTAGAAAATGGTCTTGTACTGTTCACTAATACCGGTGTAGAAACACTAACAGCCGACGATGTAGCAGTTAAGTGGGGATTCAATGACCGCAATCAAGAACTGCCAGTACCAATAGCAATTTGTGATCTGCCCATTGATCCAGACAAGTTTATCAATTGGTACGATTACTATTGGCTGGAAGAAGGCATGCCAGCAATCAGTGTCAGCGGTGGCTCAACTACTACCTATAATATCAAGCAAGATATCATTGGCAGTCGTTATTATACGCTGCCGGTGCAAAGAAATGGTCGCAGACTTGAATTAAAAAACGGCATGCGTTTGATTTTTCAGCAGCATCCTGAGCAAGTCGACATTGTTGGTGATGAGTTTAGGCAGTATGTGTCAACAGGCGCAAGCATTGATCCAATTGGTTTTGAGATAACTCGTTATAACAGAAATGCTATTGGTATCAGTGTCAATGCTGTGTTAAAAATTGAACATGTTGATTATCGTATATTGGGCAATGAAATATATTGGATTACACCTCCGGTTGCTGGTAATATAGTTTATATTGCCTTGGATGAATATTACATTACAGACACTAACCAAACCTTCACACTACCAAAAATTTGGCAAGTTGAAGGAGTGGGCACAGAGCAAGGTATTCGTCTGCTTGGTCGTTCACACCAAATAACTGCCACCGTTTATAGCAAGATGGTACAGAGTAGATGGGACCAAACAACTATTCCTTGGGATAGAATTGAGTGGGACGGTGATATTCGAGGTATCAATGCCAAACATTATATTTTGCAAAAGGTTGGAGCAGAAAATCGAAATGCACATAGCCGTGTAAATGTATGGTATCACAAAGACACTATTCAAACCATAGTAGATTATTTAGATTTACCCTTTGAAGACATTGCTATTACATCAGCACGAGCGCTTCGTCCAATTCTAGAATTTGAAAATACACTGGAAATGTGGACACATGGTACTGCATACCGCCCATGGGTAAACAGTGTTGAAACAAAACAGGCCAATCCAACATATTATGTTGGTATGACTGCTAGAAATGCAAACATTGAATTACAAATGGCCACTACTACCACTGAGGACTACAAGATAAATTCTGCTCCTCGCGTGTTGTGGCTGGCTGCTGGTCCATATTTTAACAAGATTATTAATTTTAGATCAACAGGAAACACAGTCTCAGAATTTTTTGTGGAAACAGCCAATGATGGAGATGCAGTTGTTGTTCAAAATAGTTCTAACATTATTAAACTTTCGTTTGTTGAATATTATTGGAAGTCAGGACAGGCTATTTTAGCAAACTTCAGAAAAAATAGAATCCAGCAGCCCTTGTTTGAATTATATGGCCGAGAGGGGCTGAAGCTCAGCCAATTGGAGAATATTGGTATATTGCCAACATCAGTCAACAGCAAAATTATTGAAATAATTGCTGGGGATATTCACGACGATGAGAGCGGATATAAACTGGCATTTTCGCCTAGTAGCTTTAGCGAACTCAGTGATAGTAATATTGCAAAAAATCCAATATACAATATTTTATACAAAACTACTCAACAAAATTTAGTGTCCTATTTTCAGGCTGGTATAAGGAAAGTTTATCCTGGTCCTTATTCTTTTAGAAGGTGGCAAGGTGGTGATCGTGACATTGAATTGAGCAACGGTTGGAAACAAGCTTGGTTTCGATTAAAAAGCTCGGTAAATCGCAAAGTTATCATCGACGATGAAACTAGCATCCCCCTAGACTTATCAATGTGGGCAAGTTATCAATGGGGTATAACTGTGTCACAAGGCAGTCCAATCTTTATACACCTAGACAATTATCAACCATTGGTTGATAATCGTGCTGTAGTAGCAAGAGGACAACCTGCAACATTCAAACTGTTCCTGAGTGGCTCTCCCGATATTCAACTCGTTACAATCAACGATGGCACGACCGAATTTGTTACAAATGTCATTGATGGTGCTGTGACGATAACTGTTTCTGAAAATGCTAGCGACCTGTTGACTTTGAAAATTGGTACAATGCTGTTGACTGCCAGGGTCATTGATTCCTATCAAGATCCTCGCAACCCCAAAGTTAAATTGGATGGTTTTAATATAGACCACGAATTTGAAACTGTATTAGATGGCAATTCAGTTAAACAGGTAAATTTACTGGTCACAGGCAAAGGAGTACTGGAATTATTTCACCAGGGTAATAACATTGATGGCGATACAATCACTGCTGTTCCTGGCCTAGATTTAAATCCTGATCAACTCGCAAACTTTGACCAATTCAGTGTAGGCAACATTGTTGAAAAACTACAAGCGGAAATTTTTGCAACCAAGAATCGCAATCAGTCTTGGATTGATTGTTTGGCTGTCAAGGCAGCAGATGGCATACAAATGGCAGAACACAGCTCGATGAGAGCTGCATGGGCCACAATCAAGTTAAATACACCCATCGAAGAACTAGTGCTTTCAAGATCGCTGGCCTGCTGGAAGTGGTACAGAAAATTTTTAAACAAGCTCAATGAACTTTTTAATCTCATTGACATAGAAACACAATCAACTCGCAGTGTCCTTGATCGTGTTCTTGGGGATCTAGTGGATGGTACAACACAAAGTTCCGTGGATGCCATTACCGGCGTTGCTATGATAACCACGAGCATGAATGTTAAATCAGTCAACGTGGTTGAGGACTCCCAACTGTCTTTTTTGCTGCCTAATACTTTGAGTGTCGATTATTACAGAGCAAACCATGTTTATGTATATAAAAATGATCAGCTGCTGACTTATATTACAGACTACTCTTTTGACATAGAAAATAATGCTGTGTTACTGAACACGGCTGCTGTAACCAACGACCAAATAGTGATATACCAGGATAAGGCATTAGAGTTGTTTACTGGCATACCAGCAAGCCCTGCCAAACTAGGTTTAGGAGCAGTATATGAACCAGGCTTCATTGAAGAAACCTGGGGAGAAAATAGTCGCAAATATATTCGTAGGCACGACGGCACTAAGTTTACGATTTACTTGCCAGCTGACGGCAGCGATCCAGAAGAATATGTCTTAAACAAGGTCATACTTGAATTTGAAAAAAGAATTTATAATGGTATCACTGAAGTATCGGGCAGTAGAAACAGACAATTATTGGTCAATAATTACAGTCACAAGCCACTAAGTGGATTGCAAATACGAGCACAGCTTGAATGGTATCAGTCTAATAACATTGATTATCGAGATCGCAGTGATTTTTCGCCAACTGATCCGTGGACTTGGAATTACAACGGCAAGAGTTGGAGAGCAATTTATCTTGATAAATTTGGTACCTACAATTTACACACTGCTCCTTGGGAGTCGTTAGGTTATAGCGTTAAACCACAATGGTGGGACACAAATTATTCATGGACAAATGCTAATAAACGCACAGCACTAGAGCAAGCATTGCGTAATGGTATAGTTAGCAATCCCAGTGGACCATTAACAATTGAGCCCAACTTTAGAAGAAATTCAACAATATTTCCAGTGACCAACAATGGTAAATTATTAGACCCTGTTGCCAGTGGATTAGTATCAACGCCATTAGCCGACATTGCGCGTCAACCTTGGGAAATTGGTGCTCTTGGCCCATTTGAAATGCTGTGGAGACACAGTCCGTCGGGTGCTTGGTCAAATGTATTTTATGGCATCAGCGATTACAATGTTGTGAGTGAATTCTTTGACAGCAACATTGATCCTTATGCCAAACAGAAGCATGTTAAAAATTATAGCATAGCGCCCAAAGGAATAGATTCCATTGCTCCTGTGCAGTTTTTTCAAGATAGACCCACACTGGGACTTGGTGCTGTTCTCTTTGAAGGCAACCGAGATTTAAATTTTCTTGGCGAAACTCCGTTGATCGATTTGATTTCTATTAATGTGCGAGTTGGTTTTGGAATTGGCGGATTCAGCGACGGCAATATTAAACTTAAATTGCCTTACTCTCAAAACGGCTCAAATAATTATATCCCATATGAAGATACCATAATGACTCTAAGCGAAGGCATTGCTGTTTCTAAACTTCGTTATACCGCAGTGCGTTTGCAGAAAGACCCCGACGGATTTAGAGTGTTTGGTTTTGATCCCGGGCAAAGATACTTTACAATATTTCAGCCAACCGCAACAAGTCCTTCACAAAATCTATTAACGGACTTTGGTACATTTAAAGAATATCAAGAATGGAATCCATCTCCGATTAACATTAAATATGGTCAATTGTTGGCCAACAAGCAGGAAATTTTAACATTTTTGCTGGGTCTTGGCGAATATCAAAAGAATTGCGGACTTGTCCTTGAAGAAATAGATAGTCGCGGGATTATTATAACCTGGAAACAGGCCGCAATAGATGGATTTCAATGGATTGAAGAAGGTTGGACCAGTGGACATCATTGTATTATTGGTGTTGCCACCAATCATGGAATTAAATTTAGACATGAAAGAGGAATGCTCGATGATTTGTCTAAAGGACATGGCTCAACCGGTAAGTTACTTTTTAGTTCTGGTAGACCTGTCCTAAAAAATGAAATATTGGTAACAAGAAATGCTGAAGATAATATCGATAAAATAACATCTTTGAATGATGAACAAATTGCATTTATTGATCTAGCACTTCGTGATTATCAGCATGTGGTATTTGTTAATAGAAAAACCAAATTTAATGATATTGTTGTTAATTCTATCTTTGGTACCCGAATTAGCAATTTAAAAATTGCTGCTCGACGAACATACGCCTGGACAGGACGCCCAGTGATTAACGGTGGTATCTTAACTGAAAACGGCTTACTTCCAGGATTTGACGCCATGGCAGTTGACATTATTAATAGTCGTCAACCAGAAACAAGTACCTTTGAAAACTTTAAAAATTCAATCGCAAGATCAAACGTAGTTCCGGTAAAAAATAGCGTAATAAGTGATATTATACAAGACGACACTAACCTATTTTTATATCAACAAGGTGTGCAAATTGCTACTGGTACTAACTTAACCATTGATGCTCTATTTCGTAATTCAAACTTTGATATACCTGGAAAAGTACAAAACATCGAGGTCAATGAACAATGGATGTTTGATTTAGGAAAATTTGGTAACGTTGGTACAACTAAAATTTGGGAGATTGAATTACGCAAGGAAGATTTTACTGGTAAACGACAAATAATTCGCTTTAATTCTGATAGTAATTCCATTGATTTTCGCGGTGACAATATCATTGATTTAATAGGATCCAAAGATCCACGCTGGATTACACGACCAAGCAATCCGAATTTTAAAATGATTCCACGCAGTGAAATCACTGTAGAATACAGCAAAGCCAATGATTGGTTACCTAGCGCCGGTATTGCAGAACTAACAGACACTGACTTGAGAGTAGTAAGTTTAGACAAATTCAAAATTGATGATCTGAAAACACTCAATGATGTTAAAGATTCAAATACCACTCTTAGTATTGCAGTGGTGTTTAATACCAAGTCATTTTCTAAATTTGTCAGCTACAAAGTGGGCGATTATGCATGGAATCAAGGATATTTTTACAAAGCCAAGATAAATTATACCGGGTCAGACCTGGGCTCATTTGATGCGGGCAATTGGGAGCAGGTTAACCTTAGTGGTAAGCTGTTGCCTTCAATTTGGATCAGCGACTTCAATGGATATGGCTGGAATGTATTACAAACCATGCCTCCGGTGTACGTTGAAGAATGCTGTCCAAATGCACTGGATCCCAATTTGATTGAAAGTAAGGTAACCTTTGCCAATCCGCATCAATTTCAAATTGGCGAAAAATTTATACTGGCAGGTTCTGGCGATGGCTCCATTGACAACTTGCTGACAGTCAAAGAAATTGTTGATGACTATAATATCTTGGTTGATGCAAAAGCTACCAGTGGTATCGTTATTCATAACTTAGTTGCTTTTGGAATTAAATCAGTAAAATTTAATTCTGATGCTGAATGGCAAGCATCAACAATAAACTTTATTCCAGGAATGAAAGTCTACATTGACTATGGAGACACTGAAGGTACCTGGAAAGTTATCACTTATATCCAAGATGGTTCTGATACTGGAACAGAGCCCGACACTATTGTTGAATACAGCGGTCCAATGGTAGCCAGTGATGATCTCAACGTCGTTAAATTAATTGATGCCGAAACTCAAAAACAATTAACAACCCTTGAAATATTTGATCCTTATAAAGGATTGACCATCGACGAAGCCGCACACTATATTAACTATCGCGGCTTAGCTGATCCTGCAATTTACAACATCAATGAACTGGGAGAAAAAGACCTTAATACGGTTGAAGCATGGCATAGTTACAATGTTGGTGTGTTATGGTGGGATTTTTCATCTTTGCGATATATTGAATATGAACAAACAGACGACATACAGTATCGTGCTGCACATTGGGGCGAAAAATATGCTGATACTGTTGTAAAAATCTATGAGTGGGTAGAAACTAACGAACAACCAACCATAGAACAGTTCCCACATGCAAGACTTGATAAGAGCAGTAGCACTGCCGGGCAAATTCGTTACAGCGAAGCACAAGTATTTGATCCAATCAGCGGAAAAGTTACTTTAAAATATTACTTCTGGAATGGAAATGTTGATAATCTAAATCCAGCAGCACCAAATAGAATTTATTCAGCTAAAACCATTGAATCAATACTGAATGATCCAGATGCCAATGGTGTTGCTTGGATGTCACCTATTGATGAAAATGCACTATTGGTTGCTAACATTAATGATTTCTTTGCAGAAAATAACAGACTTATTTTAAGAATTGAACAGGATAGTACGCCAGAACAAAACTTTAATTCCAGTAAACTTATCTCAGAAGGGTTTACTGGCGATGTCATTGATGACTTCTTTTATATAAGGCTCGAAACCAGCATTGCATCAAGGGACAACTATAGAGAAGTCTATCCTATTAAACCTTTTGTATCCGGAAATACTTATAAAAAAGGCGACTATATTGTTAACTTTACCAATGGAAATTTTGTTCCTCTAGCAACTGCTGGAAACTATAATACTAGCGATTATCCAGTGTTACAAAACATTGATGATCAAAGAGAAAATATAACACAAGTATGGAGAGCCATTACAGGTCAAGATCATAGAATATATCAAGCAGCAAAAGATTTCACAGCGTCGGCGTCGGTGGCTATTGATAGAGATGCCAAGAGATTAATTAGGAGTGGTGCAATTGGAATGATCACCGGAATCTTAGATACAACTCCTAATTCAGGAGTTATAGCAACTTCTGACGCGTTTTATGCTGTAAAAAACACACGCCGCCAGGTGCCAAGTAGTCGTTTACACCCAGCAAGACGTTATGGTAATCACAGTTATGGTAATCAAATCGTACCTCTACCTCAAAGCTGGTTTAAAAATATCAAAGCAGCTCGTCGTGTCTTGGTGTCAGCAGCAAATACCTTTTTGTTGAAAATTGACACAGTTAGCAAACAAGGTTGGGACAAATATCTAAGAACTTATCGTCCTTTGTATGGACCATATACCAGAGACCTTACTAAATTCTGGAGACATGTTGATTATATTGCTGAAGGCTACACACCTGGCGACGAAAACACACGTCTGGAAAACTTTAATCAAGTTCAGGACCTTGACGATAGTATCACAAACTTTGCTATTGTTGATTCAGCGAATAATACAGTTGAAGCCTATAACAAAGATGGAAACATTGTGACCTTGGTATATAGACAAAACGGTACCATTCAGTTTAACGATTCACTGTGGGACGGAAATTTAGGTGACGGATGGGATGCAGTTAGATGGGATGCTAATAGATGGGACGAGGACGGCAGCGAAGTCATGGAGAGTATTCTCAGGGCGTTGCGCTATTCAATTTTTGTTGGTGTTGACCTTGGCTACTTTAACCTGCTATTCTTTGCCTTAGTCAAAGAAAGCATGGTACAAATCCCCACAGCCGATTGGGTAGCTAAAACAACCTATCTCGATGTAACACAAACCAGTTCAAATAATTTAAATCAAACCAGGACCTTTTTCAACAAAAAAGGTAAATTGGTTGGAAAGTACATTGATGAAATTAAACCCTACCATACCAAAACGCTTGATAAGAATCAATTTAACGTAAAACTTGTACCAACTTCAGTAGAGTTCGCTGAGTCTGTGAATCTGTCTATTATTACATCAACTATGTTGGTGCAAGATCAAAATGAAGATGCTTTAATAACAACCGAGCTGGAAGGCTTAATTAGTACCGACAAATTAATCGAATATGTGTCACTCGAAGAAAAGAAATAACAAGGGTTATATAGAAAAAACTAAATATGGGTATGGCCAGCATGAATCTACCAATTAAGATAGACACTTTTATTGTTATCAAAGACCTTGATAGCGGTAAAATATTACGGCAAGGGCACAATGCCATTCATCGTGAAAACATGAGTATAGCAATTGCTAGTGGTCTAGCAAGAGACAATTATTCAAGCTTTATTAGTGAAATGCATTTTGGGAGGGGAGCTAGCATTGTTAGTGATACCGGTATTATTACATATAGAAAACCCAATATAACTGGTACAAACGCTAACCTTTATAATACTGTGTATTTTAGAGTCGTTGACGACGAAGATTTAAACAATCCAGATTTTGAATTCAATTTCACCAAACAGTCTCATACTACTGGAACTGATTTTGCAGAAACTACGGTTACTGCAACATTGGATTATACAGAGCCATTGGTTAATGACAGTATTTTCAACATTGTTAACGGTACACAACAAAGTTTAGACGCTACTACCAGTGTTGATGGCGAGTTTGTTTTTGATGAAATTGGATTGAAAACTCGAGGAGTAGCTGGACTTAACACTGGAAATTTGCTAACGCACTTTATATTTCATCCTGTAGAAAAACAGGCTAATGATCGCATTCAAATAGTTTACGCCCTTAGGGTGCAAGCTGGTTAAAGGGGTATAAGAATAAATATACCAAAGGCATTTAAGCCGAGGGGATACAAATATGGCATACGAAGTCAATAAAAGTAACGGAGAAGTTCTAGTAAATTTAATCGACGGGGAAGTTGATAATACTACCACTGCTCTAAATTTGCTAGGTAAAAACTATCTGGGCTACGGCGAGCTAATCGCTGAAAATTTTGTTCACATGCTGGAAAATTTTGCCAGTAGTACGGAACCAGTAAGCCCTATCACGGGTCAATTATGGTTTAATACAGGCGAAAATAGATTGGCAGTCAGAGATACTGATGGTTACTGGAAAACATTGGCGCATCTTACCAATCGTGCAAATCGCCCAACAGAAACAGCTCGCATCGGCGACTTTTGGTATGATAGCACAAACAAGTCCTTGAAAATCTATGTTGGGACAACGTCCAACGATCAAGCATTACCGGGCTACAACAATGGTTGGATCAATGTGGGTGCGTTTGAAGCTGGCAGTGGGATAAGCTTTGCTACACTATTAGACACCAATGGTACTTCGCACAAGGTAGTTAGAATCAACCTCAATGGGATTTGTGTTGCTATTATCAGCACGGACGCTGAATTTACCATTGCAGCTTCACATGCGATTGCTGGTTTCCTTGTAATTGGTAAAGGTATTAATATGAATACCACGGGCAATGACACAACAACATTTAACCCCAATGCCTTTAAACTGCGTGGTATTTCTATTGAAGCAGAATTTGCTGACGTTGCTGAAATTTTTGTTGCCGATGCTGTTTATGAACCGGGTACTTTGGTATCCCTGGGTGGCAGCGCAGATGTTACTTTGACCACCGGGTCGGCTGATAAAAATATTTTTGGTATTGTGTCATCGAGGCCAGCATACTTAATGAATGCCAAACAAAAACACGAAAAGAATGCATTACCAGTTGCCATAGCCGGCCGTATTCAAGTAAAAGTAACAGGTGTTGTTAAAAAAGGTGATCGTTTGATTGCTAGCAACACTCCGGGCGTGGCCCAAGCTGCTGATGTAGATGCGCCTACTTGGAGTATTATTGGTCGTAGCCTAGGCAACTTTTCAGGAAATGGAGTTGGTGTAATTGAAGCCACAGTTGGAGTTCGTTAAATATCATGCCCCATGTTCTTCCGGTTGGAACATTTATTAGCGAGGAATGCATTGGTTATGACCGATGGGGTAGGTATGCCGACGGCTATGGTGGATACTATACACAGCTAATTGAAAAGAATGCCATAGTTTGCGGTTATGTGCCACGACTCCGGGATCCTGCTACATTTGCAGACCCAGATGAGAAAGTTGAAAAAAGTTGGTTCAATGAAATGACCGATGACGTCAATGAATTATTTGGTGATACCCATGCCGGCGAAGGCCCTACAACTGGTGAAACAAGCCCAGAATTAGAAGATAACATTCGTTGGGGTTGGGGTGGAGCAAATATTCCAGCTATAAACACTTCGCAAAAGATTACTGCGACTTTAACAAACGAAATTGTTAATAGAATTAATATCAGCACACTACGAACAAACAGCAGTGACCAAGAGCTGGTGGTTGTTGCTCGTGGCGAAAAAATGACTGAAAACTTCTTTGACACAGCAATTACCCTGCTTGATGGTGCTCGAGAAAAACGCAACGAAGTGGATCCTGCATATACACAATTAGATACTCTGGCAACTTATGACAGTTCGGGCACCGTCTGGTCACACCAACTTGAAAGCACAATTGAATTGAATTTTGGCGGTTATGAAAAAGGTCGACATTTCTTCAATGCTGGTGGAGCAATTAGATTTGTGTTTAGCCAAGTACAAGGCTACGGTGCCGGATATCATATTTGGCGTTGTATTTTTCGAGATCAAGGAACCTTAAATTTCACTGTAGAAAATCTATCCAGTGTTAACACTCGCGGTATCACACAAGATCGCGGCTATGCCAAAATAATTGATATTGAACAACTGTTATACACTAGTCCTTCAGGTTCGGGCGGGCAGAGCTATGGTGGCTATGGTGGCTATGGTGGCTATGGTGGCTATGGTGGCTATGATGGCCATGACGCCTATGGTTGCCCGCTGCCCTACGGTGAAGGTGGTTCTGGTCATGGTGGCTATGGTGGCTATGGTGGCTATGGTGCTTACGCATCAAGCAGAGCCAAAATCTACGGTGAATTCCACAATGGAAATTTGAGATTTAGAGTATTACTAGATAATTCTGGAATGGGTGTGTTGGTACGCGGAAAAACTAGAATGGTTATTAGCAAAACTCAACCAACTGCTCTAACAGAAAACAATGTAACATTGACTTTACCCAGCCCAACAATTAGTTTGATAGAAGATTGGCATTTGGTTTGATTGGAAAAGTCCA
>Ga0194131_10008828_pt1 | contig 12957 bp, 9 predicted proteins | sample TA2KigO120mmetaG_FD_148631 | JGI IMG/M metagenome (GOLD analysis project Ga0194131, IMG submission 148631) | Freshwater microbial communities from Lake Tanganyika, Tanzania - TA2015053 Kigoma Offshore 120m | ecosystem: Environmental > Aquatic > Freshwater > Lake | place: Tanzania: Lake... | reverse complement strand
GCCGACGGAGAAGATGCGCGAGATCGCATTCGACGCACTCAGTGCACGCCTCGAGTCCGAGGAGCTCACGCGCGCGATCGCCGATCGAAACTCCCAGATCGCTTCGATCGCGCTGCTGCGACTGGAGGGCAAGGGCGATCCGCGCGCTCGCGCGCTCGCGCTGGCGCGATACGAAAGCGTCAACGAGCGTGCCTCCGTGCGCGCGACGGCGGCCGCAGTGGTCGCGCGCGCCGACGGGAAGGCCGGACTGGCGCGCCTGATCGAGGACGCCGGCAAGGCCGAGATGCCGCGTCGGCTGCTCGACGCGCTGGCAGAACTCGTAGGGCAGGGCATCGACGCGGAGCTCGAGAAGCGCCTTGCGCGGATGATCGGCAAGGGTTCGCTCGGTGCGCGCCTGTTTGCGCTGCGCGCCCTCGCTCATGGGAGCGAGAGGAAATACGACGACGGCATCGCCGAGCAACTCGACGAGAGCGAGCCGGAGTTGGTGCTCGCGGCGGCCGAGGCGCTGGCGCGACGCGGCGCGAGCGCCCAGGCACAGGCGCTGACGCGAGCGCTGGCGCGAGCGAAGGACGGTTTCTCGCGCGCGGCGCTGATCGAGTCGATCGCCGGACTGCTGAGAGACGAGCCGGCGTGGCGCGCCGAGCTCGCGAAGCTCGCCGCGGACGCCGACCCCGATGTGCGCAATGCCGCCGTGATCGAGCTCGGTCGGCGCGGCGGGGATGCCGATCTCGCGCTGCTCGGGAAGCTGCTCGACCACGAGCATTGGGCGACGCGCCTGGCCGCGGTGCGCGGGTTGGAACTCCTGCACCGCGAGGACTGCGTCGAGTTGCTCGTCGCGCGCCTGTCCAAGGAGCAGGGTCGGCTGTGCGGCGACATCGCGGCCGCGCTGCAGCGCATGACCGGCCGCTCCTTCGGCGCCTATCCGGATCTGTGGCGCAACTGGTGGGACAAGCGTCCGTCCGACTGGCGGCTGGCAGGCAGCGGCGCCGCGCCGACGACCAGCGGGCCGCGCACCGAGGTTCGCGAGGCCTCGGGCACGCGCGTCGCGAATTTCTTCGGGGCGCGCGTGACCAGCGAGCGCGTGTTGTTCCTCGTCGACATCTCCGGCTCGATGGAGGAGGCCGCCGCCGACGGAGAGACGCGCTTCGAACACGCGAGCAAGAAGCTCGTCTTCGCGCTGCAGAACCTGTCCCCGCAGGTGCAGTTCAACCTGATCGTGTTCGGCACCCACGTGACTGCGTGGCGCCGGGAGCTGCTCACTACCGGCGGCAATGCCGCGAAGGAGAAGGTGCCCGTGCTGGAACGGGCGAAGGCCTGGATCGAGAAGCTGCGCATCGGCGGAGGCACGAACTTGTACGGCGCGCTCGAGGCCGCCTTCACCGACCGGGAAGTGGACACCATCTACCTGCTGACCGACGGCGAGCCGACGCAGGGCGGCATCATCGATCCCGTCGCGATCCGCCAGCGCGTCGCGCTGTGGAACAAGCACCGCGGCGTCGTGATCCACACGATCGCATTCGGCAGCTCCTTCCCGCTGCTCGAATGGCTGGCCGGGGATTCGGGCGGCACGTATCGCTACATTCCCTGAGCAGTGACCGACGATCCCGGCCAGCCGAGCGCAAGTCAGCAGGCCGCTCCGCCCCGGCGCCGGCTGCGCTCGATCCTCTCGTTCCTGATCGCCGTCGCGCTGGTCTGGGCGCTGCTCGAGTGGAGCGACGTGCACCTCGCCGACGTCGCGCGCACGGTCGCGCGCATGCCGCTCGCGTCGTTCCTGATCGCACTGGCGATCCACTGCGCGATCTACGCGCTGCGCGCGTGGCGCTTCCGCACGCTGATCCCCGGCGCGCCGCCGCCGACCTTCACGCAGGCGCTGGTGATCGGCGCCGCGCACAATCTCGCGACGTACCTCCTGCCGGCCAAGACCGGTGAGGGGGCGTGGGTCGTGTATTTGAAGTCGCGCCTGGGCGTGTCGGCCAGCGTCGGCCTCGCCTCGCTGATCGTCGCGCGGCTGCTCGATCTCGCCGTGCTGTGCGGCGAGCTCGGCCTGGTGTGCCTGTGGCTGGCCTGGACCGGGCGGGCCGGCGCGCTGCCGTGGCCGGCCGGCTTCGGCGCGCTGCTGCTCGCGCTGACGCTGCTGTTCTTCGTGCTCGCGTCGAAGAGCCACTGGTTGACGTCGATCGCGCGGCAACTGCTCGCGTGGACCGGGCTCGCGCGCACGCGCATCGGCGAGCGCATCGGGCTGCAGCTCGCGGCGGTGGCGGCTGCGCTGCGCGACGCCTCCTCCGGCGGCCGGCTTGCGCGCGCCGCGCTGCTGACCGTGCCGCAGTGGCTGGGCATCTTCGCGTTCTACGCGGTGCTCGCGCGCGCGCTGGGACTCGACGCGGGAGTCGGCTTCGTCGAGGCCTGCTTCGGCTCGAGCCTGGCCGTGCTGACGAACCTGTTGCCGATCAACGGATTCGCGGGCTTCGGCACGCAGGAAGGCGGCTGGGTGCTCGGCTTCGGCATCCTCGGCGTGCCGCGCGACGAGGCGCTCGCGACCGCGCTCGGCGTGCACGTCGTGCAGTTGTTCGACACGCTGCTGCTCGGGGTCGTGGCGCTCGCGCTGCTGGCATGGTTGTGGCCGCCGCGGCGCGCGGTCGAGTAGATTCTTCGCTTCGATGGCCCGGCACGACGACTCTTCCGCCAATGCCGCGGCGCAGATCGAGCTGCACAAGAAGCTCGCCCCGCGCTACGCGTACCGCTACAGCTTCGAGTTCTCGCGGCTGTTCCAGCAGGACTGGCACGCGGAGATGATCTCGCACGTGCCGAGCGCCGCGCGGCGCATTCTCGACCTCGGTTGCGGCACCGGCTTCTTCCTGGCCGAGCTCGACGCGCGCCATCCCGGCTCGGTCGGACTCGACATCAGCCACGAAATGCTGCTCGTGTCGAACCAGTACGTGCCGAGCGCGCGCTTGGTGACGGCCGATGCCGAGAAGTTGCCGTTCCAGCCGGGCTGCTTCGACGTCGTTTTCTGCAAGGGCAGCCTGCACCACACGCGCGACCACGTCGGATTCCTGACCAACTGTCGCGTCGGGCTCAAGCCGGACGGCGTGCTGATCATGAGCGAGCCGTGCAACGACAACCCGCTGATCTGGCTCGCGCGCAAGATCCTGTACAAGCACAGCCAGCACTTCGACGAAGGCGATCAGGGCTTCACGAGGAAGGGCATCGTCGGGTTGTGCGAGCGCGCCGGCTTCGATGTCACGCTGGTGAAGAAATACGGGGTGCTCGCCTATGTGTTCGCCGGCTTCCCCGATCACCTGGGCGTGCTGCGCTGGATCCCGGGCAATGCGTGGATCACGCGCTTCTTCATCCGGCTCGACCGGCTGATCTGCGCGATCCCCGGACTCTCGATCATGGGGTTCCACATCGTGATCGTCGGAAAGCCGCGAGGCTGAGCGCGGGATGCCGGACCCGAGCGCGAGCGGATCGGACCAAGGCGCGCGCTGTCCGAACTGCGGCGTCGCAGTGCTCGGCGCCTATTGACAGGCCTGCGGCCAGCAGCAGGCGGTCGAGCACACGCTCAGCGCGATCTTCGGCAAGACCGTCGCCGACCTCGTCCATCTCGACCAGGTGCTCCTGCGAACCGGATTGTCCCTGCTCTGGCGTCCGGGAGCGCTCGTCGCCGACGTGCTGCGTGGGCGGACCCGGCCCTACACGAAGCCGATCGCGACGATGCTGATCTTCGCCTCGTCGTACTTCCTGCTGTTGCACTGGAGCGGCTTGTCGCGTGCGGTCTTCGGCCAGGACATGCGCGATGCGGATCCCATGTTGAGCCCCATGCTGGCGGAGATCATGCGGGAGACGATGCAGTGGGGGCAGTACCTGAACCTGATCAACGTGCCGCTCGCGGCCGTGCCGATGTGGCTGCTGGACGGCTCCGGGCGACGTCCGTACGGGCACTGGGTGCTCTTCGTTGCCTACACGGTGGCGGGAACGAGCTTGATCGCGACGCTGCTGCTCGTGATCTGCCTCGGGCAACCCGCCTGGTACACCGTGGCGACGGCGGCCCAGCTACCGGGAATGGCGCTGTTCGCCGCATGGACGGCACGCGGCGCGTTTGGGTTCGGCTGGCTGCGCGGGCTCTTCGCCGTCGGCCTCCCGCTGCTCGTCGTTGCGTCCGCGGTCGGCGCGGCCTTCGGTCTGTTCAGGGTCGCCGCCTGGATCGCGCAGCGGAACTAGGCTCGCGTGACGTGTCCTCCGGACCATGACCGGGCTTGTTCGCGTCGAAGGTCGGCGCGCGCATGTTCGCCGCGCGCGCCTCGGCGGTCGCCGCATCGAGCTCGAGCCGCGTCGCGAGTGCGCGGAAGATCTCGAGGCCTTGCGCACGCGCGCGGATCTCGCGCAACGTGCGACCCGCGGGGGCGTCGGCCCACGGGCCGGGCTGCTCGTGCCAGTCGAACAGTCGCGGCGCGTGCTCCGCGGTCCACTTCCAGTACGCCGGGTTGTCGGTCTGGAACACGAACAGCCCGCCCGGCACGAGCGCGCGCCAGATCGCGAACAGCGTGCGCGGCGCGAGCTGGCGCCGATCGACCTTCGAAGCGTCGTAGTACGGCTGCGGGTGGTAGAGATGGACCTCGTCGACGCTCGCGGTCGGGCAGCGCGACACGATGAACTCGGTCGCGTCGCCCCACGCGAACTTGCAGTGCGAGAGTCCGCGCTGGCCGGCGCGCAGGCTGGCCAGGCGCAGCGCCGGCGGCACGAGCTCGATGCCGAGGTGATCGTGCGTCGGTCGCCGCAGCGCGGACGACACGAGGTAGAGGCCGTTGCCGCAGCCGAGATCGAGCACGCGCGGCGCGACGCGCCCAAAGGCGCGAAGCCAGTCGAAAGGTTCGCTGCGCCGCTCCAGCGGCACGCGCGTGCGCACCCACTGGTCCTTCGGCAATACGGTGCCTGGGAACGCCTCGGCGGGATCGAAGGGCCGTGGACGGCCCGTCGCGCGGGAGCGGCGTCGGTGTTGCACGCGGCGAGTGTAGCGGCCGGGCTCAGCGCGGCAGCAGCGCAACCGTCCAGCACGCCGCGAGCGCGAGCAGGCAGCCGAGCGCCAGCGTCGCGCTCGTTGCGGACCGGCCGCGCATCCGTGCGCCGAGCCAGCCGAGCAGCAGGCCGGCCGGCACGCCCGCTCCGAAGCCGCAGGCGTGGGCGAGCACGTCGGTGCGCTCTCCACCGAAGCCCATCGAACCGAACAGGAACATCCCGACGCCGAATACGGCCAGGCGCCGCATCCAGTTCTCGCGAGCGCGCGTCAGGCGCACGGCCTCCAGCGCCACCAGCGCGCCGATGACGCCGAACACGGCGGTCGAAGCGCCGAGCGAGCGGTGCGTGGGTTCCTGGATCCACGCGTTCCACGCATTGCCGACCGTGCCCGACACGAGCGCCGCCGTCAGCGCGGCCCCGGCGCTGGTCTCCGCGGCCAGGAGCGCGACGAAGAAGCCGCCGAAGACCAGGTTCGACGCGAGGTGGCCGGCATCGGCGTGCAGCGTGAGCGCGGTGACCGCGCGCCAGGGTTCGGCATCGAGCAAGCGGCCGGCGACTGCGATTCCGGCGGCACGCCAATCCAAGGCGAAGGCCGACACGAAGTCGAGCGCATTGACCAGCGCCAGGGCCACCGCGAAGGCGAGCAGCGCGTACAGTCCCGACCACCAGTTGCCCGGCACCGCCGCGACGCGTGTCCATAGTCCGCGCTCGCGGTCATACAGCGCGAGCTGATCGCGCGCCGGCTGCTCGAAGTGCTCCTCGACCAGCAGCACGTGGTCGATGCCCTGTTGGACCGCGAAGTGGGGCACCGACATCGACTGCAGCACGAGTGAATGCTCGTCCGCGCGCCGCCGCCGCGGCGAGCGATAGACCTCGATCAGGCGCGGGACTTGTTGGATGGTCATCACGGCGGAGCCTCGAACGGGGTCCTTAGCATCGAGGCGCGGAGTTTTCAGTATGCTGCGCGACTTCGCGCCTGTCGCGCGTCCCGAACCCCTCGAATCCCATGTCGAACAAGCTTCGCTCCCTCCGCTCGCTGACCTGCGCGCTGCTCGCGCTCGTTCCGCCGTCCCTCGTCGCCTGCGCCGGACCCTCCAAGGCCGTGCTGGGCGAGGCCGGAAGCGCGCCCAATGCGCAGCCGCCCGTGGCGCGCGCGAGCGCGGACACGCTCTCGCTCGAGCGGATCGCAGCCCTGCGCGGCGTCGGCGCCGCGGTCATCTCGCCCGACGGGAAGTGGGTCGCTTTCACGCGCTCGATGCCGCGCAAGCCCGGCGTCGACGACGATGGCGGTTCCTGGAGCGAGCTGTGGCTGCTCGAGCGCGCCAGCGGCAAGGAGCGTCCGTTCGTGACCGGCAAGGTCAACGTCAGCGGCCTGGACTGGCTGCCCGACTCGAGCGCGGTCACCTTCCTGTCCAAGCGCGGTGACGACAAGTCGACCGCGCTGTACGCGCTGCCGATCGACGGCGGCGAAGCGCGCCGCGCGCTCGCGCACAGCGAGTCGATCGGCGGCTACAGCCTCTCTCCCGACGGCAAGCGCGCCGCGTTCGTGTCGACCGAGCAGGAGAAGGCCGGCCTGAAGAAGGCGCGCGAGAAGGGCTTCACGCAGGAGATCTACGAGGAGGATTGGCGCCACAACCGGGTCTGGATCGGCACGCTGTTCGACGAGAGCGCGAAGCCGCGCTCGCTCGCGCTCACCGGACACGTGCACGCGGTGCGCTGGAGCCCGGTCGACGCGCGGCTGCTGGTCTCGATCGCGCCGACCCCCGCGGTCGACGACGAATACATGGCTCAGCGCCTGATCGTGGTCGATGCCGAGCAGGGTGGGGTGCTGGCGAAGATCGACAACACGGGCAAGCTCGGCGCGGCCGCCTGGAGCCCCGACGGCGCGCGCATCGCCTTCATCTCGGCCGCCGATCTGAACGACCCGTCCGACGGCCGGTTGATGCTGGTGCCGAGCACCGGCGGCAAGCCGAGCGAGCTGCTGGCGGGCCTGGAAGGCGACTGCACGGACTTCGCGTGGCAGAGCCCCTCCGCGCTGATGATGCTCACGCACCGCGGCGTGTGGAGCACCTTCGACCGGCTCGAGATCGGCGCGGGCGCGACCGTCGCGTTGACGAAGCAGCTCGTCGCGACCGGCGGGCCGGTCCTGACCAGCGTCTCGCTCTCCAACAGCGGCATGGATGCCGCCTTCGTCGCGAGCTCGCCGAAGCATCCGCCCGAGCTGTTCACGATGAGCCACGGCGATGCGACGGTCGCGCGCCGCACGAATTCGAACCCGTGGCTCGACGAGTTGCGCCTCGCGCCGCAAGAAGTGATCTCGTACAAGGCGCGCGACGGAGTCGTGATCGAGGGACTGCTCGTGCGCCCGCTCGACGAGGTCGCCGGGCGCCGCTACCCGCTGGTGATGTACGTTCACGGCGGCCCCGAGGCCCACCACTCCAACGGCTGGTTGACCAATTACGGAGATCCAGCGCAGACGCTGGCTGCCAACGGATATTTCGTGATGCACACGAACTACCGCGGCAGCACCGGTCGCGGCGTGGCGTTCTCGAAGCTCTCGCAAGGCGATCCGGCCGGCAAGGAGTTCGACGACCTGATCGACGCGGTCGATCACCTCGTGGCCCAGGGTTGGGTCGATACCGCCAAGGTCGGCGTGACGGGCGGCTCCTACGGCGGCTATGCGACCGCGTGGCTGTCGACGCGTCACTCGGGCCGCTTCGCGGCCGGCGTGATGTTCGTCGGGATCAGCGACAAGATCTCGAAGGTCGGCACGACCGACATCCCGAACGAGGAGTTCCTCGTGCACGCGCTGCACCGGCCCTGGGAGAAGTGGCAGTTCATGCTCGAGCGCAGCCCGATCTACGAGGCCGGCAATTGCCGCACGCCGCTGTTGATCCTGCACGGCAAGGACGACCCGCGCGTCAATCCCGGCCAATCGCGCGAGATGTACCGGCACCTGAAGCTGCGCAGCAAGGCGCCCGTGCGGCTCGTCCTGTACCCGGGCGAAGGCCACGGCAACCGCAAGGCTGCCGCACGCTACGACTACAGCCTGCGCCTCGTGCAGTGGTTCGACCACTACCTGCGCGGCAGCGGCGGGGAAATGCCCGCTTGGGAGTTGGACTACGGGCTCGAGCCGAAGGCTGACGCGGTCAGCGCGCCCGCGAAGTAGTTGCGCTCCGCGCCAGGCAAGGATCGAGCGGCGATGGCGCTTTCTCGCAAGCTCGCGCTCTCGGCGCTGTCCGGCGCCGTCTTCGTCGCGGCGGGGGAGCTGGTGCTGCGCGGTGTCGGATTCGAGCATCCGGCTCTGCGCGACCCGATCGTGGTCTGGGACGCGCAGAACGACAAGGAGCTGCACAGCGAGGAGGGGCTGCACCGCGTCAGTCCCACGTGCCTGTGGGAGCCGCGCCCGGGCGCACGCGTGCCGTGGGGCGCGGCCGAGGACGAGCGCATCGCGACCGACACGCGTCGCGGTCCGCTGCGGCCCGAGCACGCGCCCGCGGGCGTGTTGCGCATCGTCGCGCTCGGTGATTCGTCGACCTTCGGTTGGGGCGAGCCGTACTCGAACTCCTACTGCGCGCAGCTCGAGGGGCTGCTCGCCGAACGCGGCCTGCCCAGTGAGGTCGTCGACCTCGGCGTGATCGGTTACACGGTGCGCCAGGGGTTGGAGCGCTGGCGCGAACTCGGTCGAGCGCAGCATCCCGACGTTGTGATCGCGGCCTTCGGGGCGGTCAATGACCATCTCGCGGCGGTCGACCTGGCCGACGATCTGCGCATCGCGCAGTCGCGCGAGCGTCTCGACCCGCTGCGCATGCGTGCTGAGTGGGTGCGCGATCATTCGCGGCTCGTGCACTTGGGCGCGCGTGTGATCGAGGGGCCGCTGCCGCTGGCGGCCGAGCGCCGCAAGCAGTGGTTCGACCGCTGGGAGGCGCAGCGCGCGCACGAGCCGCGGCTGGGGTTCACCGACTACGCGGGCGTGCGGCGCGTCGATCTGCGCCTGTTCGAGGCGACGCTCGTCGAGTTGCGCCGGGACGTCGAAGCCGCCGGCGCGAAGCTCGTGCTCGTGTGCATGCCGCGCCAGCGGGACTTCGAGATGCAAAACCCGATCCTGGTCGATTACTCCGAGCTCGTGCGCCGTCACGCCCGCGAGCAGGGTCTCGACTGCATCGATGCGCACGCTGCCTTTCGCGATCGCGCGCGCGTCGAGCTGCGCGGTTTGCCCTTGTTCCACGACATGGTCCACCCGACCGCGGCCGGGCATCGTCTGATCGCCGAGGATCTCGCCGCCGCCATCGCCGCGCGTGCGGGTGCGGGCGAGCCGCGCTAGTCTCGTTGCGTGGGTGTCGCACGCATTCGCAAGCTCGTGCTCGCGCTGGTCAGCGCCGGGCTGGCGCTCTGCTTGCTCGAGCTCGGCCTGCGCGCCGGCTCCTTCGCGTACCCGCCCGTGCGCGAGCCGATCATCCTGTGGGATCCGGCCGCGGACGCGCAGTTGTCGGAGACCGGCGGATTGCACCAGGCCAGCGCGCGCCAGTTGTGGGAACCGCGACCGCTCGCCGCCGTGCCTTGGGGCTCGGCGCAGGGCGAGCGCATCGCCGAAGACTCGCGACGCGGGCCGGCGCGCGAGCTGGACCGAGCGGCCGGCGCGCTGCGCGTCGTCACGCTCGGCGACTCGACGACCTTCGGCATGGGCGTGCCCTGGGACGACTGCTACAGCGCGCAATTGGAGGCGCTGCTCGCGCGGCCGAACCGCCCGGCCGAGGTGCTCGATTTCGGCGTGATCGGCTTCACGGTGCGCCAGGGGCTCGAGCGCTGGCGCGAGCGTGCCGCGCGCTGGCGCCCTGACGTCGTCGTGCTGGCCTTCGGCGCGTTCAACGACCACGTGGCCGCGCTCGACCGCACCGACGACCAGCGCATTGCCGACGGCGTCGCGGCGGCGACGGGCCTGCGCGGCTGCATGCGCACGCTGCGAGCTTCGTCGCGCGTATTCCACCTCGCGGCGCGGCTCGTCGACGGCGGCGGCGCCTCGGCCGAGCGCGAGCGCACCTGGCAGCAGGTTCTCGAGCAGCGCAAGCAGCTCGACAAGAAGGCCGGCGGCACGCTTTTCCAAGGGCTGCGACGTGTCGATCCGGCGCGCTTCTCCGAATTGCTCCTGACCCTGGTCGCCGAGGCACGCGCGAGCGGCGCGCGTGTCGTGCTCGTGTCGGTTGCGCGCCGGACCGACGCCGAGCGCCTGCATCCGGTGCTGATGGAGTATTCGCGCACGGTCGAGCGGATCGCCGCGGAGGAGGGCGCGGCGCTGGTCGATGCGCGCGCGCTGTTCCGCGCAGCCGGCGTCACCGACGCGGGGGTCGATGCGCTGTTCCTGCCCGGTGACCCGCTGCACCCGACCCGCGCGGGTCACGCGATCCTGGCGCGGGCGCTGGCCGGGGCCATCGAGCCATGAGCGCTCCCGGACTCTCGAGCGTGCTCGCGCAAGCGCGCGAGGCGGGGGCGCGACCGATCCACGAGCGCCGGATGCTGCGCGCTTGGCTCGCGACGCGCTCGCTGCGTTCGGCGCTCGAGACGCGCCGCGAGCGCGCTCCGGCGCGGCTCCTGGAGCGCTGCGCGGAACTGGAGCGGGAGCTCGGCGCGCTCGTTCGCGGCGTCGAGGAGCACCCCAGTGCGGACGGTTCGGTACGCCTGCTGCTCGAACTCGCCGACGGCCAGAAGATCGAGTCGGTCCTGCTTCCGCGCGGCGTGCAGTGCATCTCGACGCAGATCGGCTGCGCGGTCGGCTGCGTGTTCTGCGAGACGGGCCGTTACGGGCTCGTCCGTCAGCTGAGCTCGGCCGAGATGCTCGCGCAGGTGGTCGAGGGCCGCCGCCGCCGCCCGGTCCGCCGAGTCGTGCTGATGGGCATGGGCGAGCCCGCGCACAACCTGGCCGCTGTGCTCGAGGCGCTCGAGCGGCTGCACGTCGACGGTGGCATCGCGCGCGAGAACCTGGCCTTCTCGACGGTCGGCGAACGCGCGGCCTTCGACGCGCTCGCCGCCAGCGCCGTGCAGCCGCAGCTCTCGCTGTCCCTGCATACGCTGGATGCCGAGCGCCGTGCGCAGCTCCTGCCGCGCGCGCCGCGCATCGAGCCGCGCGAGCTCGTCGAGCTCGCCGATGCCTACGCGCGCTCGACCGGACGGCCCTGGCAACTGCAGTGGGTGCTCCTCGCCGGCCGCACCGATGCGTTCGCGGAGTTCGAGGCGCTGGCCGAGCTGCTGCGCGGGCGCATGGTGATCGTGAACCTGATCCCGTTCAATCCGGTCGACGGCTCCGGCTGCGAGCGGCCCGAGCTCGTGCACGCGCAGGCGCTGATGCGGCTGCTCATCTCGCGCGGCGTGCGCGCGAGGCTGCGCCGCTCGGGCGGGCCCGACGTCGAGGCGGCCTGCGGGCAGCTGCGCGCGCGCGCGGCCGAGCGGCGCCGCTGAGTCCCAGCTCGGCCGCGCCCTCGTAGACTGTCCGGCTTCCCATGACACTGCTGTCGGTCGAGAACATCCGCCGCTCGGTCGAGGGCAAGGAGCTGCTGCGCGGCATCGACCTCGCGATCGGCGACGGCGAGCGCTTGGGCCTGGTCGGCCCCAACGGTTGCGGCAAGTCCACGCTCGTGCGGATCCTCGCCGGCGCGGAGGAGCCCGAGGAAGGCGAGCGCGTGGTGCGGCGCGGATTGCGCATCGGCTACCTCGACCAGGATCCGCGCCTGCCGGTCGGCTCGACCGCTCGCGAGGCCGTGCGCGCCGGGCTCGTCGAACGCGCCGGAGTGCTCGCGCGGATCGACGAAGTGCACGCCGAGCTCGCGCGCGGCGCCGGATCGCGGGAGCGCTCGCTGCTCGGAGAGCAGGAGCGGCTCGAGCAGCGTCTCGAGCGCCTCGGCGGACACGACATCGAGCACCGCATCGAGGCGATGCTGCAGGATGTCGGCCTCGTCGATCCCGATGCCGCTTGCGCACGACTCTCGGGCGGCGAGGCGCGCCGCGTCGCGCTCGCGCGCCTGTTGTTGTCGGATCCCGAGCTCCTGCTGCTGGACGAACCGACCAATCACCTCGACGCGTTCGTGATCGAGTGGCTCGAGGACTGGCTGCTCGAGCGCGACGTGCCGCTCCTGCTCGTCACGCACGATCGCTACTTCCTCGATCGCATCGTCACGCGCATCGTCGAGATCGATCGCGGCGCGCTGCACTCGTACGAGGGCAACTACAGCGCGTTCGTCGTGGCGCGCGGCGAACGCCTGGCCAGCGAAGAGCGCTCGGAATCGACGCGCCTCAACCTGCTGCGCCGCGAGACCGCGTGGATGCGGCGCGGGGCGCCGGCGCGCACGACCAAGGCGAAGGCGCGCATCGAGCGCTTCCACGATCTGCTTGCCGGCGCGCCCGAAGCGACTTCGCGCGAGCTCGCCTTCGAGATCCCGCCGGGGCCGCGCCTCGGCGATCGCGTCGTGCGACTCGCGCGCGTCGGGCATTCGATCGCCGGCCGCCGGCTCTTCGAGGGCCTCGATCTCGACCTCGATCCTCGCGAGCGGCTCGGCGTCGTCGGCCCCAACGGCGCCGGCAAGACGACGTTGCTGCGGATCCTGCGCGGCGAGCTCACACCGTCGGAGGGGCGCGTCGAGATCGGCGAGACGGTTCGCTTCGCAGGCATCGACCAGGGGCGTACCGACCTCGATCCGGCCAAGACCGTGGCCGAGGAGGTCGCGGGCAAGTACGAGCACGTGCGCATCGGCGAGCGCAGCGTGCGCATCGAGAGCTTTCTGGACGGCTTCCTGTTCCCGGGCCCGATGAAGCACGCGCCGATTTCCAAGCTCTCCGGCGGCGAGAAGGCGCGCGTGCTGCTCGCGAAGTTGCTGTGCGCGGGCGGCAACGTGCTGGTGCTCGACGAACCCACCAACGATCTCGATCTGATGGCGCTGCGCGCGCTCGAAG
>Ga0194131_10008827_pt1 | contig 12957 bp, 13 predicted proteins | sample TA2KigO120mmetaG_FD_148631 | JGI IMG/M metagenome (GOLD analysis project Ga0194131, IMG submission 148631) | Freshwater microbial communities from Lake Tanganyika, Tanzania - TA2015053 Kigoma Offshore 120m | ecosystem: Environmental > Aquatic > Freshwater > Lake | place: Tanzania: Lake... | reverse complement strand
GCTGCACTGGCCAACGCTACGCGGATCCACATACTGCTCATAAACCCGTCCTTCGGTATTGTGGTCATACGTTCCTCCAACAGGTGATGCCGTCGTGTGTCCGCTCGTTTCCAGGAGTTCCCCCCCCCAGGCCACCCGACGTCTCGACCCGCATGGGTGTGGAGACATGATGGAGACGGATACTGCGTCGAAGTAGGACTTCAACGCAGTCAGTCAAGTAGTGGAGGCGGCGGGAGTTCAACCCTGTCGGCTCCCTTTCAGTATCTCACAGATGGCATGGCGGTTCTGGTCCTAACCGCCTCTCACACAACGACTTCGGCACGCGAGACCAGTCGACACGACACGACGGGCGTGGACCCCAATCGTCCCCCGTCGTGGAGACATGGTGGAGACAGCGTGGAGACGACCCCTACCCCCTGATACGTAGAGGGGTGGGGGTCGTCCCCTCAAAAAAGTGGCCAATTTTTTCCGCCCCCTGCACACCTCGGCAAGCGCGCATATCCCACGCGGCGCAGCGGACATGGTGGGCCAGGGTCTGAGAACGGGCGTTCCGTGAACCGTTGAGGCCGCTAATACGGTCTATCGTCTGAAGCCGACGATGAGGAACAGCTGATAGATGATGAGCGACACGGCGAGCGAGGCCCCCGCCAGGGTGACTACCGTGCGGCGCCTGTTGGCCGTCGCCAGCTTGACCGCGAGCGACACCTCGGGGCTGGTCATCAACCTCACGACACCGCCTCGGCGGCAAGTGCGTCGTGATGTGACCCGAACCGCATCGGTACCTACTTCACGCAGCGGGCGAAGAGCTGGATGTCGGTCGTGTCCGCCGTCACCTCCACTAGGCGTTCACCGAATTTCGACTGCGCGAAGATGCGCCGCAGGTCTTCGGGGGTACGGTGTATCAGGACCCACTCGCCGATGTAGTCCATGAATGCCTTTGTCGGATTTCGCGAGTCGAAGTTGCCGATGATCGCCTCGCCGCCGGGTTCCAGCATGTCGAACATCCAGTCGAGGCACTTGACCACCAGGGGCTCCTGCAGGTAATCCATGAGCCCGATGCTGTAGACGAGGTGTTGCGGCGGCAACTCGATGGGCGCCTTGCCCGTGGCCATCCGGATGATGTTTCCCTGGACCAGGCGGATCCTCGGCAGCACCCCGACCGCCGACGCCCGTTCGGCGACGAAATTCAGGGAATCCGGGTCGATGTCCACGCCGGTGATGTGCACTTGGCCGCGACGGTCGAGCTCCAGGGCGTCGAAGAATTCGCGACCCGGTCCCACGGCGAGGCTCGTCACGAGCAGGTTCGCCTCGGGAGGACTGGCGGCGAGAAGGCGCGCGATGTGCGCGCTGACTGTCCCTCGGCGCTGCCGGGTCGCGCTGCAATGCGGTTCCCCAAGGATCCAGCGGTCGACGAGCGGCCCGATGCGCCCATCACCGGTAGGCCGGTTTTCGTAGATCATGTTGATCGTCTCGAAGTCACCAGCATAGCCGCGTGGCTTCGTATAGACGATGTCGATGAATTGGCTCGCCATGAAAAATGGAAACGTCTCGCGAAACGCGAACGCGCCTATGGCATCGCTCAGCTTTTCATTACGCTTGACGTGCTCCTGCAACGATTCGCGCAGGGCAGTGCAGGCCGCGCTCACGAGCGGCTGCACCTCGTCGGCGGTCTTGCGCTCCTTGTTGAGCATCCTCTCCGCCTGCGCCATGGCGCCCTTGAAGGCATCGATACCCTCCACGAACGAGGGCGGCAAAGAACGCAGGTCCGCACGCCCGGTGTGCGTGTTCGGGTTCTGCACGACCTGCGCCACTTCCTCGACCATGAGCGCGGGAATGCGCGCACTGGTTTCCCGCAGCTTCTGCGAAATGACCGCCGCCAAGGCGCGGTAGAAGCGCACCGCGAGCCCCGGGACGGAGACCAGCAGGTTGTTAAGGTCGGCGGCGCTCAGGAATGCCACCTGGTTGTCGTCCGCATCCCCATAGACCGAGGCGCTGGCCGGCAAGTCCTCGATGAACCCCATTTCCCCGAACACCAGGCCTTCGCCCAGGGTCGCGACGGTGATCTGCGACCCCATGTAAGAACGGACGGCGCGAACCCGCCCCTTGACGACGACCCACAATCCCTTGACCGTGTCCCCGGCCTCCATGATCAGGTGATCCTTGGGGTAGGCCGTGGTCCTGGCAACCGACTCGAGCAGCTTGCGGTCGTCGCCAGTGAGTCCGGACAGGAACTGCGAGTTCTTGTCGCTTTCGAAAATCAATTTCATCCTCCCCGCGCAGTTGGCGTCACCGCGTTCCCGTCGGGCGCGGGAACTGTCTGGAGACCAAGCCTCGACCTGCAAGGCCCCCACTTCGTAACACCGCATGCGGTGGACTGTCAACGTACTTCGCCCATCGCATTCGGAGGATTGGAACTGCGTGGGATCTGTCCGTCCGGGGGGCACCAGGAGCGCCGCGCTGCCCATAGTTGGGGCCGGTCACGGTGCGGCAGAGCCTCGCTTCCGCGCAGCGCTGGAGATCCTCAAGGCGCCGCGGGCCTGAACGAGGGCTGCTACCAGCGCAGCAGCGCGGGACCGAGGGCCGCGCCCGCCGCCGCCGGCACCAGCATCCCCAGCAGGTACCAGGTTCCCAGGAAGGGCGGCGCCATCTCTGGGCAGTGCAGGCAGTACACGACCGCCCCCAGCGCGCCGGCGAGCAACCCCGAGTACGCGCCGGCCGCGATCGGGCGCGTGGGCGCCAGCCCCCGCATCGCCCAGAACGCCGCCGCGAACGCGGGCACGGAAAGGAAGGCAATGCTGGGCGGGCACCAGGCCCAGGTCTCGCCCAGGACCAGCCCGATGCGTTCGCCCGGTGGCGCCGACAGCAGCACGGCCCCGGCCAGCACCCAGATCGTGCCGACCGCCACCAGCGCGGCCTCGGCGGCATGGCCGGCGCGGACGCCGGGCCGCGCAAGGCGCGTGGCCGCGACCAGCGCGGCCGCCAGGAGCGCGAGCGGGAAGGCGAGCTTCACCCAGAACATCGGCTCGCGAGCAGCTGAGAAGCTGCCACGTCGCCTCAGGGTCTGAGCACAAGGGTTCCGTGAACCGTTGAGGCCGCTAATACGGTCTATCGTCATCGAGAGCAGCCCGATTGAGGGCGGATTCTAACTTTTCGCCAAATTTACAAACACCGAAAAGGGCAGCCTGGAAATCTCCCAGCGGCTGCTGGAGGACGGGCTGATCGCCACCACCCCCGGCATCGCCTTCGGCTAGGCCGGGGAAGGCTACGTGCGTCTCGCCTTCGCCACCCACATGACGGATTTGGAGAAAACGGTTGAGCGACTGGCGAAGATTGTGCCGAGTTTGTAAAAATTGGGAGATTGGGAAATTGCAGATTGCTCGTTACTCTCCAATCTCCCAATCTCCCTATCTCCATCCCCAATTCACCAAGGCCACTGCAATGGACATCACCCCTATCCAATTCGTCCTTGCCATCCTTGCCGGCATCGCCGCCGGCGTGATCAACACACTGGCGGGCAGCGGCTCGGCAGTGACCCTGCCCATGCTGGTGGCTCTGGGATTGGACGCCAGCGCTGCCAATGCCACCAACCGGGTGGGGGTGCTGCTGCAAAACATCACCGGCATTGCCACCTTCCAGCGCAGCAAAAGCCTGGACATCAGCGGCTCTTTTTGGCTGACGATTCCCGCGATGATCGGCGCAGTCGCGGGCACGTACATTGCCACAATTCTCAAGCCCCAGCAGATGGAATATGCCATCGGCGCAATGATGGTGCTGATTCTGATTACGATCTTCATCAACCCCAACAAATGGCTGCGGGAACAGTCGGAAGTGAAGCCTGGGCGACCGGGGATTGGGGTGCTTGCGCTCTTTTCTGTGATCGGGGCCTACGGGGGATTTATCCAGGCAGGTGTGGGCGTCTTTCTGCTGGCGGCAATGGTGCTGGGCGCGGGCTACTCAATGGTTCACGCCAATGCCATCAAACTGGTGATTGTCCTGGCCCTTACGGTTGCGGCGATGGTCGTCTTTATCTTTTCGCCTGTGCGCATCGACTGGGGTATCGGGATTCTGATGGCCGTGGGCCAAAGCATCGGGGCCTGGGCCGCGGCGAAATTTGCCGTCAGCGTGCCCAACGCCAGCAAATATGTGCGCTGGCTGATGATTGCAGTGGTGGTCTATTCGATTTTCAAGTTCTTTGGGATTCTCGATCTGATTTTTTAGGGTGCACAGACAGCGGACCGCAGACCGCCGAATATAGCCATCCGGCGGTCTGCCTGAACAGTTGAGGCCGCTAATACGGCCTATCGTCTCACCGCCGCCCGTCATACCAGATCGCGCACTTCTCCCGCGCACGCATCGTGCGGCCGCCCGTGAGCAGCGTCTTGAGCAAAAACCACACATGCTCGGCCGGCGAGTAGAGGTGCATCTTCCGCGCGGAGGTCAGCAGCGGATGGCGCGTCAGGATCACCATCCGGCGGCCCTTCCTGCGCGCTAGCCGCCGGAGTCGGATGCTCAAGTCCAGCTCCTCGGACACAAACAACTCGTGGCTGAAACCGCCGATCTCTCGAAAGGCCGCCGTCTCGCAAAAAATGAACGAGCCCGCCGCCCATTTCAGCACGCGACTGATCGTGTTCCAGCCTCGCAGGACGCATTCAGCCGCGAACTGGGTCTCGTCCAGCCGGAGGATGCAGCCGCCGGCCAGACAGTGCCCGCTCCGGATTTGCTCCACCACATCGCTGAACAGCCCGGGCGAGGGCCGCGAGTCGGCATCCACGAATACCAGCCAGTCTCCCGTGGCGGCTGCGGCGCCGGCATTACGGGCGCGCGCGATCTGGTTCACCGGCTCAAAGACGACCACGGCTCCGGCCGCATGGGCCAGTTCGCCGGTGCGGTCATTCGAGTTGTTGTCGCACACCACCACCTCGCTCTCCCAGCCCGCCACGGTGAAGGCCGCGCGGGCCAGATGAATCGCGGCCAGCGTCCCGCCAATGAGTTTTTCCTCATTGTAGGCAGGGATCACGACGGAGATCTTCACGCGCGCAGTGTCCGGGATGGCGCCGTGGCTGGGAAGGAGAAAGGCACGGCATCGCCGGGTCCCAGCAGAGGCGGGCCGCTCACTGCTGAGGGAACGGCCGGGGCGGCGCCGCCTGCCAGGCAAACGTCGGCTGGTAGCGAATGCCAAGGTGCGGCGTCTCCATGCGCTCGCCGCCGCACTGGCGCGATTGGAAGAGTGCGTGCAGAACGCCCGTCACCAGCAGCGTGCGCTCGGCCGGCCCCGCCGGCTGGCCCTGTCAGCACCATCAGCATCACCGCAACCGGTACACGCAGAGGTGTTTCATCGGGACTCTCGCTCCTTGCTATCGCCGAGTATAGGCCGCTAATACAGTCTATCGTCATCGAGAGCAGCCCGATTGAGGGCGGATCCTACCTTTTCGCCAAATTTACAAACACCGAAAAGGGCAGCCTGGAAATCTCCCAGCGGCTGCTGAAGGTCGTCTTCTCGAGCTGCGTGCTGGCCATCGCTTCGATCTACGCGGTCACGTCCCTGAGAGACATCGGACCGATCCGGCCCTGAATGGCCGCGGCTGTCCCGCCGTGGCCCGCAGCGCTCTTCCCGCCCGAGCCCAGGAGGTCTGGCCCCGGGCGGCCGCGAAGGAGCGCGCGCGTTCGTCTCCACCTCCCCTTGCGCCGGCTCATGATGTGACATTCCTATCACGTATGACCGCGACGCAGGATTCCGGCGACGACGGAGACGACGCCGTCTGGCGGGCGCTCTCGAGCCCGGTGCGCATGCGCGTGCTCGCCGTCCTCGCGGAGGGCCGACGCACCACCGGCGACCTCGACGCTGCGTTCCCCCAGCTGTCGCGCTTCGCGGTCATGCAGCACCTGAAGGTCCTGGAGGAGGCGGAGCTGGTGATCCCCCGACGTGACGGGCGCTTCATCCATCTCAACGCGGTTCCCATCCGGCGGATCCACCGCCGCTGGGTGAGCCGATACGCAGGACGCTGGGCCGACGCGCTCGTGGGGCTCAAGGACGAGCTCGAGGGCGAGGCGGACCCGGGCACCCACGGCCGCCCGGGCACGGTGGCCTGACGGAAGAGCCGTTAGTCCGTAATTCGTGGGTCTTTCCCAAACCTAATGGGCCTTATCCGACACTGGGCAGATGACCTGGCGTACTCGAGCGGGAATCGTCGCGCCTTGTCGAGGAAATCGATACGTTCCTCACCGAGCTGCGCAAGGTCATCTGATGGTGTTGGGCTGCCGGAAATCTGACAGCCCCTTCCCCCCTCTTAGCGACACTCTTGTTTCGGGCCGTTGAATTGTCACAAGAGAAGATTAAACTGTCTCCGTAATCGAGAGATACGGGACAAACGCATTGCCAGATACAGGCACCCAAAGGGATGACTTCCAGCACGTATTGACGCTGCTGTCGAAAGTCACCCATGACAAACAGGTGGCGGCTGATGGAGCGGCGTTGATCGTCGCCGGCGAGCCACTGGATGCATTGTGCCTGCTGCTCAGCGGGCGGGTGCGGATCGATTCGCTGACGGGCGAGACGATCCTCATGCATGCTCCCGCCATTATCGGCGAGCTCAGTTTCCTGAGTGCGCAGCCGACAACGGCCCATGTTCATGCCGTGGGTGCGGTCACGTACACGACGATCCCGCGCGTGCAAGTCGAAGCCATGCTGACCGATGTGGAGCTGGCGCGCATGTTTTATCGCAGCCTGTCACGTCTGGCTGTAGCGCGATTGTCAGGAGCCTATCATGCGCGCTACACTGCACTGGTTGCGCATGATGGCAAGAAGGACGAGCTGATCGACCTTGTAAGGGCGCATCGCGATCACTTTGCATCGCGCAGCCTCATCGCCACAGCGAACACAGCGCGGCGGCTATCGGACGAACTTGGCCTGGAGATCGTAAGGCGCGTGCGATCCGGACCTCTGGGGGGCGACCAGGAGATCGGTGCCATCGTTTCGCGCGGGCTCGTGGATGCCGTCTTCTTTTTCCGCGATCCGCTGTGGGCGCAGCCGCATGGCGCGGATGTGCATGCCCTGGTGCGGGTCTGCGAAGTGATGAACGTGCCGCTTGCGACCAACCGGGCGACGGCAGAGATGATGCTGGGGCCGTGGCGCTAAGCAGGGCGATGGCGACGGCGCCTGCAGATCACATGAGGTAGGCGCGCAGCGGCTTTCGTGGGTCCACGCGCAGCCAGCATGTGCCTTCGGGGGATATGCGGTCAGCAAGGAATTGCTCGGCTGCCTCTCGCGATGCGAAATCCATGCCCTGCTCTGCGCCGATGCCAGGGTGTGGTGTAGCTGTTTGCTGGACGCGTTTGAACGCTTAGCGGCAGACCATACGTACGGACGATAGACCGTATTAGCGCCTCCCGGTGAACGGAACGCCCGTTCTCAGCAGGTTTCGGCCACATTGCCGCTCCGCACCGCCTCCCGCAACCCGCGCAGCCGAAACCCTTGTATGCTCTCCGCGAGGGTCATTGGTGCTCCTCCTTCTGCGTTTCCCCTTCAAGAGAAACAATGCAGAAGGATAGGCCACCTAGCCCTCGTTCTCTTTCGGCCGTTAGCGGCTCGAAAGTGCACACACTAAATCGAAATCGGACATTCTAGAGAGCAATCTCTAGAAAGATTTCGGTGCAATGTGCAGCGGTTCCCGTCGGGGACGCCACTTCTGATTCGTCGATCGAAATCCCCCGCAACCAGCTGAAAGCACCGTGAGTTAGTGCGGTCCCAAATCTCTCGTCATCCCACACCAGCCCGGTTGACAACAGGGTCTCCTGTAAGCGACTGAGATCGTCAACGTTGGCCGCGGTCCAAAGAGCAGTAAGGTTGCCGAGCACGTACTCAGTGAACGAAAGTACGGCCTTGATTTCGAGTTCATCGAAACGAGCGTCGGAGAGTTCACACTGAGCCACCGTAATTTCATCTTTTAGACGTTGAAGCTGCGTTCGGCCGACGATCGCTCGTAGACCTTTCCATGACCACTGAAACACGGATGCTGAACTCACATTAACCGCTCTCCGCTATTCCCGGTGCACTGCAATCACCACTGCAGACCAGGTCACCTCTCAACGCTGGCGCGTGGCGCTTGGTCAGTTCAAGGAAAACCGGCAGCGGCATTCGGAATTCTAGACAGCAGCCTTCACACCCAGCTTGACCAACAGTTCTCCGAGCGCTTCGCCGCCGTCGTCGTAGCACTCGGCCAAGCGTGACTCTGCGTCGTAGCCACCCAGCTTGATGCCTGCTACCTTCTTCGTGGCGGGGCGGATCTTCTCGATGCGGATCGTGGCCAGTGCCACCTCTTTCGTCGCGGTCTCGACCAGCCGCACGTCAAGCGTGGCCCACGCCTGAGTGTTAAAGCCGATAATCGCGCCCGGCTCCACCTGCACCGTGCGCACGATCAGCGTGTACTTCGCAGCCCCGCCTGCAAGCACCGCCTTCGCCGCACCCTTAGCCAGTTCCTTGTTCAGTTCTTCGAGGAAGCGCGGCGCGTAGAGCTCCGTGCGGCTTGACACCCACGTCGCCTGGAACGCGTCGCCCGACCCTGCCTTCTTGCCGTTGCGCTTGGCCACTTCCTCAGCCAGCCACTGCGCCTCGGGCGTAGCCTTGCCACCCACTGTCATGCCTGTGTAGTCGAACTCGACGTCGATCTGCGTCTGCCCCCTAAGGAGCGCCAGATCACCAGACACGAGCTTGGCCTTGGCGGCCATCAACGCCACCGGCACCAGAAGCACCGCGACCGCCGCCGCAGCCATCGTCTTCATCGCTTTCGACATCTGCATGCCCTCCATGATTTAACCCAGCGGGTTCACCGCAACACGCAAATCCAAGTGATCTACCCGGTGTCGGATATGGTCCATCATGTCCGGACTCGCCGGCCACCCCTGCTTGGTCCCATGCGTCCCATCGTATCCACCTTTCGCAAGGTGTCCACGGGAGTCGGATCAAGGGCCGCCGCCGGGAATCACGCTGGGTCTGAGAACGGGCGTTCCGTTCACCGGGAGGCCGCTAATACGGTCTATCGTCTCGCGTAGAGCGACGCGTACACACCCCAATCGCGCGCGCTCATGACGCCGGTTTCGAAGAGATTTCGCGCGAAGATCTCCGCGTCTTCATAGATTGTGCGGTCGATGATCGCAGGCACCCCGCTGCGCTCGTGCTCCGTGTGGAGACCGAGCTTGTGCGCGAGGAAAAAGACCTGCGACTGAAACGCCCAGCGCGGCATGTCGGCGTAGAAGTCCGCAAGGTACGGGTTCTCGTCGTTCGGCTCGTAGAAGGGCACGAGGTGGAAGCGCGAGACGAGCCACCGCGTGAGGGAGGTCTTCCCTGCGCCGATCGTGCCCGCGACCGTGATCGTTCGCTTCATGGGGACGTTGTACCGGAAAAAGCGGGACGGACAGGCGGTGAGACGCGAGGAGGCGAGACGCTCGACGGGCGAGGCGCGCGCGAGGCGCCCACGTGCGGACGCCCCCACCGAAAGCGATCCCCGGGTTCGCCTGTCCCTGTCGCCGCCGCCGCGCGACCGGGTCTTCGCGGAACGGCCCGGTGTGCTGCCGCTCGTGCACTCGCACGGATCTCTCCAGATGCCTGTCCACGAGAGCGGACAACCTCAGAACTTCAACAGACGGAGAGCGGGAGAGCGGGCGGAGGCTCACTCCGGTGAGCCGTGCGCGTCGTCATGCGGCGCGACACTGCCTCTACGCTTCGCCCGCTTCGCCATCCGCGCGGTGCAGGTCGGAGAAGTACGCGCGCGCGCCCTCGAGGTCGCGGAGGACGGGGGTCTTGCGTGCGTCGGCCACCTGGCGGAGCTCCGGCGGGAGCGCCTCCACGCGGAACCAGCAGAGGGCCTGCGCGCTCTCGAGGAGCGCGCGGAGGTGCGCGTACCCGCCGCGGGCCACGGGCGGGATCACGCGCGCCGGCTGGATGTTCGCGACGCGCAGGAGGATCTCGCCGACCTCGGCGGTGCACGCGATGGGCAGCGCGGCAAGGTGCTCGCGGCACGACAACATCCAGCCTTCGAGCGCGTCGTGCAGGTCGGCGTAGGCCGCGATGACCACGTAGGAGGCGCGCGGGTGGAAGTGATCCTTGAGCCGCTCCACCGAGAGCGACGCGAGGTGCTTCACGAGCCCGATGGCCCGCGAGGGCTCGGCGGCGCAGAAGGCGTCGAGGCGCGCGTACGAGAGGCGCCCGCCGCGGCACGAGGTCTCCGCGACCGCGGACGCGGTGCGCGACGCTCCACCAAACCACCCGACCTCACCGAGGATCACCGGCGCACGGAGGCGCACCTCCCCGAGGGTGGCGCTAAAGATCCGCACGGTACCCGCAAGCAGGTAGAGGAGATCCTGCGCGGTTTCGCCCTCGCGCACGAGGAGCTCGCCGGCCTCGGCCTCGAAGGGCTCGAGGAGCTCCTGAGGCACGACCTCCGCGAACTCCTCGCTCACCGGCGTCGCCTCCGCGTAGACGCGCGGCTGCCAGCCCGGGATAAACTGCCTCGCGACCGCCTCGTAGGACATGCCCTCTTGATTGAGCGCCGCGAGCGGCGACGGCGCGGGGCGCTTCGGCGGCATGCGCAAGAGCAGCTGAGCGGCGCGCTCCGAGAGATCGCAGCACGCGAGGCCATTCGGCACGCGCTCCGCGGCGAACGCGCGGAAGGCCGGGCGCACCGCGAGGTCGTGCTCGTCGAAGGCGCGCACGAGCGCCTGCGCGTCTTCGAGCGCGATGTTCACCCCCTGCCCCATGAAGGGCGGCGTAGCGTGCGCGGCGTCGCCGAGGATCGCCATGAAGTCGCCGTCGTGCCAGTCGCCCACGCGCACGATGGGGATCGGGGCGAGGCGCGCCCGGAGCACCGCCTCGCGATCACGCGCACGCGGCCAGGCGTCTTCCAACGTGGAGGCGAGCAAATCCCCGAGCATGCCCGTCGCGTGGAGCTCCTCGTGCGCGTCGTGGCGCATGACGAGCGTGCACTTGTAGGAGCCGTCGAAGGCCGGGAAGCCGACCATGAAGAACGAGCCGCGCGGCCAAATGTGAATGGCGTGCGGTTCGTACGCGAACGCCGAAGCGCCCGGCTCGACGGTGAGCTCGAGGTAGCCCCAGGGTGAGGAGCGCTTGCCGAAGTCCACAGTGGGGGCGCGCACGATCGCCGCGCGCACCTCGGAGGCGGAGCCGTCCGCGCCGAGGACGAAATCGAAGGGCTCAGCGGAGACCGCGCCGGACCGATTTTTGAGGGCGATCGCGCGCTGCGAGCGCAAAACCTCGAGGCACGCGGTGCCGAAGCGCGCGGTGACCTCGGGTTGACCGAGCGCCCAATCGCAGAGGGTGCGCGTGAGCACCGAGCGCGAGATGGCGCGGTTACGCACGGCGCCGGGCGGCGCGGCGAGGAGGCGCACGTCTCCTTCGGGCGCGTGGAACGCGCGACCGAGGAGCTCGATCGACCGCTCGGAGATCGCAGGGCGCAGGCCGATACTCTCGAGGGCCGTGAGGCCGCGCGGCGAGAGCGAGAGCGCGACGGTCCGCCCTTCCCCGCGCTCCTCCCAAGGCTTTTCCCTGCGATCGAAGAGATGCACCGCGAAGCCGCGCTCCGCGAGCGCGCCCGCGACGAACGCCCCCGCGGGCCCCGCCCCGACGACGGCGACCTTGCCCTTCACCCCTCGCCCATCGCCTTGCGCGTCGCGCCAGCCGCGTCCCACGCCGCCTGCAGCAGGAGCCCGCCATCGCCGCCGAGCACGAGCAGCTTCGCGCCGAGCTCGCGCGCGCGACGCGCCTCCTCGGGCTTGCCGATGAACGTGCCGAACGACTTCCCCGCCGCGTGCGCCGCGCGGGCGATGCGCTCCATCGCCCCCGCGAGCGCAGGCGAACCCGGGGGAACGCCGAGCGAGAGGCTCATGTCGCCGGGCCCGAAGAAGAGCATGTCGACGCCCTTGGCCTTCGCGATCGCCTCGCACTGGTCGAGGCCGCGCGCGGTCTCGACCTGCGCGAGGACCACGAGGCGCTCGTTCGTGAAGCGTACGACGTTCGGAGCAGGCACGGCGCCGAAGCCGCTGCCGCCCGTGAACGGGTGGAAGCCGCGCGTGCCCGCGGGCGGATAGCGGCAGAACGACGCGAACGACTCCGCCTGCGACGCGCTCTCGACCATGGGCGCCATGACGGCGTCGGCGCCCGCTTCGAGAGCATTCTGCGCCGAGGAGCGAAACGACGCGGAGACGCGCACGATCGCGGGGACTCCAGACGCGTGCGCCGCGAGCACGAGCGTGCCCACGGTCTCCGGGTTCATGACGCCGTGCTCGCCGTCGATGATGACCGTCTCGAAGCCGCCGGCCGCGAGGAACCCGAGGGCGGCGGGATCGCGGAGCGCGGCGAAGGTCCCGACGAGGGCGCGCTCGCCGAGGAGCGACGCGAGCGAAGGAGGGTGGGTGGCCATGGCGGCGATGATGCGCGAGCGCGCGCCGAAGGTCACGCCCGAGGTGCGTGGCTCAGAACCGGACCGGCTCGCAGGGCGCGCAGTCGCCCTCGAGGAAGCGGGCCGCCACCTCGACGTAGCCGCGGGCCGACTCGAGCAAGTGCTGCTTTTCGCCGTCCGTGAGCGGCCTGACGACGCGCGCCGGGCGGCCCATGGCCAGCGTGTGCGTCGGCACGCGGTTGTTCGGCGTGACGAGGGACCCGGCGCCCACCATCGCCTCGGGCACGCAAATCCAAGTGATCTACCCGGTGTCGGATATGGTCCATCATGTCCGGACTCGCCGGCCACCCCTGCTTGGTCCCATGCGTCCCATAGTATCCACCTTTCGCAAGGTGTCCACGGGAGTCGGATCAAGGGCCGCCGCCGGGAATCACGCTGGGTCTGAGAACGGGCGTTCCGTTCACCGGGAGGCCGCTAATACGGTCTATCGTCCGTCGGGTGGCGTCGATGATCTTGGGCGGCTGCAGGTCGAGCGGGCGCTTCGACG
>Ga0194131_10008824_pt1 | contig 12962 bp, 19 predicted proteins | sample TA2KigO120mmetaG_FD_148631 | JGI IMG/M metagenome (GOLD analysis project Ga0194131, IMG submission 148631) | Freshwater microbial communities from Lake Tanganyika, Tanzania - TA2015053 Kigoma Offshore 120m | ecosystem: Environmental > Aquatic > Freshwater > Lake | place: Tanzania: Lake... | reverse complement strand
CCCAGCCCGCGGCGCCCTGCTCCTCCAGGCGCCAGAGGTCGTCGAGGCCGAAGAGCAGGGCCAAGCTCGGCGCCTGCGAGACGGCCTCCTCGACGTCGGGCCGGTCCTCGCCGAAGCGCACACGGAAGAACGCCACGTCGCCCTGACCGACGACGCCGACGCTCACCTCGTAGCCGTCGCGCTGACCGGGGAGCGGGCTCGTGTCGACGCGCCCCCAGCGGCGAGGCTGCGGCTGCTGCTCGTCGTCAGTCGCCATCGCTGTTGTCGTCGTCATCGTCCGCGAGCGCCGCGCCGTTGCCGTTCGAGTACCCGTTTCCGTTGCTGCCGTTCGCGCTCGCGTCGACGCCTGCCTCCTCGATCGGGCCTAGCAAGCCCTTCGGCTGGAAGGCCGGATCGTTCAAGAACTCCATCATCTCCTTGCGCGACTCCTCGACGGTGTCGCCGAAGAACACGTCATCCACGCCGAGCTTGACGTCCACGTCGGTCCGCTTCGGCGCGTACAGGCCGAGGATCTCGCATTTCTCGCGCAGCGCACTGCGCGCAGCCGCGAGGAAGGCCGGGTCACCAGCCGAGCGCTCCTTCGTCACGCTGAGATCCGCCGTGCCGCCCGTCGAGCCTGGGTCTTTCGGGTCTACTCCGCGACGCGCCGTCACCTGCTTCACGGAGTCGTCCTGCGATCGCTCCCAGCCTTTGATGGCCTCGGCGTACAAGTAGTCGAAGCAGGCGAGCACCTCAGAGACGTGATCGTCGTACGCCTGCGCGCGGGTCTCGCGCCACTCGGCGCGGACGGCTTTGATGTCGGCTGCGACTGTCCCAGACGTGACCTTTAGCTCGGCTGCGATGGCTCGCGTCGTCCACTTCTTGATGACGAGCTTCGCGACCTGCGCTCGGCGGAACTCGCGGACGCGAGCTTTCGCCACAACGCTGTTCGACGTCTGCTGCTCCTCCGGCAAGGCTCAGTCCCTCACACCAGGCGCTCGCGGCTTACGCCCCGGCAGGGGGCGGCATACGAGCCCGTCTGCCCCTAGCTTGACGAGCAACTCTGCCTGGTGCCCCTCGTCTCTGCAGTCGATCACGACATGGAACTGCACGGGCGCAGCCTCGCCGGCAGCTTTCCCCTCCTCGTCTGTCTCAGTCAAGGCGAGGAAGGCCGAGACTTCCTCGTCGGTGAAGCCGAGGTCGGCGAGATCCCAGCCGTCGTCCTGGAACATGCGCATGCGAGCGTCGAGCGCCGCGCCGTCCCACCAGCTCGACTCCTGCGTCTTGTTGTCCGCGATCGCGTAGGCATCAGCCTCGTCGCCGTCGAGGTCCGTCTGTACTGCCCAGACGTGTGTCCAGCCAGCGCGAGCGAGAGCCTCGCACGTACCGTTGCCCTTTCGCACGACGCGGTTGGCGTCGAACACGACCGGCGTCTGCTGGCCGTACCGCACGAGGCTGCGCGCGATGCGGTCGAGGTTCACGTCGTTGTGGACGCGCAGGTTCTCGGGGTCGCTCGTCAGCACGCTCAGCGCGTGCAAGTCCTCGCGCCGAACGTGAGCCGGCCCCTTCCAGACGACAGCGTCCACTCCGGTCACCCTCCCGCGATCATCGCGCTTCGTGCGTGCTGCCAGCACATGCCCGGCAGGCCAGCCTTCGCCAGGCGCCTGCATCTGTCATTCGTCGACTGCGCCGTGCAGCGACAGCGCACGAACTCGAACCAACGTGTCATCTGCCGCCGCCCTGCGGCCGGCTCACGGCGCCCCGCTGCGGCGTCGTCACGATCGTCCTCCGCCACGGGGGCGCCTCCTCTCCCCCTTCTGCTTCCGTCGCGAGCGACACGGCGAGCGAGGCAGACGCGGCCATCTCGGCGCCCGTCATCGTGTCGAGGCAGAACGCGAGCAGGAGGCCGCCCTTCCGCGTCAAGCTGAAGGCGGACGAGCCCTCGGCCTGCAGGAGGTAGCCGTCCGCGACGAGCTGCTCGATCACGCCATCAGCGTCCATCGCTTCACTCCGCTACTCGTCCGCTAATGCGCATCTGGGCGCGGTCTCGCTCTTCCTCGACGTTGAGCGCGCGACGGCCCATGACGCGCCCGTCGAGCACGCGCCAGTCTGCGCCCGCGCGCACCATGATCGTCACGAACGCGAAGCCGCGGTGCTTCGGCGCTCGGTCGTCGCCGGCCAGGAAGGCGCGGTTCGGCGGCATCGAGATGTCGATCACTTTGCCGATCTCCGCGCAGAGGTCCGCGACCTCTTGCTTGCTGGAGGCGAAGGGGACGTTGCCGATGAAGAGGCGGACTTGCGTGCCGCCGCCGTCCGTTTCGATTCTTCCCACTCGGGGTCGTCTCCGTCCGTCTCTGTGCTGCGCCGCAGCAGGCCGCCGAAGGTGGCGACGCCGAGGGCGAGCTTGACCTGTACCAGATCCGACACGAGGTGGTGAAGGACTTCGCGCCTCTCGGCGACCTTTTCTACGCCACCCGCCTCGGCGACAAGCAGCACGTTCAGCTCCTCGACCGGCAGGCCGCAGGCGGGGTCGAGTCCCGCCTGCTCGTCGGCCGACAGGGCGTCCCACGCCAGGGCGAACGGAGGCACGAGGCGCCGGGCCTTGTCGAGCACGCGCTCCCACTCGTCGCGAGTGAACACGGCCCGCTTGCCCGACTTCGCGTACCTGTCGCGCGCTTCCTCGCCGTCCGCGACGTAGACGGGATGCTCGACGCCCGGAAGGCGCAGCTTCACGCACTCGTAGGGCGCCATCTCAGAAGTCCTCCTGGTCTTCCGGCGCCGCGGCGACGGGGTCGGCCGGGATGATCGCGCGCGAGGGCTCGGCGCTCGGGCGCTCGTCGTCGTCGTCGACGAACGGCACGAGGTCGTAAAGCTCGTCGATCCTGCCGATCTCGTGCAGCCTCATGCGCGCGCCGTCGAAGTTCGCGACGATCTCGCCGCACGTCCCGTAGCGGTTCTTCGTCACGCGAGCGATGCGCTCGGTGCTCCCCTCGCCCTTGAAGCCGACGAGAATGATGCCGTCGGCGTCGAACTCCAGCGCGCCCGACTCGCGCAGGTCGGCGTTGCTCGGCATGCCCTGCTTGCCGTCGACCTTCCGCAGGGAAGAGACGCAGACGACCGCGCAGGCGTTCTCCTTCGCGACCTGTTTCAGGCCGCCCGACACGCTCTCGACGCGCTCTCGCTTGTCGCGTCCCTTCTCGCCCTGAGAGATCAACTGCAGGTAGTCGACGATCACGACCTGCGGCTGCAGCTCGCGCACGACCTTCGCGATGTCGGCGACGCCCCGGACCTTCTCGTTCGCGACGGCGATCGGGAGCCTCGCCATCTCCTCTCCGGCCTCGGCGAGCGCGCCGGGGTCGGCGTGGCCGTCCTCGACGTCGCCGACGTCCAGGCCCGAGCGCATCGCGACGTGCCGGTCGAAGATCGCCTCGCGCGGCATCTCCGCGGAGACGAACAGCACGCGCAGGCCCATCTTCCCCGCCTCGTCTGCCGTGCCGATCACCAAGGCTGTCTTGCCCACGCCGGGCTGCCCGCCGATGAAGTACAGACGGCCCGACTTGAAGCCGCCGCGGAACATCTTCGACACCGTCGGGAAGATCGTCGGCGCCGCCCACTGCGAGCCCTGCGGACGCGAGCGCCGCCGGCAGTGCTCCTCGATCGCGTCGGCGTACCAGATCGCGCCCGGCTGCTCCTCCTCGGCGAGGCCCGCGCTCGGGTGCTTGCGCGCGAGCGAATTGACGATCGCGTCGACCTCCGCCGTCGTCATGGGCGGGTCGCAGCGATCAGACCACTGCAGCATGACCTCACGCACGACGGCCGGGTGCATGTTGCATCGGAACAGGTAGCCGCAGAGCCTCGTGCCGATCACGTTGCGCTCGCCCTGCCCCGCGCCCCGCATCGCCTCCGCGGCCCAGTGCGGCCCACGAGGGTTCGCTCCTCCCGACGACCTGCGCTTCTTCGCGTCGAGCTGCGCAAGCTCACGCGCTCGCGCCGCGATCAGGCGCAGCAGCTCGACCGGGGCCTCGGGCACGGCGTCCGGCGTCGACAGGCGCACGACCCACTCGTACGGCCGGCCGCTCGGATGGATCGTCGGCGGGATGGGCGCGAGGTCGTTTGATCTCAGCTCAACCGCGCTCGGCTTCGCCACGCGCTGCGTCTCCTGCACGATCAGCGGCTTGTCGCCCGAGAGCGATGGGAGCTGCACGCCCCTCGCTCGCAGGTAGATATGCTCCCCACCGCCGTCGCGTCCCGTGCGAACGCGAGGCGCGCCATCGGGGATCGTGATGCCCTTCCACTGCAGGAGTCTCGGAGCAGCAGGGCCGTCGAGGTCGAGACGGAAGACGCCGTCCCTCATCACGAGCCCGACCCCCGCCTGCGGATAGGCGTCGAACTGCTTGAGCACCTCGTCCATCGTCATGCGCCGATCGCGGTACTCGCCCCACGGCTCGAAGCTCTTCGCCTTCTCACCGGGCACGAGCGCGACCGGCTGCCAGCCCGCGGTCCAGCACGCGAGCGCCTCGCTGCGAGCGTCGAGCACGTCGGGTACTTCGATCTTCGCCGCGCTCACGGACGCACCCCCTTCGGCGCGCCACGGCGACGGTAGCGCTCTGCCTCGACGGCGCCGTGGACCTGCTCGACCTCCTTGACCGCCGCCTCGTGCCCGAGGTGCTCAGCGATCCAGTCGTAGATCACGTTGGCGGGTAGGTTCGCGAAGCCCTGACCTGCGAACTGCTGCGCCAGCTCGGCGCGGAGCTGAGGGAGAAGGCCACCCGAGGCGATGATCTCCTTGTGCAGCTCCCAGTACACGTTGCGCAGCGCCGCGAGGCTGGGGTCGCTGAGGGTCCTGAACCAGCGATGCTTGAACGCCAGCGCCAGGATGTCGCGCAGTCTCGCGTCGGCCATCGCTGCAGCGTCCTGCGGGGTCTTCGCCTTGCCGCTCCTCGTCGCCGCGAGCGCTAGGCGGTCGAGCATGCCCTTCACGAGCGCCATCTCGCGTCCCCACAGGATCTCCGTCCCGCTCGACAGGCCGCGCCGGGCAGTCTCGGCGTAGAAGTGCGTGACGAAGCCGCGAACCCGCGAGGGCTTCTTCTTCCTGGTGGTGACGCTGTTCGGTGTGAGCAGGTGTAGCTGTCTCCCGAAAGCAACGGGCTTCCCCGTAGGCAGTGGTGGAGAGGTCGTCGTCGTGCGCTTGGTTAGACTACTGCCTGCTTTTACGTTTGACGACGAGCACCGCGCTTCTTCTCGAAGAGAAGAAGCAGGAATAGGAATAGGAATAGAGGAGTTGTAGGTTTCGGGAGTCGTGAGGCTCGACCTCGACGGCTCGAAGTCGCCGTTCGCCGCGAGGAGCAGGGGCGGGGCCTCTGTCGAAATTTCGACACTTTCCGGTGCAAGGAACGTACCGAGACCCTTCGCAGCGACGGCCTCAATGGCCTCGGCAAGAGCGACCGCCTGCGCGGCGTTGAGTGAGATCGTCGAGCCCTTGGCCGACTGAAGCTCGATCGCTCCGCGATCAGACGCGAGAGCGACGACCTTCGCGGTGACCTGACCGCCGCCGCCGCGCAGCGCATGAACGAACCGCGGCAAGCTCGCCCGGCCGACGCAGATCGTTGCACCCTTGCCAGGTCTCCAGCCCTGATCCGCGCAGAAGTGCCAGGTCTGGAGGAACAAGACCGGATCTCCGCGGTGATACTGAACCGCGTACCCGCGCAGAACGTCGATCGGCGAGAGCGAGTGACTCAAGACGCGCGGACCGGGCTCGGTGAACGACCCCTCTGCTGCTGCGCGCTGAGAGCGCGCATGAGCGCGCTTCTCGATGGAGCCGTGCTCAGGCATGTCTTTCCTCCTCCACTTGCCTCTCGGGGGCATCGGGGGATCTTCCTCGGGGTACTCGTCGAAGGCAGGCACAGCGGGCGGGGTAGGTCCGTGGCGCCGTGGATCGCCGCCGGTGGCAGGCGGTAGCGGGTACGCTCCGCGGATCGAGGCGCGCTCCATCAGCCACGGCAGGATGTCGCGGTAGTAGAGGAACCAGAACGTCTGGCGCCAGCACGCGACCTCGTCGCGCGGAATGCGCTCTTCGGGGATGAGCGCCGCGCCCGTCACGTGGTCGTGCGTGCGGAGCAGGTAGCCTTCGGACGGCACGCTTCGCAGCGTGAGGCGCCGCTGTCCCGAGAGGAGGCAGCACAGCTCGTGGTCGACGATCTGACCCGCGCCGCGCTTCTCGTCTTTCTTGGTCAGACGGTGCAGCTTGCGCGCGAGCTGCCCGACCTCAATGGCGGACAGCTCGATGCCGCCGATGCGGATAACCGGCGCTCCGTTGACGATAGCCCTTGACGTGCGGGGTCGTGCCGGGGTACGAGAGTTCATCGAGAGTCCTCCTGTTGTTTGAGATCGGCCCTGCCACCAGCGGGGCCGTTCTCGTTTCTGCTGTTCATTTCACGCTCGCTTCTTCCTCTTGGTGGTGGTGCCCTTGTCGAAGAACCGCACGACCCTCTGCCGTGCGTCCCGCAGCCGGTCGAGGGCTAACGCGGCTGCCTCTAGGTAGTCGCCGACGGGCGCGTCGTAGATGGCCGCGAGCGCCTCGGTCGTCGCATCGTTCATCTCTGCGAGAGCGCGCAGATGGGCGAGGGCTCTGCGCCCGTCTGCCTCCGCGCCCGCCGCCTTGTCGCCTCCCGGCAGAGCGCCGCGGCGCACGAGGTCGCTGCGGAACTGCGACGCCGTGAGGGGCTCGCCGGCCTTCTGATCCTCTGCCTCTTCGAGGAAGCGGAGCGCGGGGAGGCCCGTGTGCTCTGCCGCGCGCACGGCCACGTCGTAGTAGACCTGAAAGCGGATCGGGAACGTGGCGTTGTCGCCCTGCTGCTCGATGCGTGGGCCGACGATCTCCTCATAGATGCGCGCGAGCGCCGAGACCTGCGTGCGGCTCGTCCTGAACAGCTCGGCGACATCCTCGACCGTCAGCTTCGGATCGAGGCGAACGCGCTGCACGGCGATCCCGCACGCGATCGACATGCCGATCCACGCGGCCTGGTAGAGCCCGAGCGACAGCTCGTGCAGCTCGGCCAGCTCGGCCATGGAGGCTTCGCGCATCGCCGCTGCGAGCGCGGACGGGGTGAGGTTGCCTGTTCTCGCCGCGAGCGTCGCCGCGACGACCTCAGTGCTCACTCTGCCCGTCCCTTCGCGGCGCGGCCTCGCGGATCACCGTCGGGCGCTTCGCCTCCTCGCGCTGCTGTCGCGCCGCGAAAGCGGTCTTCACGACGTCCGCGAGCGCCGACGCCGACGCCCGCTTGGCTTGCGAGGTCCGCGCCCAGAGCGCGACGAAGAGCACGATCGCAGCGAGGCCCGCCCCCGCCAGCATCGCCAACGCCACCAGCCATCCAGCCCCGATCTCCACCGCGCCCCTCCTCCTCTGCGCCTTCCGCCCCAGGGGAAAGCGAGTCCTGCTCAGTACGCCCTTTCGCGAGGCTTCGCTAGCCTCCGTGGCCGGGACTCTCCGCTTTTCTTCCAGTGACGCTTGTCACCACAAGAAGGGCGCTGCGCCCCCTTGCTCTCGCTCATCCCCCGGTGACGTCGTGCCTCACAAGGTTGTGGTGACGCCCATCACTGAGAGAAAAGATGACCGAGTAGCAAGTAAGTTGAGAGTTTCTTCTCGACGCTCGACCCTCGTCACTATATGCTCTCGCGAGACCTCGGACGCGCGCCACGCTCACGAACGAGCCGCGCGGGACGCGAGGCGAGAAGGAGCGAGAGAGAAGCATGAGCAGCAGTGAGCTGGCAGTGGTCCCGGCGAGACAGGCCGGGGAGGGCGCAGCGGACGCGATCGTCGTGACGACGTCGAAGCCGCTGGAGACGGAAGCGATCTTGAACCACCAGCGCAGGATCGCGCAGTGCATGGAGCGCGTCATGCGCCAGGGCGTCGACTACGGCGTGATCCCCGGCACCGACAAGCCGACGCTCCTCAAGCCCGGCGCGGAGAAGCTCTTGTCGATGTTTCGCATCGCGGTCGATCCGCAGATCGAGGACCTCTCGATCCCCGGCGAGTGCGTGCGCTACCGCGTGACGTGCAGGCTGACCGACATGCAGACGGGTGCGTTCCTCGGCGCGGGCGTCGGCGAGTGCTCGACTGACGAGGCGCGCTACCGCTGGCGCGCGCCGGCCTGCAGAGAAGAGTACGACGCAGCGTCGGAGGATCAGCGCCGTGTCAAATGGGGCTGGGAGTGGGGCAAGCAGCGCGGCGAGAAGGTCGGCAAGAAGATCCCGCAGGTGCGCACGGTGCCGGCCGACCTGGCGAACACCGTCTTGAAGATGGCGAAGAAGCGGGCGCAGGTCGACGGCTGCCTGACGGTGACGGCGGCGTCCTCGATCTTCACGCAGGACCTCGAAGACCTGGACATCGCGCTCCGCGAGCCGATCACCGAGTCCGCCCCCGCGGAGGTGACAGCGAGGCCCGTGCAGCAGCCGCAGCCGAGAGCAGCAGCAGCGGCGCGCGCAGCTCAGGCGGCGCCCGCAGCTCAGGCGGCGCCCGCGCAGGCAGCGGCAGGGGCGTGGCGCGAGAACGAGACGCGGATCATCACGTCGGGCGTGACCGAGGTCGACTCGCGCGCAGGCGAGGGCAAGAAAGGCCCCTACATGCAGACGTTCGTGACGTTCGCGAACGGCCTGAAGGCGAGTGGCTTCCACAACAGCTTCCCCGAGGTGCTTGCGAAGGCGAAGGACGACGGCGCGAAGGTCGTCGCGAAGATCCAGCTCCGCGGCAAGTACCTGAACCTCGTCGAGATCCAGGACGTCATCTACGAGGCCGAGACGGCCGACGCCGACACGCAGCGGCAGAGCGACCAGTCGGACTTCGGCTCCGATGACGAGATCCCGTTCGACGAAGGCGAGTGAGATGACGGCGGGAACAGCAGCGGCAGAAGTCGAGACGCTTGCTGACGGACGGGTGGTGCTCCGGTCAACGGACGCCGCCCGCGCCCGCACGCTCGTGTTCGACGAGGAGCAGCACAGGTACTTCGTCGACGGACGCGAGCACGTCTCATGCACGACGGTCGTGGCGGGCCTGCGCCGCCTCTGGGGCCACGAGACGCCCGAGTTTCAGCCGATCCACTCGGCGCTCGGGACAGCGCTGCACCGCGCGATCGAGCTTGACGTCCTCGGCGCGCTCGACGAGTCGACGGTCGACGAGCGCCTCGCGGCGAAGCTCGAAGCGAACCGCGGCTGGCGCAGACTCGCCGACTTCGTGCCTGCGTTGATCGAGCACGCGCCGGACGACCTGCGCCCTGCGCTGGAGGTGCGCGTGTGGTCACCCGAGGGCTGCGCGGGCACGGTCGACGCGATCGGTTACGTCGGCGGCGTGCTGTCGATCGTTGACTGGAAGTCGACGTGGGACGGCGGCGCCGCGGTGCAGATGGCCGGATACAAGCGGATGATCCGCTTCGTGTACGGCGTCGAGATCGAGCGCCGTTGGGTGGTCAAGCACTTCCCCGACGGCACGTTCAAGCCCGTCGCGTACAGCGATCCGCTCGACGAGCGGCGCTTCGCCTGCGGGATGTTCCTACTCCGAGACGGAGGAGGTGGGAGATGACGAAGAAAGAAACAGAGAGGCGAAAGAAGAGAGCAGCGCGCGAGCGAGCGGCAGTGATGAAGTGCGCGGACGAGCTGGCCGAGCACCTATACGCCTACGCGAAGCAGATCGGAGACGGCTATCCGGGGATCGAGGCGATCGTCAGGTGGTCGATCGAGACTGCGTTCGCGTCGGCGCCCGACCCCGAGACTGCGTTCTCGCTCATCATCAAGACGCTCGTAAGCGTCGCCAACAAGAGGGGCCTCGACGTTCAGGCTCTCGTGACAAACCCGAACGATAAAGGGTCCTCGCAGCAGGCGATGTCGACGGCGGCGAGCAACAGCAAGTGGGGGCACTGATCGTGGCGCTCGAAACGGTAGAGCTACTGACCGCGCTGGAACTCGCAGCGTCGCAGGATGACGAGCAGTCGGCGCTCGGCGCGATCGAGGAGAGCTTGAGCCTGATCGTGACGGACGCGGAGGAGAAGGCGGTCATCCGCGGCCCCGTCGCGTACACGGAGGCCGTCGTCTTCCTGCGCGAGCATGTCAAGCCGTCGCAGAAGCACTTCAAGACGTTCCGCGACGCGATGTTGCGCCCGCTGCGCGCAGCGCTCGACCGACAGCGCGACGTGCTCGACGCGATGATCGCGCCGCTCAACAGGGCCGAGGCGACGCTGAAGGCGGGCATCCTGGAGTGGGAGGAGCGCGAGGCGGCGCGCCTCGACGAGGAGCGCAGGCAGGCAGCGGAGGCCGCAGAGGAGGCCGCGCGAGCTGCGCGTGAGGCCGAGGAGCGCGCGCTGCGCGAGGCTGGGATGGACGACGTGGCAGACGAAGTCGCCGCGTTGGACATCCCGATCGCGCCGCCGGTCTCCGTCGAGCCCCTGCGCCCGCGAGGCGTGTCGATCCAGACCTCTTACGAGCCGAGCGTGACCGACATGCGCGCGCTCTGCGCTGCGATCGCCGAGGGCAAGGTGCCGGCGAACACAGTCGTCCCGAACATGCCGATCCTGCGCGACGCTGCGCGCAAGCAAGGAACGGCGCTGCACTGGCCGGGCGTCGTCGTGACGGAGCGGCGAGGAGTGAGAGTGAGAACGTGAAGGACTTCCTGGCGCAACCGAACACCGTCGCCGTGCGTTTTACGGCGGACGAGCTGCAGCAGATGTCGCTCCTCGGCCTGTCGTGGCTCACGCCGCGGCTCAGGCACGCGAGCGCAACGCTACGCGAGAGAGCCGAGACCGCAGCAGCAGCGCGCGACCGCAAGCGCGCTTATATGGCCGGCTACATGCGGACCTATCGGAAGAAGCGACGAGAGCAGGCAGAGCAGCAAGCGCGCAGGCGCAGCCGCTAGACCTGCCCGTCGCGTTTGCGCTTGATCATCAAGCCGAGCGCGACGATCAAGGGCGCGAACGGGGTCAAGAAGTCGAGACCCGTCGCGCCCAGGAACGCGGAGACGGTGCTCTCGTCGCCCGACGACAGCACGACCGCTGCACCGTTCGCGTCGGTGAGCACCTTCCCCGCGGCTTCCTGCCCCGCCGTCCACAGCGCGATCCCCGCCGTGACGACGATCGCCTGCAGCGGGCGGATCACCGCGCCGATGTAGAGTTTCAGCTTCGAGTTGAGTGCGTCGAGGTTCATGTTCTCCTCCTCCTATGCGGGCGCGTGCGCCTCGCCGATCACAGCACTTCCGTCTCGCGCGGATCGGGGCGGAACCAGGGAGCCCATCCGAAGGCGCGCACGGCGAGCCACATCATCCATACCTTCGAGCGGCGGATGCCGAGATCCAACAGCAGCGAACGAAACCAGAAGTCGGCGGTCATCCGCGCGACGCCGTGGTTGACATACGTGTGGTCGTGGAGGATCGCTGCCGGCAGCGCGCGACCGAACGGGTGCTCGTACGCCCACAGCACTCGCGGCACGCTCGTGCCGTTGCAGCGGAAGCCCGCCGGCACGACCCGCACGCCGTAGTCGAGGTCTCGCGTGACGAGCACCTCTTCCCCGCCCGGCACCCACGCGATCGACTCCTGCAGCAGGGGAAGGGCGCATCGCCGCGAGTCGTCGGGGAGCGTCGGGCGCTCGCGTACCTGCGGCAGCGACTGCGCGACGGCCTCGACGGCGTTCGCGATCGGGCCGAGCTTCTCGTGCTCCACCTACTCCCCCTCTCGTCGCTGCATCCGGTCGACAATCGTGCGGTACAGCTCGGCCGTCTTGTCGCGCACGACGTCGAGGCGACCACTGATCGCGTGCATATCCTCGCGCTGCCGCATCTCGATCGCGTCGATCCTCGTGTTGAGCCGCGCCTCGATGGCCTCGACGCGGTCTTCCGTCGCGCGCTGCGACTGCCACTGCTGCAGCAAAAGGAACGCCGCCAGGCTGGCTCCCAGCACGTAGATCCTCGAAGTGCTGGCACTGTTGTTCAGGTTTCCGTTCTCACTCATGGTTCCGCCGGTTTAGGTGTTCGAGGCCGGCGGCGCGCGCGATCTCGTCGAGTCGGCTCTCGATGTGGTCGAGCTTCGACTTGATCTTGCGGCGAAGCTCCGACTCGCGCTCCATATAGAGTTTTCCGTCCGCCAGGTCGTCCTCGTCGAGGAGTTTATTGGTGATCGCGGTGAACTCCCTCTTGTGAACTTCCAGCCACAGCGCGGAGTTCAGCACGAGGAATACGACGAATACGACCCAGGTCAGTAGCGTCGCGCGCAAGAGCGTCAGTCCGTGCCGACCTTGTCCGTTGTGCTCGATCATTCCGGTTTCATCGCGAACAGACAGGCGCGGTCGATCCGACGCTCCAGCTCAGTGACATGTTGTCACCATCGCCATGCGCAGAGTGAGCCAGCGCCTCATGGCGCACTGCCTGTGCTGCTTTCGACTTTGTCGAGGCGCTCCCGGATCTCGATCTGCTCGCCGAGCCGTCCTTCGATCTTCGCGAGGGAGCGCCCTACCTGACCGAACCGCTCCGCGATCTGCAGCGCGAACTCAGCCTGAGCCGCTTCTCGCGAGGCTTCTTTCGTCAGGAACTGCTCGCGCGCTGCTGCCATCTCAGGTCCCGGCGCCCTTCGCCCACGCATCCCACGCGCCGCGGAACTGCGCGAGCGTCGGCGGCTTCCCCGGTCTCCAGGTCTGCAGGTAGTAGTCGAGCGATCCCTGCCATGCGTTCGGCGCAGGCAACGCGCCGGGGTTCCCCCACAGCAGGATGCGCGCGTAGAACGTCGCGGAGTCGAGTCGACAGCGCAGATCGCGGATGTCGGTGAGACGGTACTTCGCGACGGGCATCTGGCGCAGCGCGGGGCGCGTGTCGAGCAAGCGATGCGCCTCGTCGAAGCCGCTGCGCTCGAACTGGTACGGCCCGAACGCGGGGCCGTCTCGTCGCGCGTCGTCGACCTGATCGAGTCGGTAGCAACCGCCCGACTCCCACGCCGCGATCTTCAGCACGAGCG
>Ga0194131_10008823_pt1 | contig 12963 bp, 29 predicted proteins | sample TA2KigO120mmetaG_FD_148631 | JGI IMG/M metagenome (GOLD analysis project Ga0194131, IMG submission 148631) | Freshwater microbial communities from Lake Tanganyika, Tanzania - TA2015053 Kigoma Offshore 120m | ecosystem: Environmental > Aquatic > Freshwater > Lake | place: Tanzania: Lake... | reverse complement strand
CTGAACCACTTGACGCAACAGAAGACTATGAAGAAGATCGTAGAGAGGGAGATAGAAAACAACTTAGGCATGAACATCAGAGAGATGCTTCAGATAAAAGAACAGGAATTACATTAAGAAAAGAAGGAGACGGTGGTGGAGATTCAGGTACGGCAACAACTAGTACAGAAGGAATGAATAATCCTGTCCACTCAGAAAAACCTGACGACTCCAAGCGAAAGAAAAAATTCTATAATTCCAGACATGGTATACGTTATGGTGTAACATCTATTGAGGAATCTAATAATTATATAAGAAAAGCTTAAATACACTGATAAAACAAACATTTATATATATCATGAAGAATCGAGTAGAACACCATTGCATAGAATGTGGTGCAACTTTACCAGATAGATATAAAGGAAGACAAAGAATTTATTGTGGATCTATATGCAGAAAGATTTATACTAGTAAGAACCCAAAACCAACTAGTTGAGAAAAATCTATATTGATGGTGGAACAAGAAATAATGAAGTATGTCTCATAGATCAAAACGTGATAATAGTAAAGAAGAAAAAGGGACTGTTAACAAACAACGAACTGGAATACCTGGCTTTATTGCATGCCCTTCAATATATCAAAAAATTCCATCCATCAGAAGAGGTTATGATATACAGCGACTCGAAACTGATTGTGAATCAATTGATAGGTTCCTGGAAAATCAAGGAGCAAAGGCTATATATTCTAAATTACAGAATAAAAAAGATTCTTTCAAAAAATTTAAGGGTAGGGCTTACGTGGTGCCCAAGGGAACATAACTTGGCTGGGATATACTTGGAGTCTTTGAAGGATAAGTAGACTTGCCTTCTGCAGCCATTTCTTTATTACCGTCTCTGTAAAACTGAAGCATTTTAGAAAATAATTCCGTATCACTTTCATACATATCTCCATTTTTAGTTTTCTTTTTGAAACACGCAAACTTTCTAAACGTCTCTTTATCAGCCCACAAAACAGATATTGTTGTTGTCCTATTGTTACTTCTATGTTTTGCCATATAACAATTATAAATAAGTGTTATATATACCTTTAGGCTACATGAAACGTTTATATTATCTATAAGATTTAATAGCACAATGGGAACAAAACTAACGTCAAAGTATTCTGGAAAATGTAAAGAATGCGACACTCCATATAAATCAGGAGACCAGATATTTTACGACAAGGCTAAGAGAATTGCTTGTATAAGCGAGATGTGTTTTAAAGACCAGGGGGGAGAAATTACTCCTTTTCAAAGAAACAGAGCCTATGACATATCAAACACAATACAATCAACACCAAAACAATTCACATCTAAATATGACAGACCAATACAAGCATCAATACCAGACGTTAAAATATCAATAGGAATAGAGACATCATCTAAAAAACTTTTAGAGTTTTTAAAGGCAGCAGACACCCTAGCAAGGAAAGTATACCCAGATGAAGATACATCTTCTCAGCAATTTGGACAGATACGCTCAAAACTGGTAGATCAGTTAATAGCACTGTCCAAAAAATAATTTTTTTAGATATGAAAGATAATCTAGGGAGAACATTCTGTAAGAACTGCAGAAAACTCTTAAATGATGATACCAAGCCAAATAGGAAAAGGTTATGGTGTTCGTCATATTGCAGGCAGTCATATAAATATAAACAAAAAAGATTGATGGGAAACATCAGAAACACAATCAATAAACTTTATAGGTATATAGATGAACTTGAGAGTGAGGTTATGTTAAAGGTTGCGGACGGAGAGATGCGACAGGTGTAACGGGAAAATGCAAAAAGTTCAAGCCTGTCATTTATTTTGTCCTAACTGTGGTGCCGTATACGATTGTTCAGATAAAGGAACCACTTGGTGATTACTTGCTTTGCAAGACATGTGATAATAGGTTTATTTATAGAAACCGTTCAAGACACCCATATTGTATGTCATGTTTCCGTCTACTGGAATTTCATCCACAGACATTATATCAATATGCTCCACCACAAAGGAATATAAAGGGCAATATTTCTAATTATTATGAATTGCATAAAATTATTCCTGATAAAAGGTGTGAGTTTTGTGGACATCTAATACCAGATTGTCATAGATATAAAGTTAGGAAGTATTGTAGTAGAACCTGTAACTGGAAATCATTCAAACAAAGAAAAAAATTTGGTATAACAATAGATGTACTAAAGGAGTCTTATAGATATTAACATGCCAACTTGTAGAAAGTGTAATAAAGTGTTAAAGTGGAAACAGCCATATGTCAAGGGTAAACCATTTTATGAGAATACTACAGAACTTAGCGGTAAACCACACGTTTGTCCGAAAGATAAGAATGATAGGATAACAAAATATCAATTGGAGCATTGTGAATTATGTCCTGGAGATCATAGTTGGTTTGAGAAGAACACTGGTAAATTAGAAGAACATGTTAGAATCATGCACCCCGATGGAAAAAAACTTGTTGCCATAGACTTTAAATTATTGTCGACTGAGCAGAGACAGAAATATATTGACGATTGGGGTTGGGAGAAGCCGGAGGAATAAAATGTGTAATAGAATATGTATCAGGTTTAAGGCTAAAAGAATTGGTAGATATAGTATGTATGGTTCTTTAAATGTAAGATGCTGTCATTGTGACAGATTTATCAATAGAGATGGAATTTACATGGGAACATCAAAATGGAGATGTAAGTGTTGTAATCGTCTTGTTAGATTCGTTCCATATGGTGGGCGCAAAAGTATAAATTATGTAAAGGTGAAAGATAAGAAGAATGTTTTGTAAAAGATATACTATAAATCTTGCAAAAAAAGATGATGTGATACAACTGCGTCCGCTGGGAGATATTCATTTGGGTAATCTTGGTTGTGATATTGAGAAATTTAAGAAGAATGTAGATTATATAAAAAGAACACCCAATGCATTTACAATCGGCATGGGAGATTATATTGATAATGTCATGGCATATGCGGGAGGTGCTGTTGATAAAAGATGGAATCCAGAAACAGTTGATAGAGAAATGCTCACAACAGAAGAACAAATAGAAAAATTAATTGACATGTGGGAACCAATGGCACCAAAAACCGCTGGAATGTTGGCGGGAAATCATGAGTGGAAGACAATAAATCAAAAAAGATTCATAACAGATTTCTGTAAACCGTTAAAAATTGATTATTTGGGAAGACTGGCATATGTGAATCTGGCTTTCAAGTATAAGGGACAATTAATACGTGATTATCTTATATTGACGATGCATGGAGGATATTCTGGAATGCAGGCAGGCGGTGCAGTTAACAGAATGAAACAAATAGTTGGAGACTTTGATTGTGACGTTGCACTTATGGGGCATAATCATGATTGTTGGACAAGACCGATCGTAAGAACTGGATATGACAAGAAGAAAAATAATCCTATAGAAAAGAAAGTCATACTTGCTAATACTGGAACATTCCTTAGGGGTTATGAAAAGGGAATTGATTCATATGTAGAAATAAACCCACGGGAAGCAAAAAGGGTGGGCACAGTAACAATAACATTCGAGCCATTAACAGGAGATTTTCACGCACATGATTAATATTAGAGATATATATGAGTTTGAAAATTGTGGATGATATATGCCATGAAGCGACCAGGAAAAATCATTCCAAGGGAAACAGTGAACGTGAGTTTGCCCATTATAGAGACATCAAAATGGGAGTCTGCAAAAAAGTGGTTTGTTGATAATGAGTATTTTACTCGTATATATTTCTGTGTTATATTCGGATCTGGGGGGAACACATCAATAATACTAAGAAGAGCGGAACTAAGCAAATTCATATCACCCATACATTGTGATAAATGCCACTCAGAATGTTTCAAGTCAAACATTTACAAATCGAATTATAAAACCAATTATAAAAAAAAGAAATAAAACATTAAATACTCTGAAGATGATTGGATTTCTATGTTCGTAACTTTTCACATAAAAAATTCTGAAGGAAAAGAAGTTGAACAAATCGTTGATATAGATAAGGCGAAAATTCTATCTTATAAACTTGAGATGAAGGATCCAGATTGTTGGAGATTGGGAAAGGTTTCCTACTAACATAGGTTTATATTTAGAATAACATTTATTTTTTTCATGTCTGGAACTAGATGTATATCTACTACTGCAGAACGGGAACTTCTTTTTCAACAGTTAATGAAACTGGATAAAAATGGAGTTAGTTTCAGTGAAATGTTGGGGCTGGCAGTAGAGCATTATATCAATAATTCCACATTTTCCGGAGACATAGACATAGTAGAATGGAGTAACCAAATAAAAGATCCAGCTAAAAAGGATTTATTATATAAGAGAACCATGCAGTTATTGGAGTTATTAAAGAATGCTTGATGAAAAAAGAATGAAAGAGATTGACACAGCATCAAAGGAATTAAAGATGAGGCAGGTATTTCCAGAAATTAATGATGTTGATATATTAGAAAAATATTTTGAGATGAATGATAGGGACAGGATATTATGTCTGGAGAGCGGTGATGTTTTTAATATATGTGTTGACTTACCAGAGACGGAAAACATGTTTAAAAAATATAAAGAGGGGTTCAAGGATATTGTAAGACAATCCATATTAAGAATATTATTCAAGAAGTATATTGGTACATTTACACCTGAGCACATAATGAGTGGTGTAAGAATAGTATTAGAGAGTAATAGGTTAATAAAATTACAGAACATAGATCCACGCATTCATGAAGGAACACCAGTAAGTTTTGATTGTACAGTATTGCTTGTTGATAGAAGAAAATCATATATAGAGAAGGCTAGGTTCGGCTGTCCAATATGTTTTGATACTACTGATATAAGATGCAATGATAATAGGGAGATACTCATACCATTATGCGTAAATCCTAAATGTAAGAGACAGAAAATGGTTATTGACACAAATAACATAGTGACCAATTATATACAGACAGTTGTCATACAGGAGCCAGTTGAAGACGCCAAGAATAACTCCCCAGTCAGTTTCACTGGTAAAATAAAAGGAGATTATGTGGGGGAAGTGTTTGTTGGACAGAAAAAGCGTGTTCTTGGAATGTTAAAATCACAGGTTGATTTGTCTAAAAAGGAGAATGAATTAGTAATAGATATAATAGACGTCATGGATTTACAAGAAGTTCAATTAATAAAGCCGACAGAAGACGAGTTACTGAAATGGAAAGAATCCTCAAAGAAGGATGATTTTATGGATAAATTAATTGATAGTTATGCACCGCATATACATGGTCACAGAGACGTTAAAAAATCCATTTTATTACAACTTGCAGGCGGGGTTCACACAAAAAAGAGGGGGGATATTAACATATTCCTAGTAGGAGATCCATCAATGGCAAAGACAGAATTACTAAAGTTTGGAAAACTGGTAACACAGAAAAGCATCTATACTAATGGTAGAGGTTCATCTGGAGCCGGATTAACAATAGGAATGGTAAAGTTTGAAGACAGAATGATGGCACAGGCTGGTGTATATCCATTATGTCATAATGGTTGTGTATTTGTAGACGAGTTTGATAAAATGACAAGGGAAGACAGAAGTGCAATGCATGAGGTATTGGAACAGGGAACATGCAGCATAGCAAAGGCAGGAATAAATTTAACTCTCCCCGCAAAAGTTGCAACTCTTGCCGCAGCTAATCCTAAATATGGAAAGTATGACACAAAACTGACTTTGTTGGATAACATTGACCTACCACCAACAATACTATCAAGGTTTGACTTAATATGGCTGATTCTTGACAAGATAGATGACGTTGTAGATACAAAAAAGGCAGAACATGTTTTATCTTCATTTGATGATAATTTTTTCTCTGGCACTCCATATTCTATAAAACAACTAACATCTTATTTCAATTACATAAAAGAACTAAAACCAGTATTAACAAAAGAAGTCAGAGCAGAGATATTAAAGATATATAAAAACATGAGGGAACTAAATAAGAAGAACATGGAAGATTGTATACCAATAGGTATAAGACAACTTGAAGCCATAGTAAGATTATGTATGGCTCATGCAAAAATATACATGAAGAAAGACGTGGATTTAATAGATGTGGGAAAGGTTGTAGATTTATTCAAATCCAGCTTTATGTCGTTTAATAAGAATCTTGATACTGGACAGACCACTCAGGGTGGTATATTCACGTCAACGAGAGAGGGAAGAGAGCATGAATTCTGGGTAGTGTGGGAAGAGTGTAAGGATGGAGATGGGTGCGTCAGCATAGAACAATTCTATTTAAAACTTGGTAGCATCGCCGGATGGACTGGATCAAAGGTCAAATCGCTGTGGCATGAGTTTATAGTGGAAGGATTAATATATGAACACATAAACGGCAAGTATAAAAAATCATGATACACGTAAAAACGAATAGGTTTATATGATGGTTGACAGTCATGAAAGTATGTTAGAAGTGATTTTATTTTTAGCAATGATTATAGCTGGGCCAATTATCTATGCAAGTGGAAGAGAAAAAAAATATGCAAGTGAAAGAGAAAAAATCCCAGTGGTAAAAATTGATTACATTGAAAAAAGATTGTTAGAGGAAATGAGATGAAATATAGTAAAAAAGAAGTTGTCGAGGAGGTATCAACAGAGGGAAAAGAGTTGGATTTAGGAATATCACAATTGACTGGAATAGGTGCAGCAGGAAAGGCAAAACTGGAATCTGTAGGAATAAAATCTGTTTTTGACCTATGTATAAGGGGAGCACAGGAGATAAAGAACACAACAGGAATGCCTGAATCGAATTTAAATGATGCCATGAATGAAGCATGGGAAATTGTTAATAAGGTTGGAATATGCCGCCCAAAGGACATGGACATATTCGAGCTGGAAGCATATAAAAAATCATTACCAAAGATAAGATGTGGTTGTGATGAACTAGATGATAAACTCCTAAAAGGAGGACTTGAGATGGAATCTCTAACTGAAATATATGGAGAATATGGCTCTGGTAAGACACAGTATTGTTATTCTGTAGCAATAGAGGCAATAGGAAAACATGACTTCAATGTGTTGTGGATTGATTGTGAGGATACATTTGATCCTAGTAGATTGATAGATGCTGCAAGGGCAAGGGGGTTTGGTAATACAGATGATGAGATAAGACAAAAGTTTTATCCAAAAATAAAATATATTCATACACCAAATACTGATAGACTTGTAAGGGAGATAGATAATCTATCATCAAACATCTTAGATAAAAAGTATAAACTAATAATACTGGATGGTGCAATAGGACAATTCCGTGAGGAATATAGAGGAAGGGGGGAACTATCAGTAAGACAAAATAACCTTAAAAGATTCATGAGCCTAGTTAGGAACATTGCGTTCTTCTTCTGTTGTGCAGTAGTAATGACAAATCAGGTACAATCAGATCCAGGATTACCACCAATGATGGATCCAATAAAACCAATAGGTGGACACATAGTTGGGCATACATCATCATATAGATTGTATTTTAAAAAGGCTGGGTCAAAGAGAATAGCGAGAATGGTGGACTCCCCCAAGACTCCAATAGCAGAAACCCTGTTTGAACTTAATGATAAGGGAGTGGACAATGTGAGCAAGAAATGAAAATATCTGAATATCAAATAAAATCAAAAGAGTTTGATTTGAATAAAAATATTGCATATTATTTTGCAGGCCTTGCTGGAGAGTCAGGGGAAGTAGTGGAGGAATTTGCAAAGTCAATTAGGGATGATGACGGATTTTTTACAGAGAAAAGATTGTTAAGATTGAGGGATGAACTAGGAGATGTTTTATGGTTTGTTGCCACTTTGGCAAGAAAGTTTAACTGGGACTTGGAAGAAATAGCTGGTGACAACATAATAAAACTTAGTAGGAGAAAGGAAATGAAGACAATAATGGATAAAGGGAGGAATGAGACTATTGAAGTTTAAGTGTCCGAAATGTGATTTTAGTATTGAAGAAGATTTTTGCTCATACGAGTTCATGAAAGAAATATCCGTTCATGAACGTTCTCATAAAGAAGATTCTTTATAAACTTCTTTTATAATATACCATATATGGATGATTCTGAGGAAATCTGTGGCATATGTGGAAAGGGATGTTTCCATCATACAGATGACGAGGTAGAATCTTGTCTACTAAAGATCATGGAAATAGACTTTGAACATTATAAAGAAACCATGGATCTAATGAAATAAGCTTTTATATGGGGGTAATATTATAACTTTATGGTATTCTTCATTTTCTACACAAAGAACATAGACCAGAGACTATACAAGGGGTTCATAACACGCTTCATCATACAGACAATTCCAAGAAATAAATATTTCAAGACTAAAGACTGGGTAATCAAATTATATCCCAGTGAATTAGCAGTGAATGATCCGAACTTTCATGGTACAAAAGGCATAGGCGGAGTAACAGGAAAGGGAGAAATAAAATTATATATAAATGACAAAAAAGACTCTGACTTATATCTATACCTGAGAGAAAACATGGTTGCAATATCTCATGAATTATGCCACATGATAGGCATCGTATTAGATTGGTATGATAGAGTGCCGCTTAGAAACAATGATTATTCGGGACACAAAGCTGGAACGGTTTTAAATAAATATGTGCAGGAGGTTCATGATAGACATGTTGAGGGTAGGTTTTGGACTATGAGTATAAAGAGATTCAATTATATAAAAATTAAATGGGAGGTTGTCCACGCTCGCGTGTTAGATATTAGAGATGCCGTTTGAATAACAGACAAAAAATGAGGATGAGTAATAATCGTACTGTTTATTACTTGAATAAATTAGGATATACCGACATAGTTTTAAGAACACATTGCAGACATAAAGATGTTGTGAATAATTTAAATAGAAAATATAGATGCACGGATTATTGGAACCTTTTTGATGGAATGATGTTTGATAGAAACGGGGAGATAGTATTTATACAGATTAAGACCAATAATTGGGCTCCAGAAAAACCAATAAGAGATTTTCTAGCATTTCGTAAAGTAAGAGTAATGTCTATATGTGTAACAAATAAATATGGTAAGTGGCAGGTATTAACAAGGGATATCAAATATGAAGGATAAAAAAAGAACCCCAAAAGATCTAAAATCTGATGGGTTTTCATTGATGAAAGACATCAAGTCCACTAGGAAAGTTCCTAAAAGTTGGCAGATATGCGAACAAGAGTTTGGATCAGATGGTAACATATATGGTAGGATAGTAAAGATGAGTAGGGAAACAAAGAAAATATTTGACGACTGTGAAAGAAAGAGAAAACAGGGAAAGAACGTGTGGTTTAGATATGATCCACTGGATCTATTTTTTAATTTTCCATATAGCATAGATGTCAAAAAGGACAATCTTGGAAATGTTACGATTATAGTAAAGAGTGATAAAAAATGGAATGCATTGAATGTAAAAAACAAAAAGATTCATCAGAAGCTGTAATATTCTTTACTGTAGGCACTAGCAGTCTTCCAGTTCATTTATCCTGTATAAAAAAAGTTATCATTGAAAGATACTTGGCAACAAAATACTCCCAAGGTTAATATTCTGACTCTGCTCTTAGATATACATATTTTTGCCCAGTGATTTCTAGCATTTCTAGAACACTGTCTATATCATTACACACCATACATTCTGGTTCTTTTGCATGACCTTCATATGATATATGCTCTTTATGATTGATTATATCTTGTATACTCCATCTATATGCCATAATGCTTTTATGTCAGCTCCCCAAATATAAATCAATGTATATAAACTCCTTTGGTGATTATATAGGCATGGGGGAAACAACAGCCTTTAAAATATTATCAGAACTCTTCCCTAATGACGGGATACAAATCCAGGTTCCACTAACTAAACTACTGACAAAAGAGTATGAGGAATACACATCAGAAAGACAGAAGAAAGAGACAATAGATATAGTGATAAAAAGGGAAAAAAGGCAGCCACTATGTATAAGAATACAGGATAAAAGACACAACAGTACGATAATGTCAATGATAGATAAGGCACAAAAAAAGACCTTGGAATTATCTGGGTGTATTGTAATAGATCTGTGGTATTACGAGTGTCCAGGCTTATTCATGGAAGACTATGAAAGTGGAAAAAAAGAAGTGCTAAACTTTATTAGAGAACATATATAATCATAGAGATATGGATAGATTACCCATACAAATGGCAGAGCATTTTTTCTGTCTCTGTATGAAAAATAAGGAAAAGGATATGTTCCGCTTGGCGGATTCAATATCTACTATGAGTGAGGAAGAAATCTATCTTTTTATCATAGGGCTTGGCACTGTTTTAAGGGGATATTCTTTTGGACAAAAGAAACTCATTAAAGATTATGACATATACATAAATAATATTTGTAAAAGATTACAGTATGATAAATTTGAAGAAAAAGGAATTTAGTGATATATATCACTAGGTTTCTTCAAACTCTTTATATCTACATCTGGTCTATCGAGACTGTGCTTTAGATATGAGAATATATAATTCTCCTTTTGTAGAAGTTCCATCTTCCAAATAACCATATCTATTTCAGTTATCTGAAGGGGATAGTCATACTTCTTATCTGTCTCGTTTCTATACCCATTAACTACATTTACTATTCTATCAAACAGGGTATCTACTAACTCCCACCTAGGATTAAATGCTTTCTCTTCTACCATGAGGGGGGATACTATCATTCCTAATATAAACCTTAAACTATAATAATCAAGTTATTATACTATTATCATGAGTGAGTATACACATTTAGAGTTATTCAGCCCAAAAGATGCACCAAGAGGAGAGTTTTTTCCCCACGACGGCTCAATACATATAAATCTGGATGAAATAACCACAGATGCAAGAGAGGAGTTTTACTGTTACTTTGAGGAGGGGTTAATAGCATCAATAATAGACATACTTATACATGAAGAGCTTCATAAAAGAATATCAGAATCAACAGATGACGACACTTTTAACGAGCAAGATGAAAGGATTTATATGGTAATGAGGGATTGGATATATTGTGGAATCAAGAAATCTATCTCACAATACGATTAACAAACATAAACAAAAAAATACTCACTTTCCTAATAAAAAATACAAGATAATCTATGCTGATCCGCCATGGGATTATTACAGCGCGTGGAAGAGAAAAAACAGCGACAGTGCAGGTATTTGGGGACTTGCACAAGACCATTATAATACAATGCCGTTAAATGAGATCAAAGAATTAGCGGTGAAAAACATCTGTGATGATGACTGCTTTTTGTTTCTTTGGGCAACGTTTCCGCAGATACAAAGTGCATTAGATGTGATTAAAGCATGGGGGTTTGAATATAAAACCGCTGCTTTTGTCTGGGTTAAGAAGAATAAAAGTGGCAAAAACTTCATGGGTATGGGATGGTATACTAGGGCTAATGCAGAAATATGCCTCATCGGCAAACGTGGAAGTCCAAAAATAATGAATCATGGAATAAAACAAACAATAGAATCTACACTGAGAGAGCATTCTAAAAAACCCGATGAAGTAAGAAAAAGAATAGTCCAACTGTGTGGAGATGTTCCACGAATCGAATTGTTTGCTAGGGAAAGAACTGCTGGATGGGACGCTTGGGGTAATGAGGTATAACTGGTTACATTGTTATTGTGTTTTATCCCAAATTACAGGACACTGGCATTTATTACAAGGTTGAGAGTTCATTTTTTATACTCTCCCATAATTTCATCATATTCATTATTTTCCATATCCCATAAAGTCACTTCTACTAACCATTTTTCATCCTGCACCGTTTTAATTTTCGAGTAATCAAATTTCTTTCTAATGTTATTAATCAACCACTGTCCTTTCCTTTGGTCATGTGATTTTGCCCACCTACCCATTATACTTCATTCCAAAACTTTTCAGTTTTAACATACTTGACAAATAAAATAGGATTGTTAATCCCTGCTCTCCAAGACACTTCTATATCTTCTGGTCTGCAACCACGCCAACCATAAAGCCAAGGACTAATAACATAAACAACCTCACAAACTTTGAGCATTTCCTTTATCGCTTTACCTAGATTCCATTTCCAAGCATTTATCCAAGGCACATCCATGAAACCAGCTTTGAATTGCTCTTTTGTAAATGGTAGTGGTTTTAAAACATCACAAACAAAATCAGGTTTAACTTCTGGTCTTATATCTATGTTAACATCTCCAAAATGATCTTCATTGCAACAAGCGTGGAGTAATGGTCTTTCTTCTATTCTATGTTCTCTCTTTCCTTCATAAACAAATGTTGTTTTAGCCACAAGCCATTTAGTCATAAGCAAGACACTCCTTTGTATTTCATACAGTAAATACCTCTTGAACTGGTTTAGTCGTTAACAGATCGTCCCATTCTGCACCACAATTAGAACACCAACAATGCCATATTTCAATCTCTGTACCGTCTAAACGAGATTGTGTTTCTAAATATTCTGAATCCCAATTAGGACTATCACAGTTACAAAGTATTTTTCCCATTTTAATCATTATCTCTTCCCATATTTAAAAGTTTTTTGCAATATATTCTATAACAGAAACAGTTACAGCATTTCCTAAACATTTGTATCTTTGTGAATCACTTACTCCCTCTGTCCAGTTGTCGGGAAATCCCTGCAATCTTTCACATTCCAAAGGCGTCAATCTTCTTATTGATGTTCCTTTATACACTCCATGTAAATCCTTTGCTGTCAATGTAAAACTTGGTTCTCTATCTTCCTTAAATCTTCTTCCATTCTGCAGTTTTTCCTTCCGCTCTGGTGTTAAGACTGGAATACATATACCTGTTCTCTCTGCATGATTGTCCAATCCCTTCCAATAATTAGCATCTATGTTTGTAGAATTTTCGACTTTTCTGAGTTGACCACGATCATTAACAATTCCATATAATCCTGTTTTTGCTCCCAATCCACC
>Ga0194131_10008820_pt1 | contig 12971 bp, 11 predicted proteins | sample TA2KigO120mmetaG_FD_148631 | JGI IMG/M metagenome (GOLD analysis project Ga0194131, IMG submission 148631) | Freshwater microbial communities from Lake Tanganyika, Tanzania - TA2015053 Kigoma Offshore 120m | ecosystem: Environmental > Aquatic > Freshwater > Lake | place: Tanzania: Lake... | reverse complement strand
ATCTGGTGACCAAGGGCGCGGTGGTGACCGACGGCGAGGTGAAGGAGGAGTGGCGCAAGGAAAACACTCGCATCACGCTGGAGTACGTTCGACTGGTGCCCGACGCCTTCCTGCCCACGATCGAGGTACCTGCCATCGAGGTCGAGGCCTTCCTCGCCGCGAACAAGGACCGCGTCAAAGCAAAGTACGACGAGGACTTCGCGCGACTGTACGACCTGCCGCGGCGCTACCGCCTGCATGGCATCGTGCTGCGCACCGACATCGAGGGCGCCGAGAAGGCCGCCGTGCAGGCCCGCCTGGAGGCCATCGCTACCCAGGCGCGGGCCGGCGCCGACTTCGGCGACCTCGCGCGCCGCTGGAGCGAAGACAGCTCCGCCGCGAGCGGGGGTGACATGGGCCTCTTCGCCGCCGACGCGCTCGACAAGTCCCTCGCCGAAGCGGCCGATGCAGCGGGCTCCGGCCAGGTGAGCGCCGTGGTGGAGACCAGCCGGGGATTCACGCTGCTGCGCGTCGACGCCATCGAGGAAAAGCGCACCATCCCCCTGGAGGAGGCCGACGACGAGATCGCCTTGCGGCTGCTCAGGGAGTCGAAAGTCGACGGCGTCGTGGCCGAGTTCGCCACGAGGCTCGCCACGACCTGGCGTGACGCGGGCATGGCGCCCGTGGAGATGCTGGTGCCGCTCTCACTCGCCTCGTCGGTCACCGCCGAGTTCAGCCTCCTCGACACCGAGGTCCAGCCGCTGGGGGAGAGCCCGGAGCTCCTTGCGCAGGTGGCCTCCGCCCCCGCGGGCAGCGTGCTCGCTCTCCCCGTTCAGATCCGCGGCGTCGCGCACGTGATCCGCGTGTCGTCCCGGGCGGAGCCGCTGGAAGCCGACTTCGCCGTCGGCGCCCAGACCACCCGCGCGCGCCTGGAGTTCGTGCGCCGGGAGGACCTGAAGGCCGCCTGGCGCGACGATCTCGTCGACAACGCGAAGATCGAGCGCTTCCTCGACGGCTAGCGGCGGCGTCCCTTGCCGTGACCCGGGGAGCTGTGCTACAAGCACTCTTGACGCGGCAAGAGTTTCCCTGAGCCTCTGGTTCAAGGATCTCCCCGCGTCAAAACCGGAGGACGGACAGGCTCGCGCGAAGTTCCCGTAGACGCTGTGCCCTCGAGGCAAGCTTCAACCGTGCCTGGCCGAGGAGCGACGGCCTTCCACGGCGCTGCCGCTACCGCTCCCGCGCGAGCCTGCCGTCCCCTTCCCCGAGCCCCCATGGCCGACGGAACCAACCTCCCCGACCTCCGGCGACGCGGGCGGCTCCCCGCGCCCGACAACCTCGTGCGCGCCGTGGGCGACGCGGCGATGGCCATGGCCTGGCGGGCGCTGAGGCCCGGCGAGCGCGGCAGCTTCGTGCGCGCCGACACGGCGCCGGTGTCGCGACTTCGCTACCGCTCCGAGGACGGCTGGGGCGCCGACCTCTTCCACCTGCCGCCACCGCCCGGCGCGGCCGGCGAGCCGGTGCTCCTCGGCCACGGCCTCGGCGCCACCCACCGCGACTTCGTGCTCGAGCCGGGGGGCGGGCTCGCCCGATACTTGCAGGCCCAGGGGCACGCCGTCTACCTCTGGGAACACCGCGGCGACCCCTCGTCGGTGCCACCCGCCGACGCGGGGCCGTTCTCCGTCGACGACATCGCCACGCGCGACCTCCCCGCCGCGATCGACCGCGTGCTCGAGCACTCGGGCTACGGCCGCGTGCTGGTGGCGGCCCACGGGCTGGCGGCCCAGTCCCTGCTCATCGCGCGAGCGCTCGGCGTGGAGAATCGACTCGCGGCCGCGGCCCTCCTCGGCCCCGCCGTGCGCTTCGCGGCCCCCGCGAGCGCCACTCGGTTCGCCGGCGTGGTGGCAGCGCTCCTCCCGGGGGGTTGGACCCTCCCGGCGCGACGGGCGCAGCAACTCGCGACGCCCTGGATCGCTGGTGGCGCCGACCTCGGCTCCCCGGGGACCGCCGGATCGCTCGCCCGCGGGCGACTGCGCCACGGCGGCGCCGACCTCGCAGGCGGCGTGGTGAAGCAGGTGGCGCGCTGGGTGGCCGAGGGCTCGCTGACCGACGCCACCGGCCGGCTGGACATCGTCAGCGCCCAGCGCCCGTTGCCAGCGATGGTGGTGACCGGGCAGGACGACCCTGCCTGTCCCCCGGGGGCCGCCGAGCCCCTCGTCGAGCGCCTCGGCGCCGAGCACCTCGCGCTGGGTCCCGGCTGGGGTCACCTCGACTGCCTGCTCGGCGAGCAGGCGCCCGGCCAGGTCTTCCCGCCCATGTCTCGTTTCTTCCACGAGCACCGCCGGCAGTGTCGCTGAGCGTGGAAGGGGCGCCGCCGGGTGCTTATGAACCGGCGGCCCGAGGACCGCTTGAGCGACACCGACGCCCCCACGCCGCCCCCGCCCTCTACACCGAGCCCGGCGAGCACCCCCTCGCCGAGGGGGCGCCGGGCGGCGCGCCTCTTGCTTGGCATCGCGGCGATGGGCTTCCTCACCGTCACCGCCGCCACCGTGGGCGCGATCGTCCTGATGAAAGACGAGTTCGTCCCCTCGGTGGCAGAGGGCGGCGCGCTCGAGGTCGTGCTCGACGGCAGCATGAACGACGCCCCCGGCAACGAGGGCTTCGTCATTGATCCCCAGCAGTTCCCGCTCCTGCTCACCGAGGCCACCGCCGAGATTCGACGCGCCGCCACCGACGACCGCGTGGCCTCCCTCTACCTGGAGGTGCGCGACATCGGCGTGGGCTGGGCCGGCGCGGCCGAGCTGCGTGGTGCCATCGCCGAGTTCTCCGCCTCGGGCAAGCCCTGCTACGCCTGGGCCGACGGCTACGACAACAAGGCCTACTACGTGGCCAGCGCCTGCACCGAGCTCTACGTGTCGCCCGCCGGCGTGATGCTGGTGAACGGGTTTGCAATCACGACCGAGTACTACACGGGCACCCTCGAGAAGCTAGGCGTCACCGCCAACTTCGAGCACGTGGGCGACTTCAAGAGCGCGGTGGAGCCCTACACCCGTGCCGAGCCGTCGGAGTCGGCGAGCGTGGCGATGGAGCAGATGCTCGACGGCCTGTACGAGGAGATGATCCGCGGCATGGCGGAGGGGCGAGGGCTCAGCCCCGAGGACATGCGCGCGCTTGTCGACGATCCTCCCATCACCCCGGCCGCGGCGCTCGAGCGCAAGATGATCGACGGCCTGAAGTGGCGCGACGAGGTGGCCCAAGGCCTCGCGGGCAAGGAGCACACCAAGCTCTCCAAGTACAAGTCGCCGTCGCTCGGCTTCGGCGGCGGCAAGTCGATCGCCGTGGTCCACGCCGACGGGGCCATCGTCTCCGGCGAGTCGGGCGCGCCGCTGTTCGGGGGCAGCATGGTGGGCGACCGGAGCATGATCGAACTGCTCGACGACGTGCGCGGCGACAACGACGTCGTGGCAGTCGTGCTCCGCGTGAACAGCCCCGGCGGCAGCGGCCTCGCCTCCGACAACATCTGGCGCGCCCTGGAGCGGGTGCAGGCCGAGGGCAAGCCCGTGGTGGTGTCGATGGGCGACTACGCCGCGAGCGGCGGCTACTACATCTCGGCCGGCACCGACTGGATCGTGGCCGAGCCCAACACGCTCACCGGCAGCATCGGCGTGTTTGGCGGCAAGCTCAACCTCGGCGGCATCTACGAAAAGGTGGGCATCACCACCTACACCTACCGCCGCGGCGCGATGAGCGAGCTCTTCTCCCCCATCGCGAATTTTTCCGATCCCGAGCGCTTGAAGTTCAAGGAGTTCCTCCAGAATTTTTACGACCTCTTCCTCGCGCGGGTAGCCGAGGGCCGCAAGATGAGCACCGACGAGGTGCATGCCGTGGCCCAGGGGCGGGTGTGGACGGGCCGGCAGGCGCTGGAGCGCAAGCTCGTCGACGAGGTGGGCGGGCTCGACGAGGCGATCGCCAAGGCCAAGGAACTAGCGGCAGTGGGCGAGGAGGAGGTGTCGATCACCCGCCTTCCCCGCCGCAAGACGCTCTTCGACCAGCTCGCGGAAGACCTGGAGCAGGCCAAGCTCCCCCCCGAGGCGATGGTCCCCGAGGTGCGCGAGGCCTACGGCCGCCTGCTGCTGCTCGACCGCGTGCTGCAAGACGGCGGCGTGGCGGCGATGCTGCCCGGGACGATCGAGATCCGGTAGTCAGCGAACGACGCAGGTGGTGAACTGGGCGTCACAACTCAGTGTGACGGCGCCGCCCGGGGCGAGCGCGATGATGGGCGTGGCCACGTCGCGACCGCTCTCGTCGAAGCGGGCGCGACCGCGGTAGTCGCCCGGGGGCAGGGCGTGGCGCCCCGGGCCGATGGCGAGCGGGCCGCCGGGGCCGGCGAGATCGAGGGTGACGGGACCAGCAACGGTGAGGGTGGCGAGGGCGGCGACCGCGGCGGAGGACGGGGTCGACATCGCCGAGTCGCGCACCTCCACGATCGTGTCGACTCGGGCATCGGGGCCCGGCAACGCCGACGCCTCACCCCGTCACCCCAGCTCACCGCCTCGAACCTACACCATCGTCGCGACACGCGGGCGCTTCCTCCGTGGCTTCTGTGCTCTCTGCGCGTGAACATCCACCGCCTCGACCCTCCACCAACGCCAACTGGGCTCGAACTTGGAGCACCATCGCGGCGCGGCCCCCGGAGCGGCGGTTTCTCCCCGGCTCGCACGCGAGCTCCTGGCTATCCGCCGCTCGCGAGCGTGTCGCGACACGTACATGGCACGCGACTCCAAAACTACCCGCCTTCGCCCGTTGCCGCGTCCCGGCGCCGCGCCGCCGCCACCCCCGCGCGGCCCCCGGAGCGGCGGTTTCTCCCTAGCTCGCACGCGAGCTCCCGACTATCCGCCGCTCGCGAGCGTGTCGCGACACGCACACGGCACGCCGAAACCCGGGCTACCCACCGCTGACGCCGCCGGGGAGCCCCGCCGCGCGAGGGTCGCGGTCGCGCGCGATGCAGTCATCAACGAAGGACTCGACCCGGGGCCGCGCGAGGCGCAGGCCCATCTGCAGGCGCACGGCTCGGAGAGCCAGCGGCGCGGCAGGCGACTCGCGTAGCTCTCGGAGCGTGCGCGTCGCGATGCCGAGTGCCTCGGCCACGCGGGAGGGGGACTCGCCAGCCGCCGCGAAAATGCAGGCGCGGCGAACCTCGACCACTCGAGGCGACTTGCCCACCAGTGTCGCGACACCGGCAGCAGCAGCGCCCGCCTCGGCCAGCAGGTCGAGATCGAAGCCCTCCACGAGCGCGTCGAGCCCCCAGTGCGCGAGCAGGCTCGCTCGCGACACGCGCGGGACAACCTCGCGCACCCGCCGCGCCATCCACAGGTGTCCCAGCCTCAACCCGAGCAAGTCGGGCAAGGTGGTGGCCTCGCGGTAGGGGTCGGCGACGACCCCGTGGTGGGTGTCCTGCCGATGCACGTAGCCGAGCGCGCTCTCCGCGTGCCAAACGTCGCGGAGTGGCTTGACCGAGGCCGCCGCCATCGGGGTGCCGAGCATCGCCGCCAGCGACAGGCGCGCGTCGTGGACGAAGCGGCCCGCCGTGACCGCGTTCCCCGCGAGCAGGGCGTGCGCATGAGTGTCTGCCGCGCCAAGGCCGAAGAGTCCCCGGCGGCGACCCACCCGGAGCAGGCACCCCGCGAGCGCCCGGCGAGTCGCGTCGTCTGGGGCGAGCACGCGGTCGTCGACCGCCCGGAACACGACGTGGAAGCCCTGCGACATGGCGCGGCGATGCTTCGCGCGCCGGGTGCGCGCGTCAAGCGCCTCGTACGTGCCCACGCCCCCGAGAGCGGCGGAATCCCCGAGGCTCGCCGCCGAGCCCGGGACAATCCGCCGCTCGCCCGCCGCTCGCGACGGCTCCCCTCGCGAAATATCAGCCTTCGCCCGTGGCGGGGCCCCGCACCTGGCGCCGGCCACCCCCCAGAGCGGCGGAATCTCCGAGGCTCGCCGCCGAGCCCGGGACAATCCGCCGATCCCCGCCAAGTCGCCGCCGAGCCCACCACAGTCCGCCGCTCCCCGCCCGCTCGCCGCCGAGCCCCCCACAGTCCGCGCTCACCATCGTGTCGCGACACCGTGGCGCATTCCCCGCTCCAGCTCAGATCCCCCCGAGCCGCGCGGCAGGGGGCGAGCAGAGCGCCGCAGGCGCGCCGCGAGCACCCGGCGACGCGAAGCGGCGGCCGCCCAGATCCCGATCCCCTACTCCTTGCTCGCCTCGACGATGTGCAAGCTCATCTGAGCCGCCGCGAAGGTAGAGAGCGAGCGGTTCACCCCGTCGAGGGTGTCGGGGTCGGCGGTGACGAGGCCGCCCACGCCCACGACGTAGAGCGCCTCGCGCTTGAAGGCCTCGCCCGGGATCACCAGCTCGTCGACGACCTCGTCGCTGGCGTTGAGCTCGTAGGTGGAGCCCACGTCGTCGGGGAGGTTGTCCCACGTGAGCTTCTCGTGGTCCACGTCGTAGACCGCCAACACCAGGTTGGCGAAGCGGCCCTGGGTCACGCGCACGCGCACGTTGTCGCCCGCCGTCATGCTCGACGGCACCTCCACCTCGGGGGCCTCGGGCATCTCCACGCGCAGCTCGCCCGACTCGCCAGCCACCTCGAAGCGCACCACCGCCTCGCCGCCGGGGTCGTAGGACAGGCCGTCCATCGAGTAGAGCAGGTACTCCCCGGCGTCTTCTTCCTGGAACTCGAGGGAGCCCTCGCCGGGGTCGACGTAGGCCACCTCGGCCCCGCTCACCGGCGCGTCGGACACGTCCTCGGTGTCGGTCACCTCGGCGAGGAAGACCTTGCACGCCGCCGAGTACATCTTCGACTCCGGCGGCAAGGTGAGCCCGTCGGGGAAGTCGGCGCCGAGCAACAGGCCCTGCGCCACCGTGGTGTCGCCGAAACTATCGACGGTCTCGCCCGCCTTCTCTAGTCGATCGCACGCGAGGAAAGAGAGGAGGACCAGCATGGCCGGTGTCTACATGAGGCGCGCGGCGTCCGCAAGGGGTTCCTTGACGCTTCGCCCCCTTTCCCATAGACCGCGCCCCCCGAAAGAGGAACCCATGGCCTCCAAGACCGCCAACACCACCCTCCGTCGCGAACTGCGCAACAAGAACGCCGGTCGCAAGGCACGCAACCAGCGCGAGAACAAGGGCAGCACCCCGGCCTTCCCGGTACACACGCCGGAAGCCGACAAGAACGCCGCCGAGAAGGCGAAGAAGTAGGCCGTCCGCCCGCCGCCGGCGAAGTCGCCCCCGAGCCGCGGGATGGCCGGCTGCCGGCAGCCGCCCCGGCCCAACCGGCGCCCGGCCTACGACGACGCCCAGCGGAAGAACCGCCGCGTGTTCGCGACGGTGAGCGACTCCATCTCCGCGACCGGCCGGCCCCGCAACGCCGCGACCTTCGCGAGCGTGTGCGCCACGTAGGCCGGCTCGTTCTTCTTTCCCCGGTGGGGCACCGGGGTGAGGAAGGGCGCGTCGGTCTCCACCAGGAGCCGATCGTCGGGGACACGGGCCGCCACCTCGGCCATCTCGCCGGCCGTCTTGAAGGTGACGATGCCGGGAATGGAGATCCACCCCCCGCGGGCGACGATCTGCTCCATCATCGCGAGGTTGCCGGTGTAGCAGTGGAAGAGCACGCCGGTGTCCCAGGCGCTCTCGTCGTCGAGGATGCGCAGGGTTTCCCCTCCGCTCTCCCGGTCGTGGATGATCACCGGGACCTGTCGCCGCCGCGCCTCGCGTAGCTGCGCCCGGAACACGGCGCGCTGCGTGTCGCGAGGGGAGCTGTCGTAGTGGAAGTCGAGCCCCATCTCGCCGAGGGCCAGCACCTCGGGGAGCTGGCTCATGTCGAGCAGATCGGCGAAGCGGGCGTCGGTGAAGTCCTTCGCGTCGTGGGGATGCAGCCCCACGCTGGCGCGCACGTTGGCGTGACGACGCGCGACGGCCACCGCCCGCGCCGCGCTGTCGAAGCCGTAGCCGCTGCCGACGCTGAGCATGTGGGTGACGCCCGCCGCCACGGCGCGAGCGACCACGGCATCGACGCCCTCGTCGCCCCCGTAGGTGGAGGGGTCGAGGTGGCAGTGGCTGTCGATCACCGCGCCTCCAGGTTCATCTGCGCCAGCAGCGCCTCGAGCACGGTGCGACCGTTCACGTTGAGCGCCAGCCGCTCGCGCGCGCTCGCGACGTGCCCCCACATCCGGCCGAGGCCGCCCGGCCAGAGGATGCGCGCCCAGTCCTCGTAGTGAGCGCGAAGCTCGGGATGCACGAGGCCCTCGCGGCCGCTGGCCACCAGCGCCGTGTCGCGGAGGAGTTCCTCGAACACCTCGAGCGCGAGCTCGGCCCGGTTCACGCCGTCTCCCTTCTTGCCCTCCACCTCGGCCAGGGCAAAGGCCTTGTGGAGCGGCTGCCCCACGACCGACACCAGCGCGTCGCGCAGTTTCCGTCGCGACTCGCCCTCGCCCTGCGACAGCTTCACGGCCTGGCCGGGCGACCCGGCTGCCATGACCGCCAGCTCAGGGTCGAGTCCCCGCGCAACGAGCCAGCCGCGCAACTCGGCGCCGAGCACCGGCCCGAACCGAACCCGCTGCGACCGGCTGCGAATGGTCTGCAACAACGACGCGGCCCGCGCGCTCACGAGGATGAACTGCGTGCCCCGCGGCGGCTCCTCGAGGGTCTTGAGCAAGGCGTTGGCGCTCTCCTCGTTCAACGCGTCGGCGGGGTCGATGATCACGAAGCGGCGCCGCGCCGAGTGACGCTGGAGCTGGATGGCCTCGATGGTACGGTGGGCCTGGTCGATGCTGATGACCCGCGTGGCCTTCGACGGGTCGGGACCGACGATGAGCAGGTCGGGGTGCGAGCCCGCGAGCATCTGGCGACACGAAGGGCACTGGTCGCAGGGGCGGCTGGGCGCCGCGCAGTTGACGTAGCGCGCCAGCCAGAAGGCAAACGTCGCCTTGCCCACGCCGCTCGGGCCCTCGAAGAGGTAGCAGTGGTGGGCCCGATCACCGTCGAGCGCCGCGATGACGCGGGACTGTACGCGCGCGTTGCCGAGCAGGGGCGAGGACACGGGGCGGAGCTAACCGCTCGGCGCGCGGGCCCGCGGCTTAGACCCCCAGCGTGGACGACCAGGCCTTCCTCGCCCAGGTGATCGCCCGGGGCGCGCGCCACGGGGACGGGCCGGTGTGCGCACACCGCACGCCGCTCTCGCTGTCCGCCCCGGAGTGGCATCGCTGGCGACGGCTGCTCCCGGCGGTCCATCGCCTGCTGCGCAAGGTCCGCGCCGCGCTGCTCGCCGACCTCGATCGCGGCCCCGACTCGCTCGCCGCGCGCCTCGGCACCCCGCTCGACGCCATCGACTGGGCACGTATCGATCCCGGTTTCCCCGACGTGGCGCCCCTGGCCCGCCTCGACGCCTACGTGGTGGACGGGCAGCCGCGGTTCCTCGAACTCAACGCCGAGAGCCCCGCGGGCATGGGCTACGCCTCCGCGCTGGCGCCCCTGTTCCCCGGCGCCGGCCACTTCCTCGATCCCCTCCCCCGGGTGGTGTCGACCGTGCGCGCGCTGGCGCGGGAATGGGGCGTCGCGTCCCGGCGCGCGAGCATCGCGATCGTCGACCTGCCGGGAGTGGCGACGGCACCCGAGTTCGAGCTGCTCGCAACGGCCTTCCGCGCGGCAGGTCACCCCGTCGTGATCGCGCCGCCCGGCCAGTTGAGCTTCGACGGCGAGTCGCTCCGTGCCGGCAGCATCGCCATCGACGTGCTCTACCGGCGCTTCCTCGTCCGCGACCTCCGGCGGCAACCCGGGGCCTTCGCCGCCATCATGGACGCCTACCGGGCGCGTCGCGTGTGCATGGTCAACTCGCTGCGCACTTGCCTGCTCCACAACAAGGCGATCTTCGCGCTGTTGCACGAGCCCAGCTTCGCGCTGTCCCCGGCCGAACATCGACTGGTCTCACGACACTTCCCGCTGACGTTGCTGGTGTCCCCGCGGAACCAGGAACGCCTGCGGCGAGAGCGCGAGGGCTGGGTGCTCAAGCCGGTCGACGCGCACGGCGGGGAGGGCGTGGTGCTGGGGTGGACGGCGACCGCGAGCGCCTGGGACGACGCGCTGTCGCGACCCTACCCGCAGGTGGCGCAGCTCCGCGTCCCGGCCCCCACCGGACGCTTCCACGACGCCCGCGACGGCAAACTCCACGAGCGGGTGATCGACACCGGGCCGTTCCTGGCGCGGGGCAAGCTCGCCGGCTTCCTGTGCCGCCTCGCCGAGGGCGAGCTCGCCAACGTGTCAGGCGGGAAGGCGACGATGGTGCCGGTGTTCGAGGCCGGGAGATAGTCCAGCGCATGCTCCTCCTCCCTCTCGCCCTCGCCCTCGCCCTCGCCGCCGACCCCCTCTGGTGGACCGAGGACGGCATCGCCGCGAAAAGCGAGCTGTTCGGCAAGGCCCAGTCGCGCGACGCCGACGCGTTCCAGAAGGCCCAGGGCGAGCTGGAGCGCGCCAAGAAGCTGGTTGACGACCTGGAGCTCGGCATCGCCATCGCCGGCCCCGACGCGGCGCGCCTGGCCTACCTCGACGCCGTCGATCGCGAGCTGAGCGGCCAGTTTCTCCGCCTCCAGAAACACACCGACCTGCTCGGCGAGGACTACTCGCGCAACTTCGGCGCGGCGCTGGAACGCGCGATGCCCTCGGTGGCCCGGGAACAGACCGTCACCCAGTGCCAGCAGTCGAGCCCAGCCCTCGCCGCCCTCGGTCGACCAGCGCGCTGCCCCGGTCGCGACATCAGCGCCGATCTCGCCGCCGCGATGGACACGGACATCGAGCTGCAAGGAGCCATCGCGTCGATCCTGTCCGTCGACTGGCCCCGCGTGCAACTCGAGGGCAGCGCGCAGGCGGCCACCGCCTGGACGGGCGCCGAGCGCACCGTCGACGCCGCCAGCCTCGCCCGCGCCCTCGCCGCCGAGGCGATCAAGGCAGCGGCCTACGACCGGGAGCTGCTCAACGAGGAGATTGAGGACGACGTGGCCAGCCCCGACACCGCCACTCGCGAGGCGGCGCTGGGCAAGGCCCTGGCCGCCCGCGAGGCCTACATGGCGGCGGTGCAGAAGGCAGCATCGAGCGGCCTGAAAAAGGCCAAGGCGGCCGCCGAGAAAGCGGCGAAGAAAGGGGGGCCAGCGGCGGTGGCGCTCTGCTTCAACCCGCAGGGCCTCGGCGGCTGTGGCCTGCCCGACGCCACCAGCGAGGTCCTGGCTGTCATCGGGAGGTAGATCGTAAAAAACCAAAATCTGACGAGCACTTGGCCGCGATGCCGCTATTACATTAGCCAGAGGGCCGCGATGATCCGCCGCAAGGTCATCCTCCGCGCACTCCCCGCCCTGGCGGTGCTGGCGCTCCTTATGCCTCTCGCGGCGTGCAGTACCCCCTACGTGGCCCCGCCCGACCCGGTACTGGCCTCCGACGCACGCGACGGAGAGGCCGACACCGCAGGCCGGACCGGCGACAGCGGCGAGCCCACGGAGCGCGATCCCCCCTCGCCCCCCTGCCTAACCTGGGGCAGCCCGGAGCAAACCGGTACCGTGGCCGACAGCGACCTCAACGAGATTAGCGGCTTGGCCGTGTCGCGACTCAACGAGGGCGTGCTGTGGGTGATGGAAGACCACGCCGCGCCCAACCAGGTGACGGCGCTCGACGCGATGGGCAACCGCCTCGGGACGGTCACCCTCGACGGCGTGAGCAACAACGACTGGGAAGACCTCGCGGTGGGCAACTGCGGGGAAAGCACCTGCGTCTTCGTCGGCGAGATCGGCGACAACAACCACGACCGGCCCTGGCACGGGGTGTATCGCTTCGAGGAGCCCGTGGTCCCGGCCGAGGGTGGCCTCGATCTCACCGTTACTGCCGAGCTATTCGAGTATACCTACCCCGATGGCGCTTACGACGCCGAGTCGATGGCGGTCACCCCGGAAGGCCTGCCGGTGATCTTCACCAAGGAATACGATACCGATCAGTCCACGGCGTATTCCTTCCCTTATCTCGACAGTTCCGCCCCCGTCGTGCTCGAACGGCGGGGCCGCTTCTACACCGGCAGCGGTAGCGAGGGCGGGGCCGCGGCCGCCACCGGCGCCGACCTCTGGCCCGACGGCTCCCGGCTGATCCTCCGCACCTACGGGCACGTGTGGGAGTACACCCTGTCCGACGACGGCCTCGACGACCTGGAAGACGCGGCCCGCCTGGACCTGCCGGCCCCGAGCGAGCCGCAGGGCGAGTCGGTGGCCTACGACAGCGTGGAGCGCCGCTACCTCACCATCAGCGAAGACGTGAACCCACCGGTGTGGGCCACGAGCTGCGAAGACTGAGCCCCCTCAGCGTCGTAACACGACTTGCAGGCCAAGGTCGGGCAAGGCGCGGTCGGGCGCGAGCGCGGAGCTGAGGATCGCCGCAGAGCAGCCGTCGTCGTAGCCGAGGCGGAGGCTGGCGCCCTCCACCGCCACCGGGGCGAGCGCCCAGGGATCGGCCTCTTCCGAGGCGAGATCCAGGGTGAGCCCCGCGCCCGCCACGAGGCGACCGGCCTTCACGTTGACGTCGCCCCAGCCGAGCCAGGCCTCGCCCGCGTGGAGGAAGCCCGCCCCGCCGCTCACGTCGCCGCTGCCGCGCAGTTCGACGGACTGCCGGTCGAGGGCGGCATCGCCCCGGAAAGACAGGCGCTCGCCGCCGAGGTCGAGGCTCAACTCGGGGGCCAGTGCCCCGGTGCTGTCGACCGGGGCGGCGACGGCGAGGCCGGCCACGGTGTTGCCTGCCACCGCCTGGGCCCTCAAGGCCGGGCCCGCGGCGTAGGCGAGGCCCGCGCTCTCCAACCGCGCCACCGCGCCAGGCCAGAATAACAGGCGCCGGTAGCCAATCTCCGCCCACATCGGCAGCTCGGCACGCGCGAGGGCCACGCCATCGGCGGCCAGTTCGCCCCCCGTCCAGCGCGTGC
>Ga0194131_10008819_pt1 | contig 12973 bp, 10 predicted proteins | sample TA2KigO120mmetaG_FD_148631 | JGI IMG/M metagenome (GOLD analysis project Ga0194131, IMG submission 148631) | Freshwater microbial communities from Lake Tanganyika, Tanzania - TA2015053 Kigoma Offshore 120m | ecosystem: Environmental > Aquatic > Freshwater > Lake | place: Tanzania: Lake... | reverse complement strand
TACTTGGGCGGCGAGGTTTTGGACCAGCAGCGTGCGCCCGAGGCCCAAGTTTGTCGCGGAACTCGGCCGGGTGGACAGTTCGCAGGATGACACGTCTCCCCAAATCCATTTGAACCGTCGAAGAGCCAAAAATCTTCCCCCTCCCTCGTGCGAGAGCGCGGGGGGCTGGGATGGGGGCATCCGAGAGTATTCAAGCTGCGGGCCCCCTCCTCGGTCCTCCCCCGCGCTCTTGCGCGAGGGAGGGGGAATAAGGACGGGGGCTCGGAGCAATCGCGGATTACAGGTAGTTGGCGAGCGTCAGGTCGCGCAGCGAGGCGGTGACCTGGAAGGTCGATTGCAGCACCGCCTGGAGGCTCTGCACCTGGGTGATCGCTTCGAAGGGATCGGCGTCCTGCAAATCGCCGATTTGTTTTGTCAGGAAATTCACCGTTGCTTCGTGTCGTGTCTTGACCTGGTCGACCAATTGTTGTTGCACGCCGAGGGTTCCGCCGCGCGTGAGCCACGTGTCTTCGGCCGTCTGCAGGTCTGAGAAGGCCTGATCGATCACCGCGAAATAGTCGGCCGAGCTTGCGGCCGTGTAGAAGGATTCGGCCATCAGGTAGAGGCCCTGCAGCGTCGATCGTACGGCCTGATCGTCGCCCTTGAGGCCATAGCGAACGTTCACCGTGCGGTCGATGTGCACAGCGATCGGCGTCGTCACCTGGGTGCCCGGCGCGGTCGAGCCCGAATACCATTGGCCGATCTCATTGGCCGCGGTGCCCGGGACGGTCGTCGAAAAGTACGCTTGGACCGCAGTGATCGCAGTCGCCGAGGTGCCGGCAGCGGGGCCATTGAGGAGGTTGCGGATGTCCTGGAGCGGACCGCCGGTCTGGCCGGCGGCACCCGTGATCTGGCCGGGATCGACGATCGGCTGAGGCGTATCGACGTCGACGCCCGAAAACAGGAAGCGGTCCTCGTACTTCACATTGAGCAGCCGTGTCACCTCGCGCACCGCGTTCTCGGCGCGGTCGCGCAGGAGCTGCTGCTGCACCGAGCTGGTGTCGATCGTGTGGCGCTGCTTGAGGTACTCCGCCTTGACGTCGCCGATGATGTTGGTGATCTGGTCGATGGTGGTCTGATAGACCTCCATGCGCGCTTCGGACGACTTGATGCTCCGGACGTAGCCCTCGGTCGCCAGCCGCTTGTCCTTGAGGCTGATGAGCTTCTGGATCTCGGTGTTGAGACCCTTGAAGTCCTGCGACTTGTAGCCGGTGCTGACCTGCGCCTGCGTGAACGCGAGCTGCTCCTGGATGATGCCGACGCTGCGTCGGATCGAGAGCTGCTGGGCCAGGGTCGAGACGGGAAGCACCATGATACGGTCTCCGGATCAGAATTCGTTCTCAGGGGAGCGCCAGCAATTGGTCGTACATGTCCTTGACGGTCTGGATCACGCGCGCCGAGGCGTTGTAGGAGGCCTGGAGCTGGATCATCAACTGCAGTTCCTGGTCGGTGTTGACGCCGCTCTGGTTCTTGCGCCGCTGGTCGAGGGCAGTGGTCAGATTGTCCTGATACTCAAGCTTGTTGCGCACCGTGATATTGGCGCCGATCAGGGAGTTGACGCCGACCGCGATACCCGAGGTAAAGGTCGCCGTGTTCTCGAACATGTCGAGGATCGTTAGGGGAAGCGTCGCGTCGCCGCGCTCGTTTGTCTCTTCGGCTCCGACAACCGTGCCGTCGCGCGTGCGCCAAGGATTGGCAACAACAGTCGGATTGACCAGAATTCGTCCGGCATATCCACGCGTGTTGGCCGCGAGAAAGGTGCTCGGGTTGACGGGCAGGGTGTCCTGAAAGAGCTCAAGACTGCGTGCCGTAAACGAAGACGTCATCGTCGCGGCCAGTGAATCGATTGTCGACTGCGCACCCGAGCCGCCGACGGTCGACGAGAAGCGCGTGTCGCGCAGCTCGATGTAGGCGCCGATACGCCCCTCGAGGAACTCGGCCGTGATGTCCGTGCCGTTCAGCGTGATGCCGTTCACGCCGCCGCCGGGGTAAAAGGATGAGGCCGACAGGACATTGATCGTGGTGAAGCTGAGCGACTGCGGCGGACCTTCGAGCAGGGACCGGCCCGCGCCGGTGAGGATCACGAGCTGGTTGTTGCCGCGCGTGAAGTAGGTGATATCCATTTCCCTGGCGATCTTCTCGACCTCGACATCACGGAGGTCCTCGAGGTCGCCGACCGACAAGCCCTGGGCAACGCGCGTGCCGATCTCGTCGTTCAGCTCGTTGACGCGGACAACGGCATTGTTGACGGCCGTGACCGACACGGCGATCTGCCGGTCGGCCTCGCTGCGCAGATCCTGGATCGCGGTCGTGAGCTGGTTGAGCGTCGTGACGACCTGCTGGGCCTGGGCGATCACGCCGTTCTGCGCGGTGACGCTGTCGGGCTTCTCGGCCAGCGCCCGGAACGTGTCGCTGAGCTTGGTGATCTGGTAGGCGATGTTGATGTCCTGATTGGGCGCGCCGAAGGTGTCCTCGAAGCGGCTGAGGAAGTCGTCGAGCACCTTGAGCTTCTCGTTGGCGGAGTAGTTCTCGCGGAACTGCTTTTCCAGGCCGCGGTCGACATAGCGCGACTCAGGAAGCTGCTCGACGCCGAAACCGTCGCCGCCATTGGTGTTGGGCTGGAGGTTCTGGAATTTGCGCGTGTAGCCCGGCGTGTTCACATTGGCCAGGTTGCGCCCAACGATGTCGATGCCGGACTGGCTGGCACGCAGGCCCGACAGGGCCTTCTCCAGGGTCGCGCTCAGGGGTTGAATGGCCATCGCATCGCCTCGTCGTGTGGCCGCCCGGTCGGGCGGGGATACGCCGTCATCTACCTAGCAAGAGCTTTGCCACACTGGTTCGCAAGACAAGGCGCTGATTCCGCTTACAAAACGCCGGAACTGGGTAGCCCGTCGGGGCGCAGTTCCGACCTGCCCGGCAAGATTTGCCGACTGCGCCGAGCCAAAGTGCCGAACCTGTCTGAATACCCCGCCCCGCCGGGGCGCCTCTCGGTCGATCGCCCCCGGCGATCGACCTGCCGGGAAGGGCGCGGTGCCAAGAGCGCCGCGCCCGAAGCGGCCATGGGGTGGGGAAGGCAGTTCGGGCGCGGCGCGGCGTCGGGGCCGTTTTAGCCCCGAGGTGGGGTGGCGAGCGGGGCCTAGCGGAACAGCTGGCCCAGGATCTCCGGACGCGAGTTCGCGATATTGAGGGTCTGGACGCCGAGCTGCTGCTTGACCTGGAGCGCCTGCAGCCGCGCGGATTCGATGGCGAGGTCGGCGTCGACGATGTCGCCGAGGCCGGTCGTCGTGGCGTCGTCGAGCAGGCCGACGAAGGTGTCCTGGAAGTTGATCGTGCGGATGTCGGCGCCGACATTGCCGAGCAGCGTCGCCACGGTGGCGCGCGCTTCGTTGATGCGGGTCAGCGCGACCAGCGCGTTGGAGGTCGTGGAGATCGCCTGGGCGGCCAGGATGGTAGCGGACTGCGTGACCTGGCTGACGCCGCGAATGACCACGGTCGTGCCATCGATATTGGCGATCACGCCGACGTTGGGCGCGCCGGAAGACAGCAGATTTCGGCCGTTATAGGTCGCATTCGAGATGAAGATGTTGATCTGGGCGACCAGCGACGCGAAGTCGGATTGCAGGATCTGCTGCTGGCTCGTCGTGTTGGCGGCGTTCATGCCCTCGGTGACCTTCTGCTGGAGGTCGCCCAGCAGATCGGAGATCGAGGTCAGACCGGAGAGCGCGATCGTGCCCACGCCCTTGCCGTTGGCGATGCCCTGGGACACCGCGGCATAGCCTTTGAGGTCGGCGCGCAGGCCCTGGGCAATGGCGAAGCTGGAGGCATCGTCGATCGCGGTGTTGACGCGCAGGCCGGTCGAGACCCGATCCTGGACCTTGTCCAGATCCCGGTTGGTCGCATTGAGGTACTGGAGCGCGACCAGCGCCTGGACGTTCGTGTTGATCGAGTTATTGGCCATCGAAAACACTCCACGGGCGAGAGCCCTTGTTGGTCCCCATGGAGCAAGCGCCGGGCCAGTTCCGACAATTTTATCTAAAATGTTGAATTAATTGCGAGATTGAGGCTCGCAGGCCGTCGTCCAGAGGCTTTGGCCTCCCGGCCGAGCCACACGAGCCGGCAGATTTTGCCCGCCGGGCCCGGAAATTCCTGCGCTTTCGGCCCGGAAGCACGGGACCTCCTCTCCCGCCGAAGGCGGGGGAGGATTGAGGTCGGGCCCGAAGCGGTCAGCGCCTCCACTGCGGCCCCCCCAACCCCGACCCTGCCCCGTGCTTGCGCGCGAGGGAGGGGGAAGCTCAGCCGCTCTTCTGCCCCCTGATCGAGCGCCGCGCATCCCCCAGGATCCGTTCCATGCCCGCCTGCCAGGGGCCCATGGCGTGGTTCTTGAGCACGTGGTCGCGCGCCCGGCGGCGCAGGCGCCGGCGCAGATCGGGCTCGGCAACGACCCTGTTCATTTCCCCGTAAAGACCTGAAATGAAAGCCTGATCCACCCCTTGGAACAACGGCTCGAAGGTCTGGTTGAGCAGGCCCGTGTCGTCATACCAAGCGGTTCGCCCGAGCCGGCCGGGCACCATCAGTCCCGTCTCGTTGTGGGTCACGAACTCCTCGACGCCGGGCGCGTCGGCCGCGATCAGCACGGCGCCGAAATACATGGCCTGCAGCAGGGAGACGGTGTGCAGCCCGACCGAGGGCAGCAGATAGGCGTCGGCTGCGATGAACAGGTCGGCCATCTCGTCCGTGCTGACCATGCGGTCGATGATGTCGACATTGGGGATGCCGCGCACGAAGTCGGCGAATGTCGGACCGAGCATCTCGGTCGGCAGGGCCGAGCGCAGGATCAGACGGCAGTTCGGATGGTCCTGTTGCAGGCGGGCGAAGGCGAGCAGCACGTCGAGACCGCCGCGGACGACCAGGCTCTTTGGATCCTGGGTCCAGGAGTTGGTGAACAGGAAGGTCAGGCGCGCGTCCCGACCGCTGTCCTCGCTGGCGTCGCGCTTGGCGATGCCCTCGGCGATCCTGGCCTGGACGGCGGGCGGGAACTCGACGCCGAAAGGCATGTAGCGCGACTTGGCCGCAATCCGCTCGCTTTCGAAAAGCCGGCCGAGCCATTCGTGGCTGTGGCGCAGATGGGCCGAGACCGCCAGGCAGGCCGGGCTCTCCAGCAGGTGGCGGACCAGCCGGAAGATCGGCAGTTCACGCACCCGCACATGGGCGGTCTGGCCATGCCAGAGAACCGGCGCGAACAGGGTGACGAGCTCCTCGATGTGCATGATCCACGGCCGCTGCCCGAAGGTGAAGGGCATGGAGTGGTGCAGCACGAGGTCGTGGGGTGCGGTCAGCATGGCCTGCGATTCGCGGTCGCGCGAGGCGACGAAGGCGTCGACGTCGGCCGCGGCCAATCCAAGGGCCGGCTCGGACAATTGGCGGCGCAGCGCCGCCTCGTCCTGCCGCGCACGCTCAGCCGACTCCGGGGTAGGAGCCGTCAACGCCGTGGTGAAGGCGACCTCGGGATAGGCGCCGAGGAGGCTCGTCATCATCGGATGCGGCCCGCTCCACTGACGGTAGACCGGAGCGGTCCAGGGCACGATGACGCGCAGGATGTCGGGCACGAAGAGGATTCTCCTCGCCCCCCAGGACGCGTGACTCGCGTCTTCCAGCGCTTCCCCTCACCCTACCCTCTCCCCGAGGGAGAGGGTCTTGATCTACGCACGTACACCCCTCTCCTTGGGGGAGAGGGTGGCGCGAAGCGCCGGGTGAGGGGAAGCGCCCGATGTCGGGGGCGTCGATTGGCAGTCCTGGTCCAATAATGATCACTCTATCTGGTTTCTACCATTGCCGAGACGACTGCAAGGATCTCGCGTCTGACAATGCGTTATGCGCTTGAAGCGGATGGGCTTATTCTTGGACCCGATGAACCGGCAGCAGCGCAAGCACGAGGCAGCTCAGACCTCCGCGGGGCATGTCCGGGGACCGCCGTCCGCCGCCGCCGGGCCGCCCAACGGGCCGGGGGCCGGGCTTCAGGAGGCGATGGACCATCATCGCTCCGGGCGGCTGGTCGAAGCGGAAGCCGCTTATGGCCGCTTGCTCGAGCGCAACCCGCGCGATCTCAATGCGCTTCACCTGCTGAGCCTGCTGGCGCTGCAGACCGGACGGACCGAGCATGCGATTGCGCTGCTGAAACGCGCGCTCGCGGTCGATGACCGGCAGGCGGACCTTCATGCCCAGCTCGGTCGCGCCCATGCCGCCGCGGGCGACATGGCGCTCGCCGAAGCCGCGCTGCGTCGGGCCGCCTCGCTCTCGCCCGGCGTGACCGACCACAGCGTCGAGCTTGCCAACCTGCTGCTCAATCTCGGCCGCGCCGGCGAGGCCGAAGCGCTCTATCGCCACGCCATCGCGAGCCGGCCCCAAGAGGGCGGCTTCGCCAACAATCTCGGCGCCGCGCTGCGCGATCTCGGCCGGCGCGCCGAAGCGACGAGCTGGTTCCATCGCGCGCTGGCGCTCGGTCCCGCGCCCGAGGCGTTCAACAATCTCGCGGCCGTGCTCAATGACCAGGGGCAATCCGGCCACGCCGCCCACGCGGCCGGCCTCGGCCTGTCGCTCGGCGCCGACTACGCCGACCTGCACAACAATCTCGGCAACGCGCTGGCACGGCTCGGCCGGCATGGCGACGCGGTCGCCGCCTTCGACCAGGCCATCCGCCGCGAGCCCGGCCATGCCGAAGCGCACAACAACCGCGCGAACGCGCTTAAGGAGCTTGGGCGCTACGACGAGGCGCTCGCCGGTTTCCGCGCCGCGCTGGCGCTGCGCCCCGGCTACGGCGAAGCGCGCGCCAATCTCGGCACGGCGATCCAGGCGACCGGGCGGATCGCGGAGGCCGAAACCCACTACCTGGCGGCGCTGGCGCTGTCGCCCGACAGCGGCGCCGTGCACAACAACCTGGGCACCGCCATGCAGGCCCAGGGCCGCATGGACGAGGCCGCGCACTGCTTCGCACGCGCGGTCGCGCTGGTACAAGACGACGACCTGGCGTGGAGCAATTGGCTGTTCGCGATCGCCTTCCTGCCGGGTTACGACGACGCCGCGCAATTCCGCGAGAACCGTGCGTGGGGTCTGCGCGCCGAACGACGCGCCACCGCCCTGCCCAAGCTGGCGCACGATCGCAGCCCCGCGCCGGCGCCCGGACGGCCGCTGCGCATCGGCTATGTCTCGCCCGATTTTCGCGAGCACGTCCTGCTGCGCGCCTTCGAAGGCGTGATCGCCGGACACGATCGCGGCGACTTCGAACTCTACTGCTACGCCGATGTCGCCAAGCCGGATGAGCAGACCGAGGCGCTCGCGCGACGCTTCGACGGTTGGCGCAACATCCACGGCATGGATGACGACGCGCGCGCATGGCAGATCCGGGCCGACCGCATCGACATCCTGGTCTGCCTCAGCGGCTATCTCGCGCGCGATCGCACGCTCTTCGCGCGGCGCGTGGCGCCCGTCCAGGTCGCCTATGCCAACCACGTCGCGACCACCGGGCTCGCGACCATGGACTACCGCATCAGCGATCCATGGCTCGATCCGCCTGACATGACCGAGGCGTGGAACACCGAGCGCCTCGTTCGCCTGCCCGGCGGCTATACCAGCTTCTCGCCCGAGACCGAGGCGCCCGACGTCACGCCGCTGCCGGCGCTGCGCAATGGCTACGTCACCTTCGGCTCGTTCAACAACCTGGCCAAGCTGACGATCCAGGCACTCGACCTGTGGAGCGAGATCCTCGCCGCCCTGCCCGATGCCCGCCTGCTGCTCAAGGCCGGCGGCTTCTCCGAGCCGGCGGTGACGGCACGGTTCCGCGCATTGTTGGCCGAGCGCCGCGTGGCGCCCGAGCGCGTCGATCTGATCGGCTGGGTTGCCTCCAAGGCCGACAACAACCGGCTCTACGGGCGCTGCGACATCGCGCTCGACCCGTTCCCGTTCAACGGCAGCGCGACCAGCCAGGGCGCTCTATGGATGGGATTGCCCGTCGTGACGCTGTGCGGGCCGAGCTTCGTCCACCGGCTCGGCCACTCCTTCCTCGCGCGCGCCGGGCTCGAGCACCTGGTCGCGCGCACGCCGGACGAATATCGCCGCATCGCGCTCGACCTGGCGCGCGACCTCGAAGGCCTCGCGGCGCTGCGCGCCGGCATGCGCGAGCGCCTGGCCGCGAGCCCGACCTTCGATCATGCGGGCCACGCGCGCGAGCTCGAGCAGGCATATCGCGACATGTGGCGGTGTTGGTGTGAAGGCGGGGGGAGCGAATGACGATCAAGGCGGTGATCCTGGCCGGCGGCCGTGGCACGCGCATCGGCGAGGAGACCCATCTCCGGCCGAAGCCGATGATCGAGATCGGCGGCCGGCCGATGCTCTGGCACATCATGAAGATCTACGCCCATCACGGCATCACCGATTTCATCGTCTGCCTGGGCTATCGCGGCTACATGATCAAGGAGTGGTTCGCCAACTACGTGCTGCACGGCTCCGACGTCACGATCGACCTGGCCAAGAACCATATCGAGTATCACGACAGCCGCGCCGAGCCGTGGCGCGTCACGCTGCTCGACACCGGCATCGAGACCCAGACCGGCGGACGGCTCAAGCGCATCGAGCGCCATCTCGCCGCCGATCAGCCCTTCTGCCTGACCTATGGCGACGGCGTCGCCGATGTCGACATCAGGGGTGCGCTCGAGTTTCATCGCCGGCACGGCAAGCTCGCGACCATGACGGTGGTGCCGCCGCCGGCGCGCTTCGGCCGCGCAATCGTCGAGGGCGACCGCGTCGCGCGCTTCGTTGAAAAAGGCGACGCGGCCGACAGCCGCATCAACGGCGGCTTCTTCGTGGTTTCGCTGCGCGCGCTCGCCGAGATCTCCGGCGACGAAACGATCTGGGAGCGCCAGCCGCTCGAGCGGCTGGCGCAGGCCAACCAGCTCGCGGCCTGGCGGCACGACGGATTCTGGCAGCCGATGGACACGCTGCGCGACCGGGAGCAGCTCGAGGAGCTGTGGCGCGGCGGACGCGCGCCCTGGAAAGTCTGGACATGACCCCGGAGTTCTGGCGCGGCCGCAAGGTCCTGTTGACCGGGCACACCGGATTCAAGGGCACCTGGCTCGGGCTGTGGCTCGAGCGGCTGGGCGCCACGGTGACCGGCCTGGCGCTGGCGCCGCCCAGCGAACCAAACGCCTTCGATCTCGCGCGGCCGGCGCTCGACGACCGCCGCGCCGATCTGCGCGACCAGCGCGCGGTCGCCGACACTGTCGCCGCAGCGGCGCCCGAGGTGGTCGTGCACCTGGCCGCGCAGGCCCTGGTGCCCTATGGCTATATCGAGCCGCTCGCCACCTTCGCGAGCAACGTGATGGGGACGGCCAACCTGCTCGAGGCGCTGCGCCGCGCGCGCGAGCTCAAGGCGATCATCGTCGTCACCAGCGACAAGGTGTACACCAACAATGACAGCGGCCAGGCCTTCCGCGAGAGCGATCCGCTCGGCGGCACCGACCCCTATGCCGCGTCGAAAGCGGCGACCGAGCACGTGGCGTCGGCCTACCGCAACAGCTTCTTCGCGCGGCGCGAGATCGGCCTCGTCACCGCGCGTGCCGGCAACGTGATCGGCGGCGGCGATTTCGGCCGCGACCGGCTGCTGCCCGACCTGTTCCGCGCGCTCGCCTCCGACCAGACGCTGCGCCTGCGCCGGCCGCAGGCGATCCGGCCATGGCAGTTCGTGCTCGAGCCGCTGGCCGGATATCTCGACATGGCCGAGCGCCTGACCGCCAAGCCCGATTCGCTGCCGGCAGCGCTCAATTTCGGCCCCTCGCCGCGTGCCGCCATGAAAGTGGTCGACATGGTCGAGCGCGTGCACCGGCTGTGGGGTGGCGGGTCCTGGCTCGCGGCGCCGGGCGCGCATCCGGCCGAGGCGATGGCGCTGACGGTCGATGCGCAGCGCGCGAGCGAAACACTCGGCTGGCGGCCGCGTCTCACGCTCGACCAGGCGCTCGCCTGGACCGTCGAATGGCACCGCACCCACGCGGCCCATGGCGATGTGCGCGCCCTGATGCTGCGCCAGATCGGCGATTACGAGGCCCTGCTCGCTTGAGCCCGCTCCACTCGAGCCCGCCCCGTTTGGGCCAGCCCAGCGTGAGTCTGGCCGGCGAGAGAGCGGGCTTCGCGTGTCGCAGCTGCGGCGCGGCGGTCACGCGGCTGTTCGTCGATCTCGGCACAATGCCGTCGGCCAATCACTACCTGACCGAAGCGGAGCTGGCGCGGCCGGAGCCGCGCTATCCGCTCGCCGCCTCCGTGTGCGGCCGCTGCCTGCTGGTGCAGATCCCCGCCACGATCGGTCCCGAGGCGCTGTTCGGCGACTACGCCTATTTCTCGTCCTATGCGACCTCCTGGGTCGAGCATGCGCGCCGCTTTGCCGAGCAGGCGCGCCGGCGCTTCGAGCTCGACGGCGGCGCGCGTGTCGTCGAGGTCGCCAGCAACGACGGCTATCTGCTTCAGCACTTCCACGCCATGGGCATCCGGGTGCTCGGCATCGAGCCGGCGGCGAACGTCGCGGCGGCCGCCAGCGCCAAGGGCATTCCGACCGAGGTGCGCTTCTTCGGGCTGGAGACCGCGCGCGCGCTCGCCAAGCGCGACGGCAAGGCCGACCTGATCGTCGCCAACAACGTGCTGGCCCATGTGCCCGACCTCAACGACTTCCTCGCCGGCCTCGCTCATCTGGTGAAGCCGCAAGGCGCCATCTCGATCGAGGTGCCGCACCTGCTGCGCCTGATCGCGGGCGTGCAGTTCGACACGATCTATCACGAGCACTTCTCGTACTTCTCGCTGAAGGCGCTGGAATGGGCGTTCGAGCGCCAGGGTCTCGAGGTGGTCGACGTCGAGGAGCTGACGACGCATGGCGGCAGCCTGCGCCTCACGGTGCGCCTCGTGTCGCCGGCGAACCAGGCGGAACCGGGGCGCGAGCGGGTCCGCGCGGCCGAACGCGCCGCCGGGCTCGACCGGCTCGACGATGGCGGGCCCTATGACGGTTTCGCGGAGCGTGTCGATGCCTGCCGGCGCTCGGTCCGTCAGTTCCTCGCCACCGCCAAGGCCGACGGAAAATCGGTCGCCGCCTATGGCGCCGCGGCCAAGGGCAACACGCTGCTGAATGCCTGCGGCGTGACCGCCGGCGACATCGCGTTCGTCGTCGACCGCAACCCGGTCAAGCAGGGCCGCTACCTGCCGGGCAGCCACATACCCATCCACCGACCGGAGCTGCTCGGCGAGACCAGGCCCGACTACGTCGTCATCCTGCCGTGGAATCTGGCCGACGAAATCGTGGCCTCGCACGCCTATGTGCGGCAGTGGGGTGGCCGCTTCGTCATTCCCGTGCCCGAGGTCAGGGTGCTGCCGTGACGGTGCGACGATGAGCGATGCACCGGTGAACGGGCGGGTGCTCGTCACCGGCGCCTCGGGCCTGATCGGCCGCCAAGTGCTGGCCGCGCTCGGGCAACGCAACGTCGATCTCCACGCGACGGCGCGGCGCGCACCCGCGACGGCACACCGCGTCACGTGGCACGGCGCGGATCTGCTCGATGCGGGCCAGCGCCGCGATCTGCTGGCCGCGGCCAGGCCCGCGGCAATCATTCACCTCGCGTGGTTCACCGATCCGGCGCACGTCTACGACGCGGCCGACAACGACGCATGGTCGATGGCGAGCTTCGAGCTGATCGCCGCCTTCCGCGCGGCGGGCGGACGCCGTGCCGTGCTCGCCGGCAGTGCGGCCGAATACGATTGGGGGCCGGACGGCGCCGGAATGGGTCCGTGCCGCGAATCCGGCACCCAGCTGGCGCCGGCCTCGCGCTACGGCCGCGCCAAGGATGCGCTGCGCCGGCGCCTGGAGGCCACGCGCGAGCTCGCCGGCTTGAGCTGGGCGTGGGCGCGACTGTTCCATATCTATGGGCCCGGCGAGCACGAGCGGCGTCTCGTGCCTGCCATCATCCGCGCGCTCAAGGCAGGCGATCCCGCGCTGTGCACGGCCGGGACGCAGCAGCGCGACTTCATGGACGCGCGCGACGCCGGCGCGGCGCTCGCCGCGCTGGTCGGAGCAGGGGCCGAGGGACCGATCAACATCGGCAGCGGAACCACGGTCAGCGTGGCGGCGGTCGCGACCGAACTCGGCCGCATCGCGGGACGGCCCGAGCTCATCAGACTGGGTGCCCTGCCGATGCGCGCCGGCGAGCCGCCGCTGCTGGTGCCGGACACGCGGCGCCTCAACGACGAGGTCGGATTTCGCGCGCGCCACACGCTGGCCGACGGCCTGGCGCATGCCTGGCGCTGGTGGAACCGGCCCGATATGGTTTGAGAATGCCCTGCCGCGACGCCGCGGCGGGAGACGGCCTTACTTGAGGCCTTCCATGATGATCTGATTGATCTCGATCAGGCCGGCGCAGTCGGTCGCGCCTTCCATCACGCGCGACGTCTCGCGGTTGACCCAGATGCCGATGCCGATGAGCGCCGACTTGGTTTCCTTGGGCAGGCGATTGCCCTCGTCCTGGAGATCGAGCATGAAGTGATCCCACACGTTCTTGTTCCACAAGAGCGAGTCGATCAGCTTCGGCTTGTCGGCGAAATTCCGGTTGGCTTCCATCAGCGCGGCGGTCACCTGGCCGAGCAGGCGGTATTCGAGCGCACGCGGATTGTCCGTGACCGTGACGTTCTTAGAGCCGATCCTGAAAGTTGTTGAATCGGTGCCGTCGCGAGGTTGGTAGGAATTGAGAGTGGCGTAGTCTCCGGGGTGTTTCAACCTCGAATCGCCCGGCATTGAAGGGCCGGACTGGAGACCACGCCATGACAAGCATTACCACGAAGCCTGGTTTTTCGCAGGCAGCAGCCGAGATGGCTGTTGATCTTTTCGACAACTGGTTTGATCCGATCGAGACCG